>CXWL01019364.1_pt1 | contig 13157 bp, 8 predicted proteins | sample 590931 | NCBI WGS metagenome assembly CXWL01 (sample SAMEA3498368, study PRJEB10139) | groundwater metagenome | biome: water well; material: biofilm material | place: Germany | collected 2015-04-27
CTTGATTCTGAACTGTGACCAGTATGCGAGGATAGGGGTGGAATACACAATGGATGATGTGGTCAATCAGGTGTGAAAGAAAGATTGACTTTGATTATAGTTATTCGCAATATGCTGGGGCGTACGGCAGCATGTGGGATTCTATACGTAGCCGCTTTTATGTGGCCGGCACTAACGTAGGTCGATTTGTACCTTGCGAAAGGTAGCATGCGTTTTCCAGAATCTGAACGCGTAATTTACGACGAGAACCCCCTCGAACGTGTTATTTGCCAGCTACGTTTCCCTCCGATTCTTCGAATCGGGGCAGAGACACCCGCTACCTTTCAAGAACAAATTCGATCTGATTACCCTTTACTAAGGGAACGTCCGTTCTCCGAGATAGGCCTAACGATCCCCCCAGAAATCAGTAAGATTTTTGGCGAAGAAGTCTTGTCAGGTTTTCATTCTGGCAAGGCCGTATACGATTTTACCTCTGGGGATGAAAACTGGACCATTTCTCTAACGAAAGACTTTATCGCATTAACGTCACGACGGTACACGCACTGGGGGGAGTTCAAAGATCGTTTCAACAAGGCAGTGGAGGCGTTTCAGGAGATCTACTCACCCGCTCATTACATGAGAGTTGGCTTGCGCTACCGTGACCTTATTCGAAGGTCGAAACTAGGCCTCAAGGATGTTGATTGGATGAAACTCTTAGCACCTCATATTGCGGGGGAGCTAAGTGATTCAAGTCTTTCGAATTTTATTCGGACGACAAAGAGTGAGCTTCTGATAGAATTGGAGGCTGGACAGGGCCACGTTCAGATAAGACATGGTCTTGTTCACCAAACTGAACCAGATGAACAGTGCTACTTGATTGACTCAGACTTTTTTAGTGATCAGAAGACGGAGGTAGGCGATGCCGGAGACAAACTTAACCACTTCAACCGAGAAGCTGGTCGACTTTTTAAGTGGTGCATTACTCCAAAGCTCCATGAAGCAATGGGACCGCATCCCGCCGGGACCTAGCTTTGCATTTAATCCCGGAGAGTTCGAGCTCAATTTGGTTGCCACAACTTCAACAGAAGGAGAAGGGGATATCATAGCTATCACTCTGCCAAGCGACGTTACGACGGTCACGGATTTAGCTCGATGGACCCTCACGCAGAGGGTTGGTGTAGCGAAACTTCTTTGTCATAAGATTATCGAACGCATCCCCGACCAAGGTGTGCCAGAGTTGTGCGAGACAATGGCTGAAATATACGATCATCATCGGAAGCATGCTAAGTATCAACAAAAAACCCTACCTTTCCCCCAAACCGTCCAAGCACAGCTGGGTAAAACCTACGAGCGCCCTGGATTTCAGATAGCTGAGGAGTAGTCTCTTGCCTGAGGGGGAAGAGATTTACCTTCCCTCTCCTTCCGAGGGACCTTTGAGACAAGGAGAAATCATCTCCGGTCTTGTCCAAGCTCGTCTTGCCATTCATAGTGTTGAGAGCGGCGACCCCCCCTTGGTGGAATTAGTCACCCACCCATTTGCAGTGATCGTTTCACAAGATTGTGATCTCGAACAAGACTACAAAGCCCGCAAAGGCTTGGGTGATGTAAAGCCTGATAAGATTCTCCCCAGCATTCTTTTTTGCGAGGTAACTACAGCAGAGGAGATTTGCAACGCGGGAAGTGTCACTGGCAGCAAGGACAGGGGCCTCTTTAGCAAAAACAAACTTGAGCGGTATCAATACCTTCAAAAAGTGGATCCATCAGAAGATGCCTGTCGTAAGGGCTTGCCGGAGTTGGGAATCGACTTCAAGAAATATTTCACAATTCCAGCTGATGAGGTTTATATGAGAATTTCCACTGAGGCCAAACGACGTTGTTTTATGAAGTCCCCTTACCTTGAACATTTGAGTAGCCGGTTTTGCTACTTTCAGATGCGGATCGCTCTTCCTGTAGAGCATAAGAGTGAATAGCGTCTGCTATGACTCATCGACATTTCCCCGCCTGGCGATATTTAGTGCTTGCGTTTCTGCCACTCTCACGGCGGTACGGGATGCGGATCAGTCCACAGCCCTTTCCGCCCTTCTCGGGCTTCCCCGTTCTAGGGAATCAAGTCGGCTTCCTTGAGCGGCTCGATGACGCCATTCTGGAGTTTGGCTTTATCAAGCCCGTCCGCCTTTTCGGCTTTCACCGTCACCGTCACCTTTCCGGCAAGGTCCGCTAGATTAGCGATGGAGTTCCATGCGGTGAAAAGCTGGTTGCGGTCGGCGCTAAATGTTAGTTCAACCTGCGTCTGCAGTGCCGGCGTTCCACCGGATTGCGGGCCGGGCGTGGCTGAGGACGGCTTTCCTCCAGGAGTCGGTTGGGGCGTTGGTGTAGTTCCGGGCTGTGAGCCCGCCGGCGTCGGTGCGAGTTGAGGGATTGCCAGTGGTAACATTATGAAACCGGAATCAAGGTCAATCTCGTCGTCGGCAACTATTGTGTTGAAGCGCACCTTGGCCGTAGTGACCTGATATTTTCCATCAGGTCCAAGCGTTGGAGCGCCACTCATGTATCCGAAGGCGGACTCCTTTACTCCACGCACAATGGCTTTACGGATTACGCTGTCAGACGTGAGCCGCGTGAACCCGAGGAACGAGTTGAATCCGCTGACAAGCTCGCGCGTGGGGATGCCAAGCTTTGGAGGTATGCCTTCGCCGAGCTTGAAAGACTCGACGATCTTGCCAGGATTGAGGTTATCGAACACGCGCTTCTTCAATTGTGTGATGAGTTCCATTACGCGCTCGTGGATTCGGGCTTCCTTCTTTTCGTTGAGCGTGGTTTGCAGTGGCATCCCGCCGACCTCGACGGGCTCAATCACGATGGCTGAGTTTTCCAGCTTGGGCAGTAAGACTTCCGTATACAGCTTCAGGAACGCGGATTCAGCTGCGGCCTTTTCCGTCGCTTCGCGTTCACGCAACTGCCCTTTCTGCTCGTTGGTCAGATTGTGCTGTGTGGCCTTGGTCTTCACGCGCTCTATGGAAAGCACATAACGGACGGCGCGGCGCAAGGCTTCAATGTGGTCAGACGAGGGTACGGCAAGTGCCAGGCCGTTGCGGAATAGGCGCGGTTTGTCGCCGTAGTTCTCGAAGATGTCCTTTGCCGCTGCTTGCCTGTCCGGCTTGGGTTTCGCTGCGAACTCAAGCGGCATGTAGGCGACAAGGAAGTATGGCTGCTTGTCAGGGACCGCGCCGGAGTTCGCAGGCCAAAGTTCGACATTATGACCGGCGAGCCGCGCCTCAAGCATCTCTTTAATTTTGTCGCGCACAACCCCTTCGTCGCGTGCGACCGCCTCCGCCTCCTGTTCGACAAGGAGAGTGACGTTCGGGTCTTTCTTGAAGCAATAACGAACACCGTCAAAGTGCAGGTAAAGGCAGTTGTCTTTCAGTTCTTTCAGGCACGCGATGACAGTGTTGCTGTCCATGTCCGGGCCGACGCAGACCGAAAGCAGGTCGGCTTGTGTGATACCAGGTGGCAACATCTCGGTTTCCGTTTCACCGTCGCGGCGCAATCCGCCGAACGAATACATCAGGATGGCCGTGGCGACGCGCATGGCCGGACGCTTGATCGCCTCGGCGGGGACTTCCTTGGCGCGGCGTTCATCAATACGCCGCGCTCGAGCATTCGAGCCAATGAGGTCGTGCTCAAGCACGGCTTGAAAATCCGACTGCTGGCCGACTTCTTTGAAAAATGCGAGGCGAACGGCGGGGTCGTGAATTGGAACTTCACCCGGCCCCAGAACGGCGCGACTCGTGCCGGCGATATGTGCAGAGCGAAGGCACACAGCGAGAAACCGCAAAGCGCCGCGCGTGCGCTGGAAATCAGGAATGGCCGCCCAGCGTTCGCGCATCAAATCAATCAGGGCTGGATGGAAGGGATACGCTGCGCGCATGCGGTTTCGTAATTCGATGCCTTCTTGCTCAGCCTGCTGCTGCTCGGCGGGGGTCTTCGCGTAAGCGCGGCGCATCCCGGTAACATCTGATTGAAAGGCTGTGGCGGCGGGCGTGCTGTCGGACTCGTTGGGCATTTTGGCAAGCAAACGTCGCTGGATTACGCACAGTACTTCATTGCCCTCGACCGGTTCGCGCCGCTGGTCTTTGCGCGCCGCCATGTGGTCGAGCGTTTGTAATAGACTGATGTGCTCCAGTGATTCGCGTTTGCTGGATTGAAGAGAGAAAACGAGCGCCGTTTTCGGGCAAACGCCGACTGCGGTGGTCAGCCGCTTTACGAAGTTAATGGTTTCATCGCGGAGCGTGGTTCCGCCGATGTTGATGCCCCCGGCGCTGATGAGATATTCCAGCACTTCATCGAGAAGGATGAGATTGGGATCGCTGCCGAGCAGTTTCGTGATGTCGTCGCCGCCAGGCGCAACCTGGGCTTCGTCAGCAGCTCGCATCAACTCGTAGCCAGCCTCCTTGCCGAGTGACCAAGCAATCCAGCCCCACATCGTTTTTGCTTTGAGTTTCGTGCCCGGCATCTCCTTGCCGCCTACGGCGCTGAAGAACTGTCCGTCGAAGACGGCAGTGCGGACTTTACCGGGCTTGGGCAACGCTTTGCCTTCGGGAATAACGTCGAGCGCGTTGCGGTTGCGCGCGGCGTGATAGAGCGAAGCGAGAGTGTGCGACTTACCACCGCCGAACGGCGTAACGAGCTTCAGCACGCGGTTGCCTGCGCCGCCTTCAAGCCGGGACAGGACATCCTGGAGCAGTAAGCGCAACCCGTTGGTTAGATATGAGGAGCGGAAGAAGTGTTCGGGATCTCTGTAAACGCTCGGTACTTGCGGGTTGCCGTCGGCGAGCGGGCCGAGGTCGAGGGCAAAGATATCTTCGGAAAAATCCGGGGACAAAACATCCGGGTGAAGGATGACCGATTCGACCCAAGGTTTGATGACGGTGTTGTTCATTCGGGATGGTCCTTTCAGAGCAACTGTGTCTGGCCGGTCTTCTTATCTTCACGCTCGCCAATAGTGAGCGAGGCGTTTTCGATTACGCTCTGCCAGTTGGCCGTCAGCTTGCCGAGGGCAGATAACTCGGCGGTGGGCGAGATGTCGCCCATCTCACCGCCTTTCAACGAGGGGCCGCTCAGTGCCTGCGCAATCAAACGCAACTGCTCGCGGTTCGGTTTGGCCTCGTTCAAAAATGCACCAAGCTCCGTGGGCCGCTTCTCCATCAACCAAAGTGTGCGGTGGAGCATGTCAATGAGCGGCGCGACTTGGCCGTTCTCCGTCGGCAAGCCAAGCTTGTCGTTCGCGCCACGCTCGGCGTAGTCGCGCAGGCGATATTTACTTTTCTTTTTCTCGACGAGGGCATCGTTGCCGCCGGTCAGTCCGTGCTGGCTATCCAGTTCGACGTGTGTGCCGTTGGCGAAGATGATGGTCTCACCTGCGTCGAGTTCTGCCGCGCCGTACGTGTAGCGCCACAAGACGTAGAAACGCGATGCGGTGTCCAGGCTGGCGAGACTGTATTGACCACCCTTACCGCCAACTTCTTTGGAGAGGCGAGAAAGAATGATTTCGAGTACGACAGTTTCGACTTCGGTGAGAAACCGCTCGGCAGGCATTTCCTCACCGTTGGCGTATTCGACGCGGGCGAACCGGGTGAATGCGCGCAAACCCGCACCGACACTCGCAATCAACAAGTCCGCGCCGGAGATGCCCATGTCCCAAAGCGTCTCCACACGCTCGCGGACGATGGATTCCAATTCGGGGCGAACTTGGTCGTCATATCCTGTAGTTGCGCCTTCGCGCTTGCGGGCAACCAAGAAGATGCTGGAGGCAAGGGCGGCTGAGCCCACAGCAATCATGCGAGCTCCTCTCTCGGTGTCCAACGGCCAGGCTTCCACAACTTCGCATCCTGACCGGCGCAAAGCATCAACGAGCGTGGACCAACCCAAGGTCGTCTTGTGGGCATAGACGATTGTGATGATGCCGCCGGGCTTCAAAACGCGGACTGCTTCAGCGAGGGCACGAGACATCATCTCCTCATACGCAGTCTTTGCGCGGGTCTGATCGCCGTTGTGCCTCGATGCGTCGGCTACAGCCTCGTTCTTTTTTGGTGTTCCCTGCCCAGAGAAGTGTTCGGGATAAAGGTGGCCGACGGTGCGTTTGAGCCACACAAAGAAAAAATCTGACAGATCGGCGTACGAAACATTGTCGTAGTAGGGCGGGTCTGTAATTACTGCATCAATGTATCCGTCCGGATGGGCGATGCTTGTTGCCGAACCGCGAGTCACTGCGCCGGGCAAATCTACGCTGGTCAACATCTCAATTGCGGCAGGAGTATCTTCAAGAATTGAGATCCAGCTAGCACCTGCCGGGTTAAATGGATTCGTTTCTGCGAAGTCCCAAGCCATTGGTACGCCTTGGCGTGGAAAACTATTCTTGACGCCGCGTCCGCCTGTGTAGTTCCACATACACTGAGTTGAGTCAAAGTCAGCGAGCTTGTCCACCATTGTAGCGAGAAGCGTGACCGTCGCCTTAGCATGCTCTGGAGAGGTCGTGGTCAGCACGTTCGATACACCGCGTATTGCGGCCGAGAACTTGAGCAGAGTAAACATCTGGCGATGCGTGAAAAGCTGGCCGTAGTTTGTCATGCCGTAAAGCCGAGCCCAGAAACTGTTCTTGGCGTCGTCCACGATTGGTTCACTCGGCACCGTCAGGCCCGTTCGCTTTGAAAGGTCATTGATGCGTTTCTTGATGGCATCCTCATCAAGCGTAAAACTGGGAACGTTTTCGGCAGGTAAATATACTTTTCCTTGCCGTCCTTCGCGTGTGCATGCGACCGCCATAAGTTGGTTGGCAACCCGTCCCGCGCAGCCTTCTTGCTTGACGTAATCGCTGTCCGCTACAGTGCCGCAGAACGGGCAGGTGGCATTGCCTCTCTTGGAGAACGCTTCGGGGTCGAAGCCAAGCCCCGCCGCTGAACGAGACTCCACAACCTCGAAGCGCACGCGCTTTTGTCGCTTGGGCGCAATCATCTTGAGCGCGACGTAGCGACCTTCTTTTTTGCAGAGCCAGGTTTGTTTGACGAGTGGCACGGCCGCGCCGCAATTCGGCTTTTTGCATGGCGCCGTGCGCGTCCACAGGTAGGCGACGGGCGTGAGGTAGCCTGCCTTCGGTTTCAACCGCTGTTGCGCGTCCTCGGCAAAACTCATCACGCCCTGCGTCTCCTCAAAAGTCGCATCACCTTTGCCATTTTTCTTGAGCGGCACTTCAGGATCAGGAATCGGCGGGTAGAGGTCACCAATATCGGCGCGAACATTTTCCAGAACCCAGTTGCCCCAGTAACGAACTTCTTGGGCAAGTCCGCCCCAAGTCGTTTCACCTTTTTTATTCTTTGTTCCCGTCATACCTCGCGTAGACGAGTCAGGTTTCCCATACTTCTGCGGGTAAACGAGAGTGCAAAGTTGGATAATGTGGGCGACGGGATTGAGGTCGAGCGCGTAAGCTTCGCAACCAAGCCGCAGTGACTCTAGTGGAATCGCGCCGCCGCCTGCAAACATATCGAGCACGCGCGGACGTGGCGCACGCCCGGCCACGATGTCTTCGACCGTGATTGTCTTGCCTTGTTCCGTTGAAAGGCGCTCCGCGTGCGCTTTGAAAATGTGCTGCTGCGCCTCTTTGACGGCGCGTTCGATGTCCGCTTTCTGTTCGGGCTTAGAATCGCTGGGGTACCGGCACAGCCGATTGATGAACTTGGCGGCGTTGGCGCGGCCCAGACTTTTCTTCTGCGCATCCGTACCGCCATTGGGCACGAACTGCGAGGCTGGCACGAGCGCGCCATAGACGGCGGCGCGGCAAGCGACAAGCGGACGCCGTGCCCACCAGAGATGCAACGTGGAGATGTGTCCCTTGCGAACGGATTTCTCCCGCGACGCTTCGGCGCTGATTGCCTCGATGGGCAGGTAATCTTCAATCAGACGGCGGCCATCGCTCACAAATTCAATCCTTTATGTTGGCCGGCGGCTGCTTCAATAGCGGAACCGGGAATGTCAAAGTATCGTGCGGCCACGACTTCCTTTTTGGCATGGTCAAGGTGCTTGGCGGGGTTCTGGATGCGGATCGGTTCCGCGTCGGGTTTGTCGAGCGGGTTCCAGACGACATAGAGCCAATACGTGTCTCCAAGCTGCACCGCTTTAAACCATTCATTGGTCGTGAGCCGTATGTGCTTGCCGCGTCCTCGTCCCTTCACTTCAATGCGGCGGATGCCATGCACTGGGTCACGGTAGCCGGTCTGCGCGTCTGCCGGGCCAAGGCTACGGACATCAAAGCCGATTTTGAGATGGCCGACACGCTCGGTCTCCCAGCCGCGCGCGGTCTCGTAGGCGATGACGACGTTTTCCGCCGCGAGTTCGCTCTGGCGAATCAACTCGGGGTCGAGTTCGTCGAGCAAGTCAGCGATGGCCGTCTTCGGCGCGTCCGACGCGGGCACAACAACGGCGGTGGCGATGTGGCGCACGGGGCCATGCCGGGCAATGGCGAGCCGGTCAAGCCCGGCCATCCGTTCCTTCTGCGAGCGGCCAATGTCCGCAAGGTCGTTCTCGGCTCGCTGTCGGGCCAGCGCGACTTCTGGCGAATCAGCTTCACGGGCGCGCAACGCCATTACGCGGTCTTGCGCCGCGCGCAACCTGGCGTTGAACGACTTTTCGAGATACTCACGGCAGACTTGCACGATGTGGCGGCGTTCCTCCTGACACGCCTGCCGGCGCTCGCTCTGGTAGGTGCTTTTGAGGAAGTCGGCAGCCGGGCCGGGGTCGAGTCGCCCGATGGTTTCCGGCGCAGTCGGATGTGCGGGTAAATCCAACAGGCAATCGGCGGGCACCATCGCAAACTTCTCCGCTGCGCCGTGGGTCAGTTCTTCGCGGACGGCGACAAGCTCGCCGTGGAGCGTCTGGTTTTCGCCCTTGGTGTTCTGGCCGCGCACGCTGATTTCAAATAAATGTATGCGGCAAGCCGTCTCGGCGGTGGCATCCACATAAAGGGCGATGCCACCGATGAGCGGCGCGAGTTTCTCGTTCAGCCGTTCGTCAACGGCGCTGTAAAGCGGATGGCCGGGGCCAAGTAAAATGGCGTCGAGGTGCTGGTCTTCCTCAAGATGGCTTTTGTGGAAGGTGAGCTTGCGATACGCGGTGTCGGGCTTGCCCAAGCGCCGGACGGCTTCCAGCCGGTCGGAGCGAAGGTCGGCGAGGACGTGCTCGATGCGCCAGAGTCCATCGGCGCGCGGTTCGACCTTCAAGCCGATTTCGGCGCATGACCTGACGAACTGTTCCTCGACGTAGCGCGGCATGAGGCGCGATTCCTCGGCCTCGACGTTGGCGCGTTGGAAACCGGAGAAGTCCACGTTTGCGCGGGCCAGCGCGATGCCGGTTGCTTGCTCGTATTGAGTGAGCCGCGATGGGTCAACCTGCTCAATCTTGTCGAGGTATTCCTCAAGGCGGCGCGGGTCGTGGGCCGCTTCGCGCAACATCTCCGGCAAATTGACATCGTTGAGCGAAAGCACTTCTCCGATGACATCGAAAACACGATCAGCCAGAACCGCGCGCATTTGTTCAAGCTTTTCCAGGAGGCGGGTTAGGATTCGGCCCTCAACGATGTCCTGGCCTTCTTCGGACTGCGCCGCAACGAAGTTAAAGGCGTGACAGTCGCGCTCCTGCCCAATGCGGTGGATACGGCCAAGCCGCTGTTCCAAGCGCGTGGGGTTCCAAGGAAGGTCGTAGTTAATCATCAACCGGCAGAATTGAAGGTTGATACCTTCGCCCGCCGCTTCGGTGGCAACGCAGACCTGCCGCGACGTGCGGAAATCCTCTTGGGCGCGTTTGCGCTCGTGGGGATTCATGCCGCCGTGGATTTCCGTCACGGTGTAGCCCCATTTTTCAAGATGATGGCGCAAGTGTTTCAACGTGTCGCGGTGCTCGGTGAAGATGAGCAGCTTGCCACGGCCGTCGGTCAGTTCCTTGAACTCGGCACGCGCAAGACATTGTTGAAGCGCGGACAGCTTCGAGTCCCCAGCCTGGTCGCGCACGCGGCGGGCACGGAAAAGCAATTCCTGAAGTGCGGCGATTTCAGCACGAAGCTGGTCGAGTTCAAGCGCGGCGGTGAACTCGTCCGTCAGGTGGTCGCGCTCGGCCTCGTCGAGGTCGTCCTCGTCCTGCTCGGCGTCGGTGAGGCGGCCTTGTAGTTGGGCAAGGCGGCGGGCGCGTTGCGAGGGCGGCAGATCTTCCAACTCTGTCAGGAGTGCCTGCTGCTTTTCGAGACGCCGCCGAATGGATTCAAAAATGGCCAGTGTTGAACTGGCCAGGCGGCGTTGCAGGACAGTGCGGATTAGCGCGACGCTCTGCTTTTTTCTTCCGCTGGCCTGGGGCAGGAACTCATTGATATAAGACGTGACCGCTTTGTAGAGGTCGTATTCGTCGCGGTTCAATCGGAACGCGATGGTGTGGGCGTGGCGGTCGGGAAACAATCGCCGGCCCTCCATGTCTCGCAAGTCTTCCTTCAACCGGCGCAACGCCCACGGACAATCCGGCCCCAAGCGCAGAATATCGCGGCGGATTTCTCCGGCCTTGTCTCCGACCCGGTGCGGTTCTGGAAACAGATCGGGGTCGAGCAGTCGGATAAAGTGAGCAAAGCGGTCGTCGTCGCCGTGGTGAGGCGTGGCCGTGAGCAGAACGACGTGGCCGGTCGGTTGTGCAGTGAGATGTTCCGCCAGTTGGTAACGCTTGGTCTTCGCCACTTCATCACCGCGCCCAGATGAGCTTTTGGTGTAGGCACTGCACTTGTGCGCTTCGTCGATGATGATCAAATCCCATCGCTGTTGCCAGACGCGCTCGCGTACTTCGTCCTGTTTGGCGTAGTCAATCGAGGCAATGACCTGGTTGGAACGTTGCCAGGGATTTGTGAGTTGCTGCTGGTCCACCGCTGAAAAAATCATATCGAACGATTCGCCAAACCAGCGAAGCATTTCGTCCTGCCATTGAATCGTCAGCGGTGAGGGGCAAAGGATGAGGACACGCTCAATCGCCTCGCGGAGTTTCATCTCTTTGATGAGCAAACCGGCCATGATGGTTTTACCGGCGCCGGGGTCGTCGGCGAGCAGGAAGCGCAGGCGTGGCTGCGGCAGCATCTTGAGATAAACCGCCTCTATCTGATGTGGCAGGGTGCGGATGCCGGACATGCTGACGGCAAAATGGCGGTCGTGCGTGTAGGCGAGCCTGATGCGGGCGGATTCGACGAGCAAGCGAAGCTGGTCGGCGTTCGCGAGCGGCACTTTCGCATCGGCGTTCGGCAAAGCGCCAGCGAGCGCCGCTGCTTCTTCGGCGGAAAGAACGGCTTCGTCGAGCGTGCCGTCCGGCAGACGGACACGGCATTCGAAGCCTTTGCCGAGCGGACGCGCCGCTTCCAACATCACAGGAATATCGAAGTGGCCGGGCAGGGACACCTGCTGTCCAATCGGTAGTCTTGTCAGTTCGTTTGGCATGCCAGGTTTACTGCGAATACTAGAATAGCCTAGGGCTCTACGAGCCCATTTGCCGCAGCAGAATACCCCTTTCCCCGTAGGAAAGCACCCACTTGGGAGGGAATTGAAATGGAACCATTCACCCTCGTCACTTACATACGATCCTGCTGGGATTGGCGCGGAGAACACACCTTTTTGCACCATTGCTTCCACTGTGCACTTTCGCTGGTCTGACAGATCCCTGTTCGCCTGCCTTACGTATCTTCGGCATTCAATTCCTTCTAGCTGTCAGGGTTTCACTGACCATGTGTAGTCCCACGGCTCTGTGCAAAAAGGTTTTGTGGCTCTATTGCGAGAAAATATCTGAAACGTGCTCTCCATTTCATCTTCTTCAGATGAATTGACGCTCGATCGTGCCCGTTCTTTTTCCTCACTTCTCAAAACTTCATATTCCCTCACGCGCGAATCCTTGCATCTGGCCAGGTGTTCCTGATTAAAGACACTTCGTATTCATGATGTTTGTCTGGTGGAGTTGATAGTGCTCGATGTGATCCGTGCCGTGAGAGGCATACAGAAAATCTGTCCCCCGGTGTCCCCTCCTGACCTCTCCTGTCTCCCGTAGGGTCTCTTTCCACCAAATACTCACACCGGTATGGTCTCAGCCATGCCGCACGCTGTTCTTAAGAGGAATCGCATGAAGAAAACCTGGCTCACGGCAAAGGAACTCGCCACGCTTCTGCAAGTGAGTATCAAAACGGTTCGGCGGGCCTATCGTAATGGGGAGATCCCGATGGTCCGCTTCCGCCATATGGTGCGGTTCGACCTGGAACAAGTGAGACGGGTCGTGCAGCGGGAGGTCGTTCGTCCAAGTTTGAGAGTGATCGTCGATCGCGAGCGGAGCGCGACCGCCGGCCAGGGCCGGCGGCGCGCACCGAAAAGCCCCCGGTCGGTAAAACGGGGGCGGAATTTCCAGGGTTCTTCACGGAGGGTCTCATGAGTGCATGGACGTGTTCGCTCGGCTGGTTTCGCTTCACCGTGCCGGACTCGACGGCAGATGAGGTGATCGCACGAGTCGGTGGGGAGTGGATCAAGGATAAAAAAGGGTTCCTGGGCTACCGGCAAGGCTGGTTATCCCGTGGGCCTGCAGGCGGATTAGGCCGGATCGGCACGGCAGCCAGCTGGGCTCCTCGTGAAGTGCATGTGGATCTCTCGCAAGAGTTGATCAGTGATTGGACGTATCAGAAGTTTCACGACGTGGCCACGTGGGTGTTTGACAAGAAAGGGCATTTCGGGCGCATCGACGTGGCCCTTGATGACCGGAACGGGGTGATCGATGTCGATCGCATCTATGCGTCGGTGAAGGCAGGCAACTGTGTCTCGCACTTCCGTCAATCCCGTTTGATTGCGGGTTTGGACCTGGGTTCGGGCTTGGACACTGGGAAGACCCTCTGCATGGGGTCCCGCCAGTCGGATACCTATCTGCGCATCTACGACAGNNTGGGAAATGGAATGGAAATCGGAACGCGCTGATGCCGTGGGCATGGCCTTGTCTGGGCTCGATCAGGACCAATTCCAGAAGTACATCGTCGGGGTGTTTCGCAGTGCCTTGGATTTCCGTGACTGTACCAGGGCCGATGACCCCAAGGATCGCTATTACGCGCCGCTCCTGGACTGGTGGAAAGTCCTCACGGA
>CXWL01119271.1_pt1 | contig 13156 bp, 20 predicted proteins | sample 590931 | NCBI WGS metagenome assembly CXWL01 (sample SAMEA3498368, study PRJEB10139) | groundwater metagenome | biome: water well; material: biofilm material | place: Germany | collected 2015-04-27
GCCCCCACGCCGATCCATCCCATCCAGCCGCCATCGCGCACGTCGAGGATGCTCGATGGATGGCCAAGATATGCATCGCTGTAGCGCAACACGTGGGCTGCGCGCGCCGCCAGCAGTGCGCAGGCGAGCGCCATCCACAACATCGATTCGGCGTGGACGCCACGCGCGCGCGCCACCCGATTCCCCACCGTCGTGGCGAGCAGAATGGCCGCCAACACTGCCAGCACGTCAACCGAAAACGCCATCGGCCCGATCGCTACCGTGCCCATCAGCTTGGCCACCCGCGGTTCACGCGCGCCTTGCGGCCGACGCTGACGGCGCCGCGCGATCCATCCTTCATTGCTCTGTTGCGAAAGTATTCATCACGGTAGCCTACCAGCGGCCGATTACGGCAGCATTAACAAAGCGGCGCCGGCCAGTGTGAATGCGACCTGACGGGAGGACTGCTATGATGGAATTTTTCGCGCGTTCGCCCTATGCATGTTTTGCTGATTGAAGATGACGAGTTGGTGGCCAGCGGCATCCTCGCTGGCCTGCGGCTCTCGTCCATCACGGCCGACCATGCGGACACGGCGAGTGCGGCAAGCGCGGCGCTGGCAACGAGTCAGTTCGACGTCGCCATCCTGGACCTCGGCCTGCCCGACGAAGACGGCATGGCATTGCTGCGGCGCTGGCGCGGCGCCGGCAAGGACCTGCCGATCCTGATCCTGACTGCCCGCGATGACGTGCAGGATCGCATCGCCGGCCTGCGCGGCGGCGCCGACGACTATCTGCTCAAGCCGTTCGACCTGGCCGAACTGGTAGCGCGACTGCAGGCCCTGCATCGCCGCGCCGGCGGCCGCAGCGTCAGCCAGATCTCCCACGGCGCGTTGTGCTTCGACCCGGCCACTTGCGTCGTCACCTTGCATGGCGAAGCGGTGGAATTGTCGCGGCGCGAACTGGCGCTGCTGCAAGCGCTGCTCCACGCAGGCAAGCGGATATTGAGTGCCGACCAGGTCAAGGACAAGCTGTACGGGCTGGTCGACAACGTCGAGAGCAATGCGATCAATGTGCACATCCACCATTTGCGGCGCAAGCTCGGTCCGCGGATAGTGGAAACCGTGCGCGGCCTCGGCTACCGACTCGGCGACGCCGGACCATGAGCCTGCGACTGCGGCTACTGCTGATCATCGGCCTGCCGTTCATCGTGCTGTGGGTCGCGGCNNCTGGCGGCGTCGGCGCACATGGTGGCAGGCCTGCTGGCCCAATCGCCAGCGCCGGAACCGGCGATGTCGCCGGTGCGCACAGTAACATCGATCGGCGCGATGAACGGGGTGGCGTGTGAAATTCGCCTGCTGCGTGGCAGCATCGTGGCGCGCACCGCCAACAGTCCCGAGCAGCTCGGCATCGCCGTTCCTGGCTATCGGACCAGAACCATCGACGGCGAGCGCTGGCGCAGCTTCACGCTGGAAGAACATGGCGTGCGCGTGACGACCGCCGACCGCGTCGATCGCCGTGAACAGCTGCTGCGCGGCGTTGTCGCCGCTGCCGCAATTCCGGTACTGATCGCCACCGCTGGCAGCCTGCTGGCGCTGTGGTTTGGCATTCGCAATGGCCTCGCCCCGCTCGAATATATTCGGGCCGCGCTCGCCGCGCGCGAGCCGGATGCGCTGCACCCCGTCCCGAATGCACGCGTGCCGGTCGAACTGTCCCCGCTCGTGGCGGCAATCAATGCGCTGCTGGCGCGCGTTGGCGGCGCGCTTGAACGCGAACGCCGTTTCACTGGCGATGCGGCGCATGAGCTGCGCACGCCGCTGACGGCCGTCAAGACGCATATTCAGGTAGCCCGTTTGTCACAGGACGCCGACGGCAAAGAGCTCGCATTGCAGCACGCCGAGCAAGGAGTGAANNGCTGTCGCCGCCGAATGTCCGGACGGCGTGCTGAAAATGCCGGCCGCCCTCGCCGCGACCGCGCTTCGCAATCTGCTCGACAACGCAATCCGCTACTCCCCACCCGACAGCGAGGTGCTTCTGCGATTCGAAGCGGACGGCGGGTCGATCTTGTTTTACATCGAAGATCGTGGCAGCGAAATGACTGCGCCGGAAAGCGCACGCGCGGTCGAACGTTTCTGGCGCAATGGACGCGGCCAGGGCAGCGGCCTTGGCTTGTCCATTGTCGATGCCATCGCCAAGCGTTTCGGCGGCGACCTCCGGTTCACCGCCCGGCCGGGCGGTGGCCTGGTGGCGCAGCTGCGCTTGCCGGCGGCAGTGTAAAGGCCGACGGCGGCGCCCTACACGGCAGCCATCACGCGTTGCAGCCGCTGGCGCACCTCGGCGGCGAGCGCGGCGATGTCGGGCTTGCCCACCAGTTGCAGCACTGCATCGGTGTCCATGAATTCCACGCTGACGTTGCCATCGGCTACTTCGCGCACCAGCACGTTACACGGCAACAGCAGGCCGATCGACGGCTCGGCCTGGATCGCCCGCTGCGCCAGCGCCGGATTGCACGCGCCCAGTATCCGGTACGCCGGCATGTCGGCGTTGAGCTTCTTTTTCAGGGTGGCGGCCACGTCGATGTCGCTCAATATGCCGAATCCTTCTGTCTGCAAGGCCGCGGTGACCCGCTGAATCGCCTCGTCGAAAGCGCACGACACCGTCTTGCCGAATCCATAGTTGCTTGCCATTTTCTCTCTCCAGTTGATGATGTTTGTTCCTTAACCGCACTGCGGCATCACTACATTATATTGATTTATAGTTTGTAGTGGCATATAATATTTCCGTGTAAGGCGAACCGAGGAACGATCTACCATGAACCAACCCGTCCAGTTTGACCCAGCCGCGATGCGCGCGGCGGCATCGCAGGCATGCGGCCTGCTCAAAGTGCTCGCCAACCCCGACCGTTTACTGCTGCTGTGCCAACTCACGCAAGGCCCTCATTGTGTAAGCGAGCTTGAAACCATCCTGGGAATTCAACAGCCAACGCTGTCCCAGCAACTCGGCGTGCTGCGCGACGAGGCGCTGGTGACGACGCGGCGCGAAGGAAAGCAGATCTTTTACAGCATCGCCAGCAGCGAGGCGATGGCCGTGATGGAGGCGCTGTACCAACTGTATTGTGAAAAACCGAACGGAGCAACATCATGATGATCGATTGGGCAAATTTCACGCCGTGGGCCTCGCTGGCCGGCGGCGCGTTAATCGGACTGGCCGCGGCACTGTTCGTGCTGTTTAATGGCCGCATCGCCGGCATCAGCGGCATTCTCGGCGGCTTGCTGCAATGGCCGAAGGGCGACATCGCCTGGCGCGTCGCATTCCTGCTCGGCCTGGTCGCCGCCCCGGCCGCCTACGGCCTGTTCGCCCCGCTGCCGGCCGTGCAGGTCGACGCCGGGACCGCCACGCTGGTCGTCGCCGGCCTGCTGGTCGGCATTGGCACGCGCTATGGCGCCGGTTGCACCAGCGGCCACGGCGTGTGCGGGCTATCGCGACTATCGCCGCGTTCGCTTGTGGCGACCGGCGCCTTCATGGCGGCCGGATTCGTCACCGTTTTCATCGTTCGCCACCTCATCGGATAAGGAGCACATCATGCACATCATCATGGCACTCGTTGTCGGCCTGGTCTTCGGCATCGGCCTGATCGTCTCCGGCATGACCGATCCGTCGAAGGTCATCGGTTTTCTCGACCTGGCGGGCCGCTGGGATCCCTCGCTCGGTTTCGTCATGGGCGGCGCCATCCTGGTCGGGCTGCTCGCGTTCCGCTTCGCCGCGGGGCGCGACAAATCGCTGCTCGGCGACGTCATGCGCCTGCCCAGCGCAAGCCATATTGACCGCCGGCTGGTACTGGGCGGCCTGGCCTTCGGCACCGGCTGGGGACTGGCCGGCTACTGCCCCGGCCCGGCGCTGGCATCGCTCGCCAGCGGCGGCAGCAAGCCGCTCATTTTTGCCGCCGCCATGGTGCTCGGCATGGTGATCTTCGAATTGCTGGAACGCCTGCCGGCGCGCCGCAAGCAAGCCGCCTGAGGGACATCGCCATGTTGATCGTGCTCGCACTGGGATTGGTGGTTGGCGTCATCCTCGCCCTTACCGGCGCCGGCGGTGGCATCCTGGCGGTGCCGCTGCTGGTGTTCGGCATCCAGATGGGTGTCGCCCAGGCCGGCCCGATCGGCCTGCTGGCAGTCGGCATGGCGGCTGCGCTCGGCGCGGTGCTCGGCCTGCGCGAGGGCATCGTGCGCTACCGCGCCGCCATGCTGATCGCCGCGTCCGGCATGCTGCTGTCGCCGCTCGGCTTGTGGCTGGCGCACCGGCTCGACAACCGCTGGCTCAGCGTCCTGTTCGCGATGATCCTGCTGTTGGTGGCATTTCGCACCTTCCGCCAGGCGACTCGCCCGCCAGCGGCCGTCCCGGCAAATGTCCATTCGCTCCATCCTTGCAAGCGCGATAGCGCAACCGGTCGCTTCATCTGGACCAGCAGCTGTGCGCGCGCGCTGGCGCTGTCGGGCACCGTCGCCGGCCTGCTGTCGGGCCTGCTGGGTGTCGGCGGCGGCTTCGTCATGGTGCCGGCGTTGCAGCGCTACACCGATCTGGCAATGCGATCGGTCGTGGCAACTTCGCTGGCGGTGATCGCCCTCGTCTCGGTGACCGGTGTCGTCGCCAGCGCCGCCACCGGCGGCATGGTCTGGAGCGTAGCGATACCGTTTTCCGCCGGTGCCCTTGCCGGCATGCTGGGCGGCCGCATGGTGTCGGCGCGGCTGGCCGGCCCCCATCTTCAGATCGGCTTTGCCGTTGTGTCGGCCGCGGTTGCTGTCGGCATGATCGTCAAGTCGGCATTTTGAACCGCCTTTAACCTCGCCTCTTTGGAGATCCGCGATGAATATCAATCCTATCCAACTGTTCGATGTCGAATCATCGACCTTTACCTACATCCTGGTCGCCGACGATGACAAGTCGGCCGTGATCATCGACCCGGTCGAGCGACATTGGGCGCGCGACCTGGCCCATATTGAGCGGCTCGACCTGAAGCTTGCCTACGTGCTGGAAACGCACGCGCACGCCGACCACGTGACGTCGGCCGGCAGGCTGCGCGAGGTCACCGGCGCCCTGGCCGCCGTACCATCGGGCTGCGGCATCACGCCGGCCGAGGTGCAGCTCAACGATGGCGACGTCATCCGCTTCGGCGCCGATGAGCGAATCGAGGTGCTGCATACGCCGGGTCACACCGGGGGCAGCGTCAGTTACCTCTGGCGCGGCAATGTATTTACCGGCGACACGCTGCTGATCGACGGCTGCGGACGCACCGACTTCCAGAGCGGCAGCTCGGCGGCGCTTTACGACAGCGTGGTCGGCAAGCTGTTTGCGCTGCCCGATGCAACGCGCATGTGGCCCGGCCATGACTACAAGGGGCAATCGGTATCGACGATCGGCTGGGAGAAGCACCACAACGCCCGCCTTGCCAACCGCAGCAAGGAAGATTTTGGCGCGCTGATGGCTGCCCTGAACCTGCCGAAGCCGAAGTTGATCGACATCGCCGTACCCGCGAACCAGAACCTGGGGCTGCCGCATGGCGCATGACAATTACTTCAGCGATCCGATGCAAACGTGGGATGCGCGCTTTGGTGGCCCGGATTTTTTGTTCGGCACCAAGCCGAATGCCTACCTGGCGAGCCATCGCGCGCTCTTCGCAGCGGGCACATCGGCACTGGCCGTCGCTGACGGCGAAGGCAGGAACAGCATCTGGCTGGCGCAGCAAGGCCTGCTGGTCGACGCCTTTGATATTTCCCCGGTGGGCGTTGCGAAGGCGGAGGAACTGGCACGCCGCGCTGGCGTCAGCGTGAACCTGCACGTGCGTGATTGCGAATCGTGGGATTGGCAAGCCGCAGCCTACGATGTCGTTGCCGCAATATTTGTCCAGTTTGCGGGACCGGAAATGCGGCGGCGCCTGTTTGCCGGCATGGTGTCCACGCTCAAGCCAGGCGGCTACCTGATCGTCCAGGGTTACACGCCGAAGCAGCTCGACTACAAGACCGGCGGCCCAGGCTTGCTGGAGCACCTGTACACCGGCGACATGATGCGGCAAGCGTTTGACTCGCTGGAGATAATCGAACTGCGCGAATACGACAGCGTGCTTGCCGAAGGCACCCAGCATGTCGGCCCCTCCGCCCTGCTGGGCATGGTAGCGCGCAAGCCGGCGGCGTGAGCAACGGCTAGGGCTTGATGTAGGCGTAGCCCTCCTGCCACTGCAGCCGGCTCACTTCGGCGACCCCGGAAGGCACGATCGTCGCCTCGGGAATGACGCGCTTGCGGTCGATCTTGCGCGTCTCCAGCGTGTTATTGCAGACACGGAACTGGACGTTGCGATTGACCAGTTCCTGCACCACCGCGTCATACGGATTGCCGTTCTTGTCCTTCGCGCCGTCGAGCAGGAAGTCAATGCCGGGGCCATGCGTGACGACCACGATCTTCGCCTTCGGACTGGCGTTCAGGTGATTGCGAATATTGTTCAGGGCAGCCATCGGGTTGCTGCCGTCATTCATGTGATAAACGACCTTCTCCTCCCTGTCCGCCGCGCCGGCGACAGAGCACGAAGCGAAGGCGAGGACCAGTACGGCAAATAGAGTACGAACGATTTTCATGCAAGCTCCGTGTGATTGACGTGGTGGGGTACTACTTTGCCAGCAGGCTCTCGCGCTCCATGAGCAGGTAGGTCTGGTAGGCATTGATCCGGTTTGCCTGGGCGAATGCCGGATAGGAAGCGAACGTCTTCCAGTCCGTTTTTTGATAGGCCTCCTCGAACGGCACCATGTCGGCGACCGCATCGCCCATGGCGCGGCGCAGGAACAACAGGTACGATCGGGTCAGCTGCAGGTCCTTCAGCGGCGCGCGCGACATCTCGCCGTGGCCGGGTACCACGACTTCCGGTGCAATCTTCAGCATATCGTCGAGGGCGCCGAGCCAGACCTTGCTGTCCGCTTCGCCGACGAACGGAATCCTCCCGGTGAAGAACAGGTCGCCGGCAAACAGCATCTTGTCCTCGTCGACCGCGAGCATGATGTCTTCCGGCGAATGCGCGCCCGACATGTCGATCACGCGGAAATGGACGCCGCCGAGCGTGAACGGAATCGTCTTGCCCGCATCGAAATGCAGCCAGCGGTCGGCCGGCACCAGCCGCGTTTTCTCGTTGACCCATGGCTTAAGGTCGGCCTTGCGCTGCGCCAGGCGCGATGGCGCGATGTCCGACGAGAGATATTGGCGGCCGTTTTCATGCGCCCATACTTCCGCCCCNNATGACACGCCGGATCGGCTGCGCCGTCACGGCGCGGATCGCGCTCACCATCGCCTCGCCGAGGGCCGGCGTGCCGAGGGCGTCGAATACGACGACACCGTCCGGCGTGACGACGAAGCCCGCATTCGACATGAAGCCCTGGTTGGCCGGATCGGCCATGCCGGTATGGCCGTGGAAGTAGTACACGTGCGGCGAAATCTTCACTGGCGTCAGTGCCATCGGCTGCGCCGACGCCGTGCCGGCGGCGAATGCCAGCACCGTCAATGCCAGGCTACAAAGCCAAGTGCGGCACAGCCGCGTCGCGGCGCCTGAAAGATCGATGTTTTCTTTGTTCACGCCGGCTCTTTTCTGGGGGTTAGTGTTGGGAATCGATGGAGCGCAGCGAAGCGGCGCCCGCCAATCTGGCGCGCGCTTCGTCGAGGGCCCGGTCAAGGTAGGCGCCGTACATGCCGGCGATGTCGCCGCCGGGCAGCGGCGCGGCCAGCAACTTGCCTTCGCGGTCGAGCATGACGACGGACGGCGCCACCGCCAGGCCATAGCGCGCCGCTAACTTGCTGCCGTTGGTTTGCTCGCCGTGGAATCCCGCCAGCGGCGCCGTGGAGGTCAATTCCAGTTCGCGCACAACGAGGCGATCCGCCTCGCGCGGCATGCGCGTCAGCGGCGCCAGGTAATTGCGGCGCACGACGGCACAATACTGGCATCCCGGCAGCGAAAACAATACGATGAGGGGATTGCCGTGCTTGGCGGCGAGTGCGCCGTCGGCGCGCAGGTCGGTCGGCGCTGCCAATGCAGGGCTGGCCGCCGCTTCGGCGCTGCCGGCAATTGCGCCGCAGATCGCCAAAGCGGCCAGCATCCGCAACGCCTGCCTGGCAGGGCGACGCGGATTCGGTGACGGACACGCTCTCATTGCGCTATTCACTTCACAGCTTTGGCATCGTCATGCGCTCTTTATCGAGCTTGTAGCTCCACGGCAGGTCGGCGTTCTTCCAGCCGTTCACCACGCGCTGGCCCTGCTTTGGCCCGCTGGTGGCGACATCGCCTTCGAAGCCGTCGACCACGCTGAATACGCTCGAATAGCCGAGTTGCGCCAGCAGGTTGGCGGCGCGTGCGCTGCGGTCCCCCGAGCGGCACATCACGATGACCACATCGCCCTTGCCGAGGCCTTTGGCCGCCATCCGCCGCGCCAGTTCGGGGCCGAAGTCGCTGTTCACCTCAAGTTTGAAGCGGCCGGCCTTGTCATCCCATGGCGCATCGTCCGGATGCTCGACGTATGCGATGTTGGCATCGGCGACAGTCGGCATGCCGACATACGAGACCTCGTAGCGCGTGCGCACGTCGACGAAAAACGCCTTTGCGCCCAGCTTCTGCTTGAGGGCATATGCTTCGCGCGCATCGAGGTAGCGGCCGGCCGTGGTCTGCTTGCTCGCCGGTACGGCCGCCGCCTCGACTGCTTGCACTTGAGTGTGCGCCACGGCCAGCGTAGCGCAGGCGGAGGCGATGAGGATCCAGTTCTTGACGCGCATGTGCTTCCTTGCCGAGTTGGTTGAAATGGTGTTCATGCCAGCATCCCGGCATTGCCCTGCATGCCGATCAGGCGCGGCGTATTCAGCGTGCGCGGCGTGACCGTCTTGTGCGCCTTGAGCCACTGTGCCACGACGTCCCACACCGGTTCGCCCTGTGCGCCCTCCGCCACCGGCGCCCAGCCGGCCACCTTGTAGGTCTTGCCGGCCTCGATCAGCTTGCCATTGAGGCGCATGTCGCTGATGCGCGAGCCCATTGCCGCATTCGGCTCGATGGCATAGGTCATGCCGCCGACGCGCACCATGTCGCCGCCCTGCTGGTAATACGGATCCTTGTTGAACAGGTTGTCGGCGACGTCTTCCATTACCGTCTTGATCGTGCTGCCGCTCATGTCCGTCAGCGTGCTGTAGGAATAGGTCGTCGCGGTCTGGTCCATCAGGTGTTCCATCAGGATCGGGCTGTTCGGCAACAACGACGTGCCCCAGCGAAAGCCCGGCGAGAACGCCATGTCGGCGCCCTTGACATCCATCAGCGCATCGATGATCAGCTGGTCGAAGGTGCCGTTGAAATTGCCGCGGCGATACAGCGTCCCTTCGGTCATTGCCAGCTTCTCGCCGAGCTTCGCCTCGTAGGGCGCCCTGACCTTATTGATCAACGCAGCCATGTCGCGGTCGGCCGGCAGGAAATTCGAAAACACCGGCAGCAGGCGATACTGGAACGCTCTGACATTGCCTTCGCGCACATCGAAGTCGAGCACGCCGAGGAACTTGCTGTTGCTGCCGGCGTTGGTCACCAGCGTCTTGCCGCCGCCATTGCTGACGACGACCGGCACCGGCACGCCGTCGTGCGTATGGCCGCCCATGATGGCGTCGATGCCGCGCACGCGCGAGGCCATCTTCAGGTCGACGTCCATGCCGTTGTGCGACAGCACGACGACGACCTTGGCGCCCTTCGCGCGCGCCTCGTCGACCATCTTCTGCATGTTCTCTTCCTGGATGCCGAAGCTCCACTCCGGCGTCATGTAGCGCGGGTTGGCGATCGGCGTGTACGGAAAGGCCTGGCCGATGATCGCCACCGGCACGCCGTTCATCTGCTTGATGACGTACGGGGCGAACACCTGGTCGCCGAAATCGGTAGTCTTGACGTTTTGCGCCACAAAATCGACCTTGCCCTTGAAGTCCTTGCCGACGATTTCTTGCACCCGCTTGTCGCCCAGGGTCATTTCCCAGTGCGCCGTCATGACGTCGACGCCGAGCAGCAGGCAGGCGTCGACCATGTCCTGGCCTTTGGTCCACAGCGCGGTGCCGGAGCCTTGCCAGGTGTCGCCGCCGTCGAGCAGCAGAGCGCCGGGCCGGCCTGCGCGCATCCGTTTGACCAGCGTTGCGAGGTGGGCGAAGCCGCCGACCTTGCCGTACGTTTGCGCGGCCTGTTCGAAATTGAGCGCCGTGAACGCGTGCGCCTGCGGCGAGTTCGGCTTCAGGCCGACCTGCCTGAGCAATTGTTCGCCCACCAGGTGCGGGATGCGGCCGGACGCCGCGCCGACGCCAAGGTTCATGCTCGGCTCGCGGAAATACACCGGTTTCAGCTGCGCATGGCAATCGGTGAAATGCAGGAAGTGGACATTGCCGAAGCGCGGCAAGTCATACAGGTTGCCGGCCGTCGCCGTTCCCGCCAGCGCCGCCTTCGAGTTGATCAGCATGCCGCCCGCAGCGGCAATGCCCAGCAGTTGCGCAAATTCGCGCCGATTCATTCCCATGGTTCTTCCTTACGGTGTATGCGGGCACGGCGTGTCGCCCGCGCTGCGGGAAACGCGCCGGCGCGCCGTGGTTACTTGTTGACTGGCGAGGCCGGGTCGAGCAGCAGCGCCATCACATCTTTGATTTGCGCCTCCGTCAGCACCCCGTTGTGGCCAAAGCGCGGCATGTTGGAACAGGCCGTGTACGCCTGCGCGTTGTAGATCTTGCCCCAGGTGTACTTGACGATCTCGTCGCTGCTGCCGCGCACCTTGCCATACTGGTACAAGCTCGGCCCGATGTTGCCGAACGAGATTTCCTGCTTGGTGATCTGGTGGCAGGCGTAGCAGTTGCCGCCGTTCGGTGCGCCGAGCGCGTCCGACGACTGCATGCCGCGGCCGTTCTGCGCGACCTTCTCGCCTTCCTGCCACTTGCCGAGGTACTTGCCGTCGGCCGGGAATTTGACCGTCTTCAGCTGGGCCGCCTCGATCCTGGCGTTGACCTCGCTGCTGCGTTCTTTCGGCAAGGCGCTGCACAGCTGTTGCGCTTCATCCTGCGCCGTGACGCGCTCAAGCGTGGCCGGGCCCTTCGAGCGGAAGTCCTGTTTGATCAGGTCGAGCGCGACATGGCCGTAATCGGTCTCGGCGACCACGCTGGCGCAGCCTGCAACGGTCAGCGTCGCCATCGCGACGGCCAGTATTTTTCGCATCGGAGTCATTGGCTATCCTTATCGTTTCAAGGCCGGGCCGGCGTAGACGCCGCCTTCGGCATTTTTTGCCAGGAACATGGTCATCGCGGTGAGCGCTTCGGAGGCATACACCGGCTCGGGGAAGCGCTGCTGGCGGAAGCAGTCGTTGAGTCGGTGCTGCATCGTGCGCACCTCCCCTTGCGAGACGCGATACGCCGGCCAGGTGGTGTAGGCTGCCTGTGCGTTGGCCTTGTTGAGGATGTTCGGCAGCTCCTGCAGCCGGATGCGCTGGCCGTCGGCCGAATGGCAGGTGGCGCAGGCAAAGTCGTGCGAACCGCCGCGGTAGTAGAACATCTGCTTGCCGGCCTCGTAGGCGCGTTTTTCCAGCGGATGCGCGGTCGACACGGCCATCTTCATGCCGCGCGACTCGGACGTGATGTACGCCACCAGCGGTTCGATGGTCGATTGTTTGGCGGTCGAACCGAATGGCGTCTTGACGGCCTCCTCGTGGCTCAGGCCCTGCAGCGTCATGCGGCAGTAGACCAGGCGCTGTTCCAGGTCCATCACCTTGCCGGTATCCTTGAAGAAGCGCGGCAGTTCGACATACGCGCCCTTGACGATGCCGGCGCCCTTGCCGAGGTCGCACTGTTCGAGCGACACTTTCTTCGGTCCGACCCTGGCCTTCCACAATTCCTCGCCGCGCATCTCCCACAATTCGGCCGGATTGCCGTCTGCCAGCATCTGCCGGTATTTGGCGATCTCGTCCGTTGCGGAAGTCTGCGCCATTGCCGGCGCCAGCGCGCATAGCAGCGTCGCGCAANNGGGTGGTAAAACCGGGTTTTCCAGCTCAGCTGACCGTGCCTTCGTCGGTACGCGTGTCGCCGGCGGTGTCGACCCAGGTGACCGTGACTTTGTCGCCCGCGGCGCCGCCCTTGAACTTGAACGACAGGAACGGGTCCTTCGACACCGACGGCCCGAAGTTGGCGTCGAACACAACCTTGTCCTTGTGCTTGGCGACCAGGGTCTTGATGTAGTGCGCGGGGATGACGGCGCCGGCGGCGTCCTTGCGCTGGCCGGTCTCCATATCGTGCCGCATCAGGATCTTCACTTCCACCATGTCGCCAGCGATGCTGGCGCGGATACGCATTGGGTTACCCATCTCATTTTCCTTGTCTGTGAAAAGGTTTGCTATCTCGCCGCCGGCTTAACCGCCGCAGCCGCCCAGCGTCACTTTGATTTCCTTCGAGGCGACCAGCCATTTGCCGTTCGCCCGCGCCAGTGCGTGCACGTTCGACGTCGCCCCCATCTTGACGCGCGTCGTCACCGCCGCCTCGGTGCCGGCCGGGATGGTGAAGCTGGCCGACATCGCGCTCGGGTTCTTGTCGACCAGGATCGCCATGAAATCGGTGCCGGGCGCCTTGCTGCTGATTGATACCGGCACGACCGCGCCGTTTTCGGCGATGTCCGGGCCGGTGATCGTCACGTCCGGGCTGACTTCGAACTTGTCGCCGCCCAGGGCCTTGACCGCATCGGCCAGGCTCTTCGCATCGAATACCTTCTGGTTCCACTCCGCGGCGAAGACATCCTTCGGGCTGAGTACGCCTGCCGCGAACGCGGCGCCGAGAACTGCTGTGATGCGCATTACATCGCGCCGACTCTGAATCATTGCTACCTCCGTTGATTGATTGAACGCTGCCGGTGAAGACTGTGCTGCTGTTACTTGACTTGCGCCATGTACTTCGAGAGGCGGTCTTTGTTCATGACGAAGCCTTTCGACATGGTATCGGCCTGCTTCTGCGCGTCGGCCAGGTTGACTGGCTTGCCGACCTGGATGACACCGGCCATCGCCATCACCTTGTGCGGATCGCAGGCATAGATGTAGACGCCCTCCTGATTCAGCGTGACGCTCAGTTCCTCGTCCGGCTTGCCCTTCCAGGCAGTTGCGCCGGCCGGCACCACCAT
>CXWL01008725.1_pt1 | contig 13153 bp, 15 predicted proteins | sample 590931 | NCBI WGS metagenome assembly CXWL01 (sample SAMEA3498368, study PRJEB10139) | groundwater metagenome | biome: water well; material: biofilm material | place: Germany | collected 2015-04-27
GCCGCCAGCCCGAGGCCGACCAGCAACAGGCCCGTGGCCCTGGGCTTCTCTTTGTCGCGCATGCCCCGTTCTCAACCATCCGATAAGTTCAGTAACCGTTCTCGAAAGGCTACAACAATGTGACCGGGATCGGTCAACCCGGCGGCGATCTGGGGAACATCGGGTCGCGCCGCACCGGGTGCAGCGCCAGCAGACGTCGGGCGCGCCCGAGGTCGACGGTCCGGGTGGGCTCGATGCGCTGGCAGCCCGGGCACCACACCGAGGTCCGTTGCCACGGACTCGTGCGGTCGTCGCAGCCGTCGAGGATGGTCGCGCAGAACGGGCACGCCCGGCCGCGCCTGCCGTACACGAAGTGATCGGCTGTGGCGAGACGTCGTCCCGTCGTGTTGCGTGGACCGGGGCGAGCACCGAGCCGAGCGTGGAGGCGGATCATCGGTGTGCCGATCCGGATCAAACCGTCGAGGTCGCTGATCGTGCCGACCGGCTGAAACGGCGACACGCCGACGATGAAGGGCAGCTCCACCGCATAGACGTTGCCGAACCCGGCGACGTTGCGTTGATCCAGCAGGGCACCTCCGAGCGGCGCATCGCGGTCGCGCTGCAGTCGCATCGTGACCACGACGACATCGGGGGCGACGGCACTGCACAGGTCGGGCCCGAGGTGGCCGACGATCTGCCCTTCGAGCTCTGTGCGCACCATCCCGACCAGCGGCAGATCGAGGCCCGTGAGCCGACCGTCCTCCATCCACAGCTCCACCCGTCGGCGCCACTCCGGCTCTCGTGCCGCGGCGCCGACTCGCCACGAGCCGCTCATCAGCAGATGGGAGTGAAGCGTGCGGCCGTCGGCGAAGCGGATGAGGAGGTGCTTGCCGACTGCCTCGGCGGCCACCAGCACGCTTCCCGTGAAGTCGACGCCGCTCAGGCGCGGGTCGCGGGTGACGCAGCGCATGCATCGCTGGCCGGCGAATCGTGCCGTGATCCGATCAGCCAGCCGGCGGATCGTGTCGCCCTCGGCCACCCCCGCTCACCCCAGATCGGCGAAGGCGACCGCGATCCGGGCAGCGAGCGCAGCGTTGTTGCGCACCAGCGCGACGTTGGCGGTGAGGCTGCGGCCATCGGTCTGTTCGACGATGCGACCGAGCAGGAACGGCGTGACGTCCTGGCCGACGATGCCGCGTCGATCGAGCTCGGCGAGCGCTTCGGCGATGACGCCCTCGATCTGTGCGGCGGGGATCTCGTCGGCCAACGGGATCGGGTTGGCCACGCTGATGCCCGTCGTGAGCTGCAGCGGGCCCCACGCGGCGTGCATGAAGGCGGCGATCTCCTCGGCGCCATCGAGGCGACGGGGCGCGGCGAATCCGCTGACCCGCGAGTAGAACGACGGGAAGTCGTCGCTGCCGTCCACGATCACCGGCACGCCCAGCGTCTCGAGGTGTTCGAGGGTGAGGCCGATGTCGAGGATCGACTTGATGCCGGCCGAGACCACCGCGACCGGTGTGACGGCGAACTCGGCCAGGTCTGCCGACACGTCGAAGGTGAGCGCGCCACCGCGATGGACACCACCGATGCCGCCGGTGGCGAACACCTCGATGTCGGCCAGCGCGGCGATGCGCATGGTGGCCGCAACCGTGGTGGCCCCGTGACGGCGAGTGGCCAGCAGCCACGGCAGGTCGCGCGTGGTGGCCTTGTGCACAGCGGGATGGGTGGCGAGCAACTCCAACTGATCGGCCTCGAGACCGACCCGGCACACGCCGTCGAGCACGGCGATGGTGGCGGGCACGGCGCCGTTGGCGCGAACGATCGCCTCCACCTCGGTGGCCATCGCCACGTTCGTGGGATACGGCATGCCATGGCTGATGATCGTCGACTCCAGCGCCACCACCGCGCGTCCTTCGTGAAGCGCCTCTTGCACCTCTGCCAGAACGGCGATCCGGTCGGCGGTCATGCCGCGGCACGCATTTCCGCAACGGCCGCGGCGATCACGTGATGGGCGCGATCGCGCAACGTCGGCAGGTCGTCGATGGTGAGGCCATCGGTGCTGATCGGCTCGAGCACGCGCACCTCGGCGTCGCTCACGCCGAACCGCCAGTCGCCCTTGATCAGCGCGGTGTACGCGCCGTTCACGGCCAACGGCAGGATCGGCACGTGGTTCTCGATCGCCAGGCGGAAGGCCCCGTCCTTGAAGGCCTTCAGCTCACCGTCTTTCGATCGCGTGCCTTCTGGGAAGATCATGACGCTGACCTTGCTCTCCAGCCGGGCCCGGCATGTGGCCATCGCCGCCACCACGCTGTCGCGTTCGCCGCGCACGAGCCGGATGTCGCCGGCCATCCGCATCATCCACCCGACGAGGGGGAACTTGAAGAAGGTGGCCTTGGAGAGCCACTTCATCTCCCACGGGAGGTGCGAGATGAGCAGGATGTCGACGAAGCTCTGATGGTTGGCCACCACCACGTACGGTCGCCGTGGATCGGTGATGTTGGTGCCGGTGGTGCGGAACGTCCACAGCGGGTTCAGCACCTGATGTGCCACGGTGAGCCTGCGGAACAGGTAGCCGGCGGCGTAGTGGCCCTTGTCGAAGGGCAAGGTGACGAGCCACACCAGTGCCACCAGCGGCGTCCAGATGATGATGACGAGCCCGAGCACGAACCAGGCCCAGATCGACAACACGGTGCGCGCCGCGGCGTTGTTCAGGATTCGATGACGGAGACGGGGCGAGGATGCAGCACTGGCCATCGAGACATCGTGCCACGGTTGCGATCTAACGTGAACATCCATGACCCCCCAGGTTCGAGCACTGTTCGAAGCGGCGCGCGCCGCCCAAGCCCACTCGTACGCGCCGTACTCGAAGTTCCACGTCGGCGCGGCGATTCGTTCCACGTCCGGTGCGATCTACGCCGGGTGCAACGTGGAGAACGCGGCCTACCCACAGAGCGTGTGCGCCGAGGCCTCGGCGATCGTGGCGATGATCACCGCCGGCGATCGCAAGATCGACGAGGTGCTGGTGGTGTGCGACGGCGATCAGCTCAGCACGTGCTGCGGCGGATGCCGGCAGAAGCTGCGCGAGTTCGCACCACTCGAAACGATGATCCACGTCGCCGGCGAGGAGGGCGTGCGCCGAACCTTCACGCTCGACGAGTTGCTGCCGTTCTCGTTCGGTCCGGAGAACCTGCTGCAACCATGAACCGATCGCGGGATCGTGACGTAAGGCTCTCCAACGCACACGATGTGCGGGTCTGCCGGACAGCACGTCCACCCGAGGAGTCACCATGTACCGTCGCCGCTCGTCCCGATTCACCGTCGCCATCGCCGCTGTCGCGCTGTCGCCGTTCGCGCTCGTCGCCTGCGGTGACGATGAGGCGGCAGATCCCGCTCCGGCCCCAGCCGGCACCGATGCGCCCGCCGCTGCCGGAGCCGAGCTGACGATCGCCGACTTCACGTTCAGCCCCCTCACCGTCGCGGCCGGCGCCGAGATCACGCTCACCAACAACGACGGGTTCACCCACACCGTCAGCAACCCCGACGGCGCTTTCGACGTGCGCGTGTCGGGTGGAGCGAGCGAGAAGCTCACCATCGACGCCGCCGGCACGTACGCGATCATGTGCAACATCCACCCATCGATGTCGGGATCGATCGTCGTCGAGTGACCGAACAGTTGGGCCGCACCGGCGAGTCGTGGCCGGGTGCTGCACGGCTGTGCCTCTACGCTCTCCGCCGTGGTCAGTCGCCGCGTTCCCCATCTCACCGCGAAGCTCCAGGGCTTCGGCACCACGATCTTCGCCGAGATGACCGCGCTCGCCGCGGCCACCGGCAGCATCAACCTCGGTCAGGGCTTTCCCGACACCGACGGCCCGCGCATCGTGCTCGACGCGGCGATCGATGCCATCAACGGCGGCCAGAACCAGTATCCGCCGGGACCTGGAATGCCCGTGCTGCGGCAGGCGATCGCCGCACATCAACAGCGGTTCTACGGGCTCAATTACGACCCCGACACCGAGGTGCTCGTCACTGCCGGAGCCACCGAGGCGCTGGCCGGGGCTCTGCTCGGGCTGCTCGACACCGGCGACGAGGTGGTGCTGTTCGAGCCGATGTACGACAGCTATCAGGCGTGCATCGCACTCGCCGGTGCGGTGGCCAAGCCGGTCACGTTGCGACCGCCGTCGTACGGGTTCGATCTCGACGAGCTCCGTGCCGCGATCACCCCGAAGACGAAGCTTCTGCTCGTCAACACGCCGCACAACCCCACCGGCAAGGTGCTCGATCGGGCCGAGATGCAGGTGATCGCCGATCTGGCAACGGAGCACGACCTGATCGTGCTCACCGACGAGGTGTACGAGCACCTGCTGTTCGACGACGCCGAGCACATCGCCATGGCCACGTTGCCCGGCATGCGCCAGCGCACGCTCAGCATCTCGAGTGGCGGCAAGACCTTCAACACCACCGGGTGGAAGATCGGTTGGCTGTGCGGGCCGGCGGCGCTCATCGTCGCGGCGCGCACGGCCAAGCAGTTCCTCACCTACGTGAGCGGTGGCCCGTTCCAGCCTGCCATCGCTGTCGGCCTCGGTCTCGCCGACTCTTACTTCACCGACCTTGCCGCAGATCTGCAGGCCAAGCGCGATCGCCTGTTGCCGGGCCTCACCGCGGCGGGGTTCGAGGTGTACCCGACCAGCGGCACCTACTTCGTCACCGTCGACATCCGGCCACTGCGTGCCGATGGCGACGGGATGGCCTTGTGTCGCGAGCTCCCGCAGCGTTGCGGTGTGGTGGCGATCCCCAACGAGGTGTTCTACGCCAACCGCCACGAGGGCCGGCACCTCGTGCGGTTCGCCTTCTGCAAACGGCTCGAGGTGCTCGACGAGGTCGTCGAACGCCTTGCCAGGTTGTGACCGCGCCCGCCGGCGAGAGCGGGCGCGAGCCGAGATCTGGGCCGATCTTGTCTCGGCGGCCGAAACGAATTCGGCCCAGATCGTGAGTCGGTGCCGTCAGGTCAGCGACGGTCGTCGAGGAAGCCGAAGCGGCCACGCACTTCGGTGACGTGCGTGGGGTCGATGTCGGAGAGCAGGATGCTCTCGCCGACGGCGGCGGTGGCCAGCAGCTCGCCGAGGGGGTCGACGATGCGGCTGTCGCCGACGTAGGTGAGCCCGCCACCTCGGCCGACCCTGTTGCAACCCGCCACGTAGGCGAGGTTTTCGATGGCTCGCGCCTGCAGCAGCGACATCCAATGACTGCGTCGCGGCTCGGGCCAGTTGGCCGGGACGAGGTAGAGGTCGGTGTCGGGGGCGAGGCCCCAGAACTCGTCGGCGAAGCGCAGGTCGTAGCACACCAGCGGGCTCACCCGGACCCCCTCGATCTCGACGGTGATCAACTCCGACCCTGCCCGAAAGTGCTTGTCCTCGCCGCCGTACCCGAACGGGTGGATCTTGCGGTAGCGGTGCACGGTGCCATCCGGGCCGGCCAGCACGAAGCTGTTGTACGGCCGCGGGTCGCCGTCGTCGCCGGTCTCGGGACAGCTCCCGCAGACCCATGCGTCGTTGGCGCCGGCCTGATCGATGAGGAACTGCGACGACGGGCCGCCTTCGGGTTCGGCTAGTCCCGGCGTGTCCACGGCGAACCCGGTGGAGAAGGTCTCGGTCAACAGCACCAACCGCGCCCCCGCACCGGCAGCCGCGGCTATCAGTGGGGCGAGTCGCTCGAAGTTGGCCCCGCGGTCGTTCCATACGATGTCGTGCTGGATCGCGGCGATGCGCATCGCGCCGATGGTAGACGTGTCAGAGCGGCAGCTCCAGCAGGCTCACCGTCTTGTTGCCGCCGTCGGTGTCTTGCTGGGCGACCTCGCGGAAGCCGATCGACTGGTGGAACTCGAGCGAGGCGTCGTTGCGCGGCCTCACGTTCACCTCACAGCACAGCACGGGGAACGCCCCGGTGAGGCGACGCTGCAGTTCCACGTAGAACTGGCGGCCGATGCCGTAGCGGCGGAACGAGGAGTTGACGGCGATGCGATCGAGGTACGCGAACTGGGTGTAGTTGCGGCTGAACCACTGGTAGTTGAGGCTTGCGTACTCGACGCCCGGGGCGAACACGATGCAGAACCCGGCGAAGGCTCCTTCGATCTCGGCGGTGAGCGACACCGCGCTGATCGACACGAGGCGCTCGATCTCGGTGCGGTCGAGCTCGTTCAGCGCAGGCACGTTCACGTTGTTCAGCTCGAGCGCGGCATCGAGGTCGTTCGAGGAGGTTTCGCGAATGTTCACCGCCTGAAATGTAGAGCGGGAATGGAGTCACACGTAGCCTGGTTCCATCGCGTCACGCTCATGTCGAAAGGTGTTCACGATGTTCTGGAACAACAAGACCGAGATGGTGGAGCCGTCGGCAGCGTTGCCGGGCCGCACCGAGACGATGCCCGTTCCCGGCGACCACTACGTGAACGGCGCCCCGCTCGTCGGTCCGTGGCCCGAGGGGTACGAGACCGCCGTGTTCGCGATGGGATGCTTCTGGGGCGCCGAGCGGAAGTTCTGGCAGACCTTCGGCGTGTACTCCACCGCTGTTGGTTACGCCGGGGGGCACACCCCGAATCCCACCTACGAGGAGACCTGCAGCGCGCAGACGGGCCACACCGAGGCAGTGCTCGTGGTGTTCGATCCGGTGCAGGTGAGCTACGAGGCGTTGCTCAAGGTGTTCTGGGAATCGCACGACCCCACGCAGGGCATGCGGCAGGGCAACGACGTGGGCACGCAGTACCGCAGTGCCATCTACGCCACGTCGGCGGCCCAGCTCGAGGCGGCGTTAACCAGCAGGTCGATGTTCGAAGAGCGCCTGCTTGGCGCCGGGTACGGAGCGATCACAACCGAGATCGCCAGTAGTCGCGAGTTCTTCTACGCCGAGCCGTACCACCAGCAGTACCTGGCCAAGAACCCCAACGGGTACTGCGGCATCGGCGGCACCGGCGTGAGCTGCCCGATCGGCCTCACCGCCTGAGGCCACACCGTCGCCCGCCGAGGCGGTCGTGATGATCAATGACGCCTGAGCTGTAGAACGGACCATCTGTTCTATGGAAGCAGTCGCTCGGGCGGGCGGCCGCGATGCGCGGAACCGCCTTCTCGTACACCCCAAGTCGGCTCAGGTGGTGTTGGAGGTTCTTCGCCGGCCCGGTGATGTTGCCGGTGACATCACCAAGACGATCATGACCGACCCTGCGCTGTCGGCTTCCGTCTTGCGCGCCGCCAACTCGGCCCACCTCGGGTACTCGCACCGCATCGGGGGAATCCGGCAGGCCTCGGTGATGCTCGGTGCTTCGCTGGTGGGCTCGCTCGCCGCTGGACGAGTGGCCGACCTGGTGTTCGACGCTGAGGCACCGGACTACCCCGAGTGGCTGTGGTTGCATTCGATCACGATGGGTTGCGCCTGCAGCGTGCTGGCCCGCCACGTCGGCGAGCCAGCCGACGACGCGTTCACCGTGGGGCTGCTCCACGACGTGGGATGGCTGCTGGCGGCATCCACCGGCAGGCAGTGGCAGGGCGCCGATTCAGAGCACGCCGTCGCCGGCGCCGAGCTGCTCGCCAGGTGGAACCTGCCGGATCGCATCGTCGCCGCGGTCCGACACCACCACGCGCGGTCGAGCGCCCTCCGCGCACCACTCGACCGCATGGGTGCTGCCGCGCACGCCTTCGCGGCTGCCCTAGGCGCACCGAGCCCCGCGCGTTCGATGTCGATCGGCGAGGCGATGGTCTTGCTGGGCATCAGCGATGTGCGTGAAAGGGTGCTGCTCGCCCAGATCGAGTCCGAGTTGGTCAGCCTCACGAGCGGGCTCACCTCCCAGCCATGACTGTCATCGACACCCTCAACAGGATGCAGCGCGACGCAGTTGAGCAATTGCGCGCCGGTGACCACAACGAGTTCCTGGTCGGCTTCCTCACCACCTCGGTCATGCTCGAGCTGTCGAACCTGGTGGCGGCCGATCTCGACCTCGATGGCTACGCGCAGGCCGTTGTCGAGGTGCTCACCCAGCATGCTCCGGTCGAGCGGTGCCGGTTGGGCATCGAGCCCGATGGGCTCCCCTCGGTGGTGGCCGCAATCGGCTTCGAATGCGGTCGATTTCCCGACCCGAACCATGGTGAGAACGTCACCGTCGCGGGCATCCGAATCGGCGGAGTGGCGACGGGGCGCCTAGAGGTGGTCGATCTGCCGACGGCGCTGCAGTCTGCCGGGTTCGTCGACGTTGCCGCCGAGCAGATCTCCAACGGTCTTGGTCGGGTTGTGGAAGGCGAGCAGCTCCGCCGTCGCGCCGCGGCCGCCAAGGCGTTGCGTGCAGTGTCCAGCCTTGACGACAGCTGGAGTCAGCCCGATCTCGAGATGGTCGCCGGTTCGCTTGCCTCGTTGCCCGCAGTCACTGGCGCGACCGTTGAGGCCACCGCGGCCAGGTTCGCCGGCACGCTGTCGGCGATGTCGGGGCGGTCCGGCCAGCACCGGCTCGAGCGTCGATTCATGGTGGAGGGCCAGCTCGACGTGGCGGTGGTGGTGCAGTACGCCGAGGAACCGGTCGGAGATCACCTCACCCGTTTCGACGAGGTGGTGTCGGCATTGGCAGTCGGGCTCGAGCGCATCGAGCAGAACATCCGGCTGGCCACGGAGGCCGACACCGATCAACTGACCGGGGTAGGCAACCGTCGCCGCGCTAGCAAGGCGCTGGCATCGGCCCGGGCGATGGCCGACTGTGGTGGGAGGCAGATGGCGGTACTGCTGTGCGACCTCGACCACTTCAAACAGGTGAACGACCAATTCGGGCACGACATCGGCGACGCGGTGCTCATCGGGTTCGCGGCCCTGCTACGCACGTCCGTACGGACGCTCGACACGGTGATCCGTTGGGGAGGTGAGGAGTTCCTAGTGATCTGCCCAGGTTGCGATCCGCAGGGGGCGATCAGTCTCGCCGAACGACTGATCGCCTCGTGCCCAGCGGCCTGCCGTGATGCACTGTCGGCGGAGCTGAACCAAACCGTCTCGGTTGGCATCGCGGTGTACCCGACGGCGGCCGCGACGCCCGAGGCACTGGTCAGCGCCGCCGACGATGCGCTGTACCGTGCCAAGCGTGAAGGGCGCAACCAACACCGAATCGCCTGAAGTCACACACAAGGGTCAAGCCCAGCCGTTGGCGCGGATCTCGTCGCCGTCGGCATCGAGGGGTCGGCCCTGCCATCGCAGCACTCCGGGCGTGGCGCTCAACTTTGCGATGAGTCCCTGCATCGGCGTGCCGTCGAGCTCGACTATCGCTTGGCGGGCGTTGTAGTGCGGGTCCGATGAGATGTCGGCCATGTCCATCACCGGCCCGATCGCCGCCTCGGCCGCGGTGAACGTCTCCAACACNNGGATCGTCGGCCACCCCGAGCACTGCGTTGACCCGCGCCGCGACGCTGTCGGCGCTGGCCGACAGCCCGACCCACTTCCCATCGGAGCACTGATAGGTGCCGCGGGGGACGGTGTACGGCAGCCCGGCGCCGAGGCGCGGCTGCAGCTCGCCGGTGAGGCGATAGAGCGAGATCAGCGGCCCCATCAGCTGGAACAGGCTCTCCAGCAGGTTCACGTCCACCACCTGGCCGCGGCCACCGTGCACCGCCACCAGGGTGGCGAATGCGGCAACCAGGCCGGTCACCTCGTCGGTGAGCGCGATCGCCGGCAGCATCGGCTGTCCCCCTGGCTCGCCGCTCAACGCACTGAATCCCGACATCGACTCGGCGATGGTCGCGAAACCGGGCCGCCCCGCGTACGGCCCGGTCTGGCCGAAGCCGGTCACCCGGGTGATGACCAACCGGTCGTTGCGGGCCAGCAGCTCGTCGGGTCCGAGACCGAGCCGTTCGAGGGTGCCGGGCCGGAAGTTCTCGACGAGCACGTCGGCGTCGTCGATCAAACCGAGCAAGACGTCGCGGTCGGCATCGAGCTTCAGATCGAGCGCCAACGTGCGCTTGTTGCGGTTGACCAGCTTCCACCACAGGCCGGTGCCATCGCGAGGATCGCGCCAGGCCATGTTGCGCAGGCTGTCGCCTGTGCCGGGACGTTCCACCTTGATCACGTCGGCGCCGAAGTCGGCGAGGTAGCGCGCACAGTTGGGGCCGGCGAGAACCGTCGACAGATCGATCACCTTCAGGTCGTGCAGCGGGCCGTCGGACGGAGTGGTCACGGGGCCCATTCTGCGATCCGGTGGCAGGCCTGCGCCAAGTCGGCGCCGTCGCCCGCGTACGAGAACCGGACCGTGGTGTGCCCGCGGGCGAGGTCGAAGTCGAGTCCGGGGGTGCAGGCGACGGACAGTTCGTCGAGCCATCGCCGGCAGAGTTTCATCGAATCGTGGGTGATGTGGCTCACATCGGCGTACACGTAGAACGCGCCGTCGGCCGAGGCGACCTCCGTGAGCCCGGCGCCGGCGAGGCCGGCCAGCAGCACGGCGCGGTTCGAGCGATACCGCGCGACGTGTGCGTCGAGCTCGGTGGTGCAGCCGAACGCGGCGAGACCGGCTACCTGACTCACATGCGGCGCGCAGATGTAGAGGTTCTGCTGCAAGCGCTCCACCGCGGCCAACAGGTGCGATGGAGCGAGCATCCACCCGAGTCGCCACCCGGTCATCGAGAAGTACTTGGAGAAGCTGTTGATCACCACGGCATCGGCGGTGAGGGCGCGGGCGCTCTCGGCGCGGCCGTCGAAGACGATGCCGTGGTAGATCTCGTCGGAGATCAGCAACACCTCGTGTTCGGCACACCAATCGACGATCTTCACGAGCGCGGCCGCCGAAAGCACCGTGCCCGTCGGGTTGGAAGGTGATGCCACGATCAGACCGTCGAGGTGGCCCGCTGCTGCAAGTGAGGCAGCGTCGGGCACCCATCGGGTGGAGGGGTCGACCGCGATCGCGACCGGCTCGATGCCGAGTGCGAGCAGCGTGTTGCGGTAGCACGGGTATCCGGGCTCGACAACTCCGACCCGGTCGCCGGCGTCGAAGGCGGCGGCGAAGGCCAACGTGAATCCGGCCGACGCACCACTCACGACGATCACCTCGGCGGAATCGACCTCCACCGCGTACCACTCGCGGTAGTGCTGGGCGATGCGCCGGCGCAAGCTCATCAACCCGGCGGCGTTGGTGTAGCCGAGTGCCTCGCCACGTTCGATCGCGGCGATTGCCGCGAGGCGGGCACCGAGGGGCGCCGGGGTGGACGGCTGGCCGACCTCGAGGTGCAGCACCCGGTGGCCGCGTGCCTCGCGTTCTGTCGCTGCCCGGCTCATCGCCATCGCGTGGAACGGGGGCACCACGGCAGCCCGTGCCGCCTCAGCCAAGGACATGCACCACCGTCGTCCGGATGATCCCGACTGCGCTCAACGAAGCGAGATCGTGAAGCATCGGTCCTCAAGGCGTCCCATCGCGTACGTCTCGTAGTCGACCCCGAAGTCACGGTAGAGATGGCGGCAGCGTTGGCTCCAGCGGAGCGCCTCGGGCGACGAGAGCCGGTGCACGACCTGGCTGATGCCGTGTTCGTACACCCGGTACTCGGCCCAGGATCCGGGGAAGTCCTTCACGCAACCGACCTCGACGCTGGGCACGCCGCACGCCAGCATCCGCAGCCGATGGCGATGAGTGTGACCGGCGGTGTAGGCCACGATCGAGGTGCGGCGAGCGATCACCGCGGTGAGCGCATCGCTGGCGTCGGGGTGCAGCCCGAAGTAGCCGGGTGAGCGCGAGGAGCCGGTGAACTGCTGATGGTGCCCCATCACGATCACGGGCCGGTCGGCTTGCGCGGCGAGCGTGTCGAGCCACTCGAGCTGGTCGTCGCCCAACCAACCGGTGGTCTCGGTGGGGATCGTGGTGTCGAGCAGCGCAACGCTGACGCCCGGCAGCTCGATCCACTCGTCGCCGGCGTAGCCGGTCTGGCCGTGATAGGCGTCGTGGTTGCCGCGGACCACGTGCAGACGCGCGCCGAACGGCGGCCGGTAGCACTCCTCGAACGCGGCCCACTCGTCGGGTTGGCCGTCGCGCGAGAGGTCGCCTTTCACGATCACCGCGACAGGATCGATCTCGGCGATCTCGCTGACCGCGAAGCCGTTCATCATCTCCGCATAGGGCGGGTCACCCGGGTCGGCACGCTGGACCGGGCCCCCCGGGTTGTCGTCGAGTCGGCCACAGTCGATCTCGCCGAAGTGCAGGTCGTTCACGGTGGCGAACCGGCACAGCAGCTCACCTCGTGGCCGCGATGACGTGCGCACGGTGTGCATGCCCACCTGGTGCTCGGTGTCGGGAGCCAGGCCGTCGAGGCGGTGCACGTCGACGCCCTCGTGGGCCACGATCAGGTCATCGGCAACAGTGGTGATGTCCACCTGTGGGACCGTAGCGGCCGCGCCGGCCGCAGCAGGCGATCAGGCCTTGACGACGATGCTGCTGACGACCTTGTCGTGCCACGTCTGCTTCTTGGGGTCCCACAGTGCCCAGAGGTAGCCGAGGAAGCAGACGCTGCCGGAGACGAAGCCCCGGAACAGCGTGCGCCCGAATGCCCGTCCGGTGCCGATCGGTTGCCCGGTGTTGACATCGACGATCTTGTTGCCGACGGCCTTCGCGCCCCAGCTCTGGCCGGTGGCGCCGACCTTCTTGCAGTAGAGCACCAGGAAGGCGATCGCGCCGACCGCCCAGAGGATGCCGGCGATGGCGAACGTCGCGTTCGTCGGGAGGTCGCAGAACCCCTCCTCACCGTTCACGGTGCACGCGCGGATCTCGCTCGGCCCGGCGAAGAAGTAGGCGATGCCGGGCGCCGAGAACACGATTGAGATGAGGCCGTCGACGAGCATCCCGCCGAAGCGTGAACCGACACCTGCGTACTGCGGTGGGGCCTGGTACGCCGGCTGGTAGGCCTGATAGCCGGGCGGTGGCGGAACGGAACCCGGGGGCGGCGGAGGAGGGGGAGGCGTGCTCATGTCCCCAGACGGTAGTACCCACGTGAGGTGCGACCGGGTGATCGGTACCGGTGATCGGCGCGGCCCGGTCTCAGCGGAACGGGCGGTCGCGGCGAGTGGGCAACGGCTTGATCCACCACCGGCCGCTGAACCGCCACGCTGCCTGGCGTTGGCGCTCCTGCTCGGGCGTGAACGCCGGCCGCGGCCACAGCGCCTCGATCGCCGCGGCGATGGCAAC
>CXWL01113457.1_pt1 | contig 13149 bp, 9 predicted proteins | sample 590931 | NCBI WGS metagenome assembly CXWL01 (sample SAMEA3498368, study PRJEB10139) | groundwater metagenome | biome: water well; material: biofilm material | place: Germany | collected 2015-04-27
CGGTGAAGGGAAGCGATGCCGCTGCCGGTGCGGCCGATGGGACTACTGGGCCGCGCGCCGCACTCGATGCGGCTCCGGTGGCCATCGCGCCGAAGGGCGGCATCGCTGTCGCAGGCAGCTTGCCGACCGCGATGTCCCAGCTTTGTTCGACGACGTCGCCGTGCGCAGTTGCGTGCATGCGGACGCGGTAGACGCCGTCCGGCATCGACATGGCATCGCGCCGGCCGCCCCACTCCAGGCTGACTGTGGCCGGCTTCTCCTTGAGCGCCAGCGCGCCGCGCCATTGCTGCGCGAGCTTTCCCGACGGCGCAAGCAGTTCGACACGCCAGTTCACCGGCAGCGTCGCCGTCGAAAACGGGTAGTCGAACGTCAGTGTGAAGGTGCGCGCGCCACTGTCCGGTTTGTCCCCCTGGTAGGGCGCATGCAGCGTGGCGGCGAATTCGCGGTGGTCGGCGATGGATGCCATCGCCGGCGCGGCAGCTGACAGTGCCGATGAAACCCACAGCAGGCGGTCGATGAGGCTCGGTTGCATGGCGTTCCCCGCGAGGCGGTTGCGTTATTAACATCTTCGCAACGCCACATCAGGGGAGCATGACCGCACCAATCGAATCGGGTCGGTTAATTAGTGTCTGATTGACAAAAGTTAAGAGTGGGAAAGCTCAATTTTCCGGCCGGAAAAATGCAGCGCGAGTCCGCCGCCGAGGTGCCACGCTTCTGCATATCCGGCCCGGTGCAGGCATTGCGCTGCGCGCTGGCTGCGCGTGCCTAGCCGGCAGATGAACACCAGGGGGCGCGACTCCACGCCAAGCCATTGCGCGAGCTGCGACGGCAAGCGGGAGAGCGGGACATTGAGCGCGGTCCGCCCTTGAATCAGCGGGCGGCCAGCCTCGTGCTCCCATGGGTCGCGCACATCGACCAGGATCGCGTCCGGACGCTCGCGCAGGAAGCGGTCAAGTTCAGCCGGCCGCAGCTCCATCGAATCGAGCGACGGTACCGGCCGCGTGCCGGCCGCCAGCGTCGTGCAGATCAGGTTCGCGCTGTCGTGCGACGGACATACGATGGTGTCTCCGTTGAGCAGCGCCGTCATCTGCTGCACCGCGTCGTTCGGTAGTTCCGATGGCGCTTCGTTCGTAAACACGAAACGCACATCGGCTGCGGGAAACGCGCCCCCGCTGGCGGCGCCCATCAGGTAGCTGCGCGCTGCGTCGCCATCGTGCGAAACGCGCGCGAGCACCTGGCCGCCCAAGCTAATGCCATCGGTCCGGGTACCATCGCCCAGCGTGACGCCGTGGCTTCCGGCAGGCCAGCCGAACGGATCGCCGGTGCCGGCAAAGTCGATTTGTTCAACCAGCAGCGCGGCAAGCGCTGCCCGGACAGACAGCTGGTCGCTGCCCGCGCTGGTGCCAATGATGCCGCGCACGCGGTAATCGCGCGAGCGGATCATCGAGGCAATGCGCTCGCCCAGCGGGCCAACCGGGTTGATCACGACGCAGCTGCGGCTTGCCTCGTCCAGCGCAAGCCAGGTCGTCGCGCCGTCGAGGCCGAGGCGGATTACATCCTCGTGCCCTTCACGGTGCAGTGCGTGCGGAACCAGGCCGCCCGTGCGCATCGCCCGCCCGCAGTGCGCGATGCGTTCGCAGGCTGCATCGATGAATGCGTCGTCGGCGGCCGGACCGAACGACAGGCGCACGGCTGAGGCGCAGCGCCAATCCGGCAGTTCCATCGCTTCGAGAACATAGCTGGGCGCCGCCTTGGCGGCCGAACAGGCAGAACCCGCGCTGACGCGCAGGCCCGCGGCATCGAACACGTCGAGCAGGTCGCGGCCCGACAGGCCGTCGACGGAGAAGTTGATGGTCGTCGGAAGCGACATATGAAGCGGCGTGTTGAACACGATGCCCGGCAGCGCTTGGCCCAGGCTGGCGACAAGGCGGTCGCGGTAAGCGTGCAGTTGCGCGGGCGTGCGGAAGGTATCGCCGGTTTCCAGCGCGGCAAGCACAGCGCCGAGTGCTGCGATACCCGCCATGTTCTCGGTACCTGCACGTTGGCCGCCTTCCTGCCCGCCGCCGGCCATCAGCGCGGTGTACGGCGCGCCATCGCGCACGTACAGCATGCCGATGCCTTTGGGCGCGTACAGCTTGTGGCCTGAGAAGGGCGCGTAGTCGATGCGCGTGCTGTCCAGCGCCAGCGCCAGCTTACCCAATGCCTGTACGCTGTCGACCATCCAGTAGGCTTTGCTGGCGGTGACCAGCAGCGCTTTCTCGATCGCGGCGAGGTCGGAGATCGTCCCGGTCTCGTTATTGGCCGCCATGGTGCAGACCATCGCGGCGCGCGGCGCCAGCTGGCGCAGCACGTCAAGCCGGTGGCGGCCTTCGCCGTCGACCGGCAACGCGCGCAAAGTCAGTCCGGTGCCGAGCAGGCGGTTCCAGTGCGCCAGCGCTTCGGGCACGGCCTTGTGCTCCGTATGGCCGTACAACAGCAGGTCGCCGACCGTTTCGCCGGCCGCCTGGCGATCGCGCACCGCGCACAGGGCGGACAGCACTGCGGTCTGGATGCCTTCGGTGGCGCCGCTGGTAAAGATCACATGCCCTGCGCCCGCGCCGATCATGCGCCGCGCGCGTTCGCGCACGCCGTCGAGGAGCACCCTTGCGCGCAGTCCCGTCGCATGTCCGCTGCTAGGATTGCCGTAGCAAAGGCCCATGGCGTCCGCCGCCGCGGCGATGGCTGCGGGCAGCACGGGCGAGGTGGCATTGGCGTCGAGGTAGATATCGTGGATCATGGAAGCAGCGGGTTGGTTCGTCTGGCACCTATATTAGCCATCGAAGCGCGTGAGGTCATTCCATAATGTGCTATATACAGCTAAAATAAAGAATGTTTATGCTTATAAAGGCGCATTATTGATATGAATGACCTAGATAAGTACGATTACGCGATACTCTCTGCGCTGCAGGGCGACGCTACCCTGTCGATTGCGCAACTGGCCGAGAAGATCGGCTTGTCCAGCACCCCTTGCTGGAAGCGGGTCAAGCGGCTGGAGGAGGAAGGCCATATCGAAAGCCGCGTCACTTTGGTCAACCGCCGCAAGGTCGGCCTGCCTGTCACGGTGTTCGTCAGCGTGCGCACCGGCGATCACGACGAAAAATGGTTGAAGAACTTCGCCGCCGCCGTAATCAACCTGCCCGAAGTGCTTGAGTTCCACCGCATGAGCGGCGACGTCGATTACCTGCTCAAGGTGGTGACCACCGACATCGACGGTTATGACCGGTTCTACAAAAAGCTGATCAAGGCGGCGCGCCTGTCGGGCGTGTCGTCGGCTTTCTCGATGGAGCAGATCAAATACAGCACGGCCCTCCCCCTGGAACTGGTCTCGCACGGACTCTCTGCGTGACGACTGGCCTATACATCTGGCGCTTGAATCGTGCGATCATTGCCGCTCTGAGAAATTGAAGGAGACATCACACATGCCGTCACGTACATACATGCCAGCGATCGCCGGCGCCGTCCTGCTGTTCGCATCCCACGCCGCCAGCGCGCAAGAAGTCGTCAAGATCGGCGTGAGCGGGCCGCTGTCCGGCTCCAACGCGTTTGCGGGCAAGGACAATGAAAACGGCGCGCGCCTGGCGATCGAAGAACTGAATGCAAAGAAGATCAAGGTCGGCGGCAAGGTCCTCACCTTCGCGCTCAGCTCCGAGGACGACCAGGGCGATCCGAAGTCCGGCGTATCGGTGGCGCAGAAGTTCGTCGACAACGGCGTCAAGTTCGTGCTCGGGCCGTACAACTCCGGCGTGGCGATTCCAGCCTCGCGCGTGTACAATGAAGCAGGCATCCTGATGTCCACCGTCGGCACCAACCCGAAGGTCACGCAGTCGGGCTACAAGACGGTCTTCCGCATTGTCGCCAGCGATACCCAGGTTGGTTCATCCGTGGCCGACTACGCGGCCAAGCGGCTGAAGGTAAAAACAGTCGGCGTCATCGACGACCGCACCGCCTTCGGCCAGGGTATCGCGATGGAATTCATCAAACGGGCCAAGCGTTCGGGCCTGAAGGTGGCGGGCCATGAGTTCACCACCGACAAGTCCACCGACTTTGCTGCGATCCTCACCGCGCTCAAGGCCAAGAAGGTCGACGCGATTTTCTTCGGCGGTTATGCGCCACAGGGCGCGCCGATGGTGCGACAGATGCGCCAACTGGGCCTGAACGCCAAGCTGCTCGGCGGCGACACGCTGTGCAGCCCGGAGATGGCCAAGCTGGGCGGCGAAGCCGTCGGCGAGAACGTGCTGTGCGCGCAAGGCGGGGCGATTCTCGAAAAGCAGGCAGGCGGCCCTGCCTTCAAGGCCAACTACAAGAAACGCTTCAAGCGGGACCCTGACGTATACGCCCCGTCGTTCTACGACCAGATGATGTTCATCGCCCAAGCCATTCGCGCGACCAATTCGACCGACCCGTCGGTTGTCGGTACGGCGCTGCATTCGACCAGCTACAAAGGCGTGGTCGGCAACTACGCATACGACGATGCAGGCAACATGAAGAAGTCGACTGTCACGATCTACACTTTCCGCAACGGCGCGCTGGCACCGCTGGCAAGCTACTGATGCGGTCCCGCCTTTTTCTTGCAGCCGTACTGGCCTGCGGCGCTGTTCATGGCGCGCCGCCCGCAGCGCCGGCGTNNGTACTGGCCTGCGGCGCTGCCCATGGCGCGCCGCCCGCAGCGCCAGCGTTGCTGACGCCCCCGATGGCGTCATTCGGGCCTTCGCAACAGGCGATGCCGGCGCTGATCCAGCGTTACCAGCTCGATCACGCCAGCCTCGCGCACCTTTATACCGTCCGCAACGGCATCGCGCGCGACGCGGAGTTCGACCGCTTCTACCGCCAGTGGCTGGCCGCGCTGGAGGCGCTGCCGTTTGACACGCTGGGCGTGGAAGACCGCATTGACTGGGTCATGCTGCGCAACCAGATCGCTTACGAACTGCGCGAACAAAACGACATCGCCAGCCGCTTCCGCCAGGCCGAGCCGCTTGCGCCATTTGCACGGCCGCTGATCGACATGGCGGAAGCGCGCCGCCTGATGAAGTCGCAGGATGGCCGGGCGACGGCGGCCCTGCTGCAAAAGTCGCTGGGCGAAGTACAGCAAGCGACCGAACGCCTGATGGCTGGCGGCGACGTGACCTCCGCCAAGCCCATGGCGTCGCGCAGCACCGCCAACCGCGCGGTGAAAGTGCTGGGAGAACTGAGCGCGGACCTGAAGGACTGGTACGGCTACTACGACGGCTACGATCCGCAGCTGACCTGGTGGGTCAAACAGCCCTACCTCGCGCTCGACAAGGCCATCGCCGACTACTCTGCGCTGCTCAACGAGCGCCTGGTTGGGAAGGCCTCCGCGAAGCTGCTCAACGTAACCGGCGACCCGATTGGCCGCGCGGGGCTGGCCAGCGCATTCCAACGCGAGATGCTGCCGTACACGCCGGAAGAACTGATGGCGCTGGCCGAGAAGGAGCTGGCGTGGGGCGAAGCGGAACTGCGCCGCGCCTCCAATGAGATGGGCTTCGGCGACGACTGGCGCGCGGCCATGGAGAAGGTCAAGAACAAGTACGTCGCGCCGGGTGAACAGCCCGCGATGGTGCGCATGCTGGCACAGGAGGCGATCGACTACGTGACGAAGAACGACATGGTCACGGTACCGGAAGTGGCGTTGCGCAGCTGGCGCATGGACATGCTGTCGGCCGAGAGCCAGATGATCAGCCCCTTCTTCCTGGGCGGCGACACCATCCAGGTCTCGTATCCGACCGACGCGATGACCCATGAGCAGAAGCTGATGACCATGCGTGGCAATAACCCGCATTTCTCGCGCGCCGTCGTGCACCACGAACTGATACCTGGCCATCACCTGCAGCTGTTCATGGCGGACCGCTACCAGCCGCAGCGCAAGCTGTTCGACACGCCGTTCTTTGTCGAAGGCTGGGCGGTGTACTGGGAGATGCTGCTGTACGACCGCAAGTTCGCGGTCACGCCGGAAGACCGCATCGGCATGATGTTCTGGCGGAACCACCGCGCAGCGCGCATCCTGTTCTCGCTCGGCTTCCACCTTGGGAAGATCACACCGGAGCAGGCGGTCGACATGCTGATCCAGCGCGTGGGCCACGAGCCGGACAACGCGCGCGCGGAAGTGCGCCGTTCGTTCAACGGCGACTACACGCCGCTGTACCAGGCCGGCTACATGATCGGCGCGCTGCAGCTGCGCGCGCTGAGCAAGGAGCTGGTCGGCAGCGGCGCCATGAGCCTCAAGCGCTTCCACGACGGCATACTCGAAAGCGGAATGCTGCCGGCCGAACTGGTTCGCGCACGGCTGAAGGGCGAAAAGATCCCGCGCGACTTCCGCCCGACCTGGCGCTTCTATAACTGATTAAGCGAATACGAATATGAAGAAAACCCTCACCCTCTGCGCGCTCAGCGCAGCCCTGGCGCTAGCGTTCGCGCCGGCTACCGCAAGCGCGCAGGCGCCAGCTGGCAAGGTCTCCGGCGTGGTCGCCGACCAGGCCGAGAAGCAGCTCGACAAGCTGGCTGACGAATACTATGAAGCCGTGGCGCGCCACGACCCGGTTGGCGCGACCCAGAACGGCGACAACCGCTTCGACGACAAGCTTGGCATCACGATCTCGCCGAAGCTGCGCGCGCAGCAGTTCGCGCGCCACGAAGCGTTTCTCAAGCGCCTGCACGCGATCAAGCGCGCCAACCTCGACCGCGGCGCGCAGATCAACTACGACATCCTCGAGTACGAGCTCAAGACGCTGCTGACGTTCAGGCGCTTCCCGGAACACCTGCTGCCGATCGACCAGATGAGCAGCATGCCGGTCACGCTCGCCAACTTCGCCGGTGGCGAGGGCGCGCAGCCCCTGACCACGCCGAAGCAATACCGCGCCTACCTGAGCCGCCTGAACCAGCTGCCGGCATGGATCGACCAGGCCATCGTCAACATGCGCGAAGGGATGCGTACTGGCGTCGTGCTGCAGCGCGCCGCGATGGCATCGGCCCTGCCGCAGTTCCAGAAGCTGTCCAGCAAGACGCCTGAAACGAACATCTTCTATACCCCCGCAACGAAGATGCCCGCGACCTTCAGCGCCAAAGAAAAGCAGGAGCTGACGGCGGCATACCGCGCGACGGTCGCGAAGAAGCTGATCCCTTCGCTGGCCAAGCTGACCGCTTTCCTGGAAAAGGAATACCTGCCCGCGACGCGTACCAGCACTGGTATCGACGCCCTGCCTGGCGGGAAGGAGTGGTACCGGGCCAACGTCGCGGCGCAGACCACGACGACGCTGACGCCGGAGCAGATCCACGCCACCGGTTTGAAGGAAGTGGCGCGGATCCAGCAGGAGTACGGGATTGTCGGACCGAAGATGGGCTACACCGGACCGTCGTCGGGCCTGCCTACCTGGGTAGCGGCGCAGGAGAAGTACCGTCCGTTCAAGACCGAGCAGGAAGTGATCGACGTGTACCGCAAGCTTGACGGCGTACTGCGCGAGAAGCTGCCTGCGCTGTTCACCTTGATGCCGAAGGCGCCGCTTGACCTGCGCCTCGAGCCGGAACTGAGCCGCGCAACGGCGTCGGACCATTACACGGCGCCGGCGTCGGACGGTTCACGCCCGGGCGTGTTCTGGTCGGTTGTAAACGATCCCAGGCAGTACGGCAGCACTGGCATGGTGACGCTTTTCCTGCATGAGGGCCAGCCGGGTCACCACTTCCACATCGCCCTCCTGCAGGAGATGGACCTGCCGAAGTTCCGCAAGTTTGGCGGAAATAACGCGTTCACCGAAGGCTGGGCGCTGTATGCGGAGACCCTGGGCAAGGAGATGGGGCTGTTCGGGAAGCCGGAGGATTACTTCGGCCACCTGAATGACGAGATGCTGCGCGCGGTCAGGCTGGTGGTGGATACGGGCATGCACGCGAAAGGATGGACGCGCGAGCAGTCGATTCAGTATATGCGCGATACCTTGGGGTACACGGAGGCAGTTGCGCGCAGTGAGACCGAGCGGTATATGGTGTGGCCGGGGCAGGCGCTTGGGTACAAGATTGGCTCGCTGAAGATCGCCGAGTTGAGGCAGAAGGCGACGGCGGCGTTAGGCGAGAAATTCAGCCTGCCGAAGTTCCATGAGATTGTGCTGGAGGACGGGACGGTGCCGTTGTCGTTGTTGGAGGCGAAGGTGGATCGCTGGATTCAACAGGAAACGGCACGTTGATGCAGTTCGGCGGAAGAGCGAAGCGTAATCCGCCGTTCTGAATCTACACCACCGCATACACCGGATACCGGCGCCACTCCGGTTCTAGATACCGCTGGCAGTTCGCGAAGATAAAGTCCAGCACCGCTTCCTGATTCGCCAGCAGTGCCTGATTCTCGCCCTTCCATGCTTCGAACTTTGCCTTCAGCTCCGGCTCGTCGCGCAGCAGTTCCATGGCGTGGTCTTCAAAGACATAATCCGAGTACGCTTCCTTCTTCTCCAACACGCTGTTGAAGAAGCCCCAGCGGAAGAAGCTGTCGTGCGCTTGCGGTTCCAGCGTTTCAATCGCATAACGCGCGTTGTCCTGGTCGAGCGAAATCCAGACATCGCCCGGACGCAGCGTCACACGCGCAGAGCGCTTCTCCAGCTGCACGTCGTCATGGAACATGTGCCCTTCGTACGCGTTCGGACGCGATACCACCGCCTTGATGTGATAGCACTGCACGTCAATCGTTTTCTCCGCGTCGATCCGCTCCATCTTCACGCCGTTCCATTCCAACCGTTCGATCGCTTCGCGCCACGCCTGCGGAATGACGTACGCGCGCGGCGCCGTAACGGTGATATCGGCCGGGAAGCTGTTGAAGTACTTGATGTCGCGTTCCCACGGCTTGGTGCGGTCGTACGACAGGCGCGTGTAGTTACCGAGCAGGCTAGGCGAATACTGCGCTTCGTAGCCTTTGAAGCGGAAGGTTGATGCATTCTCTTCGTCCATCGCCCAGTGGATCGGCCACTCGCGGCGCGCCTTGCCTTGTTCCTTCGCGCCGCGGCGCAGCGACTGGATCTGGCCCGCGTTCGCAATTGTGAAGTCGAGCGCGGTTTCGACCAGCGCGCGCATCGATTGGTAGCGGTCGGCGAAGGGCTTGAGCATGTGCGTCTCAGGCATGAAGCCGATCGTGTGGTGCAGGGCTGCGTAGCCAGTCGAGAAACGCGGGGTCTCGAGGAACTCGGCGATACCGTGGTCCGGGCAGTCCTTGACCGGGTTGACGTACGGGCAGGCTGGCCAGCCGCGCTGCTCCATCTCCTTGAACATGTGCGGCAGCATGGTGTCGCGCAAGAAGGCGCCAAGCCCGCCGCCAAGCTTGTCGGCCTGGGTGTGGATCAGGGTCATGGTGTAGGTGTAGTCGGCACCGTTGGAGGTATGGGTGTCGACCATGACGTCGGGGTCCCATGCGGTGAACAGTTTGTTGAAGACCTGCGCGGTCAGCGTGTCGCATTTGACGAAGTCGCGGTTCAGGTCGAGGTGGCGGCTGTTGCCGCGGAAGCCGAACTGCTCAGGACCGTCCTGGTTGACGCGCGAGGTATTGGCGCGATTCAGGCTGCCGTCAACGTTGTACATCGGGACGAACAGGAACACAGTCTTGCCCAGCGCGGCAAGGCGCTCGGGCTGCATGCAGAAGTCGCGCACCAGCGCCATGCAGGCGTCGACGCCTTCAGGCTCGCCGGGGTGGATGCCGTTATTGTTGAAGAAGACCGGACGGCCTTCACGCTTGATCTGTTCGCGCTCGAATACGCCGTCGGCGGTGATGACGCCCGCGTGGATCGGCACGCCCGCGTCGGAGGTGCCGACGACGCTGAAATGCAGCACGTTCGGGAAGCGGCGCGCGAGTTCTTCGTACCAGGAGATGCATTCAGCCCAGGTGGTGGTCTGGTTCTTGTTGCCCTTCTCGTAGGGCGTTTGCAGGTCGTTCAGCATGATGGTGTCTTGTGAAGTCAAAGATTTGCGCGTGGTTGCGCCAGACCGCTACGATACATCAAGCGGCAGGGAGATGGATATGATGGTGCCGCTGCCCGGTTCCGAGGCAAACGATATCGTGCCGCCCAGCGCGTAGACCCGCTCGCGCATGCCGATGATGCCGATACCGGAGGATGACGTGGCCATGTCGAAGCCGGCGCCGTTGTCGGATACCTCGATGTGCAGCATGTCGTCGTCGTCGGACAGCACCAGCGACACCCTGGTGCGGGTGGCGGTGGCGTGCTTCATCACGTTGGACAGGGCTTCCTGCACGATGCGGTAGGCGGAGATGGCGAGTTCGTTCCCCAGTTTCGAGAAGTCGCCTTCTGAACGAAATTCGAACCGGTTGCCGCCATGGCTGCTGTTGTAATGGCGGATCATCTCCTCGACCGCGCCGTGCAGGCCGAGCATATCCAGCACTTCCGGGCGCAGGCGCCGCACCAGGCGACGGCCGCTGGCGTATAGATCGAGCGTCAGTTTGGTGATCGCTTGCGACTTGGCCTTGATTTCTTCGATGACCGGGCCATCGCCCGCCTTGTCGGCAAGATGGAGGATGCTTTGCGATTCGAGGCGCGCCGCGATCAGCGAGGCATTGAGTTCGTCGTGGATTTCGACGGCGATGCTCTTGCGCTCGTCCTCGATGATCGAGTTGACCTTCTGGATAAGCTTGCGCTTGTCGGCGTCGGCCTTGAGCGCCTCGTTGCGCGATTCGACCAGCTCGCTGGTGCGCTCGGCGACCTTGCGCGCCAGGGCGAGCGCCAGGGCGATACTGATCGCCAGCGCCAGCGCGGCCATCGCCAGCTCGAGCCGGAAGCGGCGCGCCTGCTTGTCGAGCATGTGCGACGGCGACATCGTCACGCGCACCCAACCAACCGTTTCCGTCGTCAGGGTCGGCGGCTTGGTATCGCTTGACCCGGACACGTGGGGCTCGCCATTATCGGAGAACAGGTTAATCCAGATCAGCTGCTTGCGGATCGGCGCTTCGTAATAGCGCGGCTCGGCGTCGGCGGACGTGTCGGATGCAACGCTGACGGCTGGCCGCTGGTTGGCGTCGACCACGTCGATGCGGTGGATGCTGCGGTCCGACTGGACCAGGCCATTGATCGTAAGCCGCAGGTCGGACAGGTTCCCGGAGATGACGTTGTACTCGCTGGTCTCGGCCAGTGCCTGGGCCAGGATGCGGCCACGCTCGGCCAGCTCCTCGGCCACTTGCGCACGGTGCGAGTACCACGAGTACCAGATAAAGCACGAGAACAGGAAGATCACCGGCAGCATGGTGATGGCCACCATGCGCGTCCCGATGCCGGACTTGAGCCTCATGGCGTCACCTGCGCAGGGCGTCGGACGAAGCCGCGTGCGGCGTTGTCGGCATTGATGTTCAGCGAGCGCGCGACAGGTTCGTTAATGATGGTGCGGAAGTAGCGCGGGAATTGCGGGGGTGCGAGGACGCCGGTGGCGATGTAGGTCGCCGCCACTTCGGCTACCTGCGCGTTGATATCCTCGATGTCCGAGTAGGTCGAGGCAAGCGCGCCCGCCCTCACCATATCGGCGGAAAACCCGATCACGCCTTGATTGTGGCGGTAGCTCGATAGCAGGATGTTGCGGAAGTTTTCAGGCGTGTACACCGCGCTGTCGGGCGTGGCGAGCAGCACTTCCGCCTGCGCCATGCGGTTCAACAAGCGATTGATGTCGTCGCCGGGCGCGAACTCGTACAGCTCTGCGCCGGTGCTCAACACGGGCCGCAGGAAGGCGGTATCGGGGCCGACGATGGCGACAACACGGGCCGGGCGGCGGTACAGCAAGGACACCAATTGCAGCTGGTCGGCCGGCGACGGCTCGGCATAGACGGCGCTAGCCTGCGACTTCGGCAGGTGCCCTGCCACGGCACGCCAGACAGGGCTTGAGGTGTAGGCCCCGAGCAGCGCGCAATCGGCCGTGCGCGCGACGGCGTCACGCAGGGCCAGCGGCCCGATTGCGACGCACAGCTTCTTGCGAGCACTGGCCGCAGGGTTTTCAAAGAGCGGGGAAAGCCGCCGCGCGAGGTCTGCGTATATGCGCCGCGTGACGCCGGTATCGTCGCCCGTGATGATCTCGAAGCGTGAAGCCCCGCCGTCGATGGCGAACGCGCTGCACGCCGCGCTTGCCAACACAAAGGCGAGGACCGCGCGCACTACGGCTCGATCAGGCCGTGTTTGACGGCCAGCCTGGTGATGTAGGCCTGGCGGTGCACGCCCAGCTTCTCCTTGACCGCCTGGCTGATATTGCTGATGGTCTTGGCCGACAGGTTCAGCTTCTCCGCGATTTCCGCGTTGGTCAGGCCCTCGGCCATCAGCTTGAAAATCTCAAGGCCGCGCGCATCGAGCTGTGACTGCGGCGATACATCGCCGCGCACCGACAGGTTGGCGAGACGCTCGGCGATCTGCGGCAGGAAGTACAGCTTGTCCGCATGCGCGTGGCGGACCGCCGTGGCCAGGTCGGCCGGGTCGCAGTCCTTGGTGACGAAAGCGCGCGCGCCGATGCGGTAGGTTTCCTTGATCAGGCTGTCCTGGTCGAACTGGCTGAGGAAGACGATGCGCGCAGACGGGAATTTGGCGAGGATGCCGCGCGCCGCGTCCAACCCTGTCAGCTCGGTGCCGAAGCGGATGTCGAGCACCAGCACATCGGGCCGCAGCTCGGCGTACATGGCGGCGGCCTCGTCTGGCGTCCTGGCCTGCCCAACCACGTCCATGCCCACGCCCGACAGCGACATGGCGAAGCCAGTCATGACGATCGGATGGTCGTCGGCCAGCAAGACGCGGATCTTGTTCTGTTCACTCTGCATTTACTACTCCTCCGGCCTAGCCGCTTCCCTTACATTTGCTTACCAGCGCATAGCATCAATGTGTGCGGCCTAACTGACAATAAAAGGCGCCGATGGGATTATTTCACACAACGCAGGCGGAGGCGAATTATCTCGGCCGGCCCTTGACGCGATTGCGATCGCTCACACCGCCAGCAACAACTAGCAACAATAAATACCGAGAAATAGCTGTTCAATTGCTAGACGATGGCATATATTGGTGCCAACGCTTGGCATTTCAGGCCCATAGAGCCGCGCATCAACGGTTCAGGCCCGCCGATAAAGCCCGTAAGCAGAACAACAACCAGGAG
>CXWL01113302.1_pt1 | contig 13147 bp, 16 predicted proteins | sample 590931 | NCBI WGS metagenome assembly CXWL01 (sample SAMEA3498368, study PRJEB10139) | groundwater metagenome | biome: water well; material: biofilm material | place: Germany | collected 2015-04-27
AGCAAGGGCCAAGTCACCATCCCCAAACGCATTCGCGATGCTTTGAGCATGGCACCAGGTTGCTTGGTTGACTTTGCCCTCAATCGAGAAGGCGACGTGGTCTTGCACAAAGTTGAAACACGTGCTTCCAACAAGCCTGATCGTTTTTCCGCTGCCCGTGGCAAAGCAGATATCAAATGGCGTACCGACGATTTGATGGCAATGCTACGCGGTGAATCCTGATGTTGCTGGTAGACACCAACGTGCTGGTCGATGTGCTAGAGGACGATCCGCACTGGGCAGACTGGTCAATTCATCAGTTGCGCACGCAAGCCCGGGTTCACAAACTGACGATCAATCCCATCATTTACGCTGAATTGTCGACCACGTTTTCCAGCGTTGAGGCGCTGGAACAGACCCTGGATGGGTTGGGTTTGCTAATAACNNCTTTATTGGTGCACACGCGGCGGTATCTGGGCTGCCGATCTTGACGCGAGATACCCGCCGCTACCGATCGTATTTTCCAAACGTGCGTTTGATTTCGCCCGAAAATATCGCATACTAAAAATGAAGTCTGTCCAACAATTTGACGACTTACCGACAAAACCCCCCGAGTTGGACTTGTCCATCGTGGTGCCGGTCTACAACTCGGCCAAAACGCTTGGCAGCTTGCTGGAACGCCTCACAACCGTGATGCAACCCATCACGCAAAATTATGAAATTATTTTGGTGGACGACGGCAGCCCGGATGACTCTTGGTCAGTTATCCAAGCCCTGCAGGACAGTTATGGTGAATATTTGGTGGCCGTGCAACTCATGCGCAACTACGGACAGCACAATGCTTTGATGTGTGGACTGGGGTTGACACGCGGTGCTTACGTGGTCACGATGGACGATGACCTGCAAAACCCGCCAGAAGAAATCACCAAGATGCTGGCGTATATCCAACTGCAGGGATTGGATCTGGTTTATGGCTGCCCTCCAGCGCGCGAACACTCCTCTTGGCGCAACTTGGGGTCGACCTTGGTCTTGCATTTTTACCGTACAGTTTTTAAAAACCATGTCACCCCGACTCCTTATCGGATCATGCGGCACCAGTTGGCGCACAGCGTGCTGTTTTATGACTTGAACTTTACTTTTTTGGATGGTTTGTTGGCCTGGTGCACCAACCGTGTAGGCAGCATCGAAGTAGCCCATCACGCGCGCGAGCATGGCCGATCAGGCTACTCACTGGGCAAGCTGGCGGTGCTCGCACTCAATTTGTATACCAACTTTTCGCTGATGCCTTTGCAAATCGTCAGTGGTCTGGGACTGGTCACTGCCACATCTGGGTTTGTCGTCGGTATCTATTACCTGTTCCAGTTCTTCGCATCCAACATCGAGGTTCCCGGGTTTGCGTCCACCATCATCGCCATCCTGATTCTGGGTGGTGCACAATTACTGGCACTCGGTGTCATTGGTGAATACCTGGGCCGACTGCACATGAACGTCAACCGCAAACCGCAATACGTGATTCGTCAATTGGCCCGTCGCGCTGATACACCGAAAGACTGAACGTGGCCTTCCTGACTCATGACCAATTGCTCGCTATGGGCCTCAAAAGCCTGGGAAGAGATGTCCGCATCAGTGACAAGGCATCCATTTACAACACTGATCAAATCAGCATCGGCGACCATTCCCGCATTGATGACTTTTGTGTTATTTCCGGCAAGGTCAGCATCGGACGCAACGTGCACATCGCCGTGTTCTGCAATGTTGCAGGTGGTAGCGAGGGTATCACGCTGGACGACTTTGTCGGGCTCGCTTATGGCTGTCAGGTCTTTTCGCAAAGTGATGACTATTCCGGAAGATCATTGACCAATCCCACGGTACCCGCACTCTACAAGCAGGAAACCAAAAAAGCGATCCACATTGGAAGGCACTGTATCGTGGGTACAAATTCATTGATTTTTCCAGGGGTCATCCTGGGTGAAGGTTGTTCAGTGGGGGCCATGTCGATGGTGACAAAATCAACCGAAGCCTGGCATATTTATTCAGGTGTTCCAGCTAAGAAATTGAAGACAAGACACCGCGATCTGTTGGCATTGGAACAAGACTATCTGCGCAGTCAAGCAGCCTAAAGTTGTTTTTTCTCCGACCCACAGATGCACATTCAGCAACAATTCATTCGCTACACCGCAGTCGGATTGGCATCCAACGGCTTGGCTTATGTGTTGTATTTGGGTTTGACCAGTGCCGGTGTCGGTCACAAACTGGCCATGAGCCTGATTTATGGTGCCAGTGTGCTGCAGACATTCTTTTTTAACAAGAAATGGGCATTCCAGTTTGGCGGTGCCGTAAGTCCTGCACTCGCCCGTTATGTCACCGCCTATGCTTTGGGGTACATCATCAATTTTCTGGCATTGTGGCTGTTGGTTGATGTTGCCGGGTTTGCCCATCAATGGATACAGGCGGTGATGATTGTGGTGGTGGCCATGATGCTTTTTGGCGTGCAACGGTATTGGGTTTTTCCACCGGATTCCAAGGCTGACATGGCATGAAGCGCTGTTTGCACTGCCATACGCAGTTTGATGCTGCCAACTGGACCTGCCCGGCTTGTGCAGCGGGACCTGAACATACAGACGGCTTCCCCCTTTTGGCCCCGGCGCTGGCGAAAGGCGGTGGTGGGTTTCGACCGGAGGCCTTTGAACAACTGGCAGCGTTAGAAGCCAAGAACTTTTGGTTTCGCGCACGCAACCATCTCATTGTGTGGTCTATACAAAAGCACTTTCCCAATTTGCGGCGCTATCTGGAGATTGGCTGTGGCACTGGCTTTGTACTGGCCGGTGTGGCGCAAGCCTTCCCAGCGGCCAGCTTGGTGGGTAGTGAGCTATTTCAGGTGGGGTTGCCATTTGCAGCGTCACGTGTTCACCGCGCAGAATTGATCCAGATGGATGCGCGTTGCATCCCCTACGCAGATGAGTTTGACTTGATTGGGGCGTTTGATGTACTGGAACACATTGAAGAAGATGTTGCCGTGCTGGCAGCCATGCACAAGGCGTTGAAACCTGGCGGCGGCATCATATTGACTGTACCGCAGCACCCCTGGCTATGGAGTGCCGCCGATGAACATGCCTGCCATGTGCGGCGCTATACCGCAGACGAACTTTGCAACAAGGTGATAGGTGCAGGATTCAACGTTGAGTTTGAAACCTCGTTTGTCAGTTTGTTGCTGCCTGCCATGCTGACATCACGCCTGGGCAAGAAGCGACTCAACCCACAAGACGATCCGTTGGTAGAGCTTCACTTACCCGGTTGGCTTAACACCACGTTTGAAACCATCATGTCTTTGGAACGCCATACCATACAACATGGCTGGCGCTTCCCATGGGGCGGATCGCGGCTACTGATAGCAAAGAAAGAGAGATAAGTTGATGCGCATCCCATTCAACAAGCCCTACATGACCGGCAAAGAACTTTGGTACATCTCGCAGGCGCACGCCAGTGGGCACCTGGCGGGCGACGGCCTGTTTACCAAAAAATGCAACACCTGGCTGGAGCAGCGCATAGGTTGCCAAAAGGCCCTGCTCACCCACTCCTGCACGGCTGCACTGGAGATGGCCGCCATACTGGCTGATCTNNGATCTGCAGCCGGGTGATGAAGTGATCATGCCGTCGTACACCTTTGTCTCGACTGCCAACGCTTTTGCCCTGCGCGGTGCGACACCGGTATTTGTGGACATCCGACCTGACACGCTCAACATTGATGAGACCAAAATCGAAGCCGCCATCACACCCCGCACAAAAGCCATTGCACCGGTGCATTATGCGGGCGTAGCGTGCGAGATGGACACCATCATGGACATTGCACGTCGTCACAAGCTGCTGGTGATTGAAGATGCCGCACAAGGGGTCATGTCAAGCTACAAAGGGCGACCACTGGGCAGCATTGGCCATATGGCGGCGCTGTCTTTTCATGAAACCAAAAACATCATTGCCGGAGAAGGTGGTGCGTTGCTGGTCAATGACCCCATACTGGTAGAGCGCGCCGAAGTCATCCGTGAAAAAGGTACCAACCGCAGCCAATTCTTCCGTGGTCAGGTGGACAAATACACCTGGGTGGATATCGGCTCTTCTTATTTGCCGGGTGAAATTGTGGCAGCCTTTTTATTTGCACAAATGGAAGAAGCAGATGCCATCACCAAACGTCGACTCGATATCTGGGCCAATTACCACCAGTGGTTTGCCAGCGTTGAAGAGTCGGGCAAAGTCAGACGCCCCACCCTGCCACGTGGCTGCACACACAACGCGCACATGTATTACCTGTTGCTACCCAGCCTGGCACACCGTACGGCCACGATGGAACGTCTTAAAGACAAAGGCATCAACACCGTTTTTCACTATGTCCCATTACATTCATCGCCACGTGGTCGGTCTATTGGACGCGCTGCAGGGGACATGGTAAACACCAATGCAGCGGGCGAATGTCTGATGCGCCTGCCGCTGTGGCTGGGTTTGGAAGAGCACCAGACCGAAGTCATTACCCAGGTACTGGCAGCCGTTTGATTCAGACCACTTGATGACCCGACTATTTTTGAATCAATGACTGCATTTCAAGTGCAGCCTTGTTGGACCATTTTTCACCTCACCCCTCACATCAACGCTCTTTGAATGATGATTTTCTGCACATCGGACGTGCCCTCGTAAATCTGACACACCCGCACATCACGGTAGATACGCTCAAGCGGAAAATCACTCACCACACCGTAGCCACCGAGGGTCTGAATGGCGGCGCTGCACACTTGCTCGGCCATTTCACTGGCAAACAGCTTGGCCATGGCGGCTTCTTTCAGGCACGGTTTGCCGGCATCACGCAATGCGGCTGCATGCCAGATCAGTTGCCTGGCTGCTTCTAATTTTGTAGCGCACTCCGCAAGCCGGAAGCCCACTGCCTGGTGATTGAAGATGGCGACTCCAAAACTTTTCCGGTCTTTCGAATAGGCCAGCGCCACCTCAAACGCGCTACGCGCCATGCCCACACTTTGTGCGGCAATGCCAATGCGTCCACCCTCCAGCCCGCCTAGCGCAATACCGTAGCCCTGGCCTTCGGTGCCAATCAGGTTCTCGACCGGAATATGGCAGTTGTCAAAATTGATCTGCGCCGTGTCGCTGCTGTGCTGCCCCAGCTTGTCTTCGAGCCGCGCCACGTTGTAACCCGGCGCGTTGGTCGGTACCAAAAAAGCACTCATGCCTTTTTTGCCTGCGCCTTTGTCGGTGACGGCAATGACGATGGCCACGTCGCCGTTTTTGCCACTGGTGATGAACTGCTTGACCCCGTTGATCACATAGTGGTCGCCCACCTTGACCGCCGTGGTGCGCAAGCCCGAAGCATCGCTGCCCACATGCGGCTCGGTCAGACAAAATGCCCCTAACAATTGGCCCTGGGCCAACGGTGTCAGCCACTGCTTCTTTTGCGCGGCATTACCAAACTTCATCAAAATGGCATTCACCGGGCAATTGGTGACGCTGATCACGGTGCTGGTGCCGCCGTCACCCGCCGCCACCTCTTCCAGCACCAGCGCCAGAGACAAGTAGTCCAGCCCGGCCCCGCCGAAGTCTTCAGGCACACAAATGCCATACGCACCCAGTGCCGCCAGACCTTGGTGAACGTCTTTGGGGAAAGTGTGTTCTTTGTCCCATTGGGCGGCGTTGGGCCATAACTCGGCTTGGGCAAAGTCGCGCACCGCATCGCGGATCATTTCCTGGTCTTGGGTCAACAGCATGGTTATATTTTTCTTTTTTTATAGCATTTCAAGCGCCACCGCGGTGGCCTCACCACCACCAATGCACAGCGTGGCAACTCCTTTTTTCAGACCTCGGGCTTGCAAGGCGTAGAGCAGGGTGACGATGATGCGGGCACCGCTGCAGCCAATCGGGTGGCCCAAAGCGCAGGCCCCGCCGTTGACATTGACGATGTTGTGGCTCAGATTCAGGTCATGCATCAAGGCCATGGGAACCACAGCGAAGGCTTCGTTGACTTCCCACAAATCCACCTCACCCACCCCCCAGCCCGCCTTGGCCAGCACTTTTTTGACCGATCCGACGGGTGCCGTGGCAAACCAGTTGGGNNGCGCATGCACAGCGTGCGCCACAATTCGAGCCAAGGGTTGGCGACCCAGATGGGCCGCTGTACTGGCGCGCATCATCACCAAAGCCGCTGCACCGTCGTTGATGCTGGAGCTGCTGGCAGCCGTGATCGTGCCCTCTTTTTTGAACGCAGGTTTCAGACTGGCGATCTTGTCGAGCTTGACCTTGCCCGGACCTTCGTCAATCGACACCACCACTTCGCCAGCGCGGGTCTTGACTGTAACCGGACTAATTTCTGCCGCAAACGATCCTGATTTTGTAGCGCCCTGCGCACGCTGGACGCTGGTTGTAGCGAAATAGTCTTGTTGTTCGCGGGTAAAGCCATATTTGGCCGCACAGTCTTCGCCAAACGTGCCCATGGAGCGGCCCGGCTCGTAAGCGTCTTCCAGACCGTCGAGCATCATGTGGTCAAAAATGCGGTCATGACCAATCCGGTAGCCGCCGCGCGCCTTGGGCAGCAGGTAGGGTGCGTTGGTCATGCTCTCCATACCACCAGCCACCAGCACGTCCGCACTGCCAGCCACCAGCATGTCATGGGCGAACATGGCCGCTCGCATAGCCGAGCCACACATTTTGCTCAGGGTGACTGCGCCAGTGCTGATGGGAAGCCCCGCTTTGAGCAAGGCCTGGCGTGCCGGGGCCTGACCCTGACCCGCCATCAAACAGTTACCAAAGATCACTTCATTGACCAGCTCAGGGGCCACTCCGGCGCGCTCCACAGCAGCACGAATGGCTACACCGCCCAGGTCATGTGCAGCCAAGCTTGAAAAATCACCCTGAAACGCTCCCATGGGGGTACGGGCAGCGCTGACGATCACAATTTGTTCTGACATGATAGCTCCTGAAAGTAAATGAAAATCTGGATTGTAAGAGTTGACGTTTACGTTAACGTCAACTTGAAACCGCAGCCATTCCCGTTACCCCACGCACGTCACCCCTGCGCCCGCTCGGGGTGAAAGCGTTTGTCCTGATCGTAGGGGAACACGTCGTACACATGCCCGGCCTGAATGCGCTCTTTGTGGCTTTGCCAAAACGCCACATCAAGCAGATCAGCATGATGTTTCATGAACACCTCTTTGACCGCCGCGTTGCCCAGCAAAAATGGACCAAAAGTCTCGGGAAAGACATCTTTGGGGCCAACCCTGTACCAGACCTCGCCTGACATTTCTTCTTCTTCATTGCGTGCCTGCGGCACCCGGCGAAAGATGCAGTCGGTGATATATTCAATTTCGTCATAGTCATAAAACACGACCTTGCCATGGCGCGTGATGCCAAAGTTTTTCCACAGCATGTCCCCCGGGAAGATATTGGCCGCCACCAAGTCTTTCAGTGCATTGCCGTACTCGATGACACCACGTTCAAGTTGCTGCCGCGCCCGCTGCGCTGCTGCACTGGTGTTGCTGGGGTCGGCACCGCCCGCATCAAAGGCTTCTTGTAAAAAGATGTTGAGCGGGATCATGCGCCGCTCAATGTAGACATGCTTCAAAATCACTTCCAGTTGACCGTCACCATCGCGGTCACTGATTTCCAACTGGCTGGGGGCAAATTTTTTGATCTCCTCTATCAGCTCCTCGGAGAAACGACTGCGCGGAAAAGCCACCTCGCTGTATTCCAGCGTGTCGGCCATGCGCCCGACCCGGTCATGTTGTTTGACCAGCAAATACTTGCCCTTGATTTGCTCGCGACTGGTTTCCTTGGGCGGCGGGTAAAAATCTTTGATGACCTTGAACACATACGGAAAACTGGGCAAGTCAAACACCAGCATGACCATGCCCTTGATGCCGGGTGCAATACGGAACCGATCGGTGGAATGACGCAAGTGAAACAAGAAATCACGGTAAAACAGTGTTTTGCCCTGCTTCGCCAAGCCCAGTGCACTGTAGAGTTCATTGCGCGGCTTGAGCGGCATCATGCTGCGCAGAAACTGCACGTAAGCGGAAGGGATTTCCATGTCCACCATGAAATAAGCACGGGCGTAGCTGAACAACATCAGCAACTCGTCCTGACCAAACAAAATGGTATCAATGGCCAGTTGTTTTTCTCCCGGTGTGTACAAAACGGGCAGGGCAAACGGAAACTCGTTGTAACCGTTGATGACCCTGCCAACCACATAGGCCCCCTTGTTTCGGAAAAACAGGCCCGAGAGCACCTGAATCTGGTAATTGGCCCGCAGTTTGGCATCACCCAAAACGGCTTGCATGGCTTGGGCGACCCGCGCCAGGTCGCTTGTCAAATCGACAAATTCGCGGCGCAAGTCAAAGTCGTGCATCAAGCTCAACAACACCTCGGGCAGGTTGAGCGCGCTCGGGTAATACGAGCGGTAGGTCGGGCGGGTGGCAGTTTCGCTGTTCTCAATGTACTCCGTGCTCACCGCTGGTCGAATGAAAATAAAGTTGTTCTGAAAGTAGCTGCGATGCAAAATTTTGGTGGTGACCGAATTAAAAAACGTCTCTGCCAACTCGGGCTGATGATGGTCCACCAGCAGCCCGATGTAATGCAGCTTGACCTGATGCCAGATCTCCATGGGCTGCTCACCGGCTTTGAATTCGCGCTCCAGCCGGTTTGATGCTTCGCGCACGCGCAGGTCATAAAACTCAATGCGCTCACGCTGGGCGCGTTGCTGGCCATGCCAATCAGCGGTCTCAAAGCGGTGCTTGGCGCGGGCGGACTCGGTTCTGAAAAGCCGATAGTGACGGTTAAAGCCGTCAATCATGGCTTTGGCAATGTCGTAGGCAAGGGTGGAGTCAAGGCGAATAGGAAACATAAATGCTCTTACTTTTATAGCGTATAGCGCTTGATTTATATGCGCCAAAAGGTGATTTGACTATGCAATGATAGCGAATGGGTTGATCCGGTCAGGTGGCCTTGGGTAACGCTTGAAGGCACTGCGAAAAACGTTGACCACCTCATGCGCCCCCTGCATGGTGACCGCCAAATCTTTCACCAAACCGTCATTCAGACCGTAGCACCAGCCATGCACGGCAATTTTTTGCCCACGGGCCCAGGCATCTTGCAGCACATTGCTCAAGGCCACGTTGCCCACTTGCTCAATCACGTTCATCTCACACAGCGTGTCTTCTTGTTCGGCCACACTCAAGTGATCAAGTCGGCGGCGATGGCGCAGCTTGACATCGTGCACATGGCCTAGCCAGTTGTCGACCAGCCCAATGCGGGTGCCGCGCAAGGCGGCCAGCACGCCAGCGCAGCCATAGTGCCCGACCACCATGATGTGTTCAACCTGGAGGTGATCCACTGCAAACTGGATCACCGACAGGGCATTCAAATCNNATTGGCAATGTTGCGATGCACAAACACTTCGCCAGGGTCGAGCCCGGTGATCTCGTTGGCAGACACCCGGCTGTCAGAACAGCCAATCCACAGGTATTTGGGGCTTTGCTGTTGTGCCAAGCCCTTGAAAAAACCGGGACGCTGGCGCTCCATGCGCGCCGCCCAGTTGCGGTTGTTGTCAAACAGGTGGGCCAGCACTGGGGCCATGTCAGGCGGTCTCTGCAAACAACTCGCGGCCGATCAACATGCGTCGAATCTCGCTGGTGCCAGCACCAATCTCATACAGCTTGGCATCGCGCCACAAGCGGCCCAGCGGGTACTCATTGATGTAGCCATTGCCACCAAAAATCTGCACCCCTTCACCGGCCATCCAGGTGGCTTTTTCGGCGCACCACAGAATCACCGAGGCACAGTCTTTGCGAACCTGGCGCACGTGATCTGAACCCAGCAGGTCAAGATTTTTGGCCACCGTGTAGGCAAAACTGCGCCCGGCTTGCAGCACGGTGTAGAGGTCAGCCACCTTGCCCTGAATCAACTGGAATTCACCAATACTCTGGCCAAACTGTTTGCGGTCATGAATGTAGGGAATCACGTTGTCCATCACCGCCTGCATGATGCCCAGCGGCCCACCGGTGAGCACCGCACGTTCATAGTCCAGACCACTCATCAGCACCTTGGCGCCCCTGTTCAGGCCACCCAGAATTTGCGATTCGGGCACTTCCACGTTGTTGAACACCAACTCGCCAGTGCTGGAGCCTCGCATGCCCAGCTTGTCGAGCTTTTGCGCAATGCTGAAGCCGGGCATGGTCTTTTCAATCAAGAATGCAGTGACGCCACGCGCGCCCAACTCGGGCTCGGTCTTGGCATAGACCACCAAGGTGTCGGCATCGGGACCGTTGGTAATCCAGAACTTGCTGCCATTGAGCAGGTAGTAGCCACCCTTGTCTTCGGCCTTGAGCTTCATGGACAACACATCACTGCCGGCACCGGTCTCGCTCATCGCCAGTGCCCCGACATGCTCACCGCTGATGAGTTTGGGCAGGTACTTCTGGCGTTGCTCGGGCGTGCCATTGCGTTTGATCTGATTCACGCACAAATTGCTGTGTGCGCCATAACTGAGCGCCACGGAAGCACTGGCACGGCTGATTTCTTCCATGGCAATCATGTGCGCCAGGTAGCCCATGTTGGCCCCGCCATATTCCTCGCCTACGGTAATGCCCAGCACGCCGAGGTCACCCATCTTGCGCCACAAGTCCATGGGAAACTGGTCATTTTTGTCCAGCGCGGCGGCGCGTGGCGCAATCTCTTTTTGGGCAAATTCACGCACCGCATCACGCAGCGCGTCAATGTCTTCACCGAGTTGAAAATTAAGTCCGGGCAAGTTGTTCATGGCTAAAGTCCTACTGAATATGAATTGAATTCAAAGTTTGTCATTCGCAATTAGTAATTTTGGGCGACCGGCATCACCGTTTGTTGCAACACCGCGCACACCGTCTCTTCGCCGCTGTCGGCGACGTGCCTGACTTCAGCACTGGTCACGATGATGCGCTTGCCAGTCTTGACAACCCGGCCGGTGGCACACAACTCGCCGCCCTGACAGGCGGCCAGAAAGTTGATTTTGAACTCCACACTGACCACCTCCATGCCAGCCGGGGCCATGGTGAGTGCAGCATAGCCAGCCGCAATATCAGCCAATGCGGCGATGGCACCACCATGAAAAGCACCCTGCTGCTGGGTCACTTTGTCACTGTAGGGCAGGGTCAGTACGCACTCGCCTGGCACCACGCGCAGCAGCTCTGCGCCCAGGTGGCGCATCAGGCCTTGGCGCTCAAAACTGCGTTGCACGCGTTGCTGGGTAGATTCGGAATTTGGGTGGTGATGGGTCATGGTTGGGGCTAGTTTGCTTGTAGGAATTGGGTCATTAATCCGGCAAAGACGGCAGGAGCGATATTATTTTGAGGTTTTGCGCTGCGCCTTGGCAAGCAATGCCCGGGCCTCGCGCTGGTGCACTTTGAGCTCATCCAAGTTGGCCTGCAGGTCTTGCATCTGATCTTCAAGCTGTAGTTGGTGCGCCGACAGCACCCGTAAAAACTTCTCCAGTTGCGCGGCGCTGTCACGCGGACTGTCATACATCTCAATGATGTCTTTGGCCTCGGTCAGACTCAAACCCAGTCGTTTGGCACGCAGCGTCAATTTCAAACGCGTGCGGTCACGGCTGGTGTAAACCCGGTTGCGCCCGGCTGGGCCGGTGCGCTGCGGCTGCAGCAACCCCATGTCTTCATAAAAACGCATGGCACGCGTCGTCAGGTCGAATTCTTTGGCCAGATCGCTGATGCTATAGGTCATTGCCATGGATGAGGTGCGTAAGCGCTTGTGGTTTATTGACGTTGACGTAAACGTCAATTATGAAGCAAATTTGTCCCTTGCTTTTGCGCTCGCCTGGGCTAGGCCAGCAACGCCAGCATCAGCGCAATGCGGGCTTTCACGGGTGACAAGCCCCTGGAGTCGGCAAACTCGGCGTGTGCGGTTGCCAGCACCCGACCGTTAGCGCATCGGGTCGCACGCACCACTTGGACACCTTGCGCCTGGGCCCGTCGCAGTGCCGCTTCCAACTGCTGGTGCAGCGTGCCGTTGCCGGTCGCAGCAACCACCAGGCCACGCAACGGTGCCACATCTTGGACCGGTCGCAGCAGCGCGTCCACCACTGCCCCATCACAACCGGCATGGCTCATGACCAACTCAACGCGCGGCCAGTCGCCGCTATTTGCTATATTTTCAATAGTTCTGAGACAAGACTCCATAAGCGCCAGAGGCCAATTTCTCAACAACCTGAGCTGCCCTTCCTCAACGTAGGCCAAGGCCCCGGTATCGCCTGAAGTAAAAGCATCAAGCCGGTAAGTGTGGGCTTTTTGCACCTCCAGTGCAGCATGCACACTACCCGCACACACGGCCACCACGCCGCGCGCACCCGCAGTCAGCGCCACGGCGACAGCATCCTGCAAATTCTGCGGTCCATCCGGGCTTTGCGCCGATGCCGGGCGCATGGCACAAGTCAATACCACCGGTTTGGCGTTGATCAAATCCGGTGCCAACACGGCATGCAAAAAATAGGCCGTTTCTTCCAGGGTGTCGGTACCGTGGGTGATCACCACGGCACGCACATCGTCTTGCGACAAATGGTGAGTGACGCGCTGCGCCAGTGCCAGCCAGATATCAAACCGCATGTCTTTGCTGTCGACCTGAGCGACCTGCTCGCTCACCAGCAAGTGGCCACGCAACACACCTTCAAGACCCGGCACCCCTGCCAAAAGTTGCGCCACCCCGACCTGTGCAGCGGCGTAACCCAAGTTGTCCGAGGCACTTGGTGCGGTCCCGGCAATGGTTCCACCCGTGCCCAACACCACCAATTTTTTGAAATTATTTTCAGAAATCACTTGCAGACTTTCAAAAACTGATTAAAAATACAGCTACTGGATAGGAAAACAGTGTTTTTGCAGACCGCTTTTGTTGTTATCCAGTTGCGTTTGTCTCATTGTCATCACCAGGAGTCATCATGTTCACCCGACCCAAACTGACCGACCGCCAGCAGCAGATCCTTGATCTTATCCAACGCGCCATTGCCACCACCGGCGCACCGCCCACCCGCGCCGAGATTGCCACCGAACTCGGCTTCAAGTCGGCCAACGCTGCCGAAGAACACCTGCAAGCCTTGGCCCGCAAGGGTGCGATTGAACTGGTCAGTGGCACCTCACGC
>CXWL01033035.1_pt1 | contig 13141 bp, 11 predicted proteins | sample 590931 | NCBI WGS metagenome assembly CXWL01 (sample SAMEA3498368, study PRJEB10139) | groundwater metagenome | biome: water well; material: biofilm material | place: Germany | collected 2015-04-27
ATTGGGGATGGTAACGCGACAGCCCGTTACGGTTTCCCGCCGTCGCATTGCGGCGGCCCGCCCTCCCCCGCGCTTCCGGGCGAACCCCCAGGACGGCGCGAACTCCCCCCCCTTTTTCCACGACGACGTCGGACCCTTCGCCGCCCGGACGGTCCTTCCGGGCCCTGCGGGCGCTGTGCGGCTTCATCGGGTGAACCACCGGGCTTTGCTCCTTCGGCAAGTGGTGCCGTAGAAACCGGCGGTGGCGCGGGCCTGCTCGCCGGCCTTTCGGGTCGTGGGCGCGGACGATCCTGCGGGTCACGCTCCGGTTTGGGCGGACTGGACGGAGAGTCACTACTGGGACCGGCTTCGCTTCGCAGGAACGTCCGTTCGGCGGGCTTGGGGCGCGGACGCGCGCCGGGCCGCTCCGGGCGTGCGTCGGGCGGGAGCACCGGCCTGGGCGGCGCTGCGATGCCCACTTCGGTGATATCCTCCGCGACGACCGTCACCACGACTCCGTCATCTTTGCGAATTTGCACCAACTGCGTGAGCACCTGGCGATTGATAATCACACCGTCGCCGTGGTTGGTGCGTATGCGCAGCCCGTTGCGCGGCAACTTCTTGTCGAGTTCCTCGTATCCCACGTGTTCATAGCGCAAACAACACTTGAGCCGCCCGCAGCGCCCCGAAACCTGCGTTGGGTCGAGGGTGGCCTTTTGCAGTTTGGCCATCCGCATAGTGATGGGCCGCAGAGTTTTCAAGAATACTTTGCAACACACCTCGCGCCCGCAGGTTTCGTAATCCGCCAAAAGCCGGGCCTCGTCGCGTGAGCCCACCTGCCGCATTTCGATGCGCGTTCGATATTCCCGGGTCAGGTCGCGCACCATGTTGCGAAAATCGACCCGTTCCTCGGCCATGAAATAAAAGAGCAACCGCTCGCCGCCGAACAAATGCTCGCACTCGACGACCTTGAGCGGCAGCTTGTATTGCTGGGCGATTTGCTGGCACAGCATCCGTTTGGTCCGGCAGCCGGCCTGAATGTGGGAGTATTCCGCAAGGTCTTCGGCGGTGGCCTCGCGGAGAATGCGCCCGGCCTCGAACATATAGGAGTCCTCGCCGCAGCTTTGGACCCACTGCTTCATTTGATCGCGGGTGACGGACTTGGTGCAGCCTGAGCAGCTCAGCGAGGCCTGCTCGCCCATTTCAATGCCTCGCCGTGTCTGGATGACAACCTTGGCCCCGCAGGTAAACTTCATGTCCGGGGCATGGCTGAATTCGCCGATGAAGCGCAGGTAACCGAACCGGACTGCGGTGGTGGGGTAGATTTTTTCGAGGCCGTTGCCGCACTTGGTCGAGTCGGCAAGAGCCTGACCGATCCCGCAGCTCGAGCAGCCGCCATTCGACTTTTCCGCCGGCTCGTCGTCGAACAAATCAAGATTAAAGGCTCCTTCGACCATAAGGTGGCTAGTTTAATCCGAACCCCGAGCGCAAGCGAGTGGGGGTACTTCCGAACCACAATCGCAAGTTGAGTGACCGCCCCGCGCTGGCGCTTGGAGTTCGGTTTTCGTAGCGGGTTTCCTGACAGGATTCAGGGAAAGGGCACCGCTACTTCGGCCTTGTAATCAAACGGTCGATGGACGCCTGAAACTCTTTCTTGCCGCGAAGTCCAACGAATTTTTCGACCACTGCCCCGTTATGGAAGAGCATGACCGTGGGGATGGCGCTGATGGAGAAACGGACCGAAATCTGTCGATTTTCGTCCGTATTGACCTTGCCGATCTTGGCCTTGCCCGAATAGTCCCGGGCCAGATCGTCGATCACCGGGGTGAGCGCCTTGCACGGCCCGCACCACTCCGCCCAGAAATCCACCAACACGGGCTTGTCAGACTTCATAACCTCTTCGTCGAAATTCGCGTCGGTAAACTGCAGCGTGTGTTCCCCGGCCATGGCTTCTCCTTTGGTTCTCACTTTGTCCGAGCACGGTATTCTAAAGCCGCCCGAAAAGCACGTCAACCAATTGGCTGTCGCTTATACAACCTTTCGGGATGCTTGCAACCCAAAAGCTACTGGATTACTCCGCAATCCACCTCTAAACTCTGCGCTTTGGATCCATGACGCGGCTGGTCCGCGCGTTTCGAAAGGGCAAACTATGACCATCGCACGAAACATCGCTCAATGGGCAATCAAGACCCGGTACGAAGACCTCCCCAAGAAAACAATCCACGAAGTCAAACGCCGCGTCATCGACTCGCTGGCCACGACGCTTGGCGCCTACAACTCGCACCCAGCCAGAATTGTCCGCGAAAAGGCGATGGCCGTGCGCGATCCGAGCGCCAAGGCCACCGTCTGGGGCACCACACATAAGACCCTTCCCGAGCTCGCCGCGTTCGCCAACGGCGCGATGACCCGCTACCTGGATTACAACGACACCTACCTGAGTCTCGAACCCGCGCACCCCTCCGACAATCTTGCGGGCTGCGTGGCCGTCACTCAGCAAACCGGCAAAACCGGCCGCGACCTCATCCTCGCCGCAGTGATTGCCTACGAAATTCAGTGCCGACTCTGCGACGCAGCCAGCCTCCGCGCCGGCGGATGGGACCACGTCGTCTACGGCGCGCTCTCCAGCGCCGTCGCCGCCACGAAACTCTGGGGCCTAAACGAAGAACAAATCGAGCACGCTCTTGGCCTCGCGGGCGTCTGCAACATTGCCACGCGCCAGACCCGCACCGGCCAGATCGCCGACTGGAAGGCCTGCGCCTTCTCCAACGCCGCCCGCAACGGAATCTTCTCCGCCGATCTGGCGCGCCGCGGCATGACCGGTCCGCACGAAATCTTCGAAGGGCCCAAGGGCCTGATGAAGCAACTCAATATCCCCGGAGTGCAAAACCTCATACTCGGTCGCGACGGCGACTACATGATCGACAAGACCTACATCAAGTTCTGGCCCGCCGAGTACCACTCGCAGTCGGCCATCGACGCCTGCCTGCAACTTCGCCCGGCAGTACTGGGCAACGAAATCACGCAAATCCACATTCGCAGTTTTGAAGCCGCGGTCAGTATCATCGGCTCCGAGCCTGAAAAACTTAGACCGTCCTCGCGCGAGACCGCCGATCACTCGATGTTCTACTGCTGCGCCGCCGCGCTCGTGGACGGCGACGTGACGCTCGAAACCTTCAACGAAGACCGCCTCAACGATCCGCGCCTGCTCGACCTCATCGACAAGACCCTCATCGTCGAGGACGAGGAGATGAACCGCGGCTATCCCAGGGGAATCCCCAACCACGTCACCATCACCTGCACCAACGGAACCAGGGTCAACAACCGCGTCGATTTCCCGCGAGGCCACGCCGGCAATCCCATGACCGACGACGAAGTGGTGGCCAAGTTCATGCGTATGGCCAGGGGCGTCATCAGCGACAAAACCGCCGCCCAAATCCTCGATCGCGCCTGGAACCTTGACTCGCTCAAGGACATCACGCCGCTCTTCGCGTTCCCAACTGGCGATGCAAAAGTTTCGCGCCCCCGTGTTCTGAAGTCGGCATCGGCGAAAGCGAAGTCAGTGCCGAGCCGCCCAGTGAAGGCGAAATCTGTTGTGACACGACCCGCAAGTGCGACATCCAAGCGGTCAGCTCAAAATAAGAAGCGACCAAAGGCGAACGTAACAAAGAGCGCTTCAGGAAAAACACGCGCGTCCGCGATAACGAGGAAAGCAAAGAAAAAGTCTCGGGGACGTTAACTCATTAGCTCCGGCGGGGCGACGGTTTGTAGCCGGGTGGCGCAAGCCCCCGGACGGAAACGCCGAAACATCACAAGCCCCAGGGGGGCGAAAGTGAGATCGTGTCATGCGACGCAATACGCATTTCGTGTCAATCGTTTCCTTGCTATTCACCGTCGGAACTCCTTTCGCACACGCCCAAACCAACTGGCCGCAATTCCGCGGTCCTTCCGCCTGCGGCTTCGCCGAAGGTCACCCGACCGCAACGAAATGGAACGCAGAAACCGGTGAAAACATCAAATGGAAAACGCCCATTCCCGGCCTGGCCCACTCCTCGCCGATCGTCTGGGGTGACAAACTTTTCGTCACTACTGCGGTAAGCTCCGACCCCAACCCCTACCTCAAGGTCGGCCTCTACGGCGAAAGCCCCAAGCACGAGGAAAAAGTCGATCACGACTTCCGCCTCCTCTGCCTCGATAAGAACACCGGAAAAATCCTCTGGGACAAATCCGCCTACAAGGGCGTCCCCAAAGTCATGCGGCACATCAAGGCCACCCACGCCAACTGCACCCCCGCAACCGACGGCAAGTACATCGCCGCCTTCTTCGGCTCCGAGGGCCTGTACTGCTACGACTTCGACGGCAACCAAATCTGGAAGAAGGAGTTCGGCCTGCTCGATTCCGGCCCGACCGGCGCCGATGAAATCACTTGGGGCTTCGCCAGCTCGCCGATCATTCACGACGGAAAGGTCATCCTCTTTATTTCGGTGCGCAACGAGGCCTACCTCGCCGCACTCGACGTCCACGACGGAAAGGAAATCTGGAAAACCCCGCGCGAACCAGACCCCTGTTGGGCCACTCCCACCGTTCACGAATCCGCCGCCCGTTCGCAGGTCATCGTCAATGGCTACAAGCGCATCGGCGGGTACGATTTGAAGACCGGCAAGGAACTCTGGTGGATGAAAGGCGCCGGCGATATCCCCGTGCCCACGCCGGTTGTGGCCAATGACCTCATCTATATCACCAACGCCCACGGAGGGAAGTCGCCGGTCTATGCGATCAAGACCACGGCCGAGGGCGACATCTCGCTACAAGGCGAAGAAACCAGCAACACGCACATCGCTTGGGCCCAACTCAACATCGGCAACTACATGCAGACCCCGCTCGTCTACGCTGCCCCCTCTCCCTCCAAGGGAGAGGGTCGGGGTGAGGGTGGGACTCACGATGATCGTGAATCGTCAAAATCAAGAGAGTCCTCACCCCCCTCAGTCCCCCCTGGGAGGGGGGATGGTTCGGACGGCACGCCCTACCTCTACCTCTGCCGCGATCAGGGGATCATGGCCTGCTACGAAGCCAAAACCGGAAAGAAGATCTACCGCGAGCGCCTTTCCGAAGGCGTCGGCTGGACGGCCAGCCCCGTCGCCGCGGACGGCAAAGTCTATTTCACCAGCGAAGAAGGCGACGTCATGGTCATCAAGGCCGACCCCACCTACGAAGTGCTGGCCAAGAATTCGCTCGGCGACATAACCATGGCCACCCCGGCCATCTCTGAAGGCGTTCTGTTTTTCCGCACCCGCGCCAAGGTCATCGCCGTCGCAAATTCGGCGCCTTGAGCCGATTTCGGTGAGCAAATCACTCAAGTCCGGCCTCGACTCATCCGAAGCAATGGATAGCCGGCTTCCTTTCGATTGGCCGGCGCTGAGGCACGCTTCATGGAATCCACCGATACGCTTCAAACCCCCGTGTCCATCCGCGACATCATGACCTCACAGGTGCACACGCTGCACATGGACGATTCCCTCCGAACCGCGACGAGCCTGTTCGAGCGGGAACGATTTCACCATGTGGTCATCGTGGAGCGCGGTCGGGTTCGGGGCGTAGTGTCAGACCGTGACATTCTCAAGGCCACCAGTCCGTTCGTGAACAATCCCATGCTGGAGAGGCCTCAGGACGCAAGCACCCTCAAGAAACGCATCCACCAGATCATGACTCGCAAGCCCGTCACCGTCGGCCCCGCCCAATCGGTCGCCGCCGCAGCCGACCTGATGCTAAGCCAACGAGTCTCCTGCCTGCCGGTTGTGGACGAAGACGGGGCACTTCTCGGCATCTTGACCGTCCGCGACCTCCTGGGTCAGCTCGCCGCGATACGTGCCCATTCGTGATTCACAAATTGGACGGTGGCCCTGATTGTGCCGTTTGCAATGTGGGTCGCGTGACCCATCCGTTGAGCGACGATGGATGGGGGCGCGATCACCCGTTGCTTTTCCGCCCTTTGCCCCATCCTCCAGACTCCTGATCCCTTTCCTCTGTTCCTAAGTCCCATGATCCGCGTTGATCTGTGTTCATCTGCGGCCCATCGCCTTCCTCCCTTATTGCCTCCTTGCCTTGCTGCCTCGTTGCCTATTTGAGGATAGACTCATACGTGTGCAACTGACTGTTCATTCCGAGAAGACACGGACACCGCAGGAGGTCCGGGCCATGGCCATCGCCGTGCAGGCCAACCTGGTCACGCTTGTGGTGGCCGAGTCGAAGCGGCAGGGGAAGAAGCCCAATCAGCACGACATCAAGGCCGCCGCCCCAGGCGCGGTGAAGCATTTCCGCGAGACGCTGATTGCACCTGCGGCCATCGCCGCCTATTCCGACGCCGAGCTGCACCTGCGACTCCGCGAAATCTGGGGCCAGTTCTGCCTGATGGGCTGGCTCTTCTCGCTCAATGAGTCGGACAGACCGGTGACCTTCGCGGGCCTGCCCGATACCGCCGAGATGCACTGCGGCACGGCCCTCGAAATCAAGGACGCGGAGATTCGCGGTTTCTTATGGAAGATGCTCTTCGAGCAGCGCCGTCGGCTCGACCCAGCCTACGAAAAATCGCCGGCTTTCGCGAAGGAAATGGAACTGGCCTCGCAGATTCCGGCCAAGGGTTTTGGTAAGCCCATCGAAAAGCTCACCGGCGAGCACCTACTCTACCTCTCCTGCGAATACGCGGGAATGCTCGCCGCAATCCGCTGGGTCAGTGATCCCAAACTCCCCTGGGCCGCCCCCGGCATCATGGAAGTCGGCGAATCGCCGTTCGAATCCCGGTGATTCTGAAATGAACCGGCGATATGTATTTATTGTTGCCCTTCTTGTTGCAGCAATGACGTTTATCCTCGCCGCCGACAGTTATCGTGATCGGCATATTCAGTTAACCTCTTATGGGGCTGCTCGGATCAGACATGCATCCAGCATCTCAATACCAGAAACCAATATTCTTTCGATCCCTGGCCTACGTCTAGAAACCAACCTTACAGACAATGCCGGAATATCGATACGAACGAACTCGGGTCTACTTTATTTGGGTACATGGAATAGGTTGGGCAAGCATTATGCGGCAAGACAAGAGAAAGCCTTATTTGGTTTTCGTTTTATCATTCGAGGTCCCACGATGGGAAATCCTGGGTCGTTTTTGGAGTTCGTGATTCCACTATGGACAACGCTTATCGTTGTCCTGAGCCTGACACTCATTTCGGTGGGGTTGAGTGGCCGAAGGATTCGCAAGAGAACAAGAACGGGATGCTGCGCAAAATGCGGATTTGATTTGCGTGGTTCAATTGGTGATCGCTGTCCTGAGTGCGGAAGTCAAGTTTCTTTGAGCGTTGACTCCGGTCACCTCTCTGCCTTGTAGAACTACTCTCCGTATTTCGCGATGATTTGCTCTTTTTTCGCGCCGAGGATTTCGTATTTGCGGCCGACTTTGGTGAAGGCGTCGATGGCGCGGTCGATGTGGTGCGGCTCGTGGGCGGCGGAGAGTTGCACGCGAATCCGGGCCAGGCCCTTCGCGACGACGGGGTGGTAGAAGCCGATCACATAGATGCCTTCGGCGAAAAGGTCGCGGGCGATATCCTGACTGAGCTTCGCGTTGTAGAGCATGATCGGCACGATGGGGTGAACACCGGGGCGGATGTCGAACCCGGCCTTGGTCATTCCGTCGCGGAATCGCTTGGTATTGGCTTCGAGCTTATCGCGCAGGGCCGTCGATTCCGACAACACATCGAGTATCGCCAGCGACGCCTTCACGATCGTTGGCGCGACGGAGTTGCTGAACAGGTATGGCCGGGAGCGTTGCCGCAATAATTCAATGATTTCCTTCCGGCCACTGGTAAAACCGCCCGACGCCCCGCCAAGCGCCTTTCCCAGTGTCGACGTAATCACATCGACGCGGCCCATCACGCCGCAATGTTCCGCCGACCCCCGTCCGGTCTTCCCCGTGAACCCCGTGCAGTGGCAGTCATCTACCATCACCAGTGCCTTGTGTTCCTCGGCCAGGTCGCAAATGCGCTCCAGCTTGGCCACATCTCCGTCCATGCTGAAGGCCCCGTCCGTGGCGATCATGCGAAACCGCGCCGACTTGGCCTCGACCAGCTTGGCCCGCAGATCGTCCATGTCGTTGTGCGCGTAGATGGACCGTTTGGCCTTGCAGAGTCGAATGCCGTCGATGATCGACGCGTGATTGAGTGAATCGGTCAGCACCGCGTCCTGCTCGCCGAGCAGCGGCTCAAACAGCCCGCCATTGGCGTCGAAGCATGCAGCGTACAGAATCGTGTCCTCGGTGCGCAAAAACTCGCTGATCCGCCGCTCCAACTGCTTGTGAATGTCCTGCGTCCCGCAGATGAAACGCACGCTGCTCAGCCCGAACCCGTGCGTCTTGAGCGCATCATGCGCGGCTTCGATCACTTTGGCGTTCGACGACAATCCGAGATAGTTGTTCGCGCAGAAATTGATCACTTCGCGCGGCGGCGCAGTTTCCGGAAATCGCACCTGAATCTCGGGCCCCTGCGGGGTGAGAATCTGCCGCTCTTCTTTGTACAAACCCGCCTTGCGAATCGCTTCCAACTCGCCCCGCAGATGATCCGCCATTGCACCGTACATCATTCATCCTCCTGAAGCGTTTTCATTTTTCGTCCGGCCTATCCTGCGACAAGCCCCGCGATCGGCGTTCCACATTCGGGGCAGCGATCGGAGGTTAGTCCGCGCAGCAAGTAATCGCACGTTCCACATCGGGGTTCTTCCACGCGGATCGAAATGCGCAGACCGCACGACAGGCAGGCCGAATTCCCAATCGGAAGCGACTGCTTCGAGCGGCAGCGCGGGCACACCAAACTGACCTCGCTGAGCTCGTGGGATTCGGGGTCGGCGTCCACTTTGCGATTCATCCGGGCGAGGACCAGTAACGCAAGCGTTCCACACCCGGCGATGATCCCTGCGGCCGCAGCGAACCGGCCAAAGAGATCGGCGTCAATCGGGACTTCCCGGAACTTGTCCTTGGCGATGACCAGAACTATCAGGGCCGCGGTCACTGCGGCAAACAGGATCGTTCCTTGGCGGACCCAGTGCTGCGTCGGTCGCAGGTTCGGACCCAGGCACATATTGGCGTGGGCGACGACGCAACCGACAGCCAGAAGCCCGCAAAAAACAACATAAGCTAGGTCACTACCGGCGCCGACCCAGATGTGTTGCAATAACATCAGGCAGGTGATTAGGGCGGCCACAATCCCCAACCATCTCCACCGCCTCGGGGTTTCATGGCTAAACTGAAGCAGAGCCATCGTGGTCAGAGCGTCAAACAGCAGGAGCGTTCCTCCGGTTTCCCACCATTCATCGCTTCGGAAGATGTGAGTCGGCCACCAGGTGGCAATCAAGAACGTGATGAGGACGATGCCGGTTGCCACGGTGCAGAATACGGCCGCGACGTAATGCGGTGTTCGCCGCCGTACTTGAATTGCAAGCATGATGATCGGCGCAGCCAGCCCGATCAACACCATGGTTAGGATGCACTTTCCATCGGCGTCGGGGACGCTCGACAAGAGGCCCTGCAACAGCTCCCAGATCAACCCAAGGGCGATCAGGAACTCGAGGATCACTACGGCCATGCCCAGGAGTCCCGAAGCGCGAGTGCGCTCGCGGTCGATCAGAACGGATGTCGGGATGAGGAGTCCGCAGGCGGCGGCGGTTGCGAGTCCGGTTCCCACCACACGCCAGACCAAATCGCCGCCCTGAAACAGCACGGCCGCAACGCCGGTCGCCGCTGCCAGGCCCAGCGACCAAAGCATCAATCGAAATAGAACGGCTCGCGTCGGCATAACGAGGTCCTTGAATGCTTCGCGTTTCGGCGCTGGAGTGTGCACCGAAGATTCCGTCCGAATTCTACGTCGCGTTACGAATGGCGAAAGGACTTCTTGAGGCGATCCCGCCTATGCGCGCGGATAGAAACGCCGAAACGAAGGCGGCACGTGGCATGGTCACGCGCCTCAGCCGCCGGCAAGGCTGTTGCAGGGTGGTCTTCCAGAGAGCAAATCGACGGGTTTTCGCTGAACGAGCGCTTCCACCCAATGGATCGAGCCGTCTTCCACGGTCAGCGTCCCGGCTTTCGTCAGGCCCTTTCCGCGGAAACGGAAGGTGTCCACAAAGCCGTCCTGGTAGACGATTTGCAGAACTGTGGCGCCGTCGATCTTTATGCAGCTTGCCCCCACCGGCGGAGTATTGGCCTCAAACTCTGGCTGGTCGTCGGGTTTGGGATCAAAGAGCGGTCCGGCCACCCGGTACAGGACGGCGGAATCCGACAGGCGTTTGGCCTCGACCAGCGCGAGCCGGAGGTGCGTGCCTTCGCCGAGTTCAGGAAGCTCGCCGCGCTGCGACACGATTTCGATTTCGATCGCCGGTTGGTCGCCAACCTTGGATTTCCTCATGCACAAACAGGTCGTGTAGTCTCGATGAAGGGTCGCGGTGTTTTCCGGCGAGCCCCACCGTTCATACGTGAAACTGCCGTGGCCTGACCATTCACCCAGAGGCAAGGCCACCGGTCGCCGTGAAGCGCAACCGGAGGCAAGTAGGATGCAGGCCATTGCGAAACTGCATCGCAACGGCCAGGACGAACCGGTTTTTTGTCCAGCCCGCAGGAGCAAAGAAACCACATTGTATAACTTCATTCTGTCTGACATCGCGTAACTCCTCTGAGACCGGATTGACAATGCGATCCAAATAGTTTCAGCCCTTATCGCTGTCGGAATCGTATCATTAGTTGGCCTTTGCGGAACCGGCGGCACTTTTTTTGTAGCCCAGGCGGCAAGGGCGTTATTCTACCGCGCACACAGAATACGCAGTAACAAGCATGCAGAAGTTACAAAAACCTTGACGGGTGGTTCCCTGCTACGTTCGTTGCCTATCTTACGGCCACAAAATTGCCCGATTCCGCCGCAGGGACGACGACTTACAAGTCTTGCGGAAATCCCGTAAAAAACAAACAGGATGGAAGCAACGTGTGCGGAAAAACATAAAAACAACAAAACGAAGCCATTCAAACCCCACTGATGGGACAAAAGCGCGGTTTCGCCGGGTGACAAGGCAGCCCATGCAAGCCGCGGCGGGGGTGGGAGCATGATGACGATTTCGGATCACGTTCAAACCAAACGCGAGATCGAATCATCGCTCGATCAGGCCGGTCTGCGCCCGCGCAAGCGATTCGGCCAGCATTTCTTGATCGACGGCAATCTCATGCGTCTCCTGGTGCAGTCGGCAGAGATCGGGGCAGACGACGTGATTTTGGAGATTGGCCCCGGGACGGGTGGGCTGACCGACTTGCTGGTGACTCGTGCGAAGCACGTCATTTGTGTTGAGATCGATCGCGACCTGTTTACGCTTCTCTCCGAACGTTTTCAAAACCAGCCGCATATCGAGCTTGTTTGCTCCGATGTGCTGGACGGCAAGCACAACCTGAACCCTGCGGTTGCTTCCTCCATCCGCGAGTGGGGGGCCGGCGGGTTGCTCAAACTCATCGCGAATTTGCCGTACGACATCGCCACCCCGCTCCTGATGAATCTTCTTCTCGACTATCCGACGGTGCGCTGCTTTTGCTTCACCGTGCAGGCCGAGGTCGGCGAGCGCATTGCCGCGCCGGCCGGCTCAAAAGTCTACGGCCCGTTGAGCATCATCGCTCAGAATCTATGCGTTGTGGAAAAGTTGGCACGGCTTGGCCCCAGCGCTTTCTGGCCTCGCCCGCAAGTGGATTCGGTCATGCTCCGCCTGGACCGCCGCGACCATCCAGGAATCCCATGCGAAGACGCCAAACGGTTCGCCGAATTTGTGCACGGAGTGTTCGAGCATCGGCGAAAGACGTTTCGTTCGGCGTTGGCCTACGTCGTGGACAATACCCAGCGCGATCGCATCTGCGCGACCGTCGATTCCAAGCTCCGCCCTGAGCAGATCGGCCCCATAAAATGGATGGAACTCTACAAAATGGCCTCGTCAATCTAACCGCCAAAAGCAAACTGCGCGTCTCAAAATGATGCGGGTGCTGGTTGTGGGCATACCCGGACTTGTTTTTTATCGCACTTTGATCGTGGTGACGCTCCAGCTAAGATAAGTTGTCCTGTCGCCGAGAACCCTCGAGCTGCACTGGATTTATAACGACGAAGTTGGACCCTATGCAGACCCGAAAAGACAAAGCCAGGGGTGTATCCCCATCATCGCCTCGGCCCAATGCGGCAGGCGGCGGTGCAAAGCCGCCGCGCCGACCGAAAACCTGGATGGAGACACACGGGCGCGACTTGCGCTTCCTTGGACTCTTCATTCTTTTTCTGGGCATCTACTACTTCATCTCCACGACCTCAACCGTGAAGGATCGTTTTTTCCCCTGGTACCTCGAAGCCAATGCACAGGCATCCGTGACCGCCTTGAGCGCTTTCGGCTATCCCGACGTGACTCGACAGGGAACATCGGTGAGTTCGCCTCGCGGAACAATTACCGTTGCCCGCGGTTGCGACGCCATGGAGCCGGTGGCGTTGTTCGTCTCCGCAGTGCTGGCTTCGCCAGTGTCGTTTAGCTCGCGGCTACTCGCGGCCGTCGCAGGCACTGCGCTGCTTCTGACGATTAACCTGGTCCGCATCATCAGCCTCTTTTTGTGCGCTGCGCACTGGCGGTCGGCTTTCGACATCATGCACCTCGACGTGTGGCAGGCTCTGTTCATTTTTCTGGCGATTTTCCTATGGGCGATCTGGGCGGCGTGGGCCGTGAAGCGCCATCGAAGGAAGCATGTCTCAGCAACCGCGTAGCGCAGCCTCGTCCGTTTTGGCCTTTTTCGGTGGTAGCGACCCGAAATACCGCGAGGCTGGCATCATCGCAATCATTCGGTTTTTCGTTCTCCTGGGGTTTTACGGAACCGTCTTGATTACCTATTGGCCGACATGTCGATCGGGCTATCAATCGTATTTTCGCGGCCTGGGCAACGCCGCTTTCGAGCAGTTTCTGATCTGGCCCAAAGCTTCGGTTCATTTCCTCGATCTCAACTCGCCGAACCTGATCAAGAATATTCGGGCGCAAGCGCCGCCGCTGACTCTTCCAGAATCATTTGCAGTTCCCCATCGCGATAAAGAGATGGACACGTTGATGCTACTCAAGAATGTGGATCCAACCC
>CXWL01131114.1_pt1 | contig 13140 bp, 11 predicted proteins | sample 590931 | NCBI WGS metagenome assembly CXWL01 (sample SAMEA3498368, study PRJEB10139) | groundwater metagenome | biome: water well; material: biofilm material | place: Germany | collected 2015-04-27
GACCCGTGGCGCGCTGCTCCATCCGGGCGCCGCGTCCGAAGCGCATGTGCCGAAAGCGGCCCCGGCGCCGGTGATTCGCGCCGTGCGCTGGGCGCACCCGGTGCCAGGCGAGGTCCTGCTGGCCGAAAGCCAGGCCGAGCCGCTGCGGCGCGCCTTGCGCAGCACGCTGACCGAGCACGATTACTGCCCGGAACTGCTCGACGGCGACGAAGAGCCGCTGTCGGTGCAGCGCCTGGACGCGCGCCGGCTGCTGGTATCGACCCGCTGCGCCACCGGCGCCTACAACATCAACGACGGCTACTGGGTGATCGACAACAGCGCCGCCTTCCACCCGCTGCTGGTGACCACCTCCGGCTCCGAAACGGACGACCCGCATATCGCGGCAAACCACAAGGGGCGCGGCATCGGCGACTGCCTCTCCAGCGCCACCTGGACCTGGGACGGCTCGCGCTTCGTGCAAAGCGCTGCCGCCACCACCGGCATGTGCAAATTGATGGGCGCCGGCGGCGCGTGGGAGCTGCCGCGCGTCGTCAGCGAGGTGCGCTAGGGATTTGCAAGCCTTTCTGGACCGCGGGCCGGGCCAGGAAGGCGTTGGTCACCCGCATCACATTGGCAAAGCCGGGCATGCCGACCAGTTCGCCCGCGCCGTAAAAGGTGTTCAGGTTGTTCACCCACGGGAAGATGGCGATGTCGGCAATCGTGTACGCCTCGCCCATCATCCACGCGCGCCCTTCCAGATGGCCGTCCAGCACGCGCAGCAGGCGCTTGGCTTCCTCCACGTAGCGCTGCTGCGGGCGCTTGTCTTCAAAGTCCTTGCCGGCAAACTTGACGAAAAATCCCACCTGGCCAAACATCGGGCCGATGCCGCCCATCTGAAACATCAGCCACTGTATCGTCTGGTAGCGCGCGGCCGCGTCAAGCGGCAGCAGGCGGCCCGTCTTTTCGGCCAGGTACAGCAAAATCGCACCGGACTCGAATAGCGCCAGCGGCTGGCCGCCCGGGCCATGTGGATCGAGGATGGCGGGAATCTTGTTGTTCGGATTGAGCGACAGAAATTCCGGCGACAGCTGGTCATGCGTGCCGAAACTGACCAGGTGCGGCTCGTACTCGAGGCCGATTTCCTCGAGCATGATGGCCACCTTCACGCCGTTCGGCGTGGGCAGCGAATACAGCTGGAGGCGCTCCGGATGCTGCGCGGGCCACTTGCGGGTAATCGGAAAGGCGGACAGGTCGTTCATGCGGACTCCTTGATAGGCTAAGCCACCAGTCTACGGCGAAACCGCAATGCGCGCAGGCGGCCGCGCCGATGTCGCCAAATGTATCGAATTGTCGGCGTCGCGCCGCATCTGGCCGCTGGGGCGGCGACTCTTATACAATAGCCGGCGAGGAGAATGCCATGTACCGAGTAATGCTGGTGGAAGACGATCTGCGCCTGGCGCAGCTGGTCACCGAATACCTGAACAGTTATGAATTTACGGTCGACCTGGTCACCCGCGGCGACACCGCGCTGGCCAGTTTCAAGTCGCTCGCGCCTGACGTGGTGGTGCTCGACCTGATGCTGCCCGGCCTCGACGGCATGGTGGTGTGCCGCCAGATCCGCGAAGTGAGCGACGTGCCGGTGCTGATCCTGACCGCGCGCGAAGATTCCTACGATGAAGTGTCGGTGCTGGAACAGGGCGCCGACGATTTCGTCAACAAGCCGGTGCAGCCGCGCGTGCTGCTGGCGCGCCTGCGCGCCCTGATGCGGCGCGCGCATGGCAAAAGCGAACCGGAAGGCCAGCCGATGGTGTTTGGCGCGCTGACCATTGCCGTGAGCGACCGCAGCGTCAGCTGGCGCGGCCAGCCCTGCGTGCTGTCAAACACCGAATACAAGCTGCTGCTGGTGCTGGCCGAATCGGCCGGCCATGTGCTCTCGCGCGACGCGCTGCTCAAGAAAATGCGGGGCATCGAATTTGACGGCCTGGACCGCAGCATCGACAACTGCATCTCCAAGCTGCGCAAGAAATTCGACGATATCGATTCCGAGAAGATCAAGACCGTGTGGGGCGAAGGTTATCTGTTTTCGCCGTCGGCCTGGGCATAACGGGTCGCGCCTACTCGTAGACGGGATTGATCGCCAGCGGCGCGTTTTGCGTCACCACGTGGCTCTTTTCAGCCACTGCGCCAAAGCGGTAACTGACCACCCGGAAGCCCTCGTACGGATCGCCCTGGAACGCCGGCCCGTCGCTCGTGCTCAAGGCTTCGCCCTCCCCCTTGCGTACCCGCACCCCGGGATCGGCCATGCCGCGCGCGAACACGAAGCGCACGCCCACGCAGCGGCGCTCGCGCAGCGCGCCATCGACGCTTTTCTGGAACGCCAGCGCCTGCTCGCAGGCGGCGCGCAAGTCGCCTGCCTCATACACGCCGTCCGGGCGCACCACGATGGACACGCGCGGACGGAACACGAACTGGCTGACCTTGTTATTGAGGATCAGCGCCGCGTTCTCGTCATACGCCGCCTTGAGCAGCGGAAAGACCGTACGGCCAGTCGCGTCCAGCGGCAAATTCAAACTGGTGCTCTTGCCCAGCAGCGACAGCAGCAAGCCTTCCGGCGCCACGTTCTTATCGCGCGGCATGACCTGGAAGTGATTCTGGATCAGATGCTTGGCCTTGCCGTACTTTTCGAACACCACCATTGCGCGGTAAGCGTCGCGGTAACTTAGCCAGTCGCCGTCATTGCGCTGCGCCACGGCGGAACCGGCCGTGGTGATCAGCGCAAGGAAAGCGGAGAGGCAAGTCAGAGCACGCATGTCAGAACCGGTAAGCCAGGCCAGTGAAGGCGGAAATATTGGTCGGCCGCTGAACCAGCGGGCTGTGGCGGGCCTCGCCCTGCAGGCGCGCCACGCGCGCGCCGCTGGCCAGAATCCAGCTGGGCGACAGCGCCCAGTTCCAGCCGGCGCCAAGATACACCTCGTGCACGCCGCTGGCCGCATGGTAGGCCGCACGGCCCGAGCGCAGCGCTTCGTCCGCGCTGATGCCGTAAAAACTGCTGTTGTAGCTATAGTTGGCCAGCGCCACCCCCACGCCATAGGTGATCCGATGGCGGTCGGTCAGCTCGGCCGCGGTATGCTGCAAGCCCAGGTTCCAGACCAGCCCGTCGCGCCACTTGCCGGCGCCATACAGCACGCTGTTGGTCAGGCGCAGCTTGGGGCTCAGGTAGGCATTCAGGAATACCCCGCCCTGCAGGCGCGCCGGAATGTCGTCCAGGCCAGCTAGCGCATTGCCGGCCTCGGACGCGCGGGTATTGGTCGGCCGTATCATGCCGGGAATGGCCGGCGTCACGCCGCCGCCGTTGCCGCCCGTGCCGCTCTGGGTGCGTTTCGGCTGCAGCGCCACCAGCGGGCCGTATTCCAGCCCCGCCTGCGGCGACAGATGCATGCCCGCGCTGGTGCCGGAGATAAAGACACCATTGCTCCATTCGAGCTGCACCAGCGGCAAGGCGCGCACGCGGCGCTCGGCGCTGCCGCTGAAGGTCGGTTGCGAGATCGCGCCCAGTCCCAGGTACAGATCGCGACTGCCGTCGGGCATCGGATTGTTCGCAGGCGTCTGTGCCCCGGCAAGGGAGCAGGCAACAGCAAGCGGGAGGGAGAGTAGCGTTTTCATTAATCGTGGAATGGGAGTTCGGATGGCGCGTATTTTACCTTGCCGCACTGGCCCGGCACCCGGCTTGGCGGCCCGGCGGCCCACGATGGGCGCGGCGGCAAGGCCAGGTGCGCGTACTGCGAATAAAAAAGCCCACGACACGATGGCATCGGTGGGCAAACGGAAACCGATGTGTAGATCTTAGGCAACTAATGGCTGGCTGTCTCCCTCGCACTGTCGGCCAATTGTCGTCAATTTGTAATACCCCCATTTCGAGCGGGCTCGCATACAATGCACCCATGAGCGACGAGATGGTTTTGACAACAATGCATGACGCGCAGCTACGGAACGGTGCATGAACCGCATCTTCTTCCGTTTTTTCGTGCTGGTCATGCTATCCATTACGGTGGCCACCTTTGTCATCTATTTCGTCATCAGCCGCCTGTTCGGCGACCCGCTCGACGAGATTGCCCGGCGCCAGGCCGCGGCCCAGATTTTCCTGATCGAGCAATACGTGGACAAGGCCCCCACCGACGAGTGGCTGGTGCGCTTGAACAAGGTGCGCGAAGTGTCAGGCATCAATATCGAACTGATCCCGCTGGCCCAGGCCCACAAAGCCTTGCCGGCCGAGCTGCACCAGCGCCTGGCGCGCGGCGAGGTCGTGCTCGACATCGCGGGCAAGGCCTTTTACCGGCGCGTCGACTTGTATGGCAATTACTATGTGGGCAGCGCCGAGGACGTGATCCTTGCGCGCGACTTGCCGATCGACATAGGCCTGGCGCTGGAAATGGAAGCGGTGCGCTACGTGATCGTGGCGCTGGCCTTGCTCATCCCGATTGCCTTGTGGTCGCGTTCGCACTGGATGGGTTTGCAGACCTTGTCCAGGGTGGCCGACCAGGTGGGCGCAGGCGACCTGGCCGCGCGCGCCGTGATGCCGCCGGGCGCCAGCATTTACCCGCTGGCCGAGCGCATGAACCATATGGCCGGACGCATCGAAAGCTTGCTCGATGGCCAGCGCAACTTGCTCCATTCCGTCTCGCACGAACTGCGCACCCCGATCGCCCGGCTCGGCTTTGCGCTGGAACTGCTGCGCGCCAACGCGGCCAACAGCGCGCTTGAGCCGCGCATTGCCGCCATGGAGGGCGACGTCGACGAATTGAATGGTCTGGTCAATGAACTGCTGGGCATGATCAAGCTCGACAGCGGCCAGGCGCTGCAGCTCGATCCGGCGCCGCTGGGCGCGCTGCTCGAAGGCTGTGTGGCGGCGCTGCCGCCGGCCCCGTGCAAGGTGGCGCTGACGCTGGGGCAAGGACTGGGCGAGGTGATGGCCGACCGGCGCCTGCTGGCGCGCGCAATCGGCAATTTGCTGACCAATGCGCAAAAGTATGGCGAGGGATCGGTGGCGCTGTCGGCGCAGCGCGGCGCGCGCCTGGAAATTGCCGTCGACGACGACGGCCCCGGCATTCCCGAGCAGGAACGGGCGCGCGTGTTCGAGCCGTTTTACCGGCTTGACCGCAGCCGCGACCGCGCCACCGGCGGCTTCGGGCTGGGTTTGTCGATTGCGCACAAGGCCGTTGCCCTGCACGGCGGCACGATACGGGTGGAACAGTCGGTGCTGGGCGGGGCCAGGTTCGTGATCAGCCTGCCCGGCTAGTTTAGTCCTTGACGCCCGGCTTGAGGTGGGTCATGCCATACCACAGGTGATCCCACCAGTGCGGGCGCGAATTGACCACCTGCATGCAGATCAGATCGACCTCGCCCTTGAACACGGGATCGGCGCACTGCTTGGTCATCACGGCGTGGCGCTGGTTCTCGGCATTGACCAGCGCAATGCCCAGCCACAGCGCCAGTCCCGCCATCAGGATTGCCAGCGTCCAGGCCACGTGGTTGACGTGGCTGGTCTCGTACAGGTCGTTCGGATCAGGCAGCGAACCATCATAAATCTTCAGGATCTTGCCTTCGGCTTCCTCACTCATTTGGCGGCGGCCTTCTTGACCGGCGCCGCAGGCGCGGCGGCGGCAGGCGCGGCCGTGAAGCCCTTTTCCTTGGCAGCCATGGCCACCAGCGAAGCGAGCGTGGTGTTGAACGCGGCCGGCACCTGGTTGTTGCCGATGGTCGGATTGGCCTGGCCCACCGCGCCTGGCGAGGTCAGAAAGCGCCCGTCCACGACAAACGTTGGCGTGCCGTCAATCTTGTAGCCGTTCGTCAGTTGCGGCAGGCGGCGCAGCTTGGTCAGCACGCCGAAGGAATTCCAGTATTCGGTAAACTTGGCCTTGTCCAGCCCGCTCTTGCCGACCCATTCCATGATGGCCTGGTCGGTCGAAAGGCGGTTGCGCTCGACGTGGAAAGCGTGGAACACTTTCGGGCCGTATTCTTCGCTCTTGCCCATGGCGTCAAGCGTGAGGAACAGATGCGCCTCGGGATCATTGGCGCCCGTGAACGGGTACGGAATGCGCTTGAAATTGACGTTGTTGCCTTGTTTTTTGATAAAGTCGGCCACATACGGTTCCATCAGATTGCACGCCGGGCAATGATAGGCGAAGAACTCGATGACTTCGATCTTCTTGCCCACTACCTGCGGTGTCTGCGGCGCGGCCAGCGTCGTGTATTCGGCGCCATTTTTCGGCGCGACAGGCGATGCCATCGCGGTGGTGGCAAACAGTGCGGCAGCGGCGACGGCAATGTGGAGGGAACGCATAAGTAGTCCTTGTTGATTGATTGAGCGAACGACGCGAGATTACCACTTTTTTCGGCATCGCTCAGGGCAGCGGGCCCCTTTTTTCATTTGCTTACTGCTGTAACGCGGCGTTACGGGCGCCGTTGACGCGCCAGTTCCAGTTTTTCACACAAATCGGTCACGCCGGCCAGCATGCGCGGGCCAGCGCGGGTCAGCGATTCGGGCGGCTTGAACAGATTGCCGCGCCGCACCGCCAGCATGCCTTTGTAAGCACGCCACAGGTGCAAGCCCGCGTCGGGCGCATCGTCGCGCACGCTGCCGATGATCGCTTCCGGGTCTTGTTCAAGCACCGCCTCGGTGCTGACCACGGGCGCCTTGACGGCCAGCTTGCCAAAGATATTGACGCCGCCGCACACGCGCATGGCGTCGCTGGCGATCTGGGAATTATTCAGCGTGTAGAGCGGCTGGTCCCAGATCTGGTAGAACACCCGCACCGGCGCGCGCTTGGCGTAGCGCGCCTCAAGCGCGGCAATTTTTGCGCGAAAGTTTTGCGTGGCCTCCTGCGCGGCCGGCTCGGTGCCGAGCAGCTGGCCAAAGCGGGCCAGGCTGGTGGCCACGTGTTCGAGCCGGGTCGGCTCGCTGTAAAAGATGGGAATGCCAGTCTGGCGCAGCTGCTCGAGCTGGCGCGCGGTGTTGCCGCTTTGCCAGACCACCAGCAAGTCGGGCTTCAGGGCCAGCACCCGCTCCATGTCGAGCGCGCTGCTGCTGCCCACCACGGGAATCTTTTTCGCCGCTTCCGGATAGTCGCTGTAGTTCATCGCGCCCACCACGCGCGTGCCGCCGCCGGCGGCAAACAGCAGTTCGGTCACATGCGGCGCCATCGAAATGACGCGCCTGGCCGGCTGCTGCAAGGTGACGCGCGCGCCGCTGTCGTCGAGCACGGTAATGGCCGCGCTGGCGGCGCTGGTGGCGCTGGTGGCGCTGGTGGCTAAGGCCAGCGCGGCCCCGGCCAGCAGGGTGGCGGTCTTCATCTAGAAGTCGTAGCGCGCCGACAGCTTGAGCTGGCGTCCGTCGCTCGGATAGATCGAGCCGCGGCAGAAGAAGGCCTGGCTGAAGTGCTGTTTGTCGGTCAGGTTCTGACTGGAGACGGCAAACTCCCAGGCGCCGACCTGGCGCGCATAACGCGCGTCGAGCGTGGCGTAGGACGGCATCATGGCGCCGCAGTCGTTGGCAAAATCACTGCCGTAGCGCTGCTTGCCGACCCACTGCACGCCGGCGTCGGCGCTGTGGCCATTGCCCGGGGTCCAGGACAGGCGCGCGCTGGCGATGTTCTCGGGCACCAGCACCATCTCGCGGCCATCGTAGGCGCCGGCGGTAAAGCGCGCCTTCACGTGCTGCAGGCGCGCCACCAGGCGCAGAGTGCGCGACAGCGCGGCATGGACATCAAGTTCGATCCCTTTGCGCTCGGTCGGATCGAGGTTGGTGTTGGCGCCAAAGAAGTTGTTCAGTGTCGGATCGTAGTAGATCTCGTCGTTCAGCGCATGGCGGAACAGGCGCGCGGTGGCGCCCAGCGTGGCGCTGCCAAAGTTCGCGCCCAGTTCCAGGTCGCGCGAGGTTTGCACCTTCAGAGCATCGAGCGAGAAACGGTAGCCGTTTTCATCGGCGTTCGGCACGCGCAAGCTGCGCCCGGTCTTGGCAAACAGGCTCAGGCCTGGCATCGGGTCGAGCGAGCCTTGCAGCTCCCAGGCGGTGAAGCCATCGTCGTCGCTCAGCGTGGCAAACGCGGACCGGTCATCCTTGTCGATGTGCTCGCGCCGCACGCCGGCCGCCACGCGGGCCTGCAGCGGGCCGTCCCATTTGATTTCGTCGCGCAGGTAAAAGGCGCGCGAGGTCTGGCGCTGGCTGGACGTGTCCGGTGCGAAGCCGCTGATGCGGGTCCACTTCGACACGTCCAAGCCGGCCACCAGTTCGTTGAGCATGGCGCCCGACTGCGACAAGTGGCGCACGCGCGGCGAAAACTGGCTCTGGCGGCTCTTGTACTGGCCCGGGTAGGCCGTTTCGCCCTCGCCAAAGTCGTAGAAGTAGGTGGCCGAGGTCTTCTTGGTGCGGTGCGACAGCTCGGCCGCAAAGTCGAAGGCGCCGACACGGTGCTCGACGAAGGCGGTGGCGCGGTTCGAATCGAAGGCGCCGAAGTCTTTCAGCGTGGTGGCCTGCTGCGGATCGCTGTCGAACTGGGCCAGGCTCATCGACCCGGCGAAGTCCGAATCCTGGCGCGCCGCATCGAGGCGCAGGCCGGCGCGCCCGCCCGTGTAGGCCCACTGGGCGCCGCCACTGAAGGTCTTCTGGTCGAAGCGGTTGTGCTTGCGGTAGTTATCGGTGCGCAGCGTGCCGACCGCGGCGTCGAGCGCAAAACCGTCCCACGACTGGGCCAGCGTCGCGCGCAGGTCGAGCAGGTCGAACTGGCCCACTTCGGCGCGCAGCGAAGCGCGCCGTTCGCCCTTGAGCGGGCGCTTGGTGACGATCTGGATCACGCCACCGGTGGCGCCTTCGCCAAACAGCACGCTCGCGCCGCCGCGGATGATTTCGATGCGCTCGATGGTTTCGATGGGGATGGTGGCCAGCACCGCGCCGCCCAGGTCGTTCTCGTTCAGACGTATGCCGTCGAGCATGACGACCAGATTCTGGCCGCTGTTGGCGCCGAAGCCGCGCAAGTCGAGCGCGAAGTCGGCCGAGCCGTCCAGGCTCTGGCGGCCGTAAATGCCGGCGATCTTGCGCAGCGCGTGGTTGACGTCGGTGGCGCCGGCGCGGCGCATGTCGTCGGCGGTGATGACGGTAGCGCCAATCGGCGCCAAGGCCGGGTCGGTGGCAAAGCGTGCGCCGAGCACGTTGATGGTCGGCATGGCCTGGTCTTCGGCCAAGGCACTGGCACTGACGGCGCCAAGGGAAATGGCGCACGCGAGCGCGAGCGGGTGGAAGGCCGGGGCGCGGCGCACTACTGCGGAAAAAGTCATGGTCTGGTCTGGCGAAAAATGAGCACCAGGCCGGCGTCCCCGCAAGCCTGATTCAACGGAGCGGCCACGGCCGCGTCCACCTGTTCTGGCCGGTATCCGGGCTGGCAAGACGGACTGTCTGACCTTCCGGCGCTTGCGCGCCGTGGTGTGAGAGACAGCCTGCCGCCCGAATGCTCGAGGCGGCGCTTGTTGACCGTTGCGGGGGCAGCACACCGAAGTGTTTCCCGTTTAACTGCCAGCGTGATTACGCCGGCGGGCACCAGAACCCGGACATTATAGCCGTCTCGGACGGACTGGTCGAAAGCTGCATCAGTCGCAAGCGCAAGCCTCGTTTTGTCGAATTTGGGTGCATACGCCATTTATTTGACAGCGCCCTTGATCGCGGGGGGGCGGAAAGCGGCACGGTTCGACAAAACGAGACGCCAGATTCGACAAAACGCCCCATGGGACTGGCAGTCGCCGCCCGCCCCCCGCCCGGCATGATGCGGCTTAGATATGTAATTACAGAAAAACATTGATCGGATTTATTAGCTTTTTATTACCGCTGCCGATATAGTTCCGGGCACAAAACACCGAACCACCCAGGAGCCTTGCATGACCTTACGCAGCGTCAACAAAACCGCGATGAAAGTGCTGTCGATCACAGCGCTCATTGTTGCCGGCAGCATCTTCCACAAGCAGTTGCTGGCCCAGGCAACTGTGCTGGTGACGCCAGTGGCGCAGCCGGTCACCGATACCGGCATTGCGCTGGCCAAGGCGCGCGCCAGCGCCGTGACCGTGCCCAGCGCGCCCGACGCCTGGGGCGGCCCGCGCACCGGCGCCGAGGCCACGCTGTCGGACCGGGTCGCCAACTACCAGATTGAAGCCACGCTCGACCCGGTCAAGCACACCATCGACGGCAAGCAAAAGCTGACCTGGCGCAACCGCAGCAAGGTCGANNGAGCAGCGCACCAAGGGACTGGGCGCGCGCACCGACGTGCGCCTGGGCGCGGGCCAGTGGGGCCACACCGCGCTGCGCAGCGTGACCCAGGGCGGCGCCAAGGTCGGATGGTCGTTCGTGCATCCGGATGGCGGCCCCGAGCTGGACCACACCGTGGTGCGCTTCGACCTGCCGGCGCCGGTGGCGGCGGGCGCTTCGACCGTGATCGACATCAACTTCCTGACCAAGCTGCCGCGCGTGATCGAGCGCACCGGCTACTTCGGCAGCTTCCATCTGGTCGCGCAGTGGTTCCCGAAAATCGGCGTGCTGGAACTGCCCGGCGAGCGCGGCGCCACCGCCCCGCGCTGGAACGTGCATGAGCATCACGCCGAATCGGAGTTCTACGCCGACTTCGGCCATTACGACGTCAAGCTGACCGCACCGAAGGACTATGTCATCGGCGCCACCGGCGAGCTGCAGGGCGCGCCCGTGGCCAGCAATGGCATGCTGACCCACCATTACGTGCAGGGCGACGTCCACGACTTTGCCTGGACCGCCGACCAGCGCAGCGCCGCGCCGCTGCAGGACAGCTGGACCGGCCCTGGCAGCCCCAAGGTGGCGATCTCGGTCATCTACCCGCCCGAAATGAAGGCCAGCGCCAGCGCCGCCCTGAAGGCGGCCAAGGATTCGCTGACCTACTTCTCGAACACGCTCGGCCCCTACCCCTACAAGACGCTGACGGTGGTGGTCCCGCCATTCAATGCAGCCGAAGCGGGCGGCATGGAGTACCCGACCTTCATCACGGTCGAAGGCAAAACCACGGTCGAACCGAAAACGCTCAACGAATTCGACATCGAGTTCGTCACCATCCATGAATTTGGCCACGGCTATTTTTACGGCATCCTCGCCTCCAACGAGCATGAGGAGCCGATGCTCGACGAAGGCTTGAACGAATACTGGAACTACCGCATGCTGCGCGAGCGCAAGCAGGACGTCTACCCGGTCACCAGTTTCATGAAGGCGATCGGCATATCGGCCTCGTTCAAAGGTTTCGATGCGGAGCGCACCGGCGCCCCGCGCGAGGAACCGGCCGATCCGGTTGGCGAGAATGCCTACGACCGCCTGCAAGGCATCGGCCCCGCCTACAGCCGCACCGCGATCCTGATGCGCGACCTCGAAGAGCGCCTCGGCAAGGACGCCATGGAACGCGCCTTCAAGCTCTACTACAGCCGCTGGAAATTCCGCCATCCGAGCGTGGCCGACCTGCGCGAAGCGCTGGCCGAGGCCACCGGCCAGCGCGCGGTTGTCGAATCGGTGTTCGCGCAGCAGGTCTATTCGACCGCCAAGATCGACGACCGGGTCGACAAGTTCTCCAGCGACGAAGTGCTGCCGCAGCGCGGCACGCGCGAAGTCAAGGGCGCCTGGGTCGAAGAATCGGAAACCGCGCTCGAGCAGCGCATCGCGGCCGCGCGCCAGGCCTGGGACAAGGCGCATCCCCACGCCAAGGCGCACGCCGGCCCCTTCCCCTACCGTACCAGCGTGGTGCTGCGCCGGCGCGGCGCGCCGGTGCCGCAAACGGTGCTGGTCAAGTTCGCCGACGGCAGCAGCGAGACGGCCGTATGGGACAACGACGCGCGCTGGGAGCGCATGACCTGGGTCAGGCCGAGCCGCGCGGTGTCGGTCGAACTCGATCCGAAGCGCATCCACTACCTCGACGTCAGCAAGCTCGATGACAGCCGCACCCTCGAACAGGACGGCACTGCGGCGCGTCGCTGGAGCGCCGACATTGCGGCCCTGTTCACCCTGATCTTTTCCCTGATTGCGACCGTGTGATGAAACCAGCTACTTCCTTTTCGTTGGCCGCCGTGCCACGCGCCGCGCGCGCCGCCCTCCAATGGCGCCTGCTGCTGCTGTGGGTGCTGTGGATGCTGATTCCGACCGCCATTCTGGGCCTGACGCTGTTCCAGACCCTGAGCGCGCAGCTGGACTACTCGGTCCATTCGGCCGAGATCGCCAGGCAGCTCGACATGACGGTGTTTGCCGACCTGATGGCCGCGCATGGCAAGAACGTGGCCGCCTTCAACGTGGCCGGCGTCGTGGCGCTGCTTGCCACGCTGCTCATTTCGCCGCTGCTGTCAGGCATGGCGGCGAGCGCCGCGCGCGCGAGCGCGCCGCTCGGCTTTGGCGGCCTGACCGCCGGCGGGATTGCCGAATATCCGCGCATGCTGCGCATGCTGCTGTGGTCGGCGATCCCGCTTGGCATGGCGGGGGCCGTGGGCGGCATCGCGATGGATGCGGCGGCCGAGTACGGCGCCGAGGCCATCCTCGAGTCGAGCGCCGACCTGGCCAGCTACGCGGCCATGGCCGTGCTGGCGCTGCTGCTGGCGCTCGCCCATGCCACGCTCGACGCCGGGCGCGCCGAACTGGCCATCGAACGGCGCCGCACGTCGGCAGTGAAGGCCTGGTGGGCCGGCTGCAAGCTGCTCCTCAAGCGCCCGCTGGCCACCCTGGGCGTGTACTTCGCCATCAGCGCAGCCGGCCTGGCGCTGGCGGCGGCGCTGGCGCTGGGCCGCCTGAACGTCTCCGGCGCCAGCCTGGCCGGATTCATCAGCGCGCTGCTGCTGGTGCAGCTGACGGTGGCGGTGCTGGGCTGGATGCGCAGCGCGCGCCTGTTTGCGCTGGTCGAACTGGCACGTTCACAGCGCGCCTGATTGCGGTATATTGAGCATTCTGACGACGCCTCCGGATTGCGCATGAATCCTGCACTGCCCACCTACTTCCTGTCGCATGGCGGCGGCCCGTGGCCGTTCATGAAGGAGCAGTACGGCGCCACCTACGATGTGCTGGAAGCGTCGCTGGCAAGCCTGCCGGGCCAGATCGGCGGGCCGCCGGCGGCGGTGCTGGTCGTTACC
>CXWL01036531.1_pt1 | contig 13137 bp, 13 predicted proteins | sample 590931 | NCBI WGS metagenome assembly CXWL01 (sample SAMEA3498368, study PRJEB10139) | groundwater metagenome | biome: water well; material: biofilm material | place: Germany | collected 2015-04-27
CTTCCGCTGCAGGTGCGAACACGTCGGCGGCGACGTTTCCGATGGTCTGAGTGCGAGGCGAATGCGCCGCCGACGTGTTCGCACCTGCAGCGGAAGTTGGGCTCGCGCGAGGATTTGTTCGCGGCGTACGAAGCGGGAGCGTCAGCGAATTTGTCCGGCGCCGTGAACAACGTACTTGAAGGTGGTCAATTGTTCAGCGCCGACAGGACCTCGCGCGTGGATGCGGCCGGTCGCGATCCCGATCTCGCCGCCGAAGCCAAACTCGCCGCCGTCGGCGAATTGTGTCGAGGCGTTGTGCATGACGATGGCGCTGTCAACTTCAGAAAGAAACTTCGCCGCAGCGGTTTCATCTTCCGTGATGATGCTCTCCGTGTGCTGTGAACCGTAGGTCGCGATGTGGGCGATGGCGGTGTCGATGTTGTCGACTACGCGAATGGAGAGAATGGGGGCGAGGTATTCGGTCCGCCAATCCTCTTCGCTGGCAGTATCCATAGCCGCGATCGCGCGGGCAGTTTCATCGCCGCGCAATGTGCAGCCGAGCGCGTTGAGTGCAGTGGCAATGCGCGGCAGGAGCTTCTCGGCGCAGGCGCGGTCGATCAGCAACGTCTCGGTGGCGCCGCACACAGATACGCGGCGCATCTTGGCGTTTGCGGTGACCGCGACGGCCTTTTCGGGGTCGGCGGCCGCGTGAACGTAGGTGTGACAGATGCCTTCAAGGTGGGCGAACACGGGTACGCGCGCTTCCGCTTGCACGCGCGTAACGAGCCCCTTGCCGCCGCGTGGAACGATCACATCGATTGCGCCTTCGAGACCGCTTAACATCATGCCCACGGCGTCGCGGTCAGCGCTTGGCACTGATTGAATGGCATCCGCCGGCAATCCGGCGGTGACGAGTGCGGCGCGCAGTGATGCGACGATTGCGGCGACGCTTTCAATGCTGTCGCTGCCGCCGCGTAGGATGATTGCGTTGCCGGCGCGGATCGCGAGCGCGCCGGCATCAGCGGCGACGGTCGGGCGACTCTCGAAGATCATGCCGATGACGCCAAGTGGCGTACGCACGCGCTCGATACGCAGTCCATTCGGGCGAGTCCATTCCGCCATCACGGCGCCAACCGGATCGGGGATGGCGGCGACGGCTTCGCATCCTGTGACCATGGCCTCAAGACGTTGTGGCGTAATAAGCAGGCGATCGACAACGCTCTCGGGCAAACCTTTGGCGCGAGCGCGAGAGACATCCATGGCGTTTGCCGCAAGTATAACAGCAGCGGCAGCACGCAGGTGACGCGCCATGGCAGCGATGGCGCCGGAGCGCTCATCGCTGCTGGCCGTGGCGACGGAGCGGAAAGCGCCGCGCGCGCGCTGACCGAGGCCGCGCATTTCGGCGGCGAGCGCGCTCATATGATGATCACCAAGTCGTCGGCATGAACGATGATTGGGCCAGAGTCATAACCCAATGCGGTTGCAATGTCGGCGCTCTTGAGGCCGCGGATGCGGGCGGCGTCTTCCGCGTCGTAGCGCGCCAGGCCGCGCGCAAGCTCGACGCCACTCGTGCTCAGGATGCGTACTGCATCGCCTTTGTCGAACGGGCCGGCGACGGTCGTCATACCGGATACGAGGAGGCTCCGGCCGTCGCGAAGTGCGGCGAGCGCGCCATCGTCGATGGTGATCGAGCCGCGTGGCGAAAGCGATCCAGCAATCCAAGCTTTGTAGGCGGCGCGCGGGGTGGCGCATGGTTTGAACCAGGTAGAGCGACCGCCGTCTCGCAAAGCCGCAAGCGGATGAGGAATGCCACCGCGCGTGATCGCGACGGCGCAACCCGCGCCGGTGGCGATCTTTGCGGCCTCTATCTTGGTGCGCATACCGCCTGAACCGAGGATTCCGGGATCGCCCGCCATCGCTTCGATCTCGCGGGTGATTTCGCTAACCTCTGCAATGAACGCGGCTTTGGGATTGTGGCGCGGATCTGCGGAATACAATCCGTCTATGTCGGAGAGCAGCACCAGCACATCGGCCGAGATCATCTGTGCGGTTCGCGCGGCGAGGCGGTCGTTGTCGCCGTACCGAATCTCGGCGGTCGCCACCGTGTCGTTCTCATTGACGATCGGCACTGCGCCGAGATCAAGCAACGTTTTCAGGGTCGCATGCGCATTCAGCCAGCGGCGGCGGCGTTCTGTATCATCTGCCGTCAGGAGTGCTTGAGCGACGTTCACGCCGTGCGGCGCGAAAGCGGCTTCGTAGGCCGCCATGAGGCGCGCTTGCCCCGTCGCCGCAGCTGCTTGCTTTTCCTCAAGGCGCGAGGAACGCGCGAGGCCGAGAGCGCGTCGTCCAAGCGCTATGGCGCCGGACGAGACGATCAATACGCTTTGACCAGCTTGGCGCATCGCGACGATATCTTCGGCCAAGGTTGCAAGCCAGGCGCGCGCCGGTAGGCCGGTGTCGTCCTCCACAAGGAGGGACGAACCGATCTTCACCACAACGCGTTTGGCGGCGCTAAGCATCTGGCATGTCTAGTCGCTGCGGGTCGCGCGAGCCAGTGCGCCCAGCGGTCACGCGGGTGTGAGTTCGCGCTCCTTGGCATGCGCCTGCACGAGGGTGGCGTAGCGATCGACCAGATCGAATGTTAGCGCGCCGGGTTTGAAGCTGTGCTCGACGATCTCACCGACAGGCGTCACTTCCGCGGCGGTGCCGACAATGAAGCATTCGGAGAAGCTAGGCAGTTCGCTTGGCTCGATGCGGGCCTCGATGATGCGCAGACCCGCTTCGCGCGCTAGGCGAATGATCGTCTGGCGGGTTATGCCATCGAGGAAGCAATGCGGCTTTGGCGTGTAAAGCGTGCCGTCGCGGACGAAGAAGATGTTGGCGCCGGTGGTTTCGGCGATAGCGCCGCTTGAGTCCAGCATCAGGGCATCGTCGTATCCCGCGCGTTCCGCCGCGTTTTTGGAGACTGTGCAGATCATATAGAGGCCGGCCGCTTTTGCCGCTGTCGGCGCGGCTTCGGCCGGTGGGCGGCGATATTTCGCCCAACAAAGGCGTACGCCGCGCTGAAAGCGGGTGGCGTCGAAGTATTTCGGCCACTCCCAGACGGCGATGGCGACGTGCGTGCGGGTGGCGAGTGCGGACACGCTCAGTTGCTCGGCCCCGCGCCAAGCGATGGGACGGACGTAGCAATCTGAGAAGCCGTTGCGAGCGCACGTCTCAGTCGAAGCGCAGTTGATCTCTTCCTCGGTGAAAGGAATCTCAAAGTCGAGCAGTTCAGCAGAGCGGAAGAGCCGACGCGTGTGGGCTTCGAGCGCGAAGATGCGCCCGTCATACATGCGTTCGCCTTCAAAGACGGCAGAGCCGTAGTGCAGGGCGTGGCTGAGCACGTGAAGGTTGGCATCGCGCCATGGGACGAAGGCGCCATCAAGCCAGATCCAACCGTCGCGATTGTCAAACGGAACGAGAGCCATGACCTAACCCCAATGCATCTGCACGTGGTGTGGGTGCGACACGGATCGCAGCACTTCGTCGGCAATCTGCTCGGCCATTGCCTGGCAGCCCAGAGAACCGCCAAGATCGGCTGTCCGCGCGCCGGAATCAATGACGCGTTCGACGGCGGCTTCGACCGCGTTGGCTTCATCGAGCAGGCGCAAGCCGTAACGCAGCAGGAGCGCAGCCGAGAGGATGGCGCCGACAGGATTGCAGATGTCGCGCCCTGCAATATCCGGCGCGGAGCCGTGCACGGGCTCGAACAGCCCCGGACCTTTTCCGCCAAACGAGGCAGACGGCGCGAGGCCGATGGAACCGCCCAGCACGGAGGCCTCGTCTGATAGAATGTCGCCGAACATATTCTCCGTGAGGATTACGTCGTAAGCGCGCGGCTGGCGGATGAGCTGCATGGCGCTGGAATCTACCAGGGCGTGCTCTAGCCGGACGTCTGGGAATTCTTGCGCCTGTACCCGCGTTACGACCTCGCGCCAGAGGCGGCTGGTTTCGAGAACGTTGGCCTTGTCAACGGACGTGACCTTTCCTCGACGGGTGCGCGCAGCAGCAAAGGCGGCGCGCGCGATGCGCTCAACTTCTTCGACCGAGTAGATGCACTGGTCGCTTGCGAATTCGTCGGTGCGGCGCTTCTCGCCGAAATAGAGTCCGCCCGTCAGTTCGCGGAACACCACAAGGTCGACATCGGCAACCACTCCACGCCGGAGCGGCGAGCAATCGATCAACGCGTCGTAGATGCGCACCGGGCGAATGTTTGCAAAGAGACCGAGTGCTTTGCGCAACTCAAGCAGGCCTTGCTCCGGCCGGCGCGGGGTGCGCTCCCATTTGGGTCCGCCGACGGCGCCAAGAAGGATTGCATTGGACTCCCGACAGGACACCAGCGCTTCCTGAGTGAGCGGCTCACCTGTCGCATCGATGGCCGCACCGCCAATCAGCTGCGTGTCGAATACAAAGCGGTGACGGAAGCGGTCCGCGACCGCCTGCAGCACTTCGCCTGCGGCGCGCGTGACCTCGGGACCGACGCCATCGCCGGGGAGGAGGGTGATGGAGTAAGTTTTCATGTGACTCTCGTTTCAAAGGCTTGAATGGCGGGCAGGCGCTCCAGCAGCCAACCCAGAGTGTCGACGCCCTCCATGAGACAGCGCCGGGCAAACGGATCGACGGAGAACCGGACCGGGAGCTCATTGCCTGCGGTCAATTCACATCGATCGAGGTCCAGAGTGATCCGCCCGCCTGGATCGGCAAGCAGGCGCTTGTGGGTCGCCTCATCGACGACGACCGGCAGAAGGCCGTTCTTCAACGCGTTGGACGAGAAAATGTCGGCGATGCCGGTTGATACGACGGCGCGCAATCCGTAGTCGAGCAGCGCCCATGGGGCGTGTTCGCGCGATGAACCGCAGGCAAAGTTGTCGCCGGCGACAAGGATTTTGTGCTCCGACGGTTCAATCGTGTTGAGCGGCGCGCCTGCGATTGGCTTGCCGCTGGCGTCGTAGCGCCAATCATAGAAGACGGATGCACCAAGACCCTCCCGCGTCGTCGTTGTGAGAAAGCGTGCCGGGATGATTTGGTCTGTATCGATGTTGGCTTGCGGCAACACCAAAGTGCGCGACGTGAGTTGGGTAAAACGCTCAGACATCGACGGTCTCCCGTGTGAAGACGCGCGGATCGGTCAGGCGGCCGGCGATCGCGCTTGCGGCGGCCGTGGCTGGGCTCGCGAGAATTGTTCGCGCTCCCTTTCCCTGACGACCTTCAAAATTACGATTTGAAGTTGACACCGCCAATTGGCCTGGGCCGACGAAATCGCCGTTCATCGCGATGCACATAGAACAGCCTGGCAGACGCCACTCCGCGCCAGCCTCAACGAACACGCGGTCGAGTCCTTCGGCTTCGGCTTGCCGTCTCACGGCTTCCGAGCCGGGAACCACCAACATGCGTACGCCATCGCTTACGCGCCGGCCGCGTAGAATCTCGGCGGCGTCACGCAGGTCGGAAAGCCGGCCATTGGTGCACGAGCCGATGAACACGACGTCGACGGCGCGTTCTGTGGTTGGCGCGCCGGGCGCGAAGCCCATGTAGCTGAGGGCTTGCACTTCGGTGTCGTTGCGAGGCGCGGGCGCGGGGGCGCCGATCGCGACGGAGGCGTCCGGTGTGGTGCCGAAGGTAGCCATCGGCGCGATCGAGGATGCGTCGATTTTGAGGGTCGCGTCGTACGTCGCGCCTTCATCGCTCGCAAATGAGAGCCAGCGTTTGGTCGCCGCGTCGAAGCCGGTGGGCGCGTAGCGGCGGCCCCGCAGAAAGTCGATGGTCTTCTCGTCCGGGGCGATCATGCCGGCGCGCGCGCCGGCCTCGATCGACATATTGCAGAGGGTCATGCGACCCTCCATGCCGAGTGCGCGGATGGCTTCTCCCGCGTACTCGACGATGTAGCCGGAGCCACCGCCAATGCCGATACGATTGATGACAGCGAGCGTTAGGTCCTTGGCGGAAACGCCTGGTTGAAGACGACCTTCGACATCGACGCGCATCTGCTTGGGTTTGCGCTGGAGCAGGCACTGCGTCGCGAGAACGTGTCCGACCTCTGAAGTGCCGATGCCGAACGCGAGAGCGCCAAAGGCGCCGTGGGTTGCAGTGTGGCTGTCGCCACAGACAACGACCATGCCTGGCTGCGTCAATCCAAGCTCCGGCGCCATGACGTGCACAATGCCTCGATCGGCGCTACCCCAATCAGCGAGACGAATACCGTGTTTGGCGCAATTGGCGCGCAATTGTCCGACCTGCGCAGCCGCGGCGTTGCTCGCATAGGGGCGTTTGCCGTCCGCGTCTGGCGGCAGCGTCGGCGTGGAATGATCCAGCGTCGCAAAGGTGCGGTCCGGCCGGCGCGCCTTGATGCCGCGCGCGTCCAACTCGGCGAACGCCTGTGGGCTCGTCACTTCATGCACGAGATGCAGGTCGACGTAGAGGATCGCGGGCGTCTCAGGCGTCTCCGCCTGCACGCAATGCGCGTCCCATATCTTGTCGAACAAAGTTCGTAGCCGCTCAGGAAGCGAGGACATGGCGGCCTCCTTCATCGGCCGTCACCGCGTTGATGATCGACACCAGCTCGCCGTCGTTGATCTCGCCGATCTCGTCTGCCCGCCGTTTGAAGTTTGCGAAGACGTGGCCGAGTACGTTCGTGGTGAGGCGATAGCCAAGTACCTCAGCGCGCTGTGCTATGGCGTGTCGGCCCGAATGCTTTCCGAGTACGAGTTGCGTGCCATTAAAGCCCACGTCCTCGGGGCGCATGATCTCATACGTGCGCGAGTCGGCGATCATCCCGTGTTGGTGGATGCCGGCCTCGTGCGCGAAGGCGTTGAGCCCAACGATCGCTTTGTTGCGCACAACGGGCGAGGCGGTGAGGCGACTCAGCATGCGGCTTGTGGCGAGCAGCTTCGTGGTGTCGATACCCGTGTGAACGTCATAGAGATCTGCGCGCGTGCGCAGCGCCATGACGACTTCCTCAAGTGCGCAATTGCCGGCGCGTTCGCCGATGCCGTTGACCGCGACCTCAACTTGACGTGCGCCATTGGCGACCGCGGAAAGCGTGTTCGCCACGGCCATGCCGAGATCGTTGTGGCAGTGTACGGAGATGACCGCGCCCGGATGCTTGGTGCCCACGCGTCGTTTGATTTCCGCAAACACGTCCCCGATCTCGGCGGGCGTCGAATAGCCCACCGTGTCTGGGATGTTGAGCGTGGTGGCGCCGGCCTCGGCGACCGCTTCCATGATGTCGCCGAGGAATTCGCGCTCCGTCCGGATCGCGTCTTCTGCTGAGAACTCGACGTCTTCGAACAAAGTACGCGCGAACGACACCGATCGAACGGCGATCTCCAGTACCTCGTTCGTACTCATATTGAGCTTTGCGGCCCGGTGGATCGGGCTGGTGCTGAGAAAAATGTGCAGGCGGCGCTTCGGCGTGCTTTGCAGTGCGCCGTAGGCCGTGCGGATGTCATCTTCGCTGGCGCGCGAGAGCGAACAGAAAATTGGGCCTTCCACTTCGCCAGCCACGCGACGAACGGCTTCGGCATCGCCGGGCGATGCGGCGGCGAAGCCCGCTTCAATGACGTCCACGCCAAGATCGCGCAGCGCCGAGGCCATTTCAACCTTGGTGTGTGCATCCATCGAGAAGCCGGGGGCTTGCTCGCCGTCACGCAGCGTCGTGTCGAACACGATGACGCGATTTGGATCACGCTCTACGCCGGGCATGATACAGCCTCCCCTACGTGTGGTGAGGAAGCGGGCGTGATGCGGCGCACGCCGATGAGACGATCGATCTGGCGACCGAGCACGTCGGGGCAACGCGAGTCATCGCGACCGCGAACGGCTAAACGCACCTCGTGATGGGCGCCCGCATCAGCGACGTTCATCCGATCGATCTGAAAGCCACGGCGTTCGATGAGACCGATGAGCCGTTGCAGCGCGCCTTCGTGACGCTCGAGATGAATGAGGAATGTATTGGTCATGACGGCGCTCCGTGCATCATGTCTGCGTTGCTTTTTCCTGGCGGCACCAGCGGCCAGACGTTCTCTCTGGGATCGATAAGGACATGCGCGAGGCAGGGACCGGGCGCGGCAAGCAATCGCTCGACGCCGGCGGAGACTTCCTCGCGCTTGCTAATTCGGAAGGCCTCGATGCCGAACGCCAGCGCGACGGCGGCGAAATCCGGATTGTCGGAGAGATCGATCTCGCTGAAGTTCTTATCGAAGAACAGTTCTTGCCACTGGCGCACGAGGCCGAGTGACGAGTTGTCGAGCAGCACGATCTTGAGCGCGATGCCGTAACGCTTCAAAGTCGCCAGCTCTTGGATGTTCATGACGAAGCTGCCGTCGCCACTGATGGTGACGACGTGCGCGCCCGGATTGGCGATCTTGGCCGCCATGCCGGCGGGTAGGCCGTAGCCCATGGCGCCCAGACCGCCGGAAGTCGTTTGTGCGAATGGCGAGGCGAAGCGGCAGTGCTGCGCAACCCACATCTGATGCTGGCCGACATCGCAGGCGGCGACGAAATGATCGCCAGCTTGCTCGGACAATTCCTTCAGCAGTGCGGGTGCATAAACGCCATCGCCCGGCGCATCATAGCGTGCAGCGAAGTTACGCTTATCGCGGGTACAGCGCTCGACCCATGGCGCGATCAGCGGCGCATGGGGTGAAAGCGAGGCCAGTGCCGCTTTCACGTCGGCAGTGATCGCCACGTGCGCGTCGCGCAGCTTACCGATCTCGGCGGCATCGACGTCGATATGGATGACGCGCGCGTGCGGGGCGAACTCAGCCAGTTTTCCCGTGGCGCGATCATCGAAGCGCGCGCCCAGCACGATCAGCAGATCGCAGGCCTGCACCGCTTCGTTGGCGGCGCGCGATCCGTGCATGCCCAGCATGCCGAGATGTGTCGGCCACTCACTCGGTAGCGCGCCCAAGCCCTGCAATGTTGAAACCGCCGGGATGCCCGTGGCGCGAGCGAAGGCGCGCACTTCGTTGACGGCATCAGCGATACGCACGCCGCCACCAATATAAAGCAGCGGGCGTTCGGCCATGCCGATCATCGCTTCAGCGCGGCGCAGCGCGGCTGGATCGATGCGGCGTGGAAGCAGATGCGGCGGCACGTAGCTCTCAGGCGCGAGCGCAAGACCCACCTGCACGTCCTTCGGTAGGTCGATCAGCACGGGGCCGGGCCGACCTGTGGTGGCGACGTGGAAGGCTTCCGCGATCAGCGCGGGAATATCGTTCGGATCGCGCGCGATCCAGGAATGCTTCACGATCGGCAGCGTGACGCCGAGGATGTCGATTTCTTGAAAGGCGTCCGTACCCATCAGCGGCGAGGCGACATTGCCTGTGATGCAGACAATCGGCACGCTGTCCATCATTGCGTTGGCGATGCCGGTGACGAGATTGGTGGCGCCAGGACCGGAGGTGGCCATGCACACACCAGCTTTGCCGGTGACGCGTGCGTACGCATCCGCCGCGAATGCCGCGCCTTGTTCGTGGCGCACCAGGATGTGCTTGAAGCGCGCGCTGGTGATCGCGTCGTACACCGGCATGATCGCGCCGCCCGGATAACCGAAGACGAACTCGACGCCCAGCGCATCAAGCGACTCGACGAGAAGTCGAGCGCCAGTCTTAGGCGCGGTGGTCGGCATGGGGGCGGCGGCGCTTTGCATGGCTCAGGCGTTCGTCGGTGACTTCAGCCAGGCCATGCGCTCACGCAGCGCCGCACCGGTCTTTTCGATCGGATGGTTGCGGTCGGCGTTCAGCATCGCGGTGTAGCGAGGCTTGCCGGCCTGGTTTTCGAGGATCCAGTCCCGCGCGAAATTGCCGGACTGGATGTCCTTCAGCACTTCACGCATGCGGGCGCGTGTTTCATCGGTGATGATGCGCGGACCGGAGGCGACGGCGCCGTACTTTGCCGTCTCGGAAATGAAGTCGTGCATCTTCGAAATGCCGCCCTCATAGAAGAGGTCGACGATGAGCTTCAGCTCGTGCATGCACTCGAAATACGCGACTTCGGGCTGGTAGCCAGCGTCGACCAAGGTCTGATAACCGGCCATCACCAATTCCTTGGCGCCGCCGCACAGCACCGCTTGTTCGCCGAACAAATCGGTCTCGGTCTCTTCCGGAAACGTCGTTTCAATCAGGCCGCCTGTCGCGCCGCCATTGCCTTTGGCGTAGGCCATCGCCTTGTCGCGCGCCTTGCCGCTGGTGTCCTGATGAACCGCAAACAGCGCCGGCACACCGCGCCCACGCACGAACTCGCGGCGGACGAGATCGCCCGGACCTTTCGGCGCCACCAGCACCACGTCCATATCGGCGCGCGGTTTCACGCGGCCGTAGTGGATTGAGAAGCCGTGCGCGAAGAGCAGCGTCGCGCCTTTCTTTGCCTTTGGCGCGATCGTTTCGTTGTAGATCATTTCTTGCGCCATGTCGGGCGTGAGGAAGGCGATCAGATCGGCGCCTTCGACGGCGTTCTCCGGCTCGGCCGCGTTGATCTTGTCGGCGCGGGCGTTGGTCCAGCCTTTGCCGCCTTTTCGTACGCCGGCGACGACGTCGTAGCCGCTGTCGCGGAGGTTCTGCGCATGCGCGCGCCCCTGACTGCCATAGCCGAGAACGGCGATGCGCGCGCCTTCCAATGCGTCCGTGCGCACGTCGTCATTGGTGTAAACTTGCATCACGAAGCCTCGCGCAAAGATGCGGCGCGCGTTTGCGCCGGTGGTGGATTGGGAATGGTGACAGCGCCCTGGGCGGCGGAACTCACGAGCGCGGCGTACTTTGCGAACACGCCGGCCGGCGCCTCGCGCTTGGGCGGGGCAGGACGTCGGCCGCTAAGATCGGCGCTCGTTTCGATGGTGCGTGCGGTGACATCGATGCGGACGACATCGCCATTGCGCAGCAGGGCGATGGGTCCGCCCGCGGCGGCTTCGGGCGAAACGTGGCCAGCGACGAAGCCGTAGGAAGCGCCAGAGAAGCGTCCGTCCGTGATGAGCGCGACTTTCTGCATGCCGCGGCCCTTGAGGGCGGCGGTGACCTGCAGCATTTCGCGCATGCCGGGCCCGCCCTTGGGGCCTTCGTAACGAATGACGATGACGTCGCCTTCGTTGATGGCGCCGTGTTGCACGGCTTCGAACGCGGCTTCTTCGCCGTCAAACACCCGGGCGGAGCCTTCGAAGTGTGCTGTGTTGTGTCCGGCGAGTTTGATCACGGCGCCGTCTGGGGCGACGTTGCCGTAGATCACAGCGTACGAGCCGCGAGCCAGCACGGGAGTGGCGAATTCCCGGATAACTTGCTGACCCGCGGGCTCCACCGCTTCACGCGCTTCATCGAACAGCGAGCGGCCCGACACGGTGGGGGTGTCCACAGTCAGGCCGGCTGCTGCGAGGCGGGAAAGGACGAGACGCGTGCCGCCGGATTCGAACAAATGATGCGCCAAAAAGCGTCCGCCTGGCTTCAAGTCGCAGATGATCGGGGCTGCTTCGCAGGCGGCGTTGCAATCTTCCGCGCCGAACGTGACGCCGGCTTCGGCGGCGATGGCGACCAAGTGCAGCACGGCGTTTGTTGAACCGCCGCTAGCAGAGACGGCGAGCGCCGCGTTGCGCAGTGAGTCCGCAGTAATGAAGCGGCGTGCATTCTGTCCGCGCAGGGTGAGTTCGACGGCGAGGCGGCCGCAACGCTCAGCTTCCGCCGGCTTGTCCCTGTGCGTAGCCGGCACATCGTTCGCGCCCATGGGCGAGAGGCCCATCGCCGAGAGCGCCATGGCCATGGTGTTGGCGGTGAATTGGCCGCCGCAGGCGCCGGCGCCGGGGCAGGCAGCTTTCTCGACCTGCCTCAAGCCTTCATCGTCGAGCGAGCCAGCTCCATGCGCGCCGATCGCTTCAAAAACTTCCTGGATCGAAATTTCCTGACCGCGATGGTGGCCGGGCATGATGGTGCCGCCGTAGAGGACACAACCCGGCAGATCCATGCGCGCCATCGCCATGGCCGCGGCAGGAATAGTCTTATCGCAACCGACGATGCAGACGACGCCATCGAGCTGGTGGCCCTGCACGGCGAGTTCGATGGAATCGGCGATGATCTCGCGCGAAATCAGCGACGCCTTCATACCCGGCGTGCCCATAGCGATTCCGTCTGTGACAACGATGGTATTGAAGTCGATCGGGACGCCGCCGGCCTCGCGAACGCCACGTCGCGCATGCTCAGCCAGATCGCCCAGGTGNNGCCCAGGTGCATGTTGCACGGCGTGACTGATGACCAAGTGTTGACCACCGCGATCAGCGGACGTGCGAAGTCCGCATCGTCCATGCCTGCAGCGCGCAGATAGGAGCGCGCCGCTGCGCGGTTCGCGCCGCTCGTCACGGCGGCGCTACGCAGCGTTCTTGGCTTATTCGGTGGAGTTTCCTGCGTCATTTGGGTCCGGTTGAGACGGACCGCGCACAACAAAAAACCCCGCTGCCTTTCGGAGCGGGGTTGCTGCGGGCGATCCTGATGGTTGGGTCAGGTCGCGTTCAGCCACGCCGCTCCGGTGCTAAGAATAAGCACCAGACCGCTGATAAGGAGGCCTACTACCGCTACGAGCACGCGCGTATCCGCCGCGACAACAGTCGCGGTCGAAACAGCAGCGATGCGCGTATTCATCGACACGGAATTTTGCTCCCGCGAAGAAGGAAACGCACTTTTGTGCGCTGCGCAATGGCGAAAATGCACCCGCCCCGCAAAAAGTTTGCGTGTGATGCTTTTTGTGGCGCCTCACTTAAGCAGAGCTAAACTCTCAGCTCACCAATACGGTGAATGGCGCCTATGCGTTGTGCATCATGGACCGCAGCGCGCGTTTGAGCTACGGAACGCTTGCGCCGATTTGATGCTCAGCTTGCGGGCGCGTTAGAAATACAGCTAAAGCGAAGTGAAGCGTGGTCGACGCTCCTCTTCTGCCCGCAAGCTTCAGCTGGACATCGCCGCAACGCGGGAGCGATGTCGTGCGTAAGCAAGAAGGTCGAGTTGAACGGGGCACGGCATGACCGACCCCAAGCCTCATTTGGCAAATGCGGGCGGCGCTCCCATCTCCAAATCCGCACGGTCGAGGAGTGACGGATTCGTGGAGGCGCGAGAGACCATTCCCCCGTTCCTGAGCTTGCGTGTG
>CXWL01042893.1_pt1 | contig 13136 bp, 12 predicted proteins | sample 590931 | NCBI WGS metagenome assembly CXWL01 (sample SAMEA3498368, study PRJEB10139) | groundwater metagenome | biome: water well; material: biofilm material | place: Germany | collected 2015-04-27
CTCGTATTGATTCGTGCAGGCACCGAACCCTTCCATGTCCATCTGCGCCACCATGGCCCGGACACGATTCTCGCGCTCGACCTTCCCTTGTGGAAGATAGGCGAAATGCGAAACCTTGGCTGCGACAAATAGCATCGCCGAAGCATTCTTACACGCCGCCACACAGGCTCCACATCCAATGCAGGCAGCAGCATCCATAGCGCTCTCGGCATCATCCTTGGGGATCGGAATGGCATTCGCGTCGGGTGTCCCGCCGGTATTGACCGAAACAAAACCACCCGCCTGCATGATTCGGTCGAAGGCAGAACGATCGACGACAAGATCCTTGATCACCGGGAAGGCCCGTGCTCGCCACGGCTCGATGTAGATCGCATCGCCGTCCTTGAAATGCCGCATATGCAACTGGCAGACCGTTGTGCCAGGTTCGTGACCGTGCGGAGTACCGTTGATCACCATGGAACACATCCCGCAAATCCCCTCTCGGCAATCGTGGTCGAAATGAATCGGATCAACGCCCTTCTTAATCAGCTCCTCATTAACGACATCGAGCATTTCCAGAAACGACATATGGGAACTGACATTGTCGGCCTTGTAGACTTCCATCCGGCCTTTATCGGTCGCGTCTTTTTGACGCCAAACATGTAACGTGAGACGCATTACTTGTAACTCCTTTGGGCAAGATGAACGGTTTCAAAGTCGAGCTGCTCCTTATGCAGGACAGGGGCTTTGCCCGGCCCGGAGTATTCCCAACAGGAGGCGTGGCAGAACTTGACGTCGTCGCGCAGCGCTTCCCCTTCGGAGGTCTGACTCTCTTCCCGAAAATGCCCGCCGCAGGACTCAGTACGGTCGAGGGCGTCGGTGCACATGAGCTCCGCGAATTCAAGGAAGTCAGCCACCCGGCCCGCCTTCTCCAGCGACTGGTTCATTTCGTCGTTACCGGCCAGGACCGTGACGTTCTTCCAGAATTCGTCCCTGATTTCAGGAATTCGCTTGAGCGCCTTGCGAAGGCCGGCGTCGTTTCGTCCCATCCCACAGTATTCCCACAGGAGCGTCCCGAGTTCGCGATGGAAGGAGTCGACCGAACGACTGCCCTTGATAGACAGGAGCTTTCTTGTTCTGGTGGCCGCTTCTTCTTCAGCCTTCCTGAACTCAGGATGATCGGACTTGACCTTTACTTTGCCGTGTGTGGCCAGATAGTCGCCAATTGTATACGGAAGCACAAAATAGCCATCGGCCAACCCCTGCATCAGGGCGCTCGCACCGAGGCGATTGGCTCCATGATCAGAGAAATTGGCCTCTCCGATTACGTGCAGGCCAGGAATACTGCTCATCAGGTTATAGTCAACCCACAGCCCGCCCATCGTGTAGTGAGGAGCCGGGTAGATGCGCATCGGGGTCTCGTACGGATTCTCACCGGTAATCCGTTCATACATCTCAAACAAGTTTCCGTAGCGCTCCTCGATAACGTGCTTGCCCAACCTCTTGATCGAGTCGGCAAAGTCCAGATAGACCCCGAGGCCGCTCTCGCCCACACCAAGGCCGGCGTCGCACACTTCTTTTGCGCTTCGTGACGAAATGTCGCGCGGCGCCAGGTTGCCATAGCTTGGGTACTTGCGTTCAAGGTAGTAGTCCCGGTCACTCTCAGAGATCTGGCTTGGGCTCTGCTTATTCCCTTTCGTCCTGGGAACCCAGACTCTGCCGTCATTACGCAACGACTCCGACATGAGCGTCAGTTTGGACTGGTAGTCACCGCTGACCGGAATACAGGTAGGGTGAATTTGCGTAAAGCACGGATTTGCGAACAGGGCGCCCTTCTTGTGGGCCCGATAGATAGCGGTAACATTGCACCCTTTCGCGTTCGTCGAGAGGTAAAAGACGTTGGCGTAGCCGCCAGTTCCGAGGACGACCGCATCGCCCGTATGAGAGGTGATTTTGCCAGTCACCATATCCCGAGTGATAATACCCTTGGCGTGACCATCGATTACCACGACGTCGAGCATCTCTGTCCGCGGATACATCGTGACCTGACCCAGGCCGATCTGTCGAGAAAGAGCAGAATAGGCCCCAAGCAGAAGCTGCTGACCAGTCTGACCGCGGGCGTAGAATGTTCGGGACACCTGCGCCCCGCCAAACGAGCGGTTGGACAGCAATCCGCCGTAGTCTCGTGCGAACGGTACTCCCTGCGCAACACACTGGTCAATGATGTTGTTCGAGACTTGCGCCAGACGATATACATTGGCTTCCCGAGCTCTGAAATCTCCGCCTTTCACGGTGTCGTAAAACAGGCGGTAGATGCTGTCCCCATCGTTTGGGTAATTTTTGGCAGCATTAATTCCCCCCTGGGCGGCGATGCTGTGTGCGCGGCGTGGACTGTCCTGAAAACAGAAGCATTTCACATTATAGCCTAATTCACCGAGTGAGGCTGCCGCTGCCCCACCTGCGAGCCCTGTGCCCACCACAATAATGTCGTACTTCCGTTTATTGGCAGGATTTNNAATTGGCAGGATTGATCAACTTCATCTCAGCCCGATGTTTATCCCATTTTTCTGCCAAGGGCCCGGCGGGAATCTTAGCGTCAAGTTTCATCTTACATTGCCTCCCCGGGAAGTTTCACGAATCCGAGCAGTACCGCAGTCGGTACCGAAGCGTATCCGACGAAGAAGAGAATGCTGATCGCAGTTCCCAGTCTCTTAAGGGGCGTTTCGCAACGCTGACCATTCAAACCCATTGATTGAAACATACTGGCGATGCCGTGGCTCAGGTGGTAGCACAGAAGTCCAACTGCGATCAGATAGAACGTCGAAATGTACCCGTTGCGAAATCCCATGATGACCATCGAATACACATCATAGCGGCCATGACCGTCGGTTAGATTTGCAAAGTCCGGATTGGTGACACGGGCGGTGAAATGCAGGATGTGGTAGACGAAGAAAGCCAGAACCGTGAGTCCAGTTATGATCATAGTGCGAGAAGCGAAAGTAGCTTGAACCGTGTTCGGTTTGGCGTACGACATCGGCCGCGCGGCCATGTTCTCGAGTTTGAGCACCGTACCTAACCAGATGTGCGTTGCGAAGGCCACCAGCAAGAAGACGCGAATGACCCACAAGAGTGGTCCAAGCGAGTGGAGCGTTTCGGCATACGCATTCAGCCGATCCTGGCCAAGGAAGATCTGAAGATTACCGAGCATGTGACCGGCTACGTATCCGAAGGCGACAAAGCCGGTTAGCGCCATAAGGATTTTTTTTCCAACTGAGGTTCCGATCAGGAGGGAAGGAAGGCTCTGAGCCTTACTCGAAAGAACTGTATTCATCGTGGTCCCTTTCAAATAGTCCGCGGAAAATAGGCCGACAGACCCATCGAGTCAAACGAAAAATGGTCTTGTCGAGCGTGCATTTCACACACGGTACAGACTACATGCTGCCGGGGTCGGTCCGATAAAATGTTTGACTTCGGGACAATGTGGAATTATGGTTTCGTTCTGCCGATAATACGGTATAATAGAAAACTGTGCAATTTGCTAACATAACAGGAGAATCAGTATGTCCAAATTCATCCGTTCGGTAGCGGCATTGGTCGTTGTCTCTCTCGTTGCCGCAGGAATTGTCTGGGCTGAAGAGAAGGGGAAAGACGCACCCAAGACCGGCGAGACCGGCGAGCCACTAGCCATAGCGCTGAAGCTTTCCGGTAAGGGGGTTGTCAACGACAGCACGGTCAAGGCCGGCGAGCCTTTTTCCGTCGATATCTATTTTGCCAATGACAAGAGTGTTCGCGGCTTTACCGCCGGACTGAAGGTTTCTTCAGCAGATATCAAGACGGTCTCGCACCCGTCCGACTCAGGCAAGGGGATTAACGAGAACGGTGACATCAAGGGATATAACGGCTGGCAGGATAATTCTATCTGGGATCTGACCGGACTCAAAGTCGCCAAGACCGATTGGGATGGGACATTGCCGGATGTTGCCGGTTTTCTTGCCAGTGCGATGAAGAAGACTTTTGAACCGCAGAGTATGACCAAGAATCTCTCGATGGATCTTGTTGTCTCGGAGCCGGGGACACTGGTGATCGACTCCTGCTTCTATCCGCCCTCGAATTCATGGAAGTTCATCACGACGGACAATCGTCAGGGGATGAAAGCGCTCTGGAAAGGGCCATACCACTTCAAAGTGGTCAAATAGGATTAAGGAATATGAAACCCGCCAACAGGCGGGTTTTCTTTATGTACGCGACTCTACCTCTCCAATTGGAGTAGAATAGAAGTTATGCCTCTCAAGCTGAGATTCGTCGCTTCCTTGTACACTCTCGCGAGCGCGATCATGCTATTGGCCGCGGTTGGTGTCGACGCCGGGGCTGGTGCACCAGTCGCGAGCGATTCCACAAAGGGTCAGTCGCCTCGCCTGATTGTCCGTGTGGATCGGCGCGAGATAGCCAATCGCAGGATTATAGACACACTTGATGTTTCACTTGAGACTTTCCGCTTTCCGGCGGCAGGATTCGACCTCAAGATAGCCTGCCATAGCCCGTTTGTTGACATTGTCGGAATCATCCCCGGGAAGATATTCGATTCGTGCCAATGGGACTATTTCACGGCGCGTCGCCTGGAGACACGCGGCAAGAGTAATTACCCCCTCTCTCTTTGGAAGGCGGTCGGGCTCGCGCAGATGCCTTCCGACACTTCGCGGCCGATCTGCTTCGGCCTTGACTCTGCGGCGTCTCTGGTCAGGCTGATCGTCAGCAATCATCATGTTCTGCAGATGCCAGAGACCACGGTCGCCATTTTCTTCTTCTGGGAACAGTGCACCGATAACTGTGTCTCCGGTCTGTCGGGCGAGAAACTCGCGCTCTCATCGAGTATCGCTGATTACTATCCTGTTGAGATGCTCGACTCTGAGAATTTGTTCCCGACTCATAAAGGGGCGCCGCGTCAGTGCGTGAAGCTGACGAGCGCCAATCCTCCTCTGAAGTGCATCGAATTTCACAACGGCGGTGTGGCGTTTCGCTACCAGCCCGGAAAGCCTGATCTGATTGAGTCGGCTGATTCTCTTTCGAATTCAAAGTCAACCTCCGAAGAGACCGACCCGCGCCATCAGCGGTAGCCAAGGCGGGGGACGCCTCCCTGCAACTAATTGTCAATCAACGCGATACCCGCTCCAATTCTGATTGACAAACAGCCCGAATCCTGTACATTGCCCTGACTTGTGAAGGATGTAACGTTGGTGAAGGTTCAGACTTCGTTTAGGGAACAGTACCTATGAGATTATTCGAGTTTGAAGGGAAGGACCTCTTCAAGAGGTTCAAGATACCGGTTTCCGAGTGTCGTTTGGCGAAGACGCCGGATGAAGCCTGCGCAGCCGCCAGGCAGTTCGCCTGTCCCGTGGTAATCAAGTCCCAGGTGCTGATTGGAGGACGAGGGAAGGCAGGCGGAATAAGGATCGCCGAGAATCCCGAGCAGGCTCACGGCATCGCACAGGAACTGTTTGCTCTTACGATCAAAGGGTATCCTGTCGAGCGGCTTTTGATCGAGCCAAAGCTCGTGATCACCAGGGAGTATTACATCGGTGTCACCATAGATCGCGCGAACTACAAACTCGTGGTCATTGCCTCGGGTGACGGGGGGGTCGACATAGAGGAGACCGCGGCCAGGCATCCGGAGCGAATCGTCAGGAAATCGCTCTCAGTCGAAGAGCCATTGTACGGTTTTGACGCGCTGGCGATCGCGAAACAGATCGACATTCCGGCAGCGCTGATCCGAAGCGGGGCCGATGTTATCGTCGCTCTGTTCAACGTGTTCAAGAAGTACGACGCCAAGTTGGTGGAGATCAACCCGCTGGTACTGACGTCAGACATGAAGTTGATTGCTGCCGACGCCCGAGTATCGCTTGATGACGACGCGCTTTTTCGCCACCGGGAACTGGGCGACATGGGAATTGAAAAACGTCACGAGGAAGGGGAAATGTCGCCGCGTGAGAAACAGGCCACAGAATGGGGGATTCCGTATCTCGATCTTGATGGCGATATCGGAATGTTCCCCGGAGGGGCCGGATTCGGGATCATGGGGAATGATTTTATCCACTACTACGGCGGCAAACCGGCCAATTTTATGGACTCCGGCGGCGGGCCGACACCGGAGCGCATCGCGCAGATGCTGGTCCNNGGATTAGTCGGTGCGACGACTTTGCCCGCGGGGTCGTGATATTTCTCAAGAATCACGGGCTTTCCAAGCCGATCGTCATGCGCATGACCGGCAACATGTGGCAGGAGGGTGTCCGTATTTTCGAGCAGGCCAAGCAGGAGAACCCGTCTCTGTTTACCAAAGTTGAATTCCACGGGATCGAAACTCCCATTGAAGAGATTTCCAAACGAGCGGTCGAGCTGGCCGCTCAGGAACGGGGGCGGTGATGGCTATCCTGGTGGACAAAAAGAGTCGCGTGATGGTTCAAGGAATAACAGGATCTGCCGGTAAGTTCCATGCCGAGCGAATGACAGCCTACGGTACTACTATCGTGGGAGGGACATCTCCGGGCAAGGGGGGAACGGTCATCCTCGACAAGCCCGTGTTCGATACCGTTGCCGAGTGTGTCAAGCAGACAGGCGCAGATGTTTCGGTCATCTTTCTGCCTGCTGCGGCCGTAAAGGAGGCCGCGATTGAGGCGATCCGCGCCGGTATCAAGTTTCTTGTCGTTGTTCCGGAACATATTCCCATTCATGACATGCTGTTTGTCCGCGAAGAGGCGGTTCGTCATCAGGCCACCGTCATCGGGGGAAACACGGCCGGAATCATCACGCCGGGCGAGGCGAATTTGGGCATTATGCCAGATATCGCGTTCACAGCGGGTCGGGTGGGGACAGTTTCGCGGTCGGGTTCGATCACCTATTACGTCGCCGATACTCTGACACGTTCTGGCTACGGCCAGACGACCTGTGTAGGGCTGGGCGGGGACCCTGTTCTGGGCTCCACGTTCGATGAAATACTCTGGAAATTCGAGCAGGACGAAAAGACGAAAGCAGTTGTTATGTGCGGAGAGATCGGCGGTGTGTATGAGGAGCGGGCGACCGCAGTCATCCCCAGGATGAAGACCCCCGTACTGGCCATGATCGGTGGTATGTTCGCTCCCCAGGGGAAGCGGATGGGGCATGCGGGTGCGATTGTTGAAGGATCGATGGGGACTGCGAAGGAGAAACTGGAGCTTCTGGCACGTGCGGGTGCGCATCCGTGCCGGACGTTCAAGGAGATTCCGGAGACCTTGAAGAAGCTGGGTGTGTAGCAGTCGCCTCCAGCTGGAACCGCCATTTTCTGCCCAATCGCCCAAGATATCTGCGCATTTATGTCATTCTCTGTGTAAATTGACCTGCGGGCAGGAACGTGATGGGCAGTTGCCCGAACGGAACGAAGGTAGGAGCGACATTGAAAGACACTAACGCCATGGTACCCAGCTTCAGTAAGCCAGAGACTGGTGCTAGAATCTACCGCGGGAGGAGCGTTGAGGCCACCCACTACGCCTCCATTGCTGTAGTGGATGGCGCCGGCCAACTGACTCACGCGCTTGGCGATCCGTATCTGGTTACGATGACCCGTTCTTCGATCAAGCCCTTTCAATTAGCGCCGTTGGTCATGACGGGCGCGGCCGATCACTACAAATTCTCCAACGAGCAGCTGGCGATCATGTCCGGATCGCATTCCGGAACCGACGAACATCGCGTGGTGGTGATGTCCAATCTTGAGCGGGCGGGGAACACACCGGAAAACTTGAAATGCGGGGCGCACTTACCGCTGTACATGCAGATCGAAAATCTCTATCCCCGAGACAGCGAGGATAAGGACCCGGTGCGGCACAATTGCTCAGGAAAGCACTCGGGATTTCTGGCGCTGGCGCGCTTCATGGGGGTCGCTGCCGAAGACTACCTCGATCCGGAGAGTAAGTCCCAGAAGCTGATCAAGAAAACGATTTCGGACATCTGCGAGTACGACCAGGAGAAGATGTATGTTGGCACCGACGGCTGTTCAGCGCCCAACTACCCCCTCCCGCTGGCCAGCCTTGCCCTGGGTTTTATGAAACTTGCCAACCCGGACAGATGCCCGACCGATCTTGGAAAGGCGTTGAAGCGCATAGGCGATGCGATTACCCAGGCTCCATATATGGTCTCAGGACTAAGGCGACTCGACTACAACCTCATGACCTCGTTTCATGGCATGATCGTCTGCAAAGGGGGAGCTGAGGGGCTTCAGGCGATTGGATTCTCGAACCCCCCAGTCGGAATCGCGATCAAAGTTCATGACGGCAACGCTCGCGCGCTAGGCGCAATCTGCGTTGAAGCGCTCAAGCAGCTGGGGATTCTCCGGAATATGGGGGATTATCCGGAGCTCTACCGCTATGAAAAACCCGAAGTTCGGAACAACCGTGATCTTGTCACAGGGTACATTGTTCCCGAATTCAAGCTCAGGGAAGTGCGGTAGTTTTCATGTGGCGAATCATGACACTGCCGGTACACCTTGGGCTCAACTACCATCGCCGCCGTATCAAAGATCACACCTAAGATACTCTCTTTTCTCAGCGATTGCAGGACAATCCGTACGCGTGAAAGAAAGGAGAAATCGATGTATCACCGTCAACCGACAGAACCATACCGCATCAAAGCGGTCGAACCGATCAGACTCTTGGATCGGAAGCAGCGAGAACAGAAGATAGGGCAGGCCGCATATAATCTTTTCAGGCTTGATGCCGCCGACATTTACATAGACTTGCTGACCGACTCCGGTACGGGCGCCATGTCCAACGCCCAGTGGGCCGCGCTCATGATGGGAGACGAGTCATATGCTGGAGCGAGATCTTTTCGCACGTTTGAGAGGACTGTCCAGGCAATCTTCCGCAAACGCTTTGTCATACCGGTCCATCAGGGTCGAGTCGCGGAGAACCTGATCTTCAGCACGGTCCTGAAGAAGGGACAATTCGTTCTCAATAACACCCACTTTGACACGACTCGCGGCAATGTGCTCCATAAGGGAGGCATTCCTGTCGACCTGCCCTGTTCCCAGTCACGATCGACCGATCCGCTTCCGTTCAAGGGGAACATGGACACAGCAAAGCTCGAGGAGTTCATCAAGGAGCACGGTGTTGACTCGATTGCGATGGTGATCATGACTGTCACCAACAACTCGCTGGGTGGGCAGCCAGTCTCGATGGCGAATATCCATGAAACGTCGGAAATCTGCCGACGCTACCGTATTCCGTTCTATTTCGACTGCGCTCGCTTCGCCGAGAACTGCTACTTCGTCAAGCGTGACGAAGCCGGTTATGCCGAGATGAGTATTCCTCAGATCGCGGCCGAGATGTTCGAAGCGGCCGATGGCGCCTTGATGTCGGCCAAGAAGGACGGACTGGCGAATATCGGAGGCTTGATTGCCCTCAATGACGAACAGCTGTACCAGCGAATAACGGATCTTATGGTGCTTATCGAAGGATTTCCGACGTACGGCGGGTTAGCGGGGCGCGATCTGGAAGTGCTGGCCGTCGGCCTGCGCGAGGTTATGGAGTTCGATTATCTCGACTTTCGCATCGGGCAGGTCCATTACTTCGGTGAAAAGATCAAAGAAGCGGGGATGCCTATCATTGAGCCAACAGGAGGTCATGCAATTTTTGTCGATGCCGGTCGCCTCCTGCCTCAGATTCAGGCCGAGCAATTCCCCGGACAGGGACTGGCCGTCGCGTTCTATCTTGAGGGAGGGATACGGGTTGTGGAGATCGGCACTCTTATGTTTGGCGGAATCGATCAGAACACGGGTAAGAAAATCACCTCACAGAAAGAGCTTGTTCGAATGGCTCTGCCGCGACGAGTCTTCACCAATTCACACATCGACTATGTGGCCGAGGTTGCGCAGCGGATTGTGGCTAAGAAGTCCGACATTCACGGGTTCCGAATCACGAAGGAGAGCGAGTTCCTCCGTCATTTCACCTGTGAGCTTGCAGAGCTCTCTGCCGAAGAAGTGAATCTGGCTCGATAGGGGTGCAAGATGAAAATTCGCGCGTATAATGTCGCTTCGGCCGTTGTCCTGCTTTCCTTTGTGGTTGGCTCCGGATGTATCAAGATCCAAACCGGGCCTCAGACGGCGGACGAGGCTCAGGAAACATCAGAGACACGAGCGAAAGAGTTCCAGGTGCAATGGGCCCAGCGCCTACGGGCGGCGCCGCCACTTGAAAAGATCGGTCTGGTGAGAGATCTCATGGATTCAGTGGCAGCCAGCTACTTCCGATATGGGCGCAATGTTTCTGAGCAGTGGCGGCAAGGAGCCTCCGGACGCGGAAAACCGATCGAAGACACCGAGATGCAGGCGACCGTCCAGCGCTGGAATGATGCCCAGAAGCCGGTGATGAAGGCATATGANNGATGAAGGCATATGATGCCGTAGTCGAAAACGGGATCGATCAAATCGAGCAGAGCGCTCTCTTCGACAAACGGCTCCTCGACAAGTTCAGGCAGCTTCGGGACAACTTCTTCAGAGTCTATGATGCCGTCTTCTTCCCGACCGGGAATCCAGATAGCTACGACGAAAGACTCGAGTCGCTCAGCCGCGAAAGCACACGCTTCAGTTCGGAGCTTGAGCAGGAGGTGAGGCGCTTTCGGTAGGTTAATGGATCTCTTTCGACTCATCTGACCCTATCAGGGAGAAAAAAGTGAAGCAGATTTCACGAACAAGCGAGTGAAATCGAGCCCAGATCACTCAATAACGACGTGTTGGTCTCAGTTAAGTACTTGTCTGGTATGACTATACTTAAATAGAAGGGGGAGAGGCCTGAAGCTGGCGGGCAAATTGCGTATCCATTGAACGTATTTCCCGCCCCGATCTTGACAATTGTGCGGGAACTTATTATTATGAACCGGCTTATAAGAACAGGAGACAATCTATAGCGACACAGCTAACGAAGAAATAGAATCGTAACAAATATCGAGTACGTTAGTTGAATCGACCATTTGGCCGTGCCATAGGTTGCCCTGATCAAAAGCCGCATTCTCATCAGAATTCGGGAAGAGGTGGATTTTGTCTCTTCCTGTGCCTGTTGTCGTTTCTTGCACTTTCTTCTTTCCAGCCCGTCAGGGCTCTGACATCTCCGGTTGAATTACTGTCATCGACCACCCAGAGCGTTCAGTTCAAGGTCGTTGTATCGGCCAACCTGAGAGGGCTTGACCAGATTCGATCCGGTGATACCGTTATCGCCTGCATAAAAACTGTTCAGGTCGCGATCCCGCCGGGAGCGTCAGTTCGAGTAGTGAATGCAGCAAAACGTCGTCCAATGCCGATCGCTGTCGATGCGCTTAGCGGCGACAGGTTGTCGCTGCGCGATCTCCCTTTGGTTTCCCTTTCGCGCCCGCTTGAAATCCGAGGCCGCGAGTTTGTTGCCGTTCAAGTAAGCCCGATCCTCTCGGGAGAAATATATCAGGAGGTCGAAGTTACATTGGCCTTTGATGGCGGACTAAACCCGGCCGATGGCTTCCCCACGCCAGATCCCCTCTTTGAGCGCATGGTCAGGGCTTCAGTGATCAACGCCGAGAATATGACCGCCTGGCCCCAGTTAACGCCGCCTATAGGTTCGAATAAGATCGCCGAGTCCGGGCAGGGTCCCTTTTCCAGCGCCGATACATGGTATAAGATCGCTATCAACCAATCGGGTCTGTGCAGGATTACGGGCGCAGAACTCGAGGGCGCGGGACTGTCGCTTGCCGATCTCCAATCGGATTCTATACGAGTTTTTTCCGGTGGGGGATTGCCGCTCGAGATGCTGAATTCGCGCCCAAGACCCGAACTGAGTGAGATCGCGATTCGTGTGGAGGATGGTGGTGACGGCCTGTTCGGTAAGTCAGACCAGATTTCTTTCTACGGTGAGGCTGTGAATCGCTGGCTCTATCGAGCCGACTCAGCCCCGAGGTTTGTCACCAATCCCTACACGCCCAACAACATTTACTGGCTGTCGGTCTCAGGCGACTACCCGGCGCCAGGGCTCAGGATGCAAGACGTTGACGGATCCCCCGGCGGAACAATTGACACGACAATTTCCAGTTGCTGGAGTCAGGTCCATGTCGAGCAGGATCACCTTCTGATGCAGGATGGTGACAGTCATGTCGACAATTTCTACACGTGGTACTGGAGCGACAGCACGACAGTGGCTTTCTTCTTCAGCGCTCCGGGCGCGATTGCCGGAGATTCCGCCCGCATTACTGTGGTCGGCCGGACCGGATACCCGTTCATCCAGCTCGACGTCAATCAGGTACGAGCGGATCGGGATAGCGCCGATTTCTATCGCTGTTCCATGACTTCACGGAATCTCACGGACGGGCTCAACCAAGTCACCTTGTCTTTATCTCCTATATCGAACGCTGTGTCTCCGTATTTGGACAATTTCGAGTGTTCGTATCATCGCCAGCTTGTGCCGGAGAACGACCGGCTCGACATCACTCTCGGCGAGGCACATGGTAGCGGCCGTATCCAGATCGCTGATAATTTCGTTGCGCGCCCTGTCATTCTGGATGTATCGAATCCACTCCGACCGAAGGAAGTCACCGGTGCGATCTCAAGCAACGGAGTCCTGTCGTTCGACGCAGATCTGCTTGCCGGGAACGTCAACCGCTTCTACTGCGTAAGTCGGTCGGCAGCAGTTCGGCCGGTTTCTATCACGCTGGTACGCCCTTCCGATCTGCGAGCCGCTGCAAGTCAGACTGACCTCATTATTGTCAGTCCGAGGAGCTTTGCCACCGCCCTGGGGGAATACGCAGCCTATCGGAGCGACCGGGGTTATGCGATCAGGATCGTCGCACTCGAAGATATCATGGACAATTTCTCATACGGGCTCATTGACCCAACCGCAATTCGCGATTTCCTGAAATATGCTTATGAAAACCGAGCCGCCTATCCGGCCCCGGCCCCGTCAGCGGTCCTCTTCGTCGGAGACGCAAACTACGATTTTCTCAATCATCTTGAGACCTCGGTTCCGAATCTCGTGCCAACGTACATCAACCCAATGGAAGTCAGTTCAATTGGCAATACGTATGGAGACGACAACTACGTGTATTTCGGAAAGTACGGGATTCTCGACAGCGATACCAGCCGCACGCAGCTCCGCGATCGCGGGTATGACATGATGACAGCC
>CXWL01119909.1_pt1 | contig 13134 bp, 13 predicted proteins | sample 590931 | NCBI WGS metagenome assembly CXWL01 (sample SAMEA3498368, study PRJEB10139) | groundwater metagenome | biome: water well; material: biofilm material | place: Germany | collected 2015-04-27
GAGCAAGAATGACGATGCCGGCGCCAAAAAATTCGGCGACTGCATAGATTGCACGATGTGCGTACAGGTTTGCCCGACCGGCATCGATATCCGCAACGGCCTGCAATATGAATGCATAGGCTGCGCAGCCTGTGTGGACGCCTGCAATTCGGTGATGGACAAGGTGGGATCGCCGCGCGGCCTAATACGCTATTCGACCGACAATGCTCTTGCCAACAATCTGTCACCCAGAGAAATCAAGCGGCGCGCATTGCGTCCGCGCGTATTGATCTATACCGGCATCCTGCTGGCGATAGTCATCGTGTTCTTCAGCGCGCTGACACTGCGCACACCGCTGAAACTCGACGTGATACGTGATCGCGGCGCGATGGGACGTGAAGTCGAAAACGGCATGATAGAAAACGTGTACCGCCTGCAGATCATGAATACGGCAGAGACTGCACATCGCTACAAGATCACGGTTGCCGGCATCGAGTCGCTGGCCCTGGTGACCCCGGATGAAGTCGACCTCGCTGGTACCGAGACACGCGCAGTGCCGGTGCGTGTGCGCGCCGGGCAGGGCGAGGGCAAGCCGGGTTCCAACAAGATCACGTTCACGCTCAAGGCAATCGACGACGAGAGCCTGCAGGTCACGGAAGGTGCGGTATTCTTTGTACCGCGCTGATGTATGGATAAAAAGGGAAATACTATGTCGACTGCCGCACCGGTACTGAAAACTGTACGTAGTGAAGCACCCTGGTACAAGCATCGCTGGCCGTGGCTACTGATGCTGGGCCCGTTCATAGTCGTGCTGGCGGGCAGTTTCACGATCTGGATCGCAGTCACGCAACAGGATGCACTGGTGGTCGACGACTATTACAAGCAGGGCAAGGCGATCAACCAGGATTTGCGGCGTGATCGCGTCGCCACCGATCTTGGCATGCACTTCAGCGCGCATTACGATGCATCCGGCAAGATGCTGGTCGGTGCTATATCGAATACGGCGAAACAAAGCTTCGGCAAGATCAATGTAAGCCTGATTCATGCGACTATCCCGGAGAAGGATATTGCGCTGATGGTGCAGCCGGACAAGGCGGGAAATTTTTCAGTGGCCTTGCCGTTGCTGGAAATGGGCCGCTGGCAGGTGTTGATAGAAAATGAACAGCGCGACTGGCGCTTGAACGGCACATGGTCATGGCCGGCGCAGCAAGACATTTCTATCGTAGCCGACGAAGCATTAAAAAAATAAAGGGGGAGCACCCGATGTTGCGACTGTTTATGATCGTTTTATGGCCTTCGTTTCTTGTCGCAATCGTGGCGGAAGGCTTGTTGTTCTCGGTGATCGATGCGCTGCATTTGTCGCAGGATGGCGGCAGGGATGAAGTGTGGTCGCTGGCGACCTACACGATAGGATTTTTGCTGCTGTGGCTGTTCTGTGCGCTCTCGAGCGCATTGACCTGCTACCTCGGCTGCCCGCCGAAACAGGTGCAGCAGACGGAACGCTGATTTTAGTCGCAGACTTCGGTGCCGGCCGCCATCGCCTTCAGCGTGGCCGGATCGAGCAATTCGATTTCCCGGTTACTGACGCTCAACAGTCCCTGCTTCTTGAATTTTGACAGCAGGCGGCTGATGCTTTCTATCGTCAAGCCCAGATAATTGCCTATATCTTCGCGCGACATGCGCAACTGGAAGCTGGTGGAAGAATAACCGCGCGCGGTATAACGTGAAGCGAGATTCACCAGGAAAGCCGCAAAGCGCTGTTCGGCGCGCATATTGCCGAGCAAGAGCATGACGCTTTGTTCGCGCGTGATTTCCTGGCTCATCATGCGGTGGAAGTGGCGCAGCAAGGTCGGCATCGTGCCAAACAATTCTTCCAGCCGTGGAAACGGAATTTCACACACTTCGCTGTCTTCCAGCGCAATCGCATCACAGTGGTGGCGATCGGTGCTGATCGCATCCATGCCGAGCAATTCACCTTTCATCTGGAAACCGGTGATTTGCTGTTCGCCGCCTGCATTGATCTGATAAGTCTTGAAATGCCCGACCCGCACTGCATACAGATTGGTGAACGGGTCATCCATCCGGTATAGATAGCCATCGCGCGGAACCTTGCGCCGGCGACCGATGATATCGTCCAGCCGGTCCATCTCATTTTCACCCAGGCCCATGGGCAAGCACAATTGATGCATGCTGCACGTAGAACAACTGGTGCGCAAGGCATTGACGGTCAACAGGGGGCTGGGGTCTGGGGAAGGAGGGCTCATAACGTAATTATGCACTGAGCGGCATCGCTTGCACACGTTTCGATGCGGCAATTTGTTGCAATAACTGCAGTTTCGGCTGGATAGCCCTACGGGATGTACATGGCTGGCTGGAAAATTTATTTATCGACATGATCATCAAGCAATAAAAATGGCAGCTTATCCTTAACTATTGCCCATTTGGCATGATCCGGCATCGCTTCTTTTTGCATGCGGATGCGCTTCCAGGCGGGATCGTTGGACAGCTTGCGGTTCAATTCTATGAAGTGACGCTGGTCTTCGGCCACTTCGCCTGCACCTACTATCGCATTGACCGGGCATTCAGGCACGCATACGGAACAGTCTATGCACTCATCCGGATTGATGGCGAGGAAATTGGGCCCTTCAAAAAAACAATCCATCGGACAGACTGCCACGCAGTCAGTGTATTTGCACTGTATGCATGCTTGGGTAACGACAAAAGGCATGTGCTTCATTCCATTTTTTCGACAACAAATAATATTGTAAACCTTGTGCGACAAACGCATCGGACAGCGCCGCAGATAGCCTATGCCTGGTCCATCGCCGCAGTCCAACAGAAAATTCCTGATAGCGGCACAATAGCGTTTTGCAACAGATAAACAATGGATAACATCATGGCCAATTCCACGCGCATGCCTACCTTCTTTATTCCGCATGGCGGCGGCCCCTGTTTTTTCATGGACTGGCCGGGGCAGCCGCATATGTGGGACCGCATGGCGGATTTCTTGCGCGACCTGCACCGACTCGCAGGGGCAAAACCCAAGGCCATCGTCGTAATTTCCGGGCATTGGACAGAAGCGCAGTTCACGGTCATGTCCGGCGCACATCCGCCGCTGATCTATGACTACTATGGATTTCCTCCGCACACTTATGAATTGACCTATCCTGCACCGGGTTCGCCTGCGCTGGCGCAACGCATCGTCGACTTGCTGGCGGCGGCCGGCATTCCTGCGGCGACCGATGCGCAGCGCGGTTTCGACCACGGCGTATTCATTCCATTCAAGCTGATTTATCCGGATGCAGACATCCCTATAGTGCAGCTGTCGATGAAAACCGGCCTGGATCCGGCCGAACACTTGCGCGCCGGTGCCGCCTTACAGGCTTTGCGCGATGAAGGGGTATTGATCGTCGGCAGCGGCATGAGTTTTCATAATATGCGCGGCTTCAGCCCGACATTTACCGATGCCTCGCAACGCTTCAACGACTGGCTCAGCAGCACGCTCGCCGCAGCTACCGCAAAAGAACGCAATGCATTGCTGGAGCAATGGAAAAGCGCGCCGGACGCCAGGCTGACGCAGCCGCATCCCGACCATTTGCTGCCCCTGATGGTGGCCGCCGGCGCCGCTGGCGACAGCCAGGGACGCAATGTATTCGAAGACAAGGTGATGGATGTGTTTGTCTCCGCCTATGCATTCGGCGACGCGGCCAGCTGAGCGGGCGGCTGCCGCCACGCCGGGTCACGCACCAGTCCTGTGCGACGGCTGGCTGGACTGCCGTAGAATGGCGGCAGCATTACAATTGCTTGCAACTGGATCGGGTCTCGCCTGCTAAAGTTGTTGCGTGCACAAGACTAGACAGGGGATCGCATTGCGGCTTTTTTCGTATATTTCAAAATCAATTGTGGATTGGTCGGAACGACCAAGCGATATCAAACTCAGGCAGGCAACGATTGCCGGGCTCATCGCCGCCGGCAGCGCCGCCGTACTGCTGGTCGCTTACATCTTCCTGTTCATGGTGCCGAATCTGCCATCGATAGATGCGCTGACCGATTACAAGCCGAAGATACCGCTGCGCGTCTATACGGCTGACCATGTCTTGATAGGCGAATTCGGCGAAGAGCGCCGCGACTTTGTCTCGATAGGACAAATCCCGTCCAGCATGAAGAACGCGATCATCGCGATCGAAGACAATAATTTCTACGAACATGGCGGCGTCGATATCCTCGGCGTCGTGCGCGCCGGTCTGGCCAACCTGATACGCAGCCGTTCGCAGGGCGCATCGACGATCACGATGCAGGTCGCTCGCACCTTTTTGCTGACGCGCAAGAAGACTTACAGTCGCAAGCTGCAGGAAGTCTTGCTCGCCTATCGGATAGAAAAGAACCTGAGCAAGGACCAGATCCTCGAGCTGTACATGAATCAGATTTACCTGGGCGAACGCGCCTATGGCTTCGGCAGCGCCGCCCGCATTTATTACGGCAAGCCGATCAAGGAACTGAGCATAGCCGAATCCGCGATGCTGGCCGGCATACCGAAGGCGCCAGCCAGCGCCAATCCCGTCGTCAATCCGAAACGCGCTACCGAGCGCCAGCAATACATCTTGAAGCGCATGCGCGACCTCGGCTTCATCACGCAGACCCAGTATGAAAAGGCAGCGGCCGAGAAGGTGAACGTGCTGGCCGACGGCAATCGCTTCCGCACCCATGCAGAACATGCGGCCGAACAGGTGCGACAGTTCATGTATGCGCAATACAAGGATGATATCTACACCAGCGGCTTCAGCGTCTATACGACCCTCGTCAAGGCCGATCAGGATGCCGCCTATGAAGCAGTGCGCCGCGGCGTGCTCGATTACGACAAGCGCCACGGTTATCGCGGGCCGGAAGCGGCTATCGATATGCCGGACGATGAAGAAGATCGCCAGCAGGCGATAGACGAGATCCTGGTCAAGCATCCCGACAGTGATGATTTGCGTGCGGCCGTCGTGGTCACCGCCACGCCCAAACTGGTCAAGGCAGAAATGCTGTCGGGCGAAAGCATAGAGATTAGCGGCGACGGCTTGCGCTTCGCGGCGGCATCGCTGGCAGCCAGGGCTGTCGATGCGAAAAAAATCAAGCCGGGCTCGGTGATACGCGTGGTTCAGGACGGCAAGAAAAAATGGGCGATTTCGCAATTGCCGGAAGTTGCCGCTGCCTTCGTCGCCGTCAATGCACAGGATGGCGGCATACGCGCACTGGTGGGCGGCTTCGATTTTTCCACCAACCAGTTCGATCACGTGACGCAGGCATGGCGGCAACCGGGTTCGACGATCAAGCCCTTGGTCTATTCGGCGGCGCTGGAAAAAGGTTTTTCTCCGGGAACGCTGATCAACGACGCGCAATTTTCCGAGGATGGCGTAGCGGAGCAGGGCGGCAAGGCATGGAATCCGGGCAATGACGATGGCCGATACGATGGCCCGGTGACGATGCGCACCGGCTTGAAAAAATCCAAGAACATGGTTTCGATACGCATCTTGCGCAAGATCACGCCGCCTTATGCGATCGAACACCTGGGCCGCTTCGGCCTCGATATGGATAAGCAGCCAGCCAATTTAACCTTGACGCTGGGTACCGGCTCGGTCACGCCTTTGCAAATGGCTGGCGCCTATACGGTGTTTGCCAATGGCGGCTACAGGCTGGCGCCTTATCTGATCGAGAAAGTCGTCGATGTGCGCGGCAAGGTCTTGCTGGAAGCCAGGCACCCGCAAGCCGGTGATGAAACGGCGCGGGCGCTGGACCCGCGCAATGCCTTCATCATGGGAACGATGCTGCGCGACGTCGTGCGCTCGGGCACCGGTTACATGGCGAGCCAGAAGCTGGGGCGCAGCGATCTGGCCGGCAAGACCGGCACCACCAATGATGCGATGGATGGCTGGTTCGCCGGTTACGGACGCGATATCGTCGCCGTCGCCTGGATGGGTTACGACAAGCCGCGCTCGCTGGGCACCCGCGAATACGGCGGCACACTCGCCTTGCCGATCTGGATAGACTATATGCGCATCGCGCTGCGTGGCAAACCGGAACTGGCAAGCGTCGCTCCGCCTGGCCTCACGCAAGTCGATGGCGACTGGATGTATGAGGAATACATGCATGGCGATGCAGTCCGCAGCGTCGATGTCGATGAGCAAAAGGGCTTTTGGGAACGATTGCTCAATCCCGGCGACGCGCCGCAGGCACCGGCAAACCAGGATGAGAAAGAAAAGGCGCGTGCCGATGAACTTTACCGCGGTTAATACCCGCTTTAGTCACATGCATCACCGCACTGTTCAACATCAAGCATGCATCAAGTAACTTTAACTAAATAACTTTAAATACAAAGTGCAAGTCATTGATTGTTATTGATAATATTAGTTAATAACGGAGCTGATTTTTCATTCAGATGGAAGTCGCCATCGCTACGCGTCGCCGGCCCAGACTCTTTGCCTGGTACATCGCTTGATCTGCATGATGCAATAGCGCTTCGCTGGTGAGACCTGAATCAGGATAGGTTGCGACGCCAATACTGGCTGAAATCTGTAGTGTCATGGCGTTAAAGACATAGTCGGCAGACAGGCTTTCGACCAGCTTTTCAGCAACAGTCGCTGCATCTTTCATGCTGGTGCCGACCATGATAATGGCGAATTCGTCGCCTCCCAGGCGTGCCACCAGATCAGAGTGGCGGCTACCTGCCTTGAGGCGCGCGGCAACCTCCTGCAATAGCTGATCGCCTGCTTCATGGCCATGCCCGTCGTTGATCTCCTTAAAACCGTCAAGGTCGATGTAGAGAATCGACAGAACGCTATTGTTACGCTTGCAGAGAGAAAGCTGCTGGATGACGATTTCATTGAATAATGCGCGGTTTGCCAAGCCGGTCAGCACATCGTGATTTGCCTTGTGCTGGGCTTGGCGCAGCATTTCTGCTGCTTTAATCAGCGAAGCGCCAACTTCGTCAGCCTCCCGCAAATGCAGCTGTGGAACCCTGACTGTTTCGCCAGAACCGAGCGCCAGTGCAGGGCCAGTCAAGCCATGCACAGAAGCCGCTATGCGCCCGCCTATCAGCCATGCTGCAGCAAGGCTGCCTGCTATCAGAATGATGGTGGCAAAAACCAACCACAAGAGAGCGCATCTCAATTCGTAGGCAATCGTCCGGGTAGGTATGCCTATAGCCAGAGACCAGTTTGAAATCTTGGATCGACTGAGTACGGTTTGAACTGCGATACCGTCGTACATGATGCTTTCAAACGCTTCTTCGCTACCCGTCTGCAAGTGTCTGAGAATTTCCGGCACAGCCTTCTTGCCGACATAACGTTTCATGTCCCTAGTACGAGCGACGATGGTGCCCTTGCCGTCAAAAATAACCGCAATCCAGCCGTCAGGGAGCTTTTGCTGCAATAGCAGTTGTTCGAAGCGCTCGGGGAAAATACCTGCGTTCAGGTTGTATTGATTCTTGGCGACTGGTACGGGAACACCTATGACGAGCAGCGGCGTAAGTGTGACCTGACCGATAAACAAATCGGAAATAACTGTTTTACCGTTTTCATAAATCGCCTTCAAACCCGGATATTGACTCTGCGTAGGCAGCGGCGTACCGAAAGGGCGACGTGTATTGATGAGTTGTTTGCCGCTTATATCGAGCAAGGCGATGTTGATATCGTCCTTGTCAGCCCGGTTTTTCAAGACATCCTGCGCCTGGTCGTAAAATGCATGCAGGTTGTTGGATGCCAGATGGGGTGATGTTGCCAGAGCAATTAGCGATGATTCTATGCTGGCCAGATCCCGATCGACCGTCGACATCATGGCCCGCGCAGTATGGAGTGAGTTGAGCAGCAGTTGCTCGCGGGCGCGCTGGTAATCGTGCACTATCAGCAAAACCGTCATCAGCGTCGCCGGCACCACGCACGCCATGACGAGTAAAGCAAGCTTGGAGCGTATGCTGGGCGCGCGCTTTGTTTTCATGCTCTGCATTCAGGTAGGAGCAGCTCGGTACTCGGGAAAGCGCGAATTCTATAACAATTCGATTGCGAGACCTAATTTCATTGCTGGATAATAATTTTCTGATTGGCAGAAAAATCAGCATTATCCTTGTATATGGATGGAGCTAGACGGCGATAATGTCGCCTGCCGGCATCCATCCGCCGTTGCGACACAAGGAAAAATGAAAACATTAATTGAAATCTCGGGCTGCTTTCCTGCCTTGCACGGCTTGAATGCACAGCAATTCATCAATGCAATCGAGCCGCGCCTGATTGATATACGCAATCCCTTGAACGGCTTGCAAATCGATATGTTCGGCAAAGTGCATGCTGTAAATATCGCCGAGGCAAGCGGTATCGTCACGGTGGAAATCGAGGTTGCCGATACCTTCCTGCAAGCGCATCAGCTCAAGCCGGAGCAGGTAGATACTGTGCTGGCCGAGCGCATCACCAAGCTGCGGCATCCGGCGACGGGCGTCATGGCGCGGGTCGAGGCGCGGCTTGCCTCTGCGGATGCGAGCCTGAAAAGCTGACTTCAGCGGATTTTTTGCCTGCCCCGGACCTGCGGGGTTTGCCTGGCAAGCGCGGACAGTATCCGCACCTGATTCTTTTGCGACAGATGTTCGACGAACACCATACCGCGCAAATGGTCCAGCTCATGCTGTATGCACATCGCCTTCAAGCCATCGGCCTGCAATTCAAACGGCTTGCCATGCAAGTCCAGCGCGCGTATGCGCAGCCAGGCGGCGCGCTTCACCTTTTCATAGATATCCGGAACCGACAGGCATCCTTCCTCGAATTCCTCGCTGCCGCCCATCTTGATCACTTCCGGGTTGATCAGCACCAGCAAATCATTCCGGCTCTCGGAAATGTCGACCAGGATCACGCGCAGGTGCACGTCGACCTGGGTTGCCGCCAGCCCGATACCGTCCGCCGCATACATGGTCTGCGCCATGTCGGCAACCAGACGGCGTATCCCATCGTCTATATCCTGGACTGGCGACGCGACTGTATGCAGGCGTTCGTCAGGGTATTGCAGGATCTTGAGTTTCGCCATTATTTCCTAATCTTATACATTCAAATACTGATTTAATTGATTGAATTTAAAGGATTTAATTATTTTAATTTTAGAGTTCAATTACATACTCCGGCTACTATCGCTGCAGCCTGCATGCGCTGCTTCATGGTAGCGTATCCTTGCCCTTGTCGGATTGCTTCAGCCCGGCAGTTTTCAGCACTCTCGGGTATTTGCTATCCTCAAGGCAAGATAATGACTGCAAAGCTCCCATTGCAAGCATGATATCGATCACATGATTCAAGGAAAACCTATGCATTGCTGCGATACCGATCATCCCGCAGGCACAACTCCTGAGGCCGCAGTCGGAGCGCCGGCAGCCGGTGCCGAACAAGCCATCCTGCTGATCCAGAAGATGGATTGCCCGACTGAAGAAAAACTCATACGCGACCGCTTCCAGCACATGGAAGGAATAGTCGGCATGCAGTTCAACCTGATGCAGCGCGAACTGACGGTGCAGCACAACCTGATGTCGGTCGACCCTATCGTCGTCGCATTGCAAAAGCTCGATCTCGATCCCGTCGTCAAATCCGATACGCTGAACCTGGTGCGCGATGGCCTGGGCGATCATCACGACCTGTCCGGCGACTACCGGATTTCGCGATGGAAATGGGCCATGATGGGTATTTCCGGCGTGACTGCAGTCGCTTCTGAAATCGTCGCCTGGTCCAGCGGGGTCGAAGATTCACCGCTGGTGATTGCGCTGGCGCTGCTGGCCATCTTCACCGGCGGCAAGGATACGCTGAAAAAGGGCTGGATCGCGTTGCGGCATTTTTCGCTGAACATGAATTTCCTGATGTCGCTGGCCGTGCTCGGTGCGGTCTTGATAGGGCAGTGGCCGGAAGCGGCCGTCGTCATCTTCCTGTTTGCCGCCGCAGAAATGATAGAGGCGCTGTCGCTGGATCGCGCGCGCAATGCGATCAAGGGCTTGATGGCATTGACGCCCGACATGGCGACCGTGCGCAGCGACGATGGCGGCTGGCAGCAGCTTGCCGCTGCCAGGGTCGCGCTGGCAGCGATCGTGCGCATCAAGCCGGGCGAGCGCCTGCCGCTGGATGGCGTCATTGTCGACGGGCAGAGCACCGTCAACCAGGCGCCGATTACCGGCGAAAGCATGCCGGTCGCCAAACAGGTCGGCGACATGGTTTTTGCCGGCACCATCAATGAACGCGGCACTTTCGATTACCGCGTCACTGCCGTGCAAGCCGATTCCACGCTGTCACGCATCATCAAGAGCGTGCAGCAAGTGCAGGGCGAACGTGCGCCCACCCAGCGTTTTGTCGACCAGTTTGCGCGTTATTACATACCGGCAGTCGTGCTGATGGCGCTGGTCGTGGCGCTGGCGCCGCCGCTATTGCTGCAACTGCCGTTTCAGCCGTGGCTGTATAAAGCGCTGGTCTTGCTGGTGATAGCCTGTCCGTGTGCGCTGGTCATCTCGACGCCCGTCACCATCGTCAGCGGGCTGGCAGCGGCGGCACGACATGGCATGCTGATCAAGGGCGGCGTGTATCTGGAGCAAGGACGAAAATTGAAGGCGCTGGCCGTAGACAAGACTGGCACGCTGACCGTCGGCAAACCGGTCGTCACCGACACGATGGCCGTGGCGGACCGCGCTCCCGAGCATATGCTGCTGCTTGCAGCCAGCCTGTCGCAACGCTCGGATCATCCAGTCTCCACCGCCATCGTCGCGCACTGGGCCGGCGAACATCGGCCTGAAGTCTTGCTGGAAGTCAGCGATTTTGAAGCGCTGACCGGGCGCGGCGTCAAAGGTGCAATCGCAGGCGAGACTTATTATCTCGGCAATCACAGGATGACGCATGAACTCGGCGTCTGCGGCACAGCGCTGGAAGCGGCCTTGACTGCCTTTGAAGAAACCGGCAAGACAGCTGTCGTGCTCAGTACAGGCACCGCGCCGCTGCTGATCCTGGCCGTGGCTGACACGATACGCGACAGCAGTGTGGCTGCGATAGCCAGGTTGCATGCGCTAGGCGTCAGGGTAGTGATGCTCACCGGCGACAATCCGCATACTGCGCAAGTGATAGGGGACAAGGTCGGCATCACGGATATACGCGGCAATCTGCTGCCGGAAGAAAAGTTGACAGCGATCCGGCAGTTGATGCAAACCTATGGCTATGTCGGCATGGTAGGCGACGGCATCAATGATGCGCCGGCGCTGGCGCAGGCAAACATAGGTTTTGCGATGGGTGCGGCAGGTACCGACACTGCGCTGGAAACGGCCGACGTTGCGCTGATGGATGACGACCTCGGCAAGCTCGCCGACTTCATGCGCCTGAGCCGCAATGCGCACACCATCCTGCTGCAAAACATCACGCTCGCACTCGGCATCAAGGCGGTATTTCTGGCGCTGGCCCTGTCGGGACAGGCGACGCTATGGATGGCCGTGTTCGCCGATATGGGCGCGAGCCTGATCGTGGTGGCGAATGGCTTGCGCTTGCTGCGCGCGGCATGATAGACATCGGGTCGCTCCGCCAAATTATGTACCGCGCCAATTCTTGATTTCAATCAAAGTGGCTGGCCTGTCTGCTGCCAGAATTGTATGCAGGCAGAAAGTTTGTTACAACAGGCGTATTGTTCTACGCAGGCACTCCTGCTTGCCGGAGTCGGATTTTCCTCATACACAAAGGACACACCATGAAAGCCAACGTAGGAAACATAGACCGCGTTATCCGCATCGTGATTGGACTGGGCTTGATCGGCGCCACGCTGTCAGGCGCAATAGGAGCATGGGGCTGGCTGGGTGTGATTCCGCTGGCCACCGGCGTGTTTCGTTTTTGCCCGGCCTACCTGCCGTTCGGTGTGCACACTTGCAAAACCGAAAAATAAACCAGCCCATCACCGGCGCTTAAGCGCCATCGGCCAGCAGCGCGCGGGCAATTGCCAGCTGTTGTTGCTGGCTGCCGCGCCTGTGCAGCATTTCCTTCAATACCGGGAACAGTTCATAGATTTCGCCGCGTATCGTCGCAGCCTGGTGATGTCGCGCCCATCCAGCGTGACATTGCCGGCAGCGTCCGGCGGGATGCCTCATGTTTCTTCCCGGGTGCTGTAGCGTTCGCGGGCCGTCTGCAGCATGAACAGGGTGATGCGCTTGACCTCGGCCTGGCTCTCGGCAATGTGGCCGCAAATCATTTGCTGCGCGCCGGTCACGTCGCGGTCGAAGATCTTCTTCAGGATGTCGGCATGTTCGCGATAGGTCGCAGCGATGCGCGGCGCCTTCGTGAAATCGAGACGACGGATGATGCGTATGCGCTCGGTGACATCCTGATGGATGCGCACCATCTCGTCATTGCCGACCGCTGACACCAGCCGCGCATGGAAGGCTTCATCGAGCGCCGCCACGGTGGTCGGATCGTCGAGATATTCCGCCGGCGGGACCAGCCAGACTTCGCGCAAGCCATCCAGACGCGAAGCCGCATCCTGCTCGACGAGATTGGCGATGGCATTGGTTTCCATCATGATGCGGATCTCGTACAAGTCCTCGAAGTACTTGAAGTCGAAGGCCCGCACTTGCCAGCCGCTGCGGAAATTGACATCGACATAGCCTTCGCGCTGCAGCCAGAACAGTGCCTGCCGCACGGGGGTACGGCTGACCTGCATGCGCGTGGCGATGTCGCCTTCGCTGAACTTGTCGCTGGGCAGCAAGCGGAAATCAAAGATGTCTGCCTTCAGTTGCGTGTAAATCTGGATCGCCAGATTGTTCGCATTTTTTCCGGAAGAGGGCGGCGTTTTCAGATCGAGCATGGAAGGTCCTGACCAGATTAAAGCTTGGCGTGCTGTTCGAGCGAGACGGCAGCGTCGGCTGCAGATACATGCAGGCTGTTGCGGCCGGCATCGGAATAAACCGCCACCGACTGGATGTTCATGCGCTTGAGCGTGCGGGCGATGCGGCAGGCTATTTCGCCGCGATTGGCTATGAGTACGGTTTTGAACATGCTGGCCCCGGGTCTGGAATGTGTCGCTTCAGGCTTTCTTCCGGCTGGCGATATAGCTCGCCCAGCCGCCGAATTCAGTAATGTCTTGCGCATCCTGCAAACCGCTGGCTTCGCAGATGAAACCCTTGACCACGCTGCC
>CXWL01120229.1_pt2 | contig 13132 bp, 15 predicted proteins | sample 590931 | NCBI WGS metagenome assembly CXWL01 (sample SAMEA3498368, study PRJEB10139) | groundwater metagenome | biome: water well; material: biofilm material | place: Germany | collected 2015-04-27
TCGAGCAGGTAGGCGATCGGCACGTCTTCGATCGGCAAGTCCAGCTTGTGCACCTGCGAGCCCCACAGCAGCTGGGCCAGGCCCTCGATGAAAAACGCCAGGCCGATGGTGGCCATGAACAGCGTGATTTCAGGCTGGTTCACCAGCGGGCGCAGCACGACCCGCTCGATGGCCAGGCCCAGCACCACCATCACGGCCATGGTCAAGGGAATGGCGAGCCAGACCGAGATGCCGAATTTGTCGATCATGCCGACGCAGGTGAGGGCGGCGAAAAACACCATGGCGCCCTGGGCGAAGTTGAACACGCCCGAGGCCTTGTAGATCAGCACGAAGCCGATTGCCACCAGCGCGTACATCACGCCCGAGAGCAGGCCGCCGATTAACACTTCGAAGAAAAAGCTCATGGTTGTTTCCTAGTGTGCGACGCCGAGGTAGGCATCAATCACATCCTGATTGCCCCGNNACCCGGTCCGAAATATCCATCACCACCCCCATGTCGTGCTCGATCAGCACGATGGTGGTGCCAAACTGGTCGTTCACATCGAGAATGAAGCGGCACATGTCCTGCTTTTCCTCGACGTTCATGCCGGCCATCGGCTCGTCGAGCAGCAGGATGTCCGGCTCGGCGGCCAGCGCGCGTCCCAGCTCGACCCGCTTTTGCAGGCCATATGGCAGCCGCCCCACGGGCGTCTTGCGGATCGCCTGGATTTCGAGGAAGTCGATTACCTGTTCGGCCTTTTCGCGGTGCGCGATTTCCTCGCGCCGCGCCGGCCCCCAGTACAGCGCCTGCATCAGGAAGTGCGACTTCATCTTCAGGTTACGGCCCGTCATGATGTTGTCGAGCACGCTCATGCCCTTGAACAGCGCGATATTCTGGAACGTGCGCGCGATGCCGGCGCGCGCGGCGCCATAGCAGTCCATGTTCTTGCGCTGCTGGCCGTGCAGGATGATGTTGCCCTTTTGCGGGCGGTACACGCCATTGATCACATTGAGCATCGAGCTCTTGCCCGCACCATTCGGTCCGATGATGGCGCGGATTTCATGCCGCCGCACGTCAAAGGAAATATCGGTCAGCGCCTTGACGCCGCCAAAGGCGAGCGAAATATTTTGCAGCTCCAGGATCACGTCGGCGGGCCGCTTCGGTTCATTCATCATCATGCCGCTCTCGCTACAGCCGGATAGGTGGTTGCGCCGCAAATGCGCAGATCGGCGCTGACGGTGCCCACGCGCCCGTCTTCGAACTTGACCTGGGTGCTGATGAACTGGCTGGCCTTGTTGGCGTACAGCGCATCGATCAGCACCGCGTATTTGACGGCGATGAAGGCGCGCCGCACCTTGCGCGTGCGGGTCAGTTCGTCGTCGTCGGGATCGAGCTCCTTGTGCAGCACCAGGAAGCGGTGCACCTGGGTCGCGCCCATCAGGGCCTCGCTGGCCAGGTCGGCGTTGACCTGCTCGACGCAGCCGCGGATCAGTTCATAGACGGCGCCGTGCGCGGCCAGGTCGGTATAGCTGGAGTAGGCGATATTGCGCCGCTCGGCCCAGTTGCCGACCGCTTCCATGTCGATATTGATGAAGGCGCACACCTGGTCGCGCGCGTCGCCGAAGGCGACCGCCTCCTTGATGAAGGGGAAGAACTTGAGCTTGTTTTCGATGTAGTTGGGCGCGAATATGGCGCCGCCGTTCATGCGGCCCACATCGGCCGCGCGGTCGATGATCTTCAGGTGGCCTTCGGCGTCGAACACGCCGGCGTCGCCGGTATGGAAGTAGCCGTCGGCGTCGATTACTTCGGCGGTGGCGTCCGGGCGCTTGAAATAGCCGTCCATGGTAGCGCGTGACTTGACCAGCACTTCGCCGTTTGCGGCCAGCTTGACTTCGACCCCGGGCGCCGGCAGGCCCACGCTGTCGAACTTGATGTTCCCATCCGGCTGCAGGCACACGTAGGCGCAGGTTTCGGTGGAGCCGTACAGCTGCTTGAGATTGACCCCGATCGAGCGGTAAAAGCGGAACAGGTCGGGTCCGATCGCCGCGCCGGCGGTGTAGGCCACCCGCACGCGCGACAATCCCAGCACGTTTTTCAGGGGACCGTAGACCAGCACCCGGCCCAGCGCATACAGCAGGCGTTCGCTGGTGGCCACCGGCCGCCCGTCGAGGATGGCCGCGCCGCTGCGCTTGGCCACCGTCATGAAATAGTCGAACATGCGGCGCTTGATGGCGCTGGCGTCTTCCATCCGGATCATCACCGTGGTCAGCATGTTCTCGAACACCCGCGGCGGTGCAAAATAATAGGTGGGGCCGATTTCGCGCAAGTCGGTCAGCACGGTGTCGCCCGACTCCGGGCAGTTGACCGTGAAGCCGGCCACCAGCGCCTGCGCCAGCGAGAACAGGCAGTCGCCGACCCACGCCATCGGCAGGTAGGACAGGATGTCTTCCTGGTCGGTCAGGTGGTCGAAGCCGACCCCGCCGGTGCCGGCCGCCAGTAGCGCGGCATGCGACTGGCATACGCCTTTCGGCTTGCCGGTGGTGCCGGAGGTGTACAGGATGATGGCAGTGTCGCTGGCCTGGCCGGCCGCCAGCGCGGCGTCGAACGCGCCCGGATTGGCCAGGTCCCAGGCGCGCCCCAGTTCCTGCAGGCGCGCCAGCGACAGCAGCGCGCTTTGCGTGTAGCGCCGCATGCCGCGTTCGTCTTCAAAGGCGACGTGCGCAATGCGCGGGCACAGCGTGGCCAGTTCCAGCAGCTTGTCGACCTGTTCCTGGTCTTCGACGATGGCGAACGCGATCTCGGCGTCGTTCAGCACATAGGCCATGTCCGCTGCCGGCGCGTCCTGGTACAGCGGCACCGGTACCCCGCCCAGGCATTGGGCGGCCAGCATGGCCCAGTACAGGCGCGGGCGGTTGTCGCCGATGATGGCCAGGTTCATGCCGCGCGCAAAGCCGAGCGAAGCCAGACCGCAGGCCAGCGCGCGTACTTCGGCGTTGACCTGTTCCCAGTTCCAGCTTTGCCAGATGCCGAGGTATTTTTCGCGGAAGGCGGGACGGTGGGCGCGCACCCGTCCGTGCGCCAGCAGGCGTCGCGGGAACGTGTCGAGTGGCGTGGCATCGCTGATGTGCAACTGCGTTCTCCTGGTTTTTGCCCGCAGTGCCGGGCTTTTTTGTGTGATGATATTAGCTTGCGTTTGATCCGCACGTTGTCTTTTGGATGACAATTGCGTCACTTTCGATGTTGCGCCGCACAATGACACCCATTACACAGACCTTGATTCATCATTTACGTTCCACCATCTGGGCCAAAGCCTTGAGCCCGCTCGAAATGGCGCGGGTCGAAAGCGACTGTTTCGAGCAGTTCGTTCCCAAGGGCGGCTTCGTCTGCAAGCGCGGCGAAGTGCCCGACAGCTGGACCGGCATTATCGACGGCCTGGTCAAGATCAACAACAGTTCGCCCGAAGGCAAGAGCGTCACCTTCGCCGGCGTGCCCACCGGCGGCTGGTTTGGCGAAGGTTCGCTGCTCAAGGTCGAGACCCGCAAGTACGACGTGATGGCGCTGCGCGATACGCGCGTGGCGCGCATGCCGCGTCCCACCTTTGAATGGCTGCTCGAAGTCAGTTTGCCGTTCAACCGCTTCTTGCTGATGCAGTTGAACGAGCGNNTACGGCGGCATCCGCGTGCTCGACCTCGAAGGCTTGCGTCACTTCCAGGCGTAAACGCGGCGCTTTGGGGGTATGATTGAAACAAGGCCTTCGGCGCAGCAAGAACCACATACAGCACACCATGACCAACCATTCTCCATACCGAAAAGCGCGCTTGTCCGCGCTGCGCGACGCCATGCGGCGCGAAGACATTGACGCGCTGATCGTGCCGTCTGCCGATCCGCACCTGTCCGAATACCTGCCGGCCCGCTGGAAGGGCCGCGAATGGCTGTCCGGCTTTACCGGCTCGGTCGGCACCTTCATTGCCACGTCCGATTTTGCCGGCGTCTGGACCGACAACCGCTACTGGACCCAGGCCGAGACCGAGCTGGCCGGCAGCGACGTCGAACTGATGAAAATCACCTCCGGCGCCAGTGTGCAGCACATCGACTGGCTGGCCGCCAGCTTGCAGCCCGGCCAGACCGTGGCTGTCGATGCGCGCGTGCTGGGCCTGGCCACCGCGCGCCTGCTGGCCGAGGCGCTGGCCGCGCGCGGCGTGTTGCTGCGCACCGATGTCGACCTGCTCGACGCGGTCTGGGAAGACCGTCCCGCCATGCCGCAGGAAGCCGTGTTCGAACACGCCGCCCCGTACGCCCTGATCGACCGGGTCGGCAAGCTGGCCGAGGTGCGCGCCGCGCTCGCCAAGCTGGGCGCGAGCCACCATGTTGTGTCGACGCTGGACGACATCGCGTGGCTGTTCAACCTGCGCGGCAGTGACGTCACCTACAACCCGGTATTTTTGGCGCATGCGCTGATCGGCCCGCAAGGGGCCACGCTGTTTGTCGCTGACGGAAAAATCAGCCCCGAACTGCGCCTGCGCCTGATGGCAGACGGCGTCGAAGTGGCCGCCTATGCCGAGGCTGAACAAGCCCTGGCCGACCTGTCGTCCGACGCGGTGCTGCTGGTCGACCCGCGCCGCATCACGGCCGGCATGCGCCAGGCGGTGGCGCCCGGCGTGCGCGTGCTCGAGTCCGTCAATCCCAGCACGCTGGCCAAGTCGCGCAAGTCGGACGCCGAAGCGGCCCACGTGCGCGCCACCATGGAGCAGGACGGCGCGGCGCTGTGCGAATTTTTCGCCTGGCTCGAAGGCCAGCTGGCCGACCCCGAGCGCGAAGCGCTCACCGAAACGGCGATCGANNGGCGCGATCATGCATTACCGCGCCAGTCCGGACAGCCACGCCACCATCGAAGGCGACGGCCTGCTACTGATCGACTCGGGCGGCCAATACCTTGGCGGCACCACCGACATCACGCGCGTGGTGCCGGTGGGCGCCATCACGTCCGCACACCGGCGCGACTTCACGCTGGTGCTCAAGGGCCTGATCGCGCTGTCGGCCACCCAGTTCCCGCGCGGCACCCGCTCACCGGCGCTGGACGCGATCGCGCGCGCCCCGATCTGGTCGGCCGGGATCGACTACGGCCACGGCACCGGCCACGGGGTCGGCTTCTTCCTGAACGTGCACGAGGGACCGCAATCGATCTCGGCCACCAGCATGCCCGAGCCGCATACGGCCATGGAGCCGGGCATGATCACCTCGATCGAACCGGGCATCTACCGGCCCGGGCGCTGGGGAATCCGGATCGAGAACCTGGTCTACAGCCGCAGCGCGGGCAGCGCCGAATTCGGCGAATTCCTGCAGTTCGAAACGCTCACGCTGTGCCCGATCGACACGCGCGTGCTCGACCTGGCGCTGATGCGCGCCGACGAAGTCGCCTGGCTCAATGACTATCACGCCGTGGTGCGCGCGCGCCTGGCGCCGCACGTCGCTGGCGCCGCCGCCGCCTGGCTCGAACTGCGCACGAGGGCCATCTGATGTCGACCGCACGCTCAACCCGCGCCAGCGCCGCCGTCGACCGGCTCAAGGTCCGCACCGGCAATCCCGGCTACTCGATGGCGCGCACCGGCGAGGGCCTGTTCTGCCTGTCCGAAGCACCGGGCGAGCCGTCGCTGTGCGCGCCGCTCGAACTGGACGAGTTTGTCGCCTTCGTCAACCAGCTGGGGCCACAGGCGGTGCGCCGCATGACCAAGTCCGACATCGCCTTTGAAAAGCAGCTGGTCAAAAAGAAGACTTAACCACAGCTCCGCAGGAGGAAATGCATGCTCACGTCGGAACTGATCGCGGCCTATTGGTCGACCCCTGAAATTGTCACCAACGTCGTCATCCTGCTGCACCTGGCCGGTGCGCTGGGACTTGGCCTGTTGGTCGGCTACGAGCGCTCCTACCACGGGCGCGCGGCTGGCATGCGCACCTATGGCCTGGTTTGCATGGCCTCGTGCGCGCTGACCATTGTCGGCGGCTACCCCGGCTTCTGGTTCGGCGGCAGCGGCGCGGCCCTGATGACGGCGGCCGACCCGACCCGCATCATCCAGGGCATCGTCACCGGCATCGGCTTTCTGGGCGCCGGCGTGATCATGCGCGAAGGCTTCAACATCAGCGGGCTGACCACGGCCGCGTCGATCTGGACCTCGTCGGTGATCGGAATTCTGGTCGGCGTCGGCTTCTATCTGGCCGCCATGGGACTGGCCTTCCTGGCGGCGATGATCATGATCTACCTGTCCAAGATCGAAGCGCTGCTGCCGTCGCGCCACGCGGTGGCCATCACGATGCGCTTCAAGAAGGATTTTGTCCCGCGCGAAGACGCGCTGCGCGAGATTGCGCGGGCGCGCGGTTATACGATCGCTGGCGGCTCGCTCTATATCAGCAGCACCGGCGGCATGCAGGAATGGCGCTTCGTCGCACTGGCCTTGTCCAAGAAGAGCGGCGCGCCGCTGGCCGAACTGGCCAAGGAGCTCGCTGCGTTTGGCGGCATCGACAGTTTCCAGGTCTCTCACGCACGCAATTAAGGAGCTTGCCATGACGGCACAAGACGTTCTCGATTTCTGGTTCCTGCCTGCGGGCGATCCCGGCTACGGCCAGCAGCGCGCCGAGTGGTTCCGCAAGGACGACGGCTTTGACGCCGCCATCCGCGCGCGCTTTGGCGACTTGATCGAACAGGCAGTCGCTGGCGGCCTGCGCGAGTGGGACGCACAGGGCGCCACCGGCACGCTGGCGCGCATCCTGGTGCTGGACCAGTTCACCCGCAATGCCTGGCGCGGCACGCCGGCGTCGTTTGGCGGCGACGCGCTGGCGCTGGCGGCAGCGCAGCAGCTGGCCGACAGCGCCGCCGACCAGGCCTTGCTGCCGGTGCAGCGCTGGTTCGCCTACATGCCTTTCGAGCACGCCGAAGACGCGCGCATGCAGGAGCGCTCGGTAGCCCTGTTCGGCGCGCTGGCCCAAGGCGACGCCAGCTTCGACGGTGTGCTGGACTACGCCCACCGCCACCGCGGCGTGATTGCGCGCTTCGGCCGCTTCCCGCACCGCAACGCCATCCTGGGGCGGGCCAGCACGCCCGACGAAGTGGCCTACCTGGCGCAGCCCGGCTCCGGCTTCTGATGGCGCCCACGCTCAATATCATTGGCGCTGGCAAAGTGGGGCGGGTGCTGGGCCGGCTGTTCGCCGCCAGCGGCGCGTTTCAGGTGCAGGACGTGCTGACCCGCTCCGAGGCCAGCGCCGCGGAGGCGCTGCGCTTCATGGGCGCAGGGCGCGCGGTGCACGGGCTGGGCGCCATGCGCGGCGCCGATTGCTGGATGCTGGCGGTGACGGACGACCAGATCGGCCCCGTGTGCGCCCAATTGGCTGCAACGCAGGCCTTGNNAGCGGCCGCGCAGGCCGGCGCCGCCACGGCCAGCGTGCATCCGGTGCGCAGCTTTGCCGACCCGGAATACGTGGCGTCCCATTTTGCCTCCACCTTTTGCGGCATCGAGGGCGATGCGGCGGCGCTGGCCATGCTGGACGCGGCGCTGGCTGCGGTCGGGGCCCGGCCGGTGCCGATCGCAGCGGCCGCCAAGACCGTCTACCACGCGGCGTCGGTGTTCGCCTCCAACTACCTGGTCACGGTGATGGACGCCGCGCTGCGCGCCTACCAGGCGGCCGGCATGCCCGAGGAAACCGCGCGCGCGCTGGCCGCTCCGCTGGCCACCGAAACGCTGGCCAATGTGCTGCGCATGGGGGCCGGGCCGGCGCTGACCGGCCCGATCGCGCGCGGCGACATGGCCACCGTGGCGCGCCAGCAGGGGGCGCTTGATGCCTGGGACGGGAACACCGGCGCCCTGTACCGCGCCCTGGCCGAGGCCACCGTCAATCTGGCGCAGCGCCGCGCCTGACTCAGAACAGCTGCGGGGTGGGCGCGGCCACGTAGGACGCGTTGGTGTAATTGCGCCCGCCATGCTTGGCGCCGTACAGGGCGTCGTCGGCGCGCGTGAAAAAGCCGTTTTCGGTCTCGTTGTTGTGGTACTGGGCCACGCCCAGGCTGATGGTGACGCTGATGCTGCCCGAGGCCAGCGCGAAGTCATGGTCGGCCACGCGCCGGCGCAGGTTTTCGGCCACCGTGATCGCTTGCGCCANNTCAAGCGCGATGCGCGCCACCTGGCGGATCACGTCGTCGCCGGCCAGGTGGCCGAAGGCGTCGTTGACGCTCTTGAAGTGGTCGATGTCGAACAGGATCGCCGACAGCGGCTTGCCGGTGCGCTTGCTCAGCAGCGTGGTCTGGCGGAACAGCACGGCCAGCGCTTGCCGGTTCAGCAGGCCCGTCAGGGCGTCAGTGGTGGCGATTTTCTGCAGCTGGCGCTGGAAGCGCACCACCGTGTACAGCGTGACGGCCAGCACCAGCAGCATGACGGCAAAGCTGATGCCGATCGTGATGGCGAAGATGCGTGTGAGCGGCAAGATATTGCCACTGACGTTTTGCTCGACTACCAGATACCAGTTCAGCTCGGGCACGTAGCGCGAGTTGACCAGCACGTCCGACTTGCCGCTGCGGTAAGACAGGCTGGTGGGCGTGGTGCTGCGGTTCAGGATGGCGGCGGCAATTTCCTGGATGCCGGTGCGCTGCGCCAGCACCTGTTCGTCCACGCCCAGCGCGCCGCCCGAGAGCACCAGCTTGCCGGCGTCGTTGACGAAGTAGATCTTGGCGCCGTAGCGCGCCTGGTAGGTGGCCAGCACCTGGTTCAGCGTTTCCAGCGTCACGGACACCCCGGCCACGCCCAGGAACTGGCCCTTGGCGTCGACCACCCGGTGGTTGATGAACAGGGTCGGCAGGCCGGAATACTGGGTCTCCACATCGACATTCGACTCGTATTTCACCTTGTCCATCGACTTGGTACGGAAAAACCAATCGTCAATCGCCCGCCCTTCGATCAGCGCTTCGGGCGGGCCATAGGTGTGGTACAGCTTGCGGCTGGCGTCGGAGCCGATGAAGCTGCCCACCGTGGCATACTTGAGTTTGATGCTGACCAGATAGCTGAGGATGGCCGCCTCGTTTTTTTCGCCGCCGGCCATCCAGTCGCGTACCCGCGGGTCCTGTGCCATCATGCTTGAAATGAGCACCGGATACAGGATGTCCTTCTGCATGCCGGAATAAATGGCGTCACCCGTGAGCGGCAAGGCTTGTTCGGAAATGCTGTGCTCGATGGCCTCGCGCGACGCGAAGTAGGCGGCAATCGATGCCGTCAGGAAGCCGCCGATCAGAATCAGCGTGATCCAGCCTAGCAGGCGGTAGTTCGCTGCAAACAGGCGCATCGGCGGCCACTTCGTGTTGGATTCGTGTGTGTGATTGTCGAGTATGGGGCAAGGGCAAATCCGGGGCAATCGAATGTTGCCCTAGCTGTTGTGAGAATGCCTTATAGCAAGTTCAAGAAGATAAAGAGAATGGAAAGATTGCGATGATCAGAACAGCAACGCCCGCCGACCTTGTCCAACTGATCGCGCTGTACCGCGCCGTGGCGGCCGTACCGGACGGCATTGCGCGCACCCCGGACGAAGTGAGCCAGGCCTATGTGGACGGTTTCATGCAGCGCGCCGCCCATGACGGCATCGAGCTGGTGTGCGAAGAAGACGGCATCCTGCTCGGCGAGGTGCACGCCTCGCGCGTGGGCATTGCCAGCCTGGCCCATTTGCTGACCGACCTGACCATTGCCGTCCATCCCCAGGCGCAGGGGCGGGGCGTGGGGCGTGCGTTGTTCGAGGCGCTGCTGCGCCATGTGACACTGCAGATGCCCCACATCACGCGGGTCGAGCTGTTCGCGCGCGAATCGAACGTGCGCGCGCGCGCGCTGTATGAATCGCTCGGTTTTGTCGAGGAAGGGCGCTTGCGGGCGCGCGTCAACAACGCGCGCGGGGAACCGGAAACCGACACCGTCATGGGCTGGCTGCGCAGCTGACGCCACAGCGGCGAAAAAGATGCAAGGATGCATCGACAAATGCCGCAAATCTCAATAAGCTAGATCGCTTGAAGATCATGCGCAACACTTGCCAAAAAGGCAGGGGTGCCGAAGGCTCACTGGTACAAGGAGACTGGTATGTTATTTCTTAAAAGCACGGCCGTAACCAAGGCGCCCGGAATTTACGAAGTGGACATCGCGGCCAAGCCGCCCGGCAAAACGTTTGGCATCTTCATGGCCACCGACCCCGACAATCCACCGCAAGCGATCATCGAAGGCTTGCTGGCCCTCGGTTTCAACAACACCCACCAGCAAGCCTATACCCACAAAGACAAGGGCAAGGTGCTGGACCTGCATTACCAGAAGAATGGCACCGACCTGTTCAACGGCTGGAAAACCGAGGAATGCGCGGCCAACCTGGCCGCCATCGAGGCGCTGTTTGCCGGCATCGACATCAAGATCACGCCGCGCGTGATGACGCTGGCCGAGGCCTACGCCTAGGCCACGTCAATCTGATACAGCGCCCACGGGCAGGCGCCGAAGCGTTCGGCCAGCGGCCTGGCAGCCGCCTCGGGCACGCGGTCGGCGTCGTACACGGCCCATAAGGGACCGAGGCCGCCCAGCGCCATCGGCTGGCCATCCATATGAGTGGCAACGATCATGCGCTGGGCGCGCGCCTGCGCCAGCGTCAGCACGGCCGCGTAGCCGTCGACCGCGCGCAGCGTCAGCTGTCCGGCGGCGGGCGCGCCGGCGGCGGCCAGCACATCGTGCAGCAAGGGGCCGCGCAGCAGGTGCACCTTGGCATCATATTCCAGCGTGGGCCGGATGCTGACCGCAGGCAGCGCCAGCAGCTGCGCGAAATCGAAGCTGCGCGCCCGTGCAAACGCCACCTTGTGCTTGTGCATCATCTGGTCGCGCACCGGATTGACCGGGCCCCGGTTGGCGCGTGCGATGGCGCCGCTAACGGTGAGCAAGGTGGGGCCGCCCGCGCTGGCGGGGGCGCAATCGGCAGCAATCGACAGCGGCGCGGCAGCTGCCAGCGCGGCGCCCATGAACTGGCGTTTATCCATGCGAAAATGACTCCTGTTGAAGTTTTCCCATGATAGCCGATGGATTTGTTTGCGCCCACTGCCGCCCTGACCGCCATTCCCCTCGAAGACGGCGAACTGGCCATGCTGACCCAGCTGCCGCTGCGCCTGGACAACCGGGCCGTGATGGCGCGCCTGGTGGCCGAGACCGACTGGCGCGCCGATCCCATTACGCTGTGGGGCAAGCAATTCCTGCAGCCGCGCCTGACAGCCTGGCATGGCGAGGCGGACTACACCTATTCGGGCCTGACCATGCAGGCACTGCCTTTCACCCCCTTGCTGCAGGAAATCCGGGACGCGATGCAGACGGCCAGCGGACGGCGCTTCAACAGCGTGCTGCTCAACTATTACCGCAATGAGCGCGACAGCATGGGCATGCACAGCGACGACGAGCCCGAACTGGGACCGGAGCCGGCCATTGCCTCGCTCAGCTTTGGCGCTACCCGTTCTTTCATCCTGCGCCACAAGCGCAGCAAACGCACGCTCAAGCTCGATCTGACCGACGGCAGCCTGCTGCTGATGGCGGGCGCCACCCAGGCCAACTGGTCGCACGGCATCAACAAGCTGAGCCGGCCGACGGGCCCACGGCTTAACCTCACCTTCCGCTTCATCTGCTAACTTCCGGCAATTTCCGTCAATACACGTACATATATTCCTGACCGAAAAGTCAGTAAACCACGTTTTTCCTTACATTTGCTTACGCTTCTTACGGATTGCGCAAACCCTTGCACTTTTGCCGATGCTATCTTGGCTACTCGCGATTCATTGGGAATCGCGGACCAGACTGTTTCAAACAAAGGATCCGCATATGAAAAAGCTCATTTTTGCAGTGCTCGCCAGCGTGACCGCCATGACCGCCATGACCGCAGCCCAGGCCCAGGTGACCGGCCCGTACATCGGCGTTGGCGTTGCCAGCTCCGACCATGACTTCAAGATCGGCGCGGCCGGCACCACCAGTTCGGACGGCTTCAAGGGCTCGGGCAAGATCTTCGGCGGTTTCGACGTCGACCAGACGTTCGGCGTGGAAGCGGGCTACACCGACATCCGCAAGGCCAACCATAGCTACGCGATCGGCGCCAATACCGGCACCGCCACCACCGAAGGCAGCCGTTCCTATCTGGCGGCCAAGGCGACCTTGCCGGTCAATGACGCGTTCTCCGTGTACGGCAAGCTGGGCGCCGGCTACAGCAAGACCAAGTTCCGCGCCACCTCGCTGGCCAGCGTGGACGACAGCAAGACCGAGGTGTATGCCGGTCTGGGCGGCCAGTACAAGCTGAGCGAGAAAGTGGCGCTGTCGCTCGAGTACGAGCGCTATGGCAAGAGCAAGGACGCCGGCGTGAAAGCCGACGCGATCACCGTCGGCGCCCGCTACAGCTTCTAAGCGCAGGCTGGCATCAGAAAAAGGCCCGGTTCGGGCCTTTTTTTCATGGTGCCTTGTCGCAGCTGATGCGCTGCATGGGGAAATCGATGCCTTTCAGCTTGCCCTTGGACATGCCTTCGATACGCGCCANNTCTTCAAAAATGAAGGTGGCGCCTTCCTGGCGCGCCAGCGGGAAGGTGGTCTTGGGCTGGCCCGACGGCTGCGCGATGTAGGCCAGCTGGCCGGGCGTGACTTCGCGGATCTGGACGAATTCGAATTCGACCATCTTGCCGCCCTTGACGGTGCGGCTCATGCCCAGCATGGCGCCGCCGGCCGGCGAGGTCCATTGTTCGACCGTGCCGTCTTCGGCGCCGGTCACTTTCCAGCAGCCTTGCATCCAGCCCAGCTTGTCAAACGGCGCGGCCTGGGCGGCGGTGGAAAACAGCAGCGCGCAAGCGAGCGGCAGGGACAGGGCGAGCTTCATGTGCACTCCGGGAACAGGTGGCGATGCCGTTCAGGCTAGCACAATTAATCCCGCATGGGCAAAGCGGTGCAGCGACGACCAGGGCCAGTCGGCCGCTGCCGCGCACAGGCCGTGGGCGACCGGATTGGCATGCACGTAATCGACCAGGCGGGCGTAGTCGGCGTCGTTGTCGATGCCGCGCGCGCGCACTTGGCGCTCCCAGATGGCGGGCCGGCGCAGGGCCTTGGAAAAGGCGATCTTGATGGCGCGCCAGCGGCT
>CXWL01095193.1_pt1 | contig 13121 bp, 22 predicted proteins | sample 590931 | NCBI WGS metagenome assembly CXWL01 (sample SAMEA3498368, study PRJEB10139) | groundwater metagenome | biome: water well; material: biofilm material | place: Germany | collected 2015-04-27
TAATGAGTTTGGGTATGTCAAAAGGTTGCGCTTAGTGTCGTGGCGACGGCGAAGGCTAGGGCAAGTGTTCAACGGTTAGGCAGTTAACTGTAGATGTGGACTACAAATCGGGGAAGTGTTCAACGAGTCAACAGTTCAACTGTAGTTTCGCTATACAGGTCATTATTATAATAGTTATGATAAAAATAGAGAGGTTTGTTATGATAGATATGAAAGGCATGATTTTTATGATTAATATGAGAAAAATGCAGTCACTAATATTTATGATAAATATGAGAAAAATCGGTGGCGTGGTCGTTGGCGGCGGCGTTCGTTAAGGTCAAGGTTACAGTTTGTTTGTCAGACTACTTGTCAACATAGAGGCTAGAGACAAAACTTCCGTTTCTGTCATCTCTACTGATGATCTCTCTATTCTTCTTTCTTTTGTTCTTTCTTTTATTCTTCTTTTTTCTTTAGAATACTATCTATACTATATCATCTTACTATTATATATTGATGGGGGTTCTATTTGGGTTTGGGTGTTGGTAGGTTTATGGTGTTGGCGAGTTCTGGTAGTTTGTTGTATATGAAGGCTAGTGCTATGAGAACTTCTATGTCTTCATCTCTGTAGCCTTTTGTTTTGAGTATTCGTGTTAATCCTTCTTCTATGCACATGTGGATTCTTCCTCTATATTGATGGGGGTTTGGTTAGGTAGGTTTTGATGTAGGGGTGTAGGTAGTAGGCGCGGTCATGTAGTAGTGATTGGGCTTTTCTTCTGCATGTGAGTAGGGTTATGTGTGGGTGTTGCCATTCCCATAGGAGAGTTTCAGTCATTAGGAAGTCTGCTATTTCTTGTGGGGGTTTCATTTAGGTTTCCTTCTTTTGTTTGTGGAGTAGTCTTGTGATGGTTAGGAATTCTTGTCCTGTTGGAATGGTTGCGTATGATGTTAATGGGATGGGTTCTAGTGCTTTTACAAGTGCGCTATGCTTTGCTTGTGTGATGATTTCTACAGGGTATAGTCCTTTGTAGTAGCGAGTTTCAGTCATTTCTTCAGAACCTCAAGTCCTTTCATAGCAAGACTTTTCATGTTTTCTATACAGTTTTCCGCATGTGTTAACCTATCCATACTAAAAGCGCCTCTACCCTCTGAGATTTCAGTTAGCATTGGCTCTAATAATTGTCGTAGTTCTTCTATGGTTTTCTTCTTGACGTTTGCTATGAGTTCTTCTATGTAGTCGGTGTAGAGTTTTAGTTGTTCTTGGCTTTCAAAGTATAGTTTTATTGTAGGCTTAGTTTTTCGAGCGATTTTCATTTCTATCAATTCAAGTTTTCCTTCTTGTTGTGCAGTAGTCAAAGAGAAAGCAGATTTTTCCAGATGTGTCTTGTGGTCCACACATGGTTCTGTCTGGACAGATATGAGAGACTAGGCGGTGTAGCCAACGCTCAACTGCTAGTTTGTTCAAGAGACTCTCTCCATTTCTTTCCTAGTCGCTTCTGCATACGTTTTGTGATAGGTTTCTTCATGGGTGTAGCCATCTTTCAACAGCAAGATTAGATGTCATTCTGTTTCGCCAACATCCGCAAAGAACTGCCTAAATTCATTCATTTGTTTGTATATCGCTATTCCATATCTTGAAGATAGACCTAACAGCAAACCCATACGAAAATAAGGATTTCTTAGCAATGTTTCAAATTCTTTCGCTTCCATAAACGCAGCACTAGACGTCCTTTCCAACCAATCTAAAAACTCTTTAACCGAACATTCAGTGATAAGGTCTTTATTTTCTCGATCTAAGCGTATGTAGATTCCACTATGCTTTACCATTGTTGCACCTATCATACTAGAAGATTTGAGTGTTATTTAAGGAGTTATATAAGAATCTTCTAGTATGTTTCTCTCTGCCATTTCTTGTATTTCAAAGTGCCTACTGAGTAGCCATACTTGTTTATGAGCCATGATTTGAAGGGTTTAGGCATATACATCAGTGTAAACATTGGTGTATACACGGGTATACATATAGGTGTAGAGTCACGGAAAAGCCGTTAAGGTGATGCCCATGCGCCGAGCAATCTCTATTAAGTGAGTTGGGTTGCAGCCTCGTCTAAGCCATTTGCTAGCAACAAGTTCCGCTTCCATTCTAAGGGTGACTCCTGTGAACATTCTTGATTTAGCCCATAGTTCGCCTGCAAAATTCATGTAGTGATGCTGCTGAATCGTATACATGCCAAGCGGCTCTAGGTAGTCTTTGACTTTCTGCTCGATCATTGCTTGCACTGGGTAAGCGGCATTAACTTGTTCAACCATGAAAGGCTTATACTCTGTGATTCTAGCGTTAACTACTGAGCCACTCCATTTAGCGTTGAACTTGTTTGTTCTAGTAGATGCTGACCTAACCATAATTTTTCAGTCCTCAGAAACAGTATGAGAGTCTTTCCATTTATAGATTTTGCAGATGATAAGCCAGATAGAGTATATAATCCATGCTGGGCTAAGAATAATAAGAATGACTCCAATATGTTGAATCATGAAGCCTGCTAAGAGTATTGGAAGAATACCCATGATCGTTCTGAGAATCATGGCTTTGAAGAGTGACAAGTTTTCTATGTGTGGAAACCGTTGAAACTTAGAGAAAAAAGAGGGGAGTTTAAGTTTAGCCATTGAAAACACCTACAGCGCCCACCAGGGAGGTCCGCCCATCATTATCATGTATGTAGCTGAAATGAGTCCAAAGACAACAAATGCTAGAACTCTTTTCCACATGTGGTTTTTTCCTCTTGTTTCTTGTTGGTTGAGGGTAGATTGCTGAAAGGAGAAAGGACCACTCGCCGGTAGGTCCGTTCTTCTATCTACCCTATCACAGTATTATCGCTGTGACTTTAAATGCCTCTTATTCTTATTACATTTAGAACAGAGGACTTTTATGTTTTTTAGTGAAAGGTAAGATTTGCCATGTTCATGGTCAAGTTCTAGATTTTCTTTCACACCACAAATTGAGCATTTATTCCCTAATGCTTCTATCAAAAGTCTTCTAAGAGTTGAAAAGTTAATTGTATCGCAAAATTTTTTGAGATATTCCCAACTTCTTTTAACATATTCTGGATTTAGTTCGCAGTATTTTCTTTGAGCTTCTCGATGTAATCTTTTCCTTCTTTCCTCTTTTGTTTCCACTTTAATTCCCCAATCATATTATGATGTGACCGTGAATTACTCTGCTTCCGTGACTATAATGGTTCTCTTCTCTGGAATAACCATTATGGTTACGTCTTGTGTTTCCTCTTTAAATGGAAATTGGCTGTCGTCACCGAGTTCTTTAGGAATGTAAATTAGATATTTGCTGTCTTTGCGTTTGAATAGTCTTCCAACCGCTTTCAAAGGCACTCAATCACCTCACAATGATGCGCCACAGTAGGCACATCTTTCAGGCTTTCTCTTCTTCTCGAGGATGATGGGTTTGCCATCTTGAAGCAGAACAGTCATTTAGCCTTCCTTCTTAAACAATTTTTCATAGCGGTTATATTCATACCAACCTAAACCACCAAGAACTATTCTACCTTTTTCATCTTCCCAAACTTCAATGACAGTTTTTTTACCAGTTCTAATTGAGAAAAGTAACTTCACTTCTTCAAGTCTCCTATCTTCTTAATGATGAGTGTAAACTCTTTCTGATTATAGTTGTGCAAGTCCAGAACCATTCTATGTAACTCTTCAAGTGGCGATAACCCTCCTGTTTCAGATGGAATCTTGAACAAGCCATTACCGTAACTACCGCCTAAGTCTTTGATTCTCTGTGCAATGCCTGCGAAAACGTCTTTTCCTAAGAAAAATTTAGGCTTCAAATGGACAGCGCCATCCTTCTCAAAAACATTCAACATATCAACTATTTCGGCGCCTAAAGCCTTCTTGACATCAGCAACACTTTTACTTTCAGACATTGATTAATAGTCTCCTTTTTTCCATTCGCTAGGGGTTTTCTTATATTTTTCCTTACCCTCTTGTTTAACATTGGAGCAATGCAACCACTCGTAGGTGCAACATATACTTTGATAATGAAAGTCAAGTATTTTCTCTGTGCAAGTCTCAATTTTTGGACATTTCTTTGGAATACTAAGATTACTTTCACTTTTCTCTCCCAAGACTAAGACACCTACTTTTCAACCTCTAAATCACGCTTCACAACCTTTCTAGGATGGCGCCACAAAGTCCTAGGGTTAGCATCAAAAACCATAGCAGGAAGAATAATCTGTCCATCCTTCTTAACTATCTTCTCAATAGCCATAGCCTTCCAAAAGCCCTTACCCTTCAGCAACACTTCAACCTTAAACTTTCCAACATAATAGCGAGTCTCAGACAACCACAACACCTTTACTTTGATTCTCTCTGTTTCAGAATCCACTTCATCAATGATTCATGACAAGCAAAACACAAGTCATAATCTATTTCTTCTTTGTTAGCCACAGTAACTCTTAGTTCTTTCAAAGTCTCTTCGGGCACATAATACTTTTCACCGCAAACATCACACATATGAATCTCTTGCAAAGTCATATTACGACACCTTTTCTCTAGTTGAATACTACGTACCACACATATTTAAACATTCTTTCCAACACAAAATTACCTATGATGAACATTTGTTTTTCCCTCTCTCTGCAACTCTCACCTTAGTATCTTATTTGATGAATGTTGTAGGGTTAGTAAGTATTACCTACTATAGGGGTTTTAGGGGGAAAGCGAGTGTATATGGGTAGGGTAGTAAGTAGCTAGTAGTAGTATCCCAAAACCATTTATAGTAAGTAAGACTTACCTACCTTGTTATGCCACAGGAAGTTAGAATTTATACATTCAAATTACCAAAGGAGTATTGGAGTATTGGCGATAAACTTGAAGAGTTGGCAAATCTCGAAAAGGTTAGCATAAGTGAAATTATTAGGGCAGCAATTGAAGAGTATGTTAAGAAGCATAAGGATGGGAATCCTCAGAAGCCTCTATTTCCAACGAATAAGCCTTGGGAGATACCTGTAGTGGAGAGAAGAAGAGAAAATCTTGAATGGATTGAAAGCCTTGTGGAACGGAATGCAGGTAAGATGACGCAACTTCAGCTTATGGCTCAGTTTAGTTCAGTTAGTGGCTTGAAAATGGAGACTGTGAAAGAGTATATTCAAACTCTTTTACTTGCAAAAAGGCTTAAAGTTCAAGGGGGAAAAGTCTATCATAGAAACAACTTGTCAACATGAATTAAAAAGGCATAACAGAAGTGTTTACTGTCTTAAAAGAGACCAATGGGTTAGCCTTAATCTATGTGGACTATGTGAATCATTCATCAAATCTGATAAGCAAGTTCACGAAGAGAAAGAAACAAATAGTGTTTCAGTTGTTCCCTTAAGTAGATTTGAAAACACCATTATTGAGAAAGAAGAGGGGGTGAAATATCATGGATCGAACTGAGTTTGAGTTCTTTGTGGTAGCACAAGAGAAAAAGGAAACTGAAAAAGGACTTGAATTTAAACTGAGACTCAAGAGCGGCGCAGGACATACTTTAACTTTCAAAGGTAAAGATGAAAACATTTTTGAAGGCTACCCAATAGGACAAGCAGTAGGCGTGAAACTTGGCAACCCTCAAACAATTTTAGCGAAGAAATAGGTGAAATCAAATCATCTACACTAAGATACTTCCTCTACCCCTTTTGTAAAAGTAATAACAAACAACCGTATAGGCTCTTTGACATCACATTTGAAAACGTTGTTGGCTAACCATTTGATATTTTTTGCATAACGCCTCAACTGCTCAACTTTGTCTTTTCTATTTTTTCCCTTAGTTACGTCAACTAAACATAGTCTACCATAACTATCTCTTAAAATCAAGTCTATTCTTCCTCTGAACACAGCAACTTCATGACCTACTGCTTCCATACCCTTCTCAATAGACTGAGGATTTCCATAATACTGTCTAACAACATCTTCATGAGTTAGCGGCTTCTCAGTAGTCAACTTGCTCAAGTGAGAGGTTCTACATGCAAAGTAACTCTTATAATCATGATATTCTATTCCACATACTTCACATTTCAAATTTTCCATGAATAAATACTTCCACGTGGAAGTACATAAAGTTGACGGAGAAACTCCGTCACACAAACCCTCTAGGAAAAAGCCTTCAAAATACCCACTTAACCCCATTTTACACATGTTAGAATAATGTTTCACAAGTCTTTTATACATGAAATGTTCTTTTCTAGTGCTGTGTAGGTGAAGACTTTGCAAGGTCAGAAAATCGGAACTATCGAGATTATTCGTGTGTCAAGTAGTGGCAGAAGGAGATACCTTAAGTTGACTAAAGAATTCTGTGACGCTTTTGGCATAGAGGTCGGCGACAAACTCAGAGTCAAAATAGAAGAGAAGATAACTGACCCAACAGTGAAAATCGGTCCAGCAAGCGAAGAGGAATAAATTGAAAATGAAGATTTATAGTGATGATCCAAATTTGCCATACAGGACCACTACAATTAATCATCTACGCACCAAATCTGAAATTGATGGACTTTTAGCCTTTTGGGGAATCACAAAAGTCATGTGGGATTGGGACTTACCCCATAACAAAGTTTCATTGACTTTTCAAGTGAACGAGAAGTTTAGCGAAAGCCAAATCTCGCCATTGATTCATCTTGAATGTCCGTTCATTTGGGATAAGAAGGGAAAGAAAGGAAGAGTAGAAGAGGTTAATTGGAACATCAGCCTTAGACTACTTCATTGGTTCATTAAGAATTCATTGGCATGGGCTTATACAAGTCAGAGTGAAAAGACCGTTGCTTTCTTGCCTTATATTTCTGTGAAAGAAGGTGTGCAACTGAAAGATGTGATTAAGCAGAATCTTGAACGCATTCAAGCGTTGCCAGCATTGACAGAAGAAAAACTTTCAAAAGTCATAACTGTAGAAAAAGAACAGAAATAAGTGATTTCATGGTTTCTAGGGCGCCTAAACTGAAAGAACTCAGTCTAGCAGATGTTGACGCATGCATTAGGAAAGCGTTGAAGATGAAGAACCCTAGAAACAAGTATGAATGCTTAGAGTCATGCATTAAACTGAACAAGATGCTGCTAGGAATAGAAGCGGCTATAGTTATCTTATGATTCTTCCTTAGTCTTCTTCATTAATTGCTCAAGACCAGCCAAAGACACGAAAATACCAGCAAACGACACAAGATAGTTCTTGACTGCTTCAAACACCCATCTAGGCGCATCAGCGACTATTATGTCCCATTGAGCGTTAGCGAAGAACTGTAGAATCCACACTGCGAAAGCCGCTATTAACGCAACTGCTGCCGCATCTTTCAAAGTCATTGGGTTACCAGTGTTGAAGGGATTAATATTTAGTTTCACCACATCACCACCTTTCATGTCAATTAATAGTATCCGTAGTAGCCTTGTGCAGTTAAAAGTTCTACCATCAGATTAGCCTTTTCCTCTCGGATGCCCAAATCTAAGAATTCTTGTAACAAGTCCTCTTGTGTAATAACTGCGGTCTTAAACTGCCATGAAAGAATATCTATCCTCTCTTGCATCAGTTCATCTTCATAGTTCAGTTCCGCCTCTTGAATCGTAAATTCTTTTTCTGTGGATTGAATGAATCCATCATCTAAGTATTCTTGAAGTGCAGCCTCTAACTCTACTGCTGAAGCCCAACCCATGCGGTAACGGTAAACCCAAAGAGCGATTTGCCTACGAATCTCATCTCTTAACGGTCTAACTTTGAGCATAGCCAAGATTTTTGTGATGTCTCGATCCCTTACGCCTCTTTCCTTCAGAATCTTAGTCGCCCAAATACTATCTATCTCAACAAAATCAGCAATCCTAGTCAAGTCATAGACTGTGGGAATATAGTAACTGTTTTCTACAAGTTTGCTGTGCCATTCTTTATCAAAGCCTGCTGCTGAATATAATTGGTTGCGTTGATTTGTGTCTATGATGCCTTTCGCCCACATGTAGAAGGCTTCCATAATGCTGGGCAACCGGGTGTAAATGTCATAGAGGAAATCGCTTCCCCCTTCATACCATTCATTTGCTGCTACCCAACTGTCAAACTTCTTACGATCTATCTTGCCTCGCATATACGCATTGAAAGCGTCTTTAGGATGTGGAATACGCTCAAACAAGTGTGGCAAAACCTTATCATACACAGATGTGTAGCCGTCTGCTCGAAACAAATACTTCATGACATCTTCTTTTATGACGCCTCGTTTGAACAGTGTGAATGCTTGTCGTTCCTCTGGTAAATTCTGAAAAATCGCCATCAATTTATCTGCTGAGCCTTCTTCCCACTCGTTTGCTTGAACATACTTGTTAAAGTCTTCTTTTTTGATGGTGCCTCGCATCATCATGTTGAAAGCGTCACGTGGCATCGGCAACCGTTCATAAAGTTTAGGTAGAAACTGACTCCATCTAGGCTTGAAGCCCTGTGCCGTAAACAGAAAATTCATTGCAGTGTCGTTTATTTTGTCTCTTTTGAATAGGGTGAAGGCTTCCCTTGCATTTGGCAACCACTCATAAATACTGTCTAACTTGTCAAAGTCTTCTTTCTCCCAACTGTTAGCATAGTAGAATGCTTCCTTAGTCTTAGAATCTATTGCACCCCTCATCATCATGCGGAAAGCAGCATTCTCATTAGGAATATTCTTCCATACACTTCTCAGAAAGTCTGCGCTTGCTTCGTCCCATCCATCATAACTAGCGTAAGTTTCAAACTGTGCATCAGATATTTTGCCTCGTCTAAAAAGACTCCATGCCATACGTGAATCTGGAACAGTAGGCGTGTATTCGCTAAGCCAGTGACGGCGCATACGTGGAATAATGCTTGTTTGCCACTGCAAAGTGTTATACGCATACAACATTGGACCTGGATTGTAGAAATTCTCGACTAGACGACCGTAGCCTTGAAAACCGTTCAAAGAGCCAATCCAATTCGCTTCATTAATAAACTTGTTTATGTCACCAATCTCTTTTATGAGTGTGTTTGCTAAATCATGTAGGCTTTGTTTTTTTGCACCATAGCATACACCCATTGGGTAGTTTTGAATATACATGGCTGGTTGAGCGCCTATTCCTAACAATCCAGCATAGGGCGTATTTGTGATTGCACAGTTGAGTTTATCAAGTAGTGTTCTCTGAGCGCTTAGTTTAAGCAACTGTATGATTAGGTCTCCAGCCTTCCCTGCTGCCCAAAGATATTCAGATGGAACGCCTGCCGTTGTATGATCTGTTGGGTCTCCCACTCGGTTATACCATCCGCCTACACCATCTACTATCCCATAAATTCTTTTTGGAAAGAGTTGACCNNCCTTCTTGTTCTGCCATATTTTAGCGTCTTCCTTTTTTCTTGCTTAACTGTGATGGCGATGCTACTGGATACATCTTAAATTGTTTGGCTGCTTTCTCGGCTTCTTTCCTAAATTGTTCTTCTTTCTTTGCTTTTGTTGTTTCATCTTCTTTCTGACTCATGTTTTCACTTCACCTTTTCTGATAAAACTCCCATAGAATAAACTCTAAACTCTTATCCTCTGCTGCTGTGTTCTCAATGTAGACATGAAAGAATATCTCGCTTCCCACTGTTCCAGAGGGTAAACCAGTTGTTATGACACCTACTTCTGCGCCGTCAATGTAGAAACGGCACTCTGTGCCAGCAACATACCGAGCCTCTAAACTATGGATTTCACCAGCCACAAAGTTAAGCAAAGCAGCAGTTAATGTCTCGGCTACTCCATCACATACACAACCAAAAATCTGATTGTTGACTATCTTAAAGCCTATTGCTCGTTCAAGTGCAGTTGGCAAGCCACCTACAACTATATAGCCTACTTGATTTGTGTCTGTGACAAGCGTAACTGTTGTTCTTAATCTTCGGTCTTTATCCCATGTTGAAGGAATAGTTATAGGGTCACAAGCAGGAGTAACTTCCATGATTGAGCCTATGTTTACACCAGTGCTTATACTTAAAATCCCTATGGCAATACTCCAGTTTCCAGTTCCAACAGTTGAAGGGAAAAAGCCATCAGTGTGCTGAAACTGAGTCACCATATAGAAGTCTCTTGTCCACAAGTCCATCTCAAATATTCCCCCTGCACATAATGCTGCTACCTCTTGCACCTCTTCTAATACTGATTCATCTTTTCCTCTTAAAACATATTCGCTAATCAAAGACTCCTTTTCTGATGCTAAGGTTTCACTTGTAAACTTCCGATATAGAACTATCATTCTTTTCATGAAGCCAAGATAGTATTGCCACTCATCAGTTGGCACTCCTAAAGTGTCTAGCAACTCCATACATGGAACTTCACATTCAACATGAATGTCTAAGGGTGGCTTAAGCAACTCAGCCATGCGTGGCAAATACTTCTTATACCGCAGCGGAGTCACATGACTGTCATACTTCTGAACTCTTCTAACCCTTCGCCGAGCAAAACTGGTTCTAGCCACACCACGTTTCCTAACCATCTGAAAGATCACTCATTCAAGATTATGGCTAAGGGCTTTGAAGGATGCAGACCAGCCTTCAACGCTACTGCAAGCGTATAATCAATGACTACCCAAACTTGTGTGCATCTGCCATAATAATAAACATCATCAACAGCGTCGTATTCGCCTCTTAACCCACATCCAGCTTGCAAAGCGTTGATTTCATCTATTGTCCAAGCTAACCCAGTGAAGGGATTTAAAAGATATATCCCAGAAAAAGTTACCCATGCCGTTCCTGCAGGGTAAGTAATAGAACTATCATATTCTGTGCCGTTAGTCTTGATTTTAGTGTAGTATCCGCCTCTGCCTGATTTAACGTTACGCACAACATTATAGACTCTTATGCTGTTAATTGTTGAGCCTACAGGTATGCTTGTGGCTGGTAGATTATGCAAGTCAGCGTAACTTTGGATTTCTGCTGTTACGGCATGGTAAACGTAAGTTGTATCGCCATCACTAGGAGTCTCATCTACACAATCCCAATTAGGCGTAACGGCTGGGAAAGGCGTGCATTCTGTTTTGTCGCCTACAGCGTTAGGTCTAAGAGTTTCTGTTGGCATTATAGATTCCTCTAATCTTGGTATATTGGGAATATTTCGCCTACATCAACAATGTCCACATGAATAGCGTCTGAAGTAGCTTCAATCGTGCCGTCAACGACATAAGGCTTTAGAGTATCTTGAATCTTCTTTACGACAGCACTCTTTTTTACATCATTTAACTCTGATAAGAAAGTTACGGTATAGCGGTATTTCTTCATGTTTTCACCCCCATTTAGTGATACCACACTTTAATCATGACTTGAACATCATTCAGTCTTAAGACATCTAAGTCAACATTTGCGTCTTCAAACCTAAGATTGTAAGTAGCGTTGCCATCTACCTCGCTTTTAACATCGTGAGCATCATCGCCACCTATGACATCGCCAAATTCACGTGTAGATGCTGCTACGGTCCACATGTTATCAGTCAAAGGAATAGCAATAATGTCATCTGCACCCCATGCACCAGTGGATTTTTTGATTCTGATGTTTTGTGCGCCCTCTATAGCGTTGTCGCCACCAGCATTCGTGTTCTCTATAGCCCTAACAATTAAGAAGACTAGCACTTTGTCTAAGATTGCGCCTACTGGAATTCCACTAATCACTACATTTGGCAAATCTGTGTCGAATGCTGCTGCTGGCAAATCTATGACATCATCAATCACAGAGAGGAAAGTCATGCAATGCTTAGCCTTATCAAGTTTCGCTTCTAACGCATCTAACAAGTCTTTTAAGGCTTCTAAGCCCCATGTGCCATCATCAAGTTTAGCCTCAACCGCATCAATCAACGCTTTCAACGCTGCTAAGCCATGTTCAGCATTATCTAACTTGTCCTCTATGTCTTGCAATGTTACCAAGATGCCTTTCACCAACCCACATTTATAGTCTGCAATGCTTATAATTTCATCTACCTCATGACTGTCAAGCCCTCTCAAAACAAACTCGTTTCTAAGGCTAGTTCTTTCCTTGCTATATGTTTCGCTGCTGAAGTTCAAGCATTTAACGAAGCACCTTCTACCCAAAGCAGCATAGTAAGGATAGAGTTCAGTGGCTATTCCATCTTCGGCTAGTTCCGCATAAATCTGAAGTTCTAGTTCCTCTTGATTTGTTAGCCATTCTTCAAGAAGTGATGCGCCCTGTGGTAGAGTCTTTTTGAACCATAAGGGAACAGTCTTAGAGCGCCATGTCTCAGCATACTTCTTGATTCGCCTCAGACTTGTTGCGGTTCTAGGCTTACTCTTCTTGACTGGCACACTCAGAAACCTCACTTTCTAACTATAGATTGAGGATTTTTCCATACATATTGGTGACTTGGTTGACAGTAGAATGTTACATAGAACTCTTTTGGAAATTGGTTCATTTTGAATATTGCAAGTTCTGAATCTTGTGGATTATTTGGTTTAATCTGTTGTGGTTGTGGGGTACCAAACTTTTTTAGGTCTGCTATGAAATATTGAATAATTTGTGTTTCGTCTGAACTAAGAAAACCATACAAAAGATAGTTAACAAGTCCCTCCTGTATTTTGTGAATCTCAGTTTTGATGCCACTTGGTCTTGACCATCGAATTGTGAATTCATCATAGAATCTTTCAAAATAGTTAAATCTTCGTAAGCGAACTGCTACCCTAAATGGCTTAACAAGGAATATGGCAAAATCGGTTCCTTCTTGTTCATCGGCAATTTCTTCTTTAGTTATGAATGTTTGTCCAAGTATGTTCTTTATGAGATTAGCGAATTGACCTTCAATTTGTCTATCTTTCTCATATGTTGAATTTGTCAACTTCATTTCCCCACACGTTGAAACCTTCATGCTTCTCACGTGCAAACATATCTAAACGTGGCTCTGGACTTACTTTTCTCACAAGATCATAAAATTCCTCTGGTTTTCGTGAATGTTCTCGAACCTTTCCATTAAAATCAAGACGTTCACCCTTTTTTAGAAGTTCAAGTGAACCTTTCCGTCCGAATAGAACATGCTCAGTTGAATACATCCAACTGAAAGGTGTGAACCCAACATTTTTAACCCATGTTAAAAGACATTCATATTTAACATTCCAAAATCGAAAGACTTCAAAAGCTGTTGGCAAATACTTATGAG
>CXWL01098947.1_pt1 | contig 13114 bp, 9 predicted proteins | sample 590931 | NCBI WGS metagenome assembly CXWL01 (sample SAMEA3498368, study PRJEB10139) | groundwater metagenome | biome: water well; material: biofilm material | place: Germany | collected 2015-04-27
CGTATGCCTGCACCATTGCTGGTGGCATTCTTGCATTCGGCAGCAGATAACAGGTTGGTGGCCATCGTGGTAACTCCTATGGTGTGGAAAAAGTTACCACGAAAGTTACCACGGTCTGTGCTTGGCTGCAATGGGATGTTACCACACTGCATTGGACTACATGACTAGCCTAACGCCGTGTATTTGCTTGAGTTTATGGACATTGCTGGACGAGTTAGGATGCTAATCTGGCGGAGAGGGTGGGATTCGAACCCACGGTAGGAGTAAACCTACGCCTGATTTCGAGTCAGGTACATTCGACCACTCTGCCACCTCTCCGCGGGCGCGCATTTTACCAGCAATGCATAAAATCAGGCAGAATGTTCACATGTGTACGCCTGCGTATCCATTTCCTTCGTCCCTTCGGCAGGACTCATGGCGGGCTCTGCCTATTTGGCCCATCCTGCTGGTGTGGCTGGGCGCCTGTTTGCTTGCCGCCTGTTCGCCGCCAGACCCGTCCAGCATCCTGCCAAAGAAGCCGTGGCGGGAAGAATTGACGGTTATCGTGGCACAAGGCGAGAACAGTGTGGATGCGGAATTTGAGCTGCAACTCATCACGCTGTTCACCAAACGACTACAAATAAAAACCAGGTTCCTGCCGTTGCCGCCGGACAAAATAACACCGTCCATGATGACGGGCAGGGCGCATATCGCCGCGGCCGGATTGCGCGGCAACGAAGCCGGCGGGCTGCGCTTTGGCCACTCCTACCAGACCGTGAGCGAACAGGTGGTGTGCAATGGCAAGCCGCCGAAGCGCACGGATGGGCTGGTTGGAAAAACCATCGCCGTAGCGGACGGCTCCGCGCAGGAAGCGGCGTTGCGCGAGGCGCAACAAAAACTGCCCGCGCTGCGCTGGGAGTCACGCCACCAGCAAACGGTCAATGGCCTTCTGGCGGAAGTTGCTGCGGGCAAACTGGAATGCACCATCGCCAACGAGGAACAACTGGCGCTGGCGCGGAATTTCCACCCCAATCTGGACGCCGCATTCGACATTGCCGCGCCTTCCAGGCTGGCCTGGGCGTTTGCGCCAAGCGGTGACGTGGCTTTATTCGAGGAAGCGCAAAAATTTTTCGCGCTCATCAAACGGGATGGCACGCTGCGCCGCCTGCTCGACCGCTATTACGGCCACAATGAACGGCTGGAGCCAATAGACGCAGTTGCGTTCATCACCAAAACACGCACCGATCTTCCGCATTTCCGGCACCTGTTCGAGGAAGCGAGCAGGCTGACCGGAATAGACTGGCGGCTGCTGGCCGCCATCGGCTACCACGAGTCGCACTGGAATCCGCTCGCCACTTCCCCCACCAACGTGCGCGGCATAATGATGCTGACCGAAGATACTGCCGACCGCATGAACGTGACGGACCGGCTGGATCCGCGCCAGAGCATCCTGGCGGGATCCCGCTACCTGCAACTGCTGAGGGATCAACTGCCGCCGCGCATCGCAAATGAGGAGCGCACCTGGCTGGCGCTGGCCGCTTACAATCAGGGCATGGGGCATCTGGAAGACGCGCGCGTCCTGGCGGCGCGCGCCGGGCTTAATCCGGACACGTGGATAGACGTAAAAAAGATGATGCCGCTACTGGCGCAGCCCGAATATTCGGAGCAGGTCAAGCACGGTTATGCGCGCGGCGGGGAAGCGGTCATTCTGGTCGAGACGGTGCGCCTGCACTATGACATGCTGAAGCATCTGGATACCCACGAAATACCGCAGCTACCAGAAACACCGTTTCACCTGAAGCTTCCTGGCATCCCGAAACTCAATTTGCCCCGATAACTTCCAGCCCGCCCATATAAGAGCGCAAGGCTTCCGGCACGACCACGCTGCCGTCGGCCTGTTGATAGTTCTCCAGCACAGCAACCAGCGTGCGCCCGACTGCCAGCCCGGAGCCGTTCAGCGTATGCAGCAACTCCGGCTTGCCCTGCGCGTTGCGGAAACGCGCCTGCATCCTGCGTGCCTGAAACGCCTCGAAATTGCTGCATGACGAAATCTCGCGATAAGTGTTCTGCGCGGGCAACCACACTTCGATGTCGTAAGTCAGCGCGGCGGAAAACCCCATGTCGCCCGTGCAAAGTTTCACCACGCGGTACGGCAGGCCGAGCCTCTGCAAAATGGCTTCTGCGTGACCGAGCAACTCTTCCAGGCCTTCGTAGGATTTCTCCGGTTGAACGATCTGCACCAGCTCCACCTTGTCGAACTGGTGCTGGCGTATCATGCCGCGCGTGTCGCGCCCGTAGGAGCCCGCCTCGCTGCGGAAGCACGGCGTGTGCGCCACGAACTTCAGCGGCAGTTGCTCCAGCGGCACGATGGAATCACGCACCATGTTGGTGACCGGCACTTCGGCGGTGGGGATAAGGTAGTACGAGTCTTCCTTATAGTTAGCCGGATTTAACCCGCCACTTGCCATATCCGCAGCAGAAATTTCCTCGTTTGAAAGGAATCGCCCGGTAATCCTCTGCTCGAAAGGTTGCGCAATCCGGAACAAATCCGCCTCGAATTTCGGCAACTGCCCGGTGCCGCGCATCGAATCCGCATTCACCAGATAAGGCACATAAGTCTCGGTGTAGCCATGCTGCTCGGTATGCGTATCCAGCATGAATTGCGCCAGCGCGCGGTGCAGCCGTGCCAGCGGCCCTTTCAGCAGCGAGAAACGCGCACCGGAAATCTTTGCGGCAGTTTCGAAATCCAGCCCGCCCAGCCCTTCGCCGATGCTGACGTGATCCTTCGCCTCGAAAGCGAATTGCGGGACGCTGCCAACCTTGCGCACTTCCTGATTGTCCGCCTCCGACTTGCCCTGCGGCACCGTGGCATGCGGTGTATTGGGAATGACGGAAAGAAACGCATTCAACTCGTGCTGCACCTGTTCCAGTTTTGCTTCTAACTGCTTAAGCTCTTCGCCGAGATTCGCCACCTCAGCCATGATTGCCGCCACATCTTCGCCTTTGGCCTTGGCTTGGCCGATCTGTTTGGAAGTAGCATTACGCTTGGCCTGCAATTCCTGCGTGCGGATCTGGATGGTCTTGCGCTCGCTCTCCAGTTGCTCGAAGCGTGCGGTATCCAGCAAATAACCGCGCGTCGCCAGACGCGCCGCAACGCTGGGCAGATCATGACGTAATACTTGTATATCTAGCATGAGAACCTCAATTCAAAATCAATTCAGCCACAGAGAACACAGAGGTCACAGAGAAACTCGTTTGACTCCGCTGATCATTTGCTTCTCTCCAAAATTCAGCAGTAGCCCACGCTTCAAACTCGTTGCTTTCAGATAAGAAAGTAATTGCGCCGTCGCCACTTCAGGCAAAGTACGCAAGGATTTCACTTCGATGACGACTTCCTTTTCAACCAGCAAATCAAGCCGCTGCCCTTGGATCGCATGTCCTTTGTACATCACGTCAACCGCCAATTGCCGCTCAAGAGCCAGCCCCATCAAACCCAACTCAATACATAGCGCTTCTTCATAGATGGATTCCAACAGACCCGGTCCGAGTGTTTTGTGAACCTCTATTGCTGCAGCGATAATCTTCTCTGTCAGTTGGTCAGCCACGATTTTCTCTGTGATCTCTGTGTTCTCTGTGGCTAATTCTTGTTTTTCGCTTTTGCATCCAGCTCGCGCAAGCGTGCCAGCTTCTCCGCGATCTTCGCTTCCAGCCCGCGCTCGGTCGGCTGGTAAAAACTCACCTCCGGCATACCTTCCGGAAAATAATTTTCGCCCGCCGCATAGCCTTCCACCTCGTCGTGCGCATAGCGGTAGCCCTTGCCGTAATCGAGCTGCTTCATCAGTTTGGTCGGCGCGTTGCGCAGGTGCAGCGGCACTACTCTTGAGCCGTCCCGGGCGACAAAGGCGCGGGCGGCATTATACGCGACATAGCCGGCATTCGACTTTGCGGCCACGGCGAAATAGATCACCGCCTGCGCCAGCGCCAGCTCGCCTTCCGGAGAGCCGAGCCGCTCATAAGTTTGCGCCGCTTCCAGCGCGATCTGCACGGCGCGCGGGTCGGCCAGCCCGATGTCCTCCCACGCCATGCGCACGATGCGCCGCGCCAGATAACGCGGATCGGCGCCGCCATCCAGCATGCGCACCAGCCAGTACAGCGCGGCATCGGGGTCGGAGCCGCGCACCGACTTGTGCAGCGCGGAAATCTGATCGTAGAACGCCTCGCCACCCTTGTCGAAACGGCGCAGGTTCTGCGCCAGTGTATTGTCGAGAAATTCGGCGGTAATCTGCGACACCCCGGCGGTAAGTGCGGCGGTTTGCAATTGCTCCAACACATTGAGCAAGCGCCGCGCATCGCCGTCGGCGTAGCCAATAATGCGCTCGCGCGCATCATCGGTGAACTCCAGAATATCCGTTCGCCCTGAGCCTGCGGAAGGGTCACCGTGTAGCGGCGGGGTACCCACCGGCGTACCCCTTGCGGGTGCTGTCGAAGGGCGTAACAAAGAGGCTTCGACAAGCTCAGCCCGAACGGCATTAATAACTGGGTGAGCTAACTCTAAAGACTGCTGCGCCCGCTCGAACAACTTTCCCAATTCGGCCACGGACAAGGATTGCAGCACATACACCTGCGCCCGTGACAGCAGCGCGCTGTTCACTTCAAACGAAGGGTTCTCGGTGGTCGCGCCGATAAAAGTGACCAGCCCCTGCTCGACAAAGGGCAGGAAAGCGTCCTGCTGCGATTTGTTGAAGCGGTGTACTTCATCCACGAACAAAATGGTGTGGCGTCCGCTCTGCTGCAAAGTGTTCTGCGCCTGGGCGATGGCATCGCGGATGTCTTTCACGCCGGACAGCACCGCCGACAGCGGCACGAACTCGGCATCGAACGCCGATGCCATCAGCCGCGCCAGCGTGGTCTTGCCCACGCCCGGCGGCCCCCACAGGATCATCGAATGCAGCTTGCCTGACTCGAACGCCAAGCGTAGCGGCCTGCCCGGCCCCAGCAGGTGCGACTGCCCGATGACCTCATCAATATGCTTGGGGCGCAGGCGCTCCGCAAGGGGGGCTACGGGTGAGAGTGGGGCGAATAGATCAGGCATTGTTAATCGCACCAAAAAATATTTTCACGCCATACTCCTGTAGGTGCGAATTTATTCGCACGATTAACGGCTTCTGTGCGAATAAATTCGCACCTACAAAATTCGTATCACTACGCAAACTGTCTCGCCAATCCATCCAGCGTCATGTTCACCGCAATGGCATTATGCGGGATCAACACATAGCGCCAAGGCTTGCCGCCATTGGCAAGCGCATAGTCGGACGCATTCTTGCACCACCTGATTGCCGCTTCCTTTTTGGCTACCACAACGGGATCGGTCATCTGGTTACTGGCTTTCGGTTCCAGCATATAGATCGCATCTTTCGTCTCTGCCACAAAATCAGGCTGATACTCGGGATGATCGGCTCCCTGTTTGTAGAAAATCAGAAATTGTCCCTTGGCCGGCTTGAACCACTTCTGCGCATCGCGCTCAAGGATAACCGCCAGCACGCGCTCCGCTTCTGAAGCAAATTTCTGCACCGGGTACAGGCAATTCTTAAAACCGCCGAAAACATACTTCGACATATTGCTTTTATCATCAGGCGAGACACGGTAATCCGCAGTTGGCTCATTAACCGAATAGGTGTAAGCGCTAGGCTTGAGTTCCACATATCCCTTGCTCACCACCACTTCGTAATCAACATCCTCTTCCCAGCTATGATCCTGCATCTGCGCATGGATGAATTTGGCAATATCGCGTTGGTAGCAGCGCAACACCTTGCGGGCTTCATCCTCGGTTAGATAGCTGCAAAGGTGCCTGACGGTTTGCTTGGCCAAGTCATACAACAAGTCAGCCTGGTCGTCGTAAGACACATCGTCAAAATCCATCAAACCGCTGACGACATAATCCTCGATCCGCTTCTCTTCAATGCCGCCATTACCCATCGTCACCACATCAAGTTGATTGGTGCGCAAGTGTTGAATCCATAGGTCTTCCGACACCGCCGGATATTTCAGCGTATCCAGCTTCAGGGTGAACGGCTTAAATCCGGCTTTCACCTCGCCTTTGGGCACAACCAGAATGCGCGGGATTTCTATCGTCTGTTGCATCACCAACTCGACCATTTTTGCTACGACGGCGGCAAAGTCCGGCTGCTCGGTCACACCTTCCAGTTCCATCTGTGTGGGACGATGCTGTTCTTTTACAGCCTTGACGATGGCGGCCTGTACCTCGGGATTTTTCAAGTGCGCCAGCGTCGGCACAGCCGTCGGCTGATTCTCCATCTTGCGTATCACGTCGTAAGCAATCTGCGCGACTTTCTGCTCTTCCGGCTTGGTGAAGATGGGCTGCACATCCTGCCCGGCCATCTTCGTGCTGGCCGTCGCATCGGCTGGTTTCAAACCCAGCTTGGCCGCGAGTTGCGACTGCGAAACGATGGTCGCGGTTTTTTGCCCGAAGTCATCGTCATCCAGTATCACCGCCTTCAAGTGAATGGCGGAATCAGGCCGGTTTGCCTCGTTGATGATTTCCTGGAACTTGTCATGTGCGACGATGTTGAGCCGATCCACCGCAGTCACGCCGGTACGCTTGCCATATGGCAGGCGCAGGCCGCGCCCGATGGACTGCTCGATCAGAATGCGCGCATTGGCGGCGCGCAGTGGCACAATGGTATAGAGGTTGGTCACATCCCAGCCTTCCTTCAGCATGTTGACGTGAATGACGATCTCGGTCGGCTCTTCGGTGTGTTCTACCTTCAGCAGCCGCTCGATCATTTCTTCCTCTTCTGCACCGGTGCGGCTCGAATCCACCTGAATGACCTTGTCCTTGTAGCGCCCCTCGAAAAAGCCATCCGACTGAATTAACGCCAACAGTGAACCTGCATGGGTCGTATCGCGCGCGATCACCAGCAGGAAAGGTTTGACGATCTTGTTATCGGTTTCGCGGGCGTAAGTTTCAAGCTCCACCTTCACGCTCTCGTGCAGGCGTACACCGTCTTCCAGCTTCATGCGCTCAATTTCTTCCGGCGACATCCCAGCCGGATTAAAATTCTTGCGCGTCACCACGGCAGGCTCTTTCACAAAGCCATCCGCCATCGCCTTGCCAAGCGGGTAATCCACGATCACATTTTTGAACGGCACGGCACCCTTGGTACCTTCCACGAACGGTGTCGCCGTCAGCTCCAGCCCCAGAATCGGCTTCAGCTCATTGATCGCTTTGATACCGGCACTCGCGCGGTAGCGATGTGATTCATCCATCAGCATGACCAAGTCTGGCAAACCGGCCAAATAATCGAAATAGCTCTCGCCCAGAATCTCGATCATCCGTTTGGTGCGGGGTGCTTTGCCACCGCGCACCTCGGAATTGATCTTGGAGATATTGAAAATATTGATGCGCACCCCGCCGAACAGCGAGCCACTGGCGGGATCGCGCTGGTCGTAGTTATCTCCGGTAATTATGGAAGGCGCATCAATGGCGAATTCAGAGATACCCTTGAACACATACTTCGGATGCGTGCGGTCGCTGAAATCCGTAATCAGTTTGTTATAGATGGTCAGGTTCGGTGCTAGCACGAAAAAGTTATTGATGCCGTGCGCCAGGTGCAGATAGCTGATGAATGCACCCATCAACCGCGTCTTGCCCACCCCCGTCGCCAGCGCGAAACACAATGAAGGAAACTCGCGCTCGAAGTCGGTCACCGAGGGAAACTCGCTATGGATAATCTCCAGCGCGGCGGCAACGTCCGCCCCTTTTCTAGGCGGAACGATTTCAGTGATGCGGTCGAGAACCTCCAACGAGCGCCGTTGTGGCGCGCGCAAACTCAACCGCCCGGCGATGGCGTTCACATGGCGGTTCATGGCTGGCCCTGTTGATTCACGCGAAGCCGCGAAGTCGCGAAATCAGAATGATTGTTAACAATACGTTTGGTTCCTTCCTTGAAGGTTGCGCTACCGAAATTGATAAGAAGACCCAAAGGCAAGTCGAGAAGGCGAAGATAGGTTAATACTTGTTTACCATGAACAGCGGCCAAGTTTTCCACGGATTTTAGTTCAATCAACAGACTTCCTTCCACGATCAAATCAGCCCGAAAGCCCTCATCGAATCGGAGACCGGCATAGTGAATGGGGATCGGTTTCTGTCGTTCAATGGTGTCGCTTTCCAAACACCTTTTGGATGCTTGTCAGGATTCTTGTAACGTGCATCCATCTCTTCGGTTCGTGGCATCTTATTTGGACGCCATGCAATTTTGTCTTTTGCGTAAATCAACACATGGTCATGGTTGTCTGACAACCACTTTGCATCATTTGCGATTGTATATTTTTTCTGCCAAACCACATTCGCTACAAAATTCGCCCGTCCAAACACCTCGTCGCACAACACCTTCAGGTAATGAGCCTCGTTATCATCAATCGTTATCCACAGCGAACCATCATCCGACAGCAACCGCCGGATAATCTCCAGCCGGTCGCGCATCAGTGACAGCCAGATCGAATGCTCCACCCCGTCGTCGTAATGCGTGAACGCGCTGCCGGTGTTGTACGGCGGATCAATAAACACGCACTTCACCTTCCCCGCAAACTCCGCCTCCAAAGCCTTCAAGGCCAGCAAGTTGTCGCCAAAGATCAGCTTGTTGTCGAAGATGTCGCCGATTTCGTTTTCACGCGAAGACGCGAAGCCGCGAAGGGAAGAACCTTCAAGAGAAACGGCATTGCCATCTTTGCCTTCAAGCCTTTCTTGCCTTTCACTTCGCGCCTTCGCGTCTTCGCGTGAGCCAATCTTCACCCGATGCTTCGCGTGATAACTCTTCGCCGGGTCTTCCAGCAAAATGCGCGGCTCCAGCTTGGGCCGGTTCTCCTTGCCGATCCAGGTGAGTTCGAGTTTTTGTTTTTTGCTCATTCAGGAAATCTTTAAATATTCAAATTTCGTCATTCCCGCGCAGGCGGGAATCCAGTCAAACAAAATATCCCTTGCGCAGCAAGGACAAACCCAAAAGTATGATGAATAAAACCGCTGGATTCCCGCCTGCGCGGGAATGACGGACTATTCTCGCCTTCAGTGAGGGCCATCAGGATAGCTGGTCAATACGCCAGATGGCAGTTGCCAGTTTGGCAAGCAATTTTTGTCGTGCGGCGATGCGGTCTGGCGTCCAGTCCGCATTTTCTTCGCCGAGTTTTTGTGTCAACCCGAAGCCGCTGGCCTTCAAAACCGGACGCTTGATGGCATACGCGGCATTGGCGATGTCCTTGTTTGCGCCTTTCGCCAGCAATGCCATATTCCCTATGCGGTACACCATGGCTTCCACATCTTCATCGGTAAATTGTTCCCAACCCGTTTCTGGATTTTGCGGCAGCACATGTTCGACGGTGAAGGTATCGCTTTCAAAGTCGTTGTCCTGGCCGCTGTGTTGCCGCTCCAGTTCGCACAGGATGTAGCGCACGATACGGTTGTTGCGCGAGTCGGTGGTGCGAATGATTTTTTCGGCGAATATCGCTTTGAATGCGTCATCTTTCGGATAGATTTCCTGCAAGGATTCCAGCACCTGGAGCGAGCTGGCCGAATCACCCTGATTGAGTTTTTGCGCTGCCGCGTAGTAGGTGCGCTCTTGTTCGTTGGTGGGCAGATTGCCGATGACGTTGTAACGAAAGGCGATCATCACACAGGCGCGCAGAACCGATGAAAATTGATCTTCCGGCAAGGCGCGGTGCGCGGCCAGGATTAAAGAGAACGGCTGGCGCACGCGAAACAGGCGCAACAGTTGCGCATAGCCTTTTAGCGTACTGTTCCAATGTGATGCATCGGGCTTGGTCAGCGCCAGATAGGTGTCCATATCCTCTTCCATGCCGCGCAGCAATTCGAAGACGGCGGCGCGGTCGGCAACTTTGCCGCGTATGGTTTTAAACAAGTCAGACTGACGGGCGAAAGTTTTACGGCTGTTCCAGTGGCTGCGCAAAAAGTCTGGAAAGCTCTCCGAACCCAAGCGCGAAACCATAGACTCCCAGCGATCTTCGAGTGCATTCATTTCATTGGGATGCTCGTTTTGCTTGTGCAGCACCGAAAACAGGTAGTTCTTTAGCAGGTCGGTAGAGGACAGCCGCACGCCGCGCGCGTTCAGGGTTTCAAAAACCTTGTAAGCGTTGAGTTCGTCGGTGACGCTGATGACGGTGAAAAATAGCCGGTCACTCATGGTCTCGACCAGACTGGCCAGTGCCATCCCTTCATCGCCACCGCGTTTTTTCGCGTAATCTCGAACGCGCTTTTCGAACCACTCGAAGGCTTTGCGCAAACTGTGCTCCGAGGCGCGAAAACCACGCACGGGCAAATGCCCCAGCGGTACCAGATAAGTTTGAAAATAACTGTCGTTGTTGCGGTTGAGTGTCAGCTTGCTGCGGGTGACCAATGTGACCGGATCAAGATAGCCGATGTAGGTGTTTCTGATTTGCTCCAGCCGCTGCTTGTTTTGATCTGGATTTTTCCCTTCGTCTACCAGACGATTGAGGTTCTTGAGTACGGACAGCGCAATCAGGCTCAATGTCGTAAGCCGTTGCTGCCCGTCGATCACATCAAAGCATTTCTCGTCTTGAGATTGCAGAACGAGATAGCCCATGTAATGCGCCGGTTCGCCCCCTTCCTGAATCGTGCCTTGAATATCCGCCCACAGGTCTTCCCATTCCTCGTCAGTCCAACTGTAGTCTCTCTGAAAACGGGGGATTTGGTAGGTCAACCCATTACCGATTAGTTTTCGGTAGGTGTTATTTTCAGTTTTAAAATTCGTTGCTGACATAATTCACTCCTTCACATTCTCGCGGCCTGCATCTTCCAAGGCGGGGAATTCTAACCCATCTATCTCCTGCAACGACTTCCCCGCAATCCCCTGAAGGTCGCCATACATGCCCACCGTCGCCCCCATAACCCGCTCAATCTGTTCTTCGCGCTTGGCCCATTGTTTCATGATCGCTTTGCGCTCCTTGTCCAAGTCTTCCTGCATGGTGGAAAAGGCTTCGACGATAGCTTCCACACGCTGACGGAAACGCGGGCCGGTGAGATATTGGTAAACCATTTCTGTTTTTGTTTGCTGGCCTTCGGATGACTGCCGCGCCAAGGCAAGTTCAAGTAACGACTGGCGCAGGATCGCTGCCACCGGCAAGGCTGCACGCGGGTGCGTTACCCAGATGCCTTCTATCAGCTCGAAGGTCTCCACGCCCTTCGGCAACACTTGGCTCACGATCACGGCGATTTCCGCCTTTGCGGTACGCTGGTCATCGCGCAGTTTTGCCAGCCAGCCATCGCTCCAGTTTTTGGTGCGCTTGAACTCCCATAAAATCGTGCCGCCGGACTGTCCGCCTGCGCCGACAACACGGTGCAGCACATCCCCGCCGAATTCGCCCTTGGGCACTGGCTCGATGGCATCGAATGGAAATTTGCTGCGCAGCAGATTTTCAATCTCCAGCTCCTGCACTTCGCCCTGCAATTGTTGCGAACCCTGTTCGGCACGGCGCTTGGCCTGTTCGCGCTTGGCAATGTCGCTGTCCTTCTGCGCCAGTTGTTGCTCGAACTGTCTGCGGGTGGATTCGATCAGTGGCGCGGCCAGCGACTCGGTTAGTTTTATCTCGGCCTTGCAGGCCGGGCAGGTGATGGTTGGTTCGGTCATGGTTTGATCCTTTTTCCTGTACTGGAATCGCCCAACTGTTTTAGTGTACCGATGCCGACCAGCGACCGCATCTGCGTAATGGCAATCGCGTTCAATTGCACCAAACGCTCAGGCCCCGTCAAGCCTTGATGAATCAGCACCGCATTGATGCTTTCGAGATTGGATAGCACCACCAGTTGTTCCAGGGTGGCGGCATCACGCATGTTGCCCGTTTGATCGGGGTTGGCTTGCCGCCATTGGGCAGCAGTGATGCCAAACAGAGCGACGTTGAGCAAGTCGGCCTCAGAGGCGTAGATGATGCCGGTCTGTGCCGCTGTCAGGCGCGGCGGGATCAGCCGTTCCTTGATGGCATCCGTGTGTATCTTGTAGTTGACCTTTGCCAGGGTGCGCTGAAAGCTCCATTCCAACGAGGTGGCGCGGGATTCTTCGTCCTTGAGACGCTGAAATTCCTTGATGAGATAAAGTTTGAACTCCGGGCTGAGCCAAGAGCCAAACTCGAAAGCGATGTCACGGTGGGCGTAGGTGCCGCCGTAACGCCCGGCTTTAGCGTGCAACCCAATGGCAGCCGTGGCGTCTATCCATTTCTTGGCTGACAGGAAAAAACTGTTGCGCCCGGCCTCGTTTCTAATTCCCTCGAATTCGGGGGAATTAAAACCTGGGTTGTTAAGTTGCTCCCATACACCCAGGAACAGCACCGTATCCTTGTTCTTGAGCCATTGCTCGATCAGGGCACTGCCTCCATCGAAGCGTTTGACCATGTCGGTGAGCGAGATGTAGTCCTGCTCATGCCGGGTGGCTATAGCTACTTCGGTACCCTGCACGGTGATGCTGCGGTTCTTCATGCTAAACGCTCCTTGAAATTGCCGACACAAATAATGGGTTCAGGCGTCCTGACATACCCTCTACTGCATTAGGCCACTTTGTGATTATAAAGCGTTGCCCTCCTTGGCTACGCAATCGTCCAGCGTATCGCAAGCAATTGCTCGACCCGCGTGCTCTGGTTCATCTTGCCTTCTATCGCGGCAATCAGTTCTTCACGCTGCTGATCCACTTGATCCTGCGCGTCGAACAACGTCCGCCGCTTCAAGTTGCGTTGCGCCTCCAACGACTTGATCTGTTTCTGGCCTGCGAGTTTATCTTCCAGTGTCAATGCGGTCGTGGCGGCGCGGCGGGCTTCCTTGATCTGCCGGTCAAATTCCTTGATCTCGCGCTCCAGCCCCACCTTGAGGTCATCTGCCCAGCCATCCAGCTTGTCCGCTTCTTCCTCAAAAAATCTGGCATTACGCTCGGAGATATTTCGCTGAATCGCGGCTTGGCGCTGCTGGGTGATGGTTTCAAGATTACCCACCCTCTCCCCCAGCCCCTCTCCCGCGAGCGGGAGAGGGGAGCTTGATCCGGGTAGTGTCAGTAAGCTGCATGAGCAGGCGTTCATAACGGCTAAGGTAAGCTTTGGAGGC
>CXWL01020783.1_pt1 | contig 13110 bp, 14 predicted proteins | sample 590931 | NCBI WGS metagenome assembly CXWL01 (sample SAMEA3498368, study PRJEB10139) | groundwater metagenome | biome: water well; material: biofilm material | place: Germany | collected 2015-04-27
TGTATTCGCTCATCCAAACATCTTACGCCGCAAGCGGCGGGGAATTAACCCGAAGAGATTAAACGCGGAGTAACTTCTCGTTATTTTTTCTTGCTCTGTTTGTTCAAGTACATCTTCTCACTGGCTTCCCGCAATAGTTCTTCCACACTGCGTTGCTTGCCCAAGCCGGCCACATGGCCGAAAGACAAGGTGTAATCCCATCCGTTCTGTTTGAATTTGCTTTCTGTGGCTAGAGCGATTCGGGTTCCCAATGAAAAGCACGATTGTTCATCGGTATCCGGTAGCAATAGCACGAATTCATCTCCACCCAACCTTGACGCAATATCGCCTCCCCGCAAATTCTCACGCATCGTACCTGCCAATATTTTTAGGGCTTCATCCCCTTTTTGATGCCCATATTTTTCGTTAAACGCCCTGAATTTATCGATATTGAAGAACAAAAGCGAATATTGTTTTCCGCTGCGCTCACTTTTGGATTGTTTGTTCTCGAACCACTTGATGAACTCCATCCGATCAAGCAGTCCAGTTAGCCAATCCTTGCGTGAGTATTCTTTTTCTTCCCACAACTTGGCGATCACACGCCCGATAACCAAGAAAGTGACACCGCGTGTCACCACGTTCATCAGGAACGCACTGACCGGAAAATTGGGCCATGATACGGCTGCTTCGGCAAGACTCCATGCCACAGCGCATAAAATTGCAACAATGGTCAGCGTCTGAGAATCGGAGGTTCGCTGTGCTTGCAGCGCCCCGAACCGTGCAGTCTGAATGACAGGCAAACAATACAGCACGTCAAGCGAGTAATAGCTCTCCGCCATGTAGTAATTGAGTATCGTGATGAATAGAACTTCGATGAAGACCAATAGGGTGCGGAAAAGCATATCTTGGATTGCCAACCGGTGAAGTTGATTTGTTGCATGGTAATCAGTTTTGAATTTACCCTCAATCGTTGCATTGATCCTAGTGAGACAGGATTATCCACTGACTCTGCGATTTCGGACATTAATCACACGCAAAATCGATCAAGGAACCGCACTCGGTTTTACTATATGCGTTGCCGGAATATAACTGAAATGCCAATCCGCATATTGCGCCTTGCCTTCAAAGTCTTTCTCGGCCAGTTTGAAATTGCCCTTCTTAACCGGCTCCTCATCGGACAGGCTATGCACCCCGATGATCGCACCATTCGGATTCGTTAATATCCCCCATTCCGCACCACCCGTGATCGGATCGGTATATATCTTCCTCAGATAGCGTTGCGTGGAAGGATATCTTGGATCTTTTATCAGGTCTTCCAGACTCATCGGGAAGGGCTGAAGTTTATTTGCAGGTGGCGCATGGTTGCTATAGGACTTGATGGCTTGCCTGAATTGATTCCCAACAAAAAGCAATTCTTGTTCTTTCGCACGTTTATTGGCTAGATGCCAAACTTCCCCAACTGCTAGCAGCGCAATCCCCATAATGGCGATAATCATCATTAAACCCAAGAAGGTGAAGCCGTTCATTCGACGGGTACTTTTCAGGCGCTGACGCCTGTTACGTTGGCTGAACGTTGCTGACAAAATCATCACCAATCCTTGTATTCAGTCCCATCCAGTGCTTGTCCGGGTGCACCACTCTTGATATCGAACACCCCGCCTTTTTCGACTGAATCCGGAGCGATAATCAACCAGGAAGTACTGTTCTCAATGATTGGATCGAACGGGACGCTTCTGAGATATTTTTTGGTCACCAAATCCTGCAGACTCTCCGGATATTTCCCATTGTCGCTATAGTATTTATCCAGCGCCTGCCTCGTCAACGTCAAGTTCTGATGCAGTACTGCTTCTTTGGATTTATCCACGCTGTGAAAGTAGCGAGGTACAGCGATAGTCAACAAAGTACCAATGATCGCCATCACCACTAGCAATTCGATCAGGGTGAAACCGCGCTGGTTTTGTTCAATCATTGGAGCCTCTTTTACCACTGACTATATGGCACACCGTTCAGTCCCGTGCCTGTCGAAACTGAATAGATATCGAACACATCATCCCCTTCTTGCGGGTCATCGGGGCTGCTTTTGTAACTGCGCTTGCCCCAGGTCTCATCATTTGCAGCATTCTCATCAGCCGACATCGGATCGCGCGGCAGTCGCCTGAGAAAATAGATCTGATTTTCGTTGGTCGGATTCTTGATGTCGGAAACCCCATCCACCAAAACTTGCAAAGTAGTGGGATAACCTGAACTCCCTGCCGACCGTTCGATGCGGCCATCGTCAGACGCTTGTTTGTAAGCATCCAAGGCCTCGCGGATTTGGCGCAAAGCAACGCGCAACTCCTGTTCCTTGCTATGTTGCACCGCCAATTCTGCCATCGGCAATGTGAGCGTCGCCAGCAACCCGATGATCGCCAGCGTCATGATCAACTCGACGAGAGTGAAACCTTTTTGGTTCATCGATTATTCAAATTTAAGTCGGCGACTCGATTGCAGCTCTCTTGGAAGATCATTGTTATGGGGAGATGGCGATCGTGTGTGCATCTGGGACAGCCAAGGTAATTGGCTCACCATTGATGCCAGCCGCAGTGATCGAAATGACGGAAACTGCCGTGCCTTGTGTTGTCGCAATCACTTCGAACTGCAAGGTGACCACGCCGGATGCAGTATTCGCACCCGCTCCCGTCAATTCGACGGTGATGTCACCACCCACCTGATCGATGTGCTTGGACAGGCTTGACGCAGTATTATTTTGTTTCATCGCGTCCCCCTCGATCACGTCAACCGCTTTCAACACTGCAGGATCGAATCCAACCTGGAAACCCAACGATTTCACCCCTTGAATCGAACGTGCATTCAGCGTCAGGGATAATTTTTCGCCCACTTTGGCTTGGCTGCTTCCAAGCCAAGCCAAGCCCAAAGGCTGGGACGCGGCAGCATCGGGTGCATTTCCGGCAGCAGGGGGATTCTGCACGAGCGGCTGGGCTCGGGCCGAAGCTGGACCGGGGGGATTACTGCTCAGCGATACGGTTCCGAGCGGCTTCAACACCAACTGGTTGCTGCGCAGGGCCGATTCTGTGCCGGACCAGTATTCCATATCACGCGCATCGGGCAGTTTATAGTTACCTACGATATGCGGTGTGATGGAAAGGATAATTTCGGTTTTAGCCTTGTTTCCCTTGTCGCTGGAAAACAAACGTCCCAGTATGGGCATTTGTCCTAGGGCGGGTACCTTGTCCACCGTATTGCGATCCTCGTCGGTGATCAGACCGGCAAGGATCTGTGTCTCACCATCACGCAAACGTAATGAAGTCGAGGTATTGCGTGTGCCGACCCGGTACACCTGGGAACCGGAACTGTTCGTTACCGCCAGACCAAGCGAACTGACTTCGAGGCTAATCTTGATGGTGACTTCATTATCCAAGTGGATATCTGGTTCGACATCCAGCTTCAGTCCGACATCCTGATAGGTAACTGTTCCCGTCACCACAGAACCGGTGCCGCCGGTAATTGGTGTCACGGAATTATTGATGATAGGGATGCGTTCACCAATCATGATCTTGGCCTTGTCACGATTACTCACGCGCAAACGCGGGCTGGACAGAATATTGGTGTCGCTATCCTGCAGCATGGCATTCAGTGTGATCGAAGGCGCCGGACTGGTCACAATGGTCGAACCGTTAATCGTCCGCAGATCGTCGACAGAGAGTTGGGTCACCGCTGCGGTGGCATTGGTAGCTGCCGACGTCACAGTGCGGGGAAGCGCAGTAAAGGAAAGCTGTGTGGGGAATTTCGCTCCGATCTCGCTCAGCCGTGAGCGGCTGATCTCCAGTACTTCCACTTCCAGCATCACCTCGGGTTCGGGGATGTCCTGATCGGCGATCAGTTTTTCCGCCAGATGGATCGCATCCGGGGTGTCCCTCATGATCAGGGAATTCGTTTTTTCGTGTATATAAATGTCTTTTGTCTTCAACATGGTTTTGATCATCGTCATCATTTGCTTGGGATCGGCATTGGTGAGATGGAAGCTGCGTATTTTCAGATCTTGGAAATCTTTAGTCTTGGTGGGGGTGTTCGGATAGATATACACCGTATTGTCGCTGAGAATCTTTTTCTCCAACTGCCCTTGCATGAGGATCAGATCGATCGCGTCTTCAACTGAAACATCCTTCACGAAAATCGAGGTCTTGATATCGGACTTGATATCCTTATCCAGCAAGACGTTTATCCCGCTGGTACGCGACAGTGCTTCGAACACCATCTTAACGTTGGCATCGCGGAATTGCAGGCTGATGGGTTTCTTGAATTTGCCCGTCAGAGTGGGTTCGGCCAACTGTACCTTGGTTTGTTGTTCATCGATTTGCCGCAACAGTATTGATGCCTGGCCGTGCCTGGGGTTCTCCATCAAAATCGGCCTGAGCGCAGCACGTGCGGCCACAGCCTCGCCTTTTGCAAAAAGGCCTCGCGCCTCTGCCAGCATCACATCGTGACGATTATCCATCACCAGAAGTTCGATAGCGGATTTAGCCAGATGATTGTTCTGGTCGATCTTGAGGATACGTTCATAAATAGATCGTGCGTTATCAGCGTGCCCAAGAGCTCGTTCACCTGAGGCACTGGCCATTAATCTGTTCACCACCTGACTTCGCGTGCGCAATAAATCGGATCGGTATTCCGGATTATTGGGTTCGGCGTTGCTGGCTTGTTCCAGTTTTGCCAGACCTTCTTCAACCTGCCCTTCCTGCACCAGATTCAACCCGCTGCTATGCAATTTCTGTGTCGCACAACCGGCAACAAACAGTGTCGTCAAAATCAGTAACGCATAGCCAACCCTGAATTTCGATTTAACTTTCAACATATCGTCAGGTCCTTGATTAAATTTGTTTATGTGTTGCGAATTCTTTTTCATCACAAGCTACAACGCGTCACCGGTCTGCAGGGTTTGTTCGATATTCAATGGCAAGTATGTCAAAACAACCATTCCCGCTTTGAATCCTTCTACCCGGTAAGTATTCTCGATCACATCACCTACCATCACGGTATGTACACGATCACCTTTAGCCAGAATGACCACACGTGAGGCCGAATCGCCAAACCGGCCAAGATAGGTGAAGGGCAATGTAGGAGCAGTTGGTGCGGGTGGGGGGGGCGGCGGTGGCGGTGCGATATTTTTGGGTTGTGGCGGTGCTTCATACCAAGAGGTGGTGTTAAAGACATCATTGACGCGAGATTTGTCTTTGCTATGCCTTTCCACCTTCGGCAAACGCTCCAACTCCACCTGACCGACGGATTGCGGACGTTGACTGCCAGCCGACTGCGGGTTGTTTGATTGTTGATTTCGTGAGGATGAGTTGGCAGGAACCACGTCAGTCTCAGTAGGTGCCATGACGATGATGGCAATGGACACGATGGCGAAAATGGCCCAATGTTTTCGACTGAAACTCATGAGGAGCGTACCAAATAGAGCACCAATCTGAGCTTGGCTTGCAAAAGATTATCCTGAATATCTTTGCGCTCGAACTGAACATCCCCCAAAGATACGGCAGGGACTTCCGCAGTCAATGAAAAAAGAAATTTCCTGATTTGCGGATAAGTGCCTTGTATCGGAAACGTGATTTTGACGCGAAGCAGACTGCCTGCTTTGTCTCGCGCCACCGTGTAGTCACCGTGGTTCAGACGGATACCTTCCTTTTCTGCCACTTCAACGATCTTGCCAAGCCACTGCGGGAAATCTTTTTCCGACGGGAAAAATTCGTAGAACTTTGCCAATTGGTCAGCGGGTAAAACACCTTTTCTTTGACTAGCCTTGCTACCAGGCATCGCCAGATCACGCGTAGCGGCGGTATGGAAAGTCGCGTTATCCAAACGCTTCTGCAATGGTCGGATCGTCGAAATGTAGAGTGGCGGGCAAACTGCCAACAAACCGATGGCCAAAATGCCCGGCCAAGCCAACTGGGGCAACCATTCGCGTGATTTCCGGCGCAACAGCAATCCAATAGAACTTGCGGACATGCCCTCCCCCTGCCGCAGTAGTTTGCGAATCGCGGCGTGCAAGCCTTTCCCAGTTTTGATCATTTCTGCTTATCCTGCCAAGTGGCAATGATCGCGAACTGTACCGGCTGATCAGGGTCTTCCTCCTGCACGTGGTGGTTTTGCAAGAAGACCGAGCCAAACACATCATGCCCCTCCATTTGGGTGATGTAATTCATAATCGATTTGAAGTTCTTGGCTTCACCTTTGATATGAACTTGGCGCTTTTCGACATCTGGCTCCAAAGATAAAAGGGTAACTTTGTTGCTACCCGATGACTCGACTGCCCGAAATAAGTCATCCCACGGCACACTCAGATGGCGCAGTGCATCATTCGCGTTTTTCACTTCCTGTGCCAGATCCGCAGGGCTTGAAGTCATCGAACGAACTTTGCTCGCACGCGCGGTATCTTGCCCTTGGGATATCGACAATTGAGCTTCCAAGGCATGCACCCGATCGCTTAGTCTGAAAAAATAAAACGCGGTTAATGACAAAGAAGCCAAAGCCATAACAAGCAAAACCACACCCACCCACGGAAAGGTACCTGGATTCTGAAAATCTAGGCGCAGTTCACTCATGGTCTTATCCACACATCGCGATCGCGAATTTATCGTCATATTCATTTGCAAATCCGGGCCGAATCACGGGCTGCAATTTATGCATTTTCCACGAGCCGCTCTGCGGCAGGTTGGATTTCCAATTCTCCGGGGACCAGATATAGATTTCTTTCGTTATTACATCCAACTCGGAGAGAAATGTCTCCCGTTCAATCAGTTCGGCTAACTTGTCTACCCAATCGCCCGCCACTTTCATGCTTCGCACGCTACGCCAGCGCCCGTTCTGCACCAAGCCTACACACAGGATTCCACGATCATGCAGGACGAACCAAACATCCTGTCCATGCAATTGACCGGCGCAATTATTGAACGCCGCCATCAGATAGGGTTGTACCGATTTTAACTTCACATGTACACGCGAGAACAAGTCGCGCAACGCATTCAGAAACAGCGCATCCACAGCGCTGCCCAGTTGCGTAACCGAGGCATAATCCTGATTCAGTTTGATCTCCCACGATTCAGCGATCGTTCCAAACAACCGGCCGAAATGATGCTTCGCATACGCCACCTCTTCCGCTTCATTGGTCAAATCATGGCCGACCTCGACCATCGCGTAATGCATGAATTGGTTGGAGAGAATCACTTTGGCAAGTGCCGGCTGCCATGACAATTCGGACAATGCGGACTCCAGAGTCTCAATACAATTGGACCATGAAGGCTCAGTGACGTCAGTACACGGAAATACGGATTTCTCAAGAACGGTACAGTCCATGCCGCGCAAAGTTAATTGGCGTCCGATGCGGATCAGTTGAACTTGATCGCGACTCAATACAACCCTCAATTCATCACGCAACGAAAGTGACACGATTTATTTCCGCTAAAGTCGATTCACCTTGCAAAACCAGATCAATGGCGCCATCTCGCAAGAACCTCGTGCCGTTCCTCTTCGCTGCCTCCCTGATCAGACGAACAGGTTGGCGCGCGATTATGAGTTCACGTATCTCGTCATTCAAACAAAGCACTTCAGCAATTGCCTTGCGTCCTTTAAAACCGGTCCCACGACAATGCCCGCAGCCTTTTCCGGCACGGAAACGAATCGACTTTACCTGTTCAAGATCAATCCCCGACTGCACGATCAATGTTTTATCCGGATGGTCATCAACCGCGCACTGTGTGCAATTCACCCGCACCAAACGCTGTGCCACGATGCCATTCAGAGCAGACACAAAGCTGTAGGGATCGACGCCCATGTTCATAAAACGCCCGATGACATCAAACACGTTGTTCGCATGCACCGTGGTGAACACCAAGTGACCTGTCAGCGCGGACTGCACGGCGATTTGCGCGGTCTCAGAATCGCGGATCTCGCCGACCATGATCTTGTCCGGATCATGCCGCAGGATCGAACGCAAACCGCGCTCAAACGTCAGCCCTTTTTTCTCGTTCACCGGAATCTGCAACACTCCGGGCAGTTGATATTCTACCGGATCTTCGATGGTGATGATTTTGTCCTCGCCATGATTAATCTCGGTGATCGCCGCGTAGAGCGTGGTCGTTTTTCCGCTTCCCGTTGGTCCCGTCACCAATACCATGCCATAGGGTTCGTTGGAAAGTCGGCGAATGAAGGCAATAGACAGGGCATCAAAACCGAGATGATCTAGACTGAGGCCCTTCATCTGATCAGACAAAGCCCGCTTGTCCAGAATCCGCAATACTGCGCACTCTCCAAAAACGCTGGGCATAATTGAGACACGCAAATCGATCTCATGTTTTTGCATCGAAACCTTGAATCGACCATCTTGTGGCGTTCGGCGCTCTGTAATATCGAGACCTGAAATTACCTTGATCCTCGAGATCACTTGCTCTGCCACGTCTCTTCCGTCCAAAGCACTCACCGTGACCAGTGCCCCATCAAGCCGATATTTGATAGTTAATCCATTCGGTGTGGTTTCCAAATGAATATCGCTTGCTTCTGCCTTCAATGCGTCGTAAACGGTTGAATGCACCAGTTTGACAATGAGACTGGATTCTTCGCTGATTGTCTTGAACGAAAGATCCTCTAGTATCTGGCCATCTTCTGTTGCCGTCTTGTGACCAACGTCCTGCATGCTATCCATCGCATTTAGCGATTTTTCGTGATGTGACAGATACGCAGCAATATCGGATCGATGCGCCAGCCCCCAAGTGAACTCAATGGAAATCCGCTGCTCCATCCAAGTCTGTAGCGCGACGTTGAAAGGGTCACTCATCAACACGATGAGTCCGTTATCCCCGTTCCTTAACGCGATGCAATCACGTTCGGCAGAATCGAAAAAAGGCAACACCTCAAACGCGGGGAGCAACTGATCGATGTCATCCATCGCGTACACGGGCAAATGCAATAATTCACCCAATGCCATCACAAAACCACGCGGATCAAGCCCACCACGATCTTCCAGCACCTCCGCGACACTGCGTTTGGTCTGTGCTGCGATAGCACGTGCTTCCCGCACATGCTGCGGAGAAAATACTATTTCGGTATTGGGCTGTACCACTGTGGTGATGCTCACTTGATACTCCCTGCCAATTCAAAAATCGGAAAATACATGAGAACTACGATAACACCAACCAGTAATCCTACAAATATCATCAATAGCGGTTCGAATAATTTGACGAAACGCTCAATCCAGCGAAGTGTTTCCTCTTCGTAAAAAACCGCGATTCGTTCCATCATCTCACCCATTTGTCCGGTGCGTTCTCCCACACGGAGCAGACGCAATGCCAAAGGTGTCGCCAAACCGTGCTTCTCCATGGCCTGCGAGATCGAACCTCCCTCCCGAACGACCTGCGAGGCAAATTTCAACTGCTCACGCATCGTGTTTTGCAACAATCCGGATACTAATTCTAAGGAGACGAGAATGGGCATGCCGCCTTGCAGTAGCATTCCAAGCGAACGGTAGAAACGCGCCATCTGGTAGATTTGCAAGCGTTTCCCGATTCCTGGCAACTCCCAAAGTTTTCGTTTCATCCACAATTTGCTGGAAGGCTGGATGACCAAAAAGAAAGTGCCAACGAATATAGTTATAACCGCCCCCAATAATGCGTTGGAATGCACCTCCAAAAATTGTCCCCACTGCATCAATAGTCTTGACATGAAAGGCAGCTCCCCGCCCATGTCCTCGTAGATATGGCTAAAACTGGGAACAACGAACACCATCAGGAACAACACTACCAAGGTGCCCACCACGGCCAACAAAACCGGGTAGATCGATGAAGTAATAATCTTCTTCTGGATTCCTTCCATTTGCGCCTGATAGACAATGAAACGGGATAAAACCTCGGACAATGCACCTGTCTTTTCACTTGAACGAACGGTCGCCACATATAGCGTGGGAAAGTCGTGCGGCGATTGTTCCAATGCGTATGAAAAATTATGTCCTTCGTAGAGCAACGCGATCGTCTTCCGCAAAGTTTTCTTGACCTCCGGTTGGTCCTCTTTCTCAGCCAGCGTTTCCAGCACTTCAATCAAGGGCAAACCGGCATCCAATAATGCGACCAATTCCTGACTGAACATGACCAACGGAAATTTGGGCTTGCGGCCGAGATTCAAAGACGACCATTGCTGTTTTGACTTGCTAGAAATAACGGAATAACCACGCAATCTCGCTTGGGCTTCCGCGTCACTGGCGTTCATAGCCTCCAATTGGAGCAACGACAAACCTTCGCTTTCCCGTAGCACTTTTACTTCAAACAGCATAAGCACCCCGAGAAGATCTCATCAGAAAGCGAGTAGAAATATAGTCGTAACCTGCCAAAACAGGCTACCAATTGGGTATATCGGCGGCTTCCCCCTCGCCACCCTGTTGACCGTCTTTTCCCAAAGAAACCAAGTCGTAGTCACCATGTTCACCAGGATATTTGTACAGGTACGGATTACCCCACGGATCGAGCGGCACGCTCTTGGACAAATAGGGACCATCCCATTTGGGCAAATTCGTCGGGCGTGTAACCAGCGCATTCAACCCCTCCTCGGTGCTCGGGAAATGCCCAACATCCAATCGATACTGATCAATGGCTTTCCCCAAGCCGTCAATCTGTGCGCGCGTCGCTTTGATTTCAGATTTTCCAATTTGTGAGAAATACTTTGGTCCAACGTAGCCTGCAAGCAACCCGATGATGACCATCACAACCAGCAACTCAAGCAAAGTGAAACCATCCTGTCTGATCCGGACGCGATGCGATGAGTCACAATGTTGGGCGATTTCCATGGTATTAATTGATTTGAAATTGGCGGGCTTGAAATTGACTTGATCGGTGAAAAAAAACGGCGTGCGCATTTTAAACTTTAACCTTATTGCTTGTTCTTCTTGGGGTTGTTTAATTTGTCATACTCCTTCAATATCACCGAAGCGTCCACCAATCCGTCAATACGCACCCAAGAATTCGCAGTACCTTTTGCACGCAAGAAAGTGACTGGTTTGTGGTTCATCTTATCTCCGACATAAACGTCAAAAGTCTTTTGCACCAGTACGCTGTTCTCGTAAGTCCCCGTCAGGAGTTTCCATTGGGCACCTGCTTGATAGTTTGCTGCAAATTCTTTGAGTTTGGCCGGCGTGTCATTTTCGGGATCGATCGAGACAGAAACAAGTTTAGCCTCGCGCCTTTTCTTGCCCAACTTAGCCTGGACTTGTTGGAATGTACCCGACATCGCAGGGCAAATCGTGGTGCAACTGGTGAACACAAAATTCAAAATGATAGAGGAATTCTTATCGAAGATATCATGTAACGCGACTTGTTCGCCGTTCATATCCGTCAACTTGGCATCTGGAATCGTAAACGAGGTAACTGACACCTTATGTGTCCCTCTTTTTGCGAGTTGTTGTTCATGTTGCGAATGATCCATCTCATGCTCATGCATGTCATGACCCATCGCGTGCATATGTTCAGCGTGCTCATTGGCGTGTTGGTGCTCTTCTGCCATCACCAACGGCACATTCACAAATAACAGGCCGCAACATACAGCGCCGACAGCTTTTCTGAAAACAAATTGTGCCCCAATTATTTTTTTACCCAACTCAGAACATATAAACGAATTTTGCATCTCATCTCCTTCATGAATCCAACTAAATTGACTGACACTGCTTTTACTTACATATTCAACACCCTACTAATAGTAGCGGCAGCCAGAATCTTATGCAAAATAATTTGCAACTTGCAATTCAACGGCCACAGTTCATAGGGTGATAAATCACGGCTATTTTTCTTTCCGAATGTCACAAAGTTTACAATTTAAGTTAAAGTTCGTATCTCGTTTACAAGTTGTCTATTGTTACAAAACTTGATATGGAAAAAAATATTGTTTGCGCGATAAAAATAAGCCGGTCACTATTCTCAGCTCAAAAGTACCTAGCACCCTGTCAAATTTTGTACGTTCAGGCAGGTTATGGATATTATTCAAATCAGGGCATCCGCAATGCAATACATTGAAAATGAAAGTGTTGACACAGACCTTGCAGTGTGTGACCCGGCATTTGGCCTGGATGATTCCAAGAACTTGCTGCCACACAAAAAATTCAATACCCCAAGTGGTCGGCGTCACCTTGCTACAAGAATAGCCCGCGACCATTCCGATTTGCAGGCACACATTCAGCGAATCTACCTATCACTGGACTCCAGAGATTCTGAAGAAATGATCTTTGGTGTCTTGGTCGATCTTTTCTTGGCTTTGGGAGCCAAGGGATATGAATTGCGTGAGGCAGTATTAAAAATAGCGCGGCCGCAACTGCATGTAAAAGATTACCAGTTTCTCGTTCAGCGTCTGAAAAACGGCCTGCAACGTATGGATGTACTGCCTGTGTCCGAAGACTCAGTACTCGATCGCGCACTTTTCGGAAGACGTTATTTAGTTGTTCGTCAACGAACCAAAGCCCCCGTAGTGACTGACGCGGTCGATATCGCCCTGATGCATCTTGAAGATGGTGACATCAAAGGAGCCTGTGACGTTCTGGAGTCGGCTTTGCTGAGCGACCCAGCAAATGTTGCCGTTGAAGCCGAGCTTTTGGAAATCTACCGCCGCAGCAGAGACGATGCAGGATTTCTGAATATGCGTCAGCGTTTGGAAGAGGCTGGCGCAACGCCGGGGGCTGAATGGGATGAGTTATAAAAAATGACTCTGTCGCTAATCGTTGGGTTTTTGAATTGTCTGTTGGATTGTTCAATCACGTCCGTGGCCGACTCCGGCATTAACTTGGGTGTCGTCCAGCCAGAAGGAAAATGATTATGAAGGACAAGCGTATAAAGCTCGCCGTATTGAGCCTTCCGCAACGGACACAGGCGGTGCTGGAGTTTTTCATCTCCAATGATGGCCGCGACACGTTCGTCTTGTCGTCGGAAGATAAATCCGATGTGGCCGTGTTCGACTTCGATATTCCCGAGTCGCTGCAACACTGGCAGCGTTACCAATCCAAGGTGGGCAAGCCCGGTATCCTCTTATCCGTCACCGAACAGAAACTGCCCAAGACCGTTTGGGTGCAGAAACCGGTCACGGCGCAAAGCATGCTGGATGCCGCAG
>CXWL01038099.1_pt1 | contig 13109 bp, 10 predicted proteins | sample 590931 | NCBI WGS metagenome assembly CXWL01 (sample SAMEA3498368, study PRJEB10139) | groundwater metagenome | biome: water well; material: biofilm material | place: Germany | collected 2015-04-27
CAGTCGGCTGATCTTGGGGATGGGTTCGGTATGTTTCTCGTGGCGCAGTGCTACGAGCTGGGGCAGGAACTCGAGAAGAATCTTGCTGAGGCCATTGAGTGGTATCGCAAGTCGGCTGACGCGGGCGTTTCCGGGGCCAATTTTCAACTTCAAAGGTTGGGTGCCACGTGACACGCTGTTGTGACCTTCGAACTATTTCTTGTGGGCACTTTAGTGGGCTGCTGTGTGGATCTTCCTAAAGTGCGCCGCTGTTTCCGTGATTTTGTTGCCTCGATCCCCAGCCAGGTGGCCAGCTTCTCGGCGTAGGGACCGAGCTTGCTTGAGCTGGCCCGCCTTTCGTAGTTGGGCTCAGCCTCATCCTGACCGCAGGTACTTCTTAACTGTGTTGCGAGCCAGGCTTGTACGCCTTGAGATCTCGCGGATGGACATCTGATCCCGCAATGCCCAACGTCTGATGACTCCTCGCTTGAGGTCAATTGAATCGCCCCGGGTTAGCCGATTTGTTGACCGCGTGGTTGCGGTGTGAAATTAAACCCTTGGGCAAAGCTCTGGCGCAGGTGATCAACTAAGTATTGAACGGCCTTGGGCACTTGAGGCGACCACGGCCGTAGAGCATATATGCGGTCCCCGAAAAAGCCTTGCACTCGCCAGTCGGGCAGCACAGGCACTAGCGATGGATGCAAATGGTCTGGCGCTGTCGGTGGGTGACTGAAATCGGGCAGCAGGCCAATGCCCAGCCCGGCTACCAAGGCATCGCGCAGTACCTCGCTGTTGTTGGCTTTCAGCGTACCATTAATGCTTACGCCCACGCGGTCGTCCGATTTGCGTTTGTTCTTCCGCACGAAGGTCCAACTATTGGCATAGCTTCCTCCCAGGTACAGGAGGCAGTCGTGTGCCGCTAGTTCGGAAGGGTGCGCAGGTATCCCGCGACGTTTTAGGTACGCGGGACTAGCGACCAGAAATGAGCGAGTTTCGCACAGCACCCATGCCACATGCGTTTCAGGCGGCGAATTGGTATGCCGGATGGCCAAGTCAAAGCCTTCATTAACCAAGTTGACGAAGCGGTCAGTCAGTTCCAGCTCGATGTGTATATCTGGAAAGCGCACGAGAAATGAGGCGATGCAACGGGACAAATGTTGCCGTCCCAGGGCGACCGGGGCAGTCAAACGAATCAGGCCGCGCGCCGTACCGGCCAAGTCTTTGGCGGCGGTGTAGCTCTCACTTATCCGTTTGAAAGCGGGCCGGATGTCATTGACAAGTTGCTGGCCGGCCTCGGTGAGACCTACCGAGCGCGTTGATCGGCGCACTAGCGGCACCCCTGCGACCTTTTCCAGATCAGTGATACGCATGCTGACCGAAGCTTTTGAAATCCCTAAACGATGCGCGGTTTGAGTAAAACTGCGGGTCATTGCCAGAACCGTTAGCAGATGAAGGTCGGCAACGAGGGGTGAAAGTTGATCAGCAGACATGGGTTTCCTATTGTTCAATTATATGAACAATGTAATCAGCGGTACATGGCTTATCAGATCGGTATCACCACCCTAAACTGTTGCAGTACGTTAAAAATTCCCTGCATAAAGGATTTCAAATGTCTTTAGTTTTCACGCCCACGCAGGCCGCCATTGGTCATTCAATTAAAGGAAAACCCACTCCGGGTAGTTCCGGACGCGAGCAGGCCGTCTTCAACCCCGCCACAGGCGCTGTGTCAGGCCGCGTGGCCCTGGCCAATGCCGGAGAAGTCGACGCTGCGGTGGCCGCAGGCGTCGCCGCCTTCCCCGCCTGGGCCGACACCCCGCCGATTCGCCGCGCCCGGGTCATGTTCAGGTTTCTCGAACTGCTCAACCAGAACAAGGACCAGTTGGCCCACATGATCACGGCCGAACACGGCAAGGTCTTCACCGACGCCCAGGGCGAGGTCTCGCGCGGCATCGATATCGTCGAATTTGCCTGCGGCATCCCCCAGCTGCTCAAGGGCGACTTCACCGACCAGGTCTCCACCGGCATCGACAACTGGACCCTGCGCCAGCCGCTCGGTGTGGTCGCCGGCATCACGCCCTTCAACTTCCCGGTGATGGTGCCGATGTGGATGTTCCCGGTGGCCATTGCCGCGGGCAACTGCTTTGTGCTCAAGCCCAGCCCGGTCGATCCCAGCGCCAGCCTGCTGATGGCCGAGCTGCTCAAGCAGGCCGGCCTGCCCGATGGCGTGTTCAATGTGGTGCAGGGCGACAAGGAAGCGGTCGATGCGCTGCTGGTGCACCCGGATGTCAAGGCTGTCTCGTTTGTGGGCTCCACCCCGATTGCCAACTACATCTATGAAACCGGCGCGCGCCACGGCAAACGTGTGCAGGCGCTGGGCGGGGCCAAGAACCACATGGTGGTCATGCCGGATGCCGACATCGATCAGGCCGTCGATGCGCTGATAGGCGCAGGTTACGGCTCAGCCGGCGAGCGCTGCATGGCGATCTCGGTGGCGGTGCTGGTGGGCAATGTGGCCGACAAGCTGATTCCCAAGCTGGTCGAGCGCACCAAAGCCCTCAAGGTGCTCGACGGCGAGAACCTGGCCGCCGAGATGGGCCCCATCGTGTCGGCGGCGGCGCACAGCCGCATCACCGGCTACATCGCCCAGGGCGAGAAGGAAGGGGCAAAAATGCTGGTGGACGGCCGCAACTTCAATAGCGCAAGCGCCGGCGCTGGCTGCGACCAGGGTTTCTGGATGGGTGGAACCCTGTTCGACCATGTCACGCCGGAGATGAAAATCTACAAGGAAGAGATCTTCGGGCCGGTGCTGTCTTGTGTACGCGTGAAGGACCTGAAGGAGGCGGTGGAGCTGATCAACAACCACGAGTTCGGCAACGGGGTGAGCTGCTTCACCCGGGACGGCAACGTGGCGCGTGAGTTCAGCCGCCGCATCCAGGTGGGCATGGTGGGCATCAATGTGCCGATCCCTGTGCCCATGGCCTGGCATGGCTTTGGCGGATGGAAGAAGTCTCTCTTTGGCGACATGCATGCCTATGGCGAGGAAGGGGTGCGTTTTTACACCAAGCAGAAGTCCATCATGCAGCGCTGGCCGGAGAGTATTGGCAAGGGGGCGGAGTTTGTGATGCCTACGGCGAAGTGATTAGGGGAAAGGTACCTGCGTGGACCTGTACAGCCGCAGGGGCGTTGGCTGTGAGGTCGTCTACGACAGTGAGAGTGCTGAGCTGGCCAGCCCGCTGCTAAAGCTTCGTGGATGCTGGATGGTTGTTCTCGAAAACCTGTGCATCTTCTCGACAAGCTTTCTCAAGTCAGTGCCAGCGTCATCGCTGGGAAGATGGCGATCAGCAGCAGGACGAGCAACATCACACCCACGTAGGGCAGTGAGCCGGCGAAGATGCTTTCCACGGACACCTTGGGGTCGTTGAGGGTGGACTTGACCGTGAACACCGAGATGCCGAAAGGCGGGGTGAGCAGGCCGATTTCCACCGCGATGACGGTGATGATGCCGAAGTGGATCAGGTTGAAGTCCAGGCTGGCCGCAATCGGCACGGCCACCGGGGTCATGATCAGCAGGATGGAGCTGGAGTCCAGGATCATGCCCAGCAGCAGCAGGATCAACACGTACAGCGCCAGGAAGCCGTAGGGGCCCAGGCCGGCAGCCTGCACGACGTCGCTGATCGCCACGGGTACGCCGGCCACCGACAGCATGCGGCTGTAAAAGCCCGCGGCCACCAGCAGGATCAGGATACCGACCGACACCGTGCCGGTTTCAGTGAGCACACGCCACAGATTGCCGCCGCCCAGCCTGCGCCGCAGGATGGCGATGACGAAGGCACCGAATGCCCCCACCCCGCCGGCTTCCGTGGGGGTGAAGAAGCCGGAATACAGGCCACCCAGCACCAGGGCCACCAGCGCCGTGATGGGCACCAGCTTGGACAGCATCTGCGCGGTGGTGAGCAGGCGGGCGCTACTGCGCTCGGCCGCCATTCCGGCCTGGCGTTTGAGATCAAACACAAGCCCGGGCGTGAACCTGGCCATGAGCATGATCATGACTGCGAAGGCGGCGGCCATCACAAAGCCGGGGATGATGCCGGCGATGAACAGGGTGCCGATGGATTGCTCGGCCAGCACGCCGTAGATGATGAGCAGCAGGCTGGGAGGAATCATCATTCCCAGGACCGAGCTGCCCGCCACCGTGCCGGCGGCGAAGCTGGTGCTGTAGCCGTGGCGCACCATTTCGGGCACGGCCACGCGCGTGAAGACCGCAGCCGAGGCGATGGACACGCCGGTCACGGCGGCGAACACGGTGTTCGCCGCCACCGTGGCCACACCCAGGCCACCGCGCAAACGCCGCAACAGCGTTTCAGCGACGTCGAAGGTGTCCTTGCCGACGTTGGATATGGAAACCAGCAAACCCATCAGCACGAAGAGCGGGATGGTGGCGAAGATGTAGTCGGCGACGCCGTTGTAGGCGGAGAGGTACATCAGGCGCATGGCCATGCCGACATCTTCGCGAATCAGCCAGATACCGGCGAAGCCCACGGCCGTCAGGGCGACTGCGATGTGAATGCCGAGCAGCACGAGAAAAACCAGGAGCCCGATCAGGAGCCCGCCCATGGCCAGGTCGCTCATGCGTGTGCTCCGGTGGAGGGTTGCTGGCGCAGCAGCGAAGGGATGCAGGTCAGATAGGCAATGGCAGCGGTGCCGGCGCCCAGCACGATAAGAGCCCGAAATGGCCAGGTAACCACGGTGAAGACCCCTTGCACGCCGAAGTATTCCTTGATTCGGATGGCTTCCATGAGTTCAGGCCAGGAGATCGCGGCGAGTGCGAAGAAGAGAAACGCGCCGACGACGACATTGAGCACCTCCAGCACCTTGACGGCGCCAGCGGAGCGCTTGCCGATGATGCGCAGCAGGAAGTCGCTGCGCGTCATGCGACCGGAGCAGACGGCCGCCGCCAGCTGCAGGAACACGATGGAGGCGACCGAGCGTGCAGCGAATTCAGCCACGCCGGTGATGGGCGCGTCGAAAAAGTTGCGGCCGAGCACGTCGGCCACGATGAGCAGCATCATGAGAAAAATCCACACGGTGCCCACAGCGGCCAGCACGTTGGCCACCCCCTGCAGGGGGTTGGTCAGGCCGGCGACGGCTGGGGTTTCGCTGGCGAAGTCAGGTTCGTTGTGCAAGGGTCACCTATTGAGGCTTGGGAAAACGCCACCCGGCTGCGCTGCGCCGGGTGGCGAAGTGGCTTGAGCTTGATCAGCGGTTTTGCTGATCCCAGTCGCGCAGGGGCTTCACACCTCGGGCGCGCAGTTCGTCAAAGTAGGCCTTGAGCACCTGTTTGCCGGCCTCACCCGTGCCTTGCAGCCAGGGCGCCACGAGGTTGGGCAGGCTGTTGACCCACTTGGTCTTCTCGGCCTGGGGCAGGTCGGTGATCTGCAGGCCAGCGGCCTTCATGGTGTCGAGCGCGGCGTTGGCTGTCTTGGTGACATGTTTGCCGTGTGCCGCCGAGGTGGACTTGCCAGCCTTGAGCATGGCGTCCTGCACTTCCTTGGGCAGCCCGTCGAACACCTTCTTGTTCACGGCCACGCTGCCGAAGTACATGGCACCGATGTCGATGCGGGTGAGGTTCTTGGCCACTTCGTACACGCGGGCCGGGCCGATGCCGCTGGCAAACGACAGGGCTCCGTCGGTGACACCGGTCTGGATGTTTGTGTAATAGGTGGTCAGCGCGCCGTCCACCGGGGTGGCGCCCGTGTCGCGCAGCCAGTTGGCCGAGGTGCCGGGCGCGTTGATGCGCTTGTTTTTCAGCGCGGCCAGGTCCTTGACAGGGAAGGTGGCGTAGATGTCGTAGCTGTCGGTGATCAGCGAAGACAGGGGCACCATGTTCTGGGCGGCCCAGCTGTCGCGCAGCGCGGGCACGGTGGCGTTGAGCTTGTCGAAGATCTCGATGAGCTGTTCGTGGTTGGTGGTGGCGAAGGGGGTGAAGTAGGTCACGTTCTGCAGCGGCATGGCGGAGTTTTCCCACACGGTGCCAACCATGCCGACATCCACGATGCCGTCGCGCACGGCGGCGCGGGTGTCGGTGAACTTGTAGAGCGTGCCGCCGTAGTTCTCACGCCAGCGCACTTCGTACTTGCCGCCGCCTTCCTTCAGAATGCGGTTCACCTCAGGCTGGAACACTTCCTTCATGGCGAAGGCCCAGATGTTCGTGGTGGGGTGGCTGGAGCCGATGTTGACGGTGACGCGCTGCTGCGCACCAGCGCTTGCGGTCATGACCGTGGCGCCCATTGCGATCAGGGTCGTGATCGCGAGTTTCGTGAGTTTCATATTGTCTCCTCGGTGGGTGTTGTGGCTGAAGTTCAGCCGGGGTTGGCAGGGCGCCGGTGCCCCCGCACCAGCTTCATCAAAAAACAGGGTCAGCTTGTCGCAGGGCGTTTGCGGGTGCTCCCGGTGGTGTCGGCAAACTGTTCGCGGCTGGCGTTCAGGTAGGCGCGTACACGGTCGCGCACTAGCTGTTCGTCGTAGCCTTCGTGAGCGCTTTCGGTGTACACGTCCTGCGCGTAGATCCAGCGGCGCATGGAGATATAGAAGAAACCACCGTGCAGGCCCATCAGCAGCTCCATCTCGCGCTTGCTGGGCTTGGCGCGGCTGACCACGCCACGAAAGCGGCGCGTCTCGCGGATCAGGCGCGGAAACAGCCGCGCCCGCAACATGGCAAAAAAGCGGTCGGTGATGGTGTGGTCGGTCAGGCCCGAAAACACCAGGATGCGCACGAACTCTTGCGAGAGCGTGATCGTGACGTACTCCAGATAGAAGGCGGTGAGCTTGTCTTCCACCGGCATGGCGGAGTTGTCGAGCAGGGCGTCCCACTCGTCGCGCCAGCGGCCTTCAAACACTTCCAGGTAAACGCGGTCGAGCAGCGCCTGCTTGGTCGGGAAGTAGTGGTAGAGCAAGGCGTGGGTCACGTCGATGCTTTTGGCCAGGTCGCGCAACTGTCCATTGAAGCCGTGTACGGAGAAGAACTGGATTGCGCCGTCCAGGATCTGGCGTTCGCGTTCGACAACACCCATGCGCCGGCGCGCCGGGGTTTCCGGCGCCGGTTTTTCGGCTTTCTTCGTCTTGTCAGGGTTTGTCTGGATACGCACGCTATTTACCGATTGGTCAATGATTTGTACCATTGTTAACCGACTGGTAAACAAAAACACCCGTGAAAACCCGAGGATTCAAGGCATGGAATTAACTGGAGAGATCCTGATTGGCGCACCGCGCGAAAAGGTCTGGGCGGGGCTCAACGACCCCGAGATCCTGACGCGCTGCATTCCTGGTTGCGAAGCCATGGAGGCCACCAGTCCGACCGAGCGCACCGCCCGCGTGGCCGTGAAGGTGGGCCCGGTGCGGGCCCGATTTGTGGGCCACGTACGCATGGAAGACATCCGGCCCAATGAAGGCTGCGTGTTGCGCTTTCAGGGTTCGGGCGGTGCGGCCGGCATGGCCAAGGGGCACTCAAGTGTGGAGTTGGCCGATGAAGCCGGCGGCACGCGCCTGCGCTACACCGCACAAGCGGCCATCGGGGGCAAGCTGGGCCAGGTGGGTGGCCGCATGATCGACGCCGCCTCCAAGCAGATGGCCGACCAGTTCTTCATTGCGTTCAACGAACAGATGGTGGGTGGACCGGCGGTGGAACCTGAGCCCGCGCACCCCGCCGGGGCCGCAACGACACCCGGCGCCACCGCTGCGTCGCCCCCCGCCGCTTTCGTGTCACGGTCCATCCAGGTGCCCCAGCCCGCCACCAGCGGCGAAAGCGCGCGGGTGCTGTGGTTCGTATTGGGGTCCCTGTCCACCGCCTTCGGTGTGTGGATCGCTTCCCTGTTGACTTGATGAGGACCGCTCCATGAAAGCCTCTGCCTTCGACTACGTCAAACCCACCGCCATCGACCAGGTGATCGCGCTGTTGCAGGAGCACGGCGACGACGCCCGCCTGCTGGCCGGTGGCCAGACCCTGATGGCCACCCTGAACATGCGCCTGTCCGAGCCGCAGCTGGTGGTTGACATCACCGGCATCGAAGCCTTGCGCGGCATCAGCGTGCAGGGCCAGGTGCTGCGCATCGGCGCGCTGGCCACGCACACCGACATCGAGGTCAGCCCGATGGTGGCGCGCCATGCGCCGCTGCTCAAGGCGGCCGCACCGCACATCGCGCACCGCGCCATTCGCAACAGCGGTACCTGGGGCGGCTCCATCGCCTACGCGGACCCGGCGGCCGAGTGGCCGACCTGTCTGCTGGCGCTGGGCGGCACGGTCATCGCGCGCGGGCCCAAAGGCGAACGCCGCATCGCCGCCGACGATTTCTTCACGGGTCTTTACAGCACCGCGCTGCAGCCCGACGAGCTGCTGGTTGCGTGCGAAATTCCGCTGGCCCAGACCGACCACTGGTTTGGCTTCAGCGAACTCGCGCGACGCCACGGCGACTACGCCATCGTGGGCATAGCCGCCACGGCACGACGCGACGGCGCGGCCCTGCAGGGCCTGCGCATCGTGCTGCTGGGTGTGGACGCCACACCGGTACGCGCGCGCCAGACCGAAGCCCTGCTGGAAGGCCGCACACTCGATCTGTCCACCGTGACCCAGGCCGTGGCAAGCCTGCGCAGCGAGATCGACCCGCTGCCCGACCTGACCAACACTCCCGACACCAAACGGCATCTGGCCGGCGTCCTGCTGCAGCGCATGTTGCCCTCCGTGGCCCCTGCAAACGCCACCGCCTGAGCCCCCTAGGAACACCCATGGCAGACCTGTACCCGATCAAAGTTTCCGTCAACGGCAAGCCGCACCAATGCAGCGTGCAACCGCGCACCCATCTGGTGGATTTTTTGCGCGAAGACCTTGGCCTCAAGGGCAGCCACCTCGGCTGCGAACACGGCGTGTGTGGTGCCTGCACCGTCGAACTCAACGGCCAGATCGTTCGCGGCTGCCTCACCCTGGCCGTGCAGGCCGATGGCGGCACCGTGCAGACCATCGAGGGCGTGAGCCAGTCCGGCGTCATTCGCGACCTGCAGGACGCTTTTGTGCGGCGCAACGCGCTGCAGTGCGGCTTCTGTACCTCGGGCATGTTGATGGCGGCCAAGGAACTGGTGGAGAAGATGCCGCAGGCCAGCCGCGCCGAAGTGCGCGAATGGATCTCGGGCAATTACTGCCGCTGCACCGGCTACCACGCGATCGTGGACGCGATCTGCGACGTGCTGCAACAACGCAAGGAGGCGACCCCATGAAGCGCGATACCGTCAACCTCGAACCCGGCGTCGACCACAGCCGGCCACTGACCCCGGTCAATGACGACCAGCGCTACATCGGCGCTTCGGTGCCGCGCGGCGGCATCGAGCGCTTTACCCAGGGCCTGGGCCAGTACCTGGACGACATCGAGCTGCCGCGCATGGCCCATGTGGTCTTCTGGCGAAGCCCGGTGGCGCACATGCAAATAAACGCGATCAACTCTGAATTCGCCCGCGCCATGCCCGGTGTGCTGCTGGTGGCGGACGGGCAGGACCTGGCCAAGGTGTGCAAGCCCTGGGTGGCCACGCTGGGGCACCTGGTGGGCATGAAATCGGCCCCGCAATATGCGCTGGCGCGGGACCGTGCCTGCTGGCAGGGCGAGCCGGTGGTGGCCGTGGTGGCCGAAACGCGCGCAGAGGCCGAAGACGCACTGGCTTATATACAGGTTGACTGGGAAGAACTGCCCGCCGCCACAGACATGCTCACCGCGCTGGACCCGGCCACGCCGCTGATCCACCCGGAGCTGGGCGACAACCTGTGCTTCACCCGCAGCCTCGACGTGGGACAGGTAGACGACACCTTTGCCAAGGCTGACGTGGTGGCCGCGATCGATTTCGAGTTTGGCCGTCACACGGGTGTGACGCTGGAGCCGCGCGCGCAGATCGCGCACTGGAGCCCGGCCGAGCGGCGCCTCACCGTGTACCACTCCTGCCAGGCACCGCACATGATGCAGGATTTGTACGGCCGCCAGTTCGACCTGCCGGCCAGCGCCATTCGCGTGGTCTGTAAGGACGTGGGCGGCTCGTTCGGCATCAAGGTGCACGCCTACCCCGATGACTTTGCCACCGTGGCGCTCTCGATCATGCTGGGCCGGCCGGTGAAGTTCGTGGCCGACAGGTTGGAAAGCTTCACCAGCGACATCCATGCGCGACACCACAGCATCCAGGCGCGCATCGCCGTCAACCGGGACGGCGAGATACTGGGCTTCGACATGGAAGACTTGACCGGCGTTGGCCCCTACTCGATGTTCCCGCGCACCAGCGCCATCGAAGGCAACCAGGTGGTGAACCTGGTGGGCGGCCCCTACAAGCACAAGCACTACCGGGCCAAGCTCAACGTGGTGTTCCAGAACAAGACGCCTACCTGCCAGTACCGGGGCGTGGGTCACCCGATCGCCTGCGCCGTGACAGAGGCCCTGGTGGACCTGGCGGCGCAGAAGATCGGCATGGACCCGCTGAAGATCCGTGAGCTCAACGTGATCCCGGATGACGCCTACCCGGCCACCGGCGCTTCGGGCATCAAGCTCGAAATCCTGTCACACGAGGCCAGTCTGAGGAAGCTGCGCGAACTGATGAACTACGACGCGTTGCGCGCCGAGCAGGCTGCGCTGCGCAAGCAGGGCATCTTCCGCGGCATCGGTTTTGCCACCGTGATCGAGCTCACCAATCCCAGCGCCGCGTTCTACGGCGTGGGCGGGGCGCGGATTGCCTCGCAAGACGGCGCAACCGCGCGGCTGGATCCCGAAGGTCACGTCACCGTGCTGATCGGCGTGGGCGAGCAGGGCCAGGGCACGGAAGGCATCTACCAGCAGATCGCGGCCGACGCGGTCGGCGTGGACATTACCAAGGTGCGCATCGTCACCGGCGACACCGATGCGACGCCGTACGGCGGCGGAACCTGGGCCTCGCGTGGCGCGGGCATCGGCGGTGAAGCCGTGCTGCTGGCTGGCCAGGCGCTGCGCGAGAACATCGTGAAAGTGGCGGCCGTCATCCTCAAGCGTGAGGGCGCCACCCTGACGGTGCACCGCGACCGCATCGTCGACGCCGTCACGGGCGAGGACCTGTTGCCGCTGGCCGAGCTGGGCCGCATCGCCTATTTCCGCTCCGATACATTTCCGGCCGGTTTCACGCCCGAGCTCATGGTCACGCGCCACTACGCACAGCGCGACTACCCGTTCATCTTCACCAACGGTGTACAGGCATCCTACGTCGAGGTCGATCCAGACACCGGCTTCGTGAAGCTGCTCAAGCACTGGGCGGTGGAGGACTGCGGCCGCGTGCTCAACCCTATGCTGGTGGACGAGCAGATGCGCGGAGCCATCGTGCAAGGTATCGGTGGTGCTTTACTGGAAGAGTGTCTGTACGACGACAGCGGCCTGATGCTCAATGCGAGCATGGCCGACTACCTCGTGCCCATGTCGGCCGAGATGCCCGATATCGAGATTGCCCACATTCAAACACCCACTGCTACTTCCAAGCTGGGGGCCAAGGGGGCGGGCGAGGCTGGCACCGCCGGCGCTCCTGCAGCGGTAATGAATGCTATTAATGACGCTATCTCTCCATTTGACGCCCATGTGTTCTCGCAGCCCATCACGCCGCAGAAAGTTTTGCGGGCGCTAGGAAAGGTGCGCTGACCTCCTAGCCTCGCGATCGGCCTAGTCCTAATTTCTCCTGCTTTTAAAATGAGCAGGGTGGTGCCTACGGGGGTCAGCTTCGGATGGAAATTACTGCGCTAAGTGGTCAAATTTCGACGGAATTCAACATCGCGGTTGAGCACCATGGTGAACATGGATCAGCTTACCGAATGGAGTTCCTGGTGCGAAGCGGGGAAAAAGCCAGGCTGAGGGAGCTTAGGTAAAAAGCTCTTCAGACCCTTTTTTGCTTACGCGCGTGGCTTCCTAATGCCCACAGCTTATTTGACCGCCACCTCTATATAGAGGCGGCATGTAATTTCCGACCCGACCGGAGTGCTGGAGGTCAAGGGCCCGGCCGATGAAAGCCGCCCGAGGTTGAGCGGTTATTGCTGGACCACCGAGCCATGGAGGCCGCCTGGCCTGAGGCGCGTAAAGTGTTATCCATGGTCGCCGAGGTCCCAGAGAAAACCTGGGCTCCATTGACGTCGACACAGACTATCGCATTAGCCTGCTTTGCCGCGCTTTATGGGCAACATTTGGTGAATGAGAACGACTCGGCTTATCCCGCAGCTCAGGCATTGTTGACTGGGGAAGCTATTCAGGCCATGAGCTCGGACATGATGAAACGCCGTGGGCTCAAAAGTGTGAAGCTCTCGTCGTTGCTGTGGGTTCTCTTGTCCCGGCCCCAGCCCAGCTGCTAGCGACATCTTTTTGTCTCGCGCAAACAGTCGTTGCTCCCCACTCCCTACTGCAGCAGCTGAAAGACCAGGCAACGCCGTGCCGATGAGATTCCTCTGCGCGAGTACGAATGCCTGGAGTGGCTGAAAGCAAAAAGTCCCCGCGCCGACATGTAAGCAGCAATTGTAGAGACTGGGACCCGGCATTTAATCGCGCAATCAATACAACATTGAAGACGCCCAGGCATTCGACGAGACCGCGAGTCAGCAAGCTGCCATCGTTGTCCCTTAGATCAGTTGCGAATGCGTTGGCTTAAATGCAATTACGCCAGCCTGTAAAAGCATCCATGCCTCCAATTTTTCATGGTGCATCCTCAGCAGGTCGATTGGACGACGCTTGTAGTGTTTTTCGGCGATGGCGCTGGGTTTATGTCCCTGAATCTGTGCCACAACGCCCACCGGCACCTCCAGCCATTCACTCAAGGTGGAAAAAGATCGCCTCAGCCCGTGCAACGAGACGTGCGGCAGCCCAGCTTTAGCCAAGGCCTCCTTATGGGGCTTGCTAACCCCTATAACGTACCCGCCCTCTGAGGAGGGGCTGCTAAAGACGTAGGAATTTCTTCGCGGGAGGACCTTGAGCTGTGAGGCAAGATACGGCGTCAGCGGAATGGAGCGCTGACCAGCAACCTTATCGCGAATCGTCATCTTTTTGCTTGCAAAGTCGACATCGCTCCACTTCAGAATTTGCCACTCCGTGCGGCGGGCTCCTGTGAGG
>CXWL01109572.1_pt1 | contig 13107 bp, 15 predicted proteins | sample 590931 | NCBI WGS metagenome assembly CXWL01 (sample SAMEA3498368, study PRJEB10139) | groundwater metagenome | biome: water well; material: biofilm material | place: Germany | collected 2015-04-27
GTCCGACGAACCCGAAATTGAACTAACTGTGACCACCTTGAACCGTTTGGTTCGGGATGCCGGCAAAAACGGCACAGGCGGGGCTTTTATTCTGAAAAGCGGTTGTTCGCATTCGATGCGCAACCGTTTTTTTTCGTGCGCGTTTTCAGGCGCGTGTTGATGAATGCGGCTTTCCGAGGCCGGCCAGCGGAGCGACCTGCATGCGCTATTGGTTGATGAAGTCCGAACCCGACGAAGTCGGTTTCGACGACGTGCTGGCCGCGCCGGCGCACACCGTCGCGTGGTTCGGGGTGCGCAACTACCAGGCCCGCAACTTCATGCGCGACCAGATGGCGCCGGGCGATGGCGTGCTGTTCTATCACTCCAGCTGCGCCGAGCCGGGCGTTGCCGGCATCGCGGAAGTGGCCAGCGCGGCGTATCCGGACGAATCGCAGTTTGAAGCAGGCGGCAAATACTTCGATCCGAAAGTGAGCCGCGAACAACCGCGCTGGATCTCGGTCGACGTGCATGGACTGGAACAGGGCCGCTACCTGCCATTATCCGAAATGCGCACGATGCCGGAACTCGAAGACATGGTATTGCTGCAGAAAGGCAGCCGCCTGTCGATATCGCCGGTTACCGCGACGCAATGGAAAGCGATCCTGAAACGGATCCGGCAGCCCGCGCACAAATAAATCCCGTTCTCTCCAGCGCGAACTGCAGGAAACGAGGCGCGCCACATTGAGCTACATCAAGGTCCTGGCGCGCGCGCGGCCTACTCTGATTTTTCGTGTCACGGCCATCAACGCTTCTCGATGAGCCTAGCTGCAACGGAAAAGCGATGTTCAAGCACATTTTGCTGCCTACCGACGGCTCCTCGCTGTCGCGCGAGGCGGTTACCGACGGGATCCTGCTGGCGAACCAATTCGGCGCGGATATCGTCGCGGTGCATGTCATTCCCGTCCCCCATGACGATCAGCTGGAAGCGTGGGTTCATCACGACCCGCAGTTTGCCCAGCACCGCCAGGCGCTGTTCGAGAAATTCGGCGACCTGTACCTGGCGTTCGTCGCCAACGCCGCACAGGCGCTGCAGGTTTCCTGCGTGTGCCGCAAATTGACCGCGAACGAGCCCTACCAGGCCATCCTGGAAGCGGCCCAAAAGGGCAAATGCGACTTGATCTACATGGCGTCCCATGGCTGGAAAGGCGGTGCGGCGCAGCTGCTCGGCAGTCAGACAGTCAAGGTGCTCCACTACAGCCCGATTCCCGTGCTGGTGCACAAGCCGCGCCGGACAGGGCATACCGCAAAATCAGCAACCAAGGAGGCTCCATGAAGCCCGCCCCACCACCACCACCCGCGTTCCGGCCCGGCAAGCATCATCTTGAAGTGATGGACGAACCCATCGAGGACCCGTATTTCGTACGCGGAAAGTTCGCCGAACCGACCGTCTGCAGCGATTGCGGTGCGGTGTTCCATGAAGGCCGCTGGCAATGGACGACCACGCCTGAAAACGCCCATCTCAAGCGTTGTCCCGCCTGCAGCCGGATTCATGAGGAGCTGCCGGCGGGCTACGTATCGCTGGAAGGCGAGTTCATGCAGGCCCACAAAGACCAGGTGCTCGAGATCGCCCGCAACCTGGAGGCGCGCGAAAAGGCCGAGCACCCGCTCCAGCGCATCATGGCGGTCACCGAGGAGGACGGCAAGGTGCTGATCACGACCACCGGCTTGAACCTGGCGCGCGGCATAGGCGAGGCCCTCAAGCATGCCTACAAGGGTGAGTTGAAACTCCATTACACGCCCGGCGATTACATGGTGCGGGTGGAATGGCGGCGCTGAGGCCCGCCGTGGCAGGCTGAGGGCAAGGAGTGCGATGATGAGAAAGCATGCCGGGCGGCGCGCCATGGTGCGCGCTGCGGCGCTGCTCTCGCTGCCGCTCGCGGCAGGCATGCTGGTCCCGGCGGCGCTGGCGCAGCACCGCGAGCACCCGGGGCACGGACCCGGGCACGCGCACGCGCATCGCGACCCAGGGCACCAATGGCATGGCGACATTACGCGCTTTCACGAGCACGACTGGGGTGTCTGGCGCGGCGGCCACTGGGCCCATGCGCGCCATGGCGGGCAGCTCGGCTGGTGGTGGGTTGTCGGTCCCTCGTGGTATTTCTATCCGGCGCCCGTGGATCCCTATCCCAGCCCGTGGGAGCCCGCGGAGGTGATCGGCGCCGGGCCGCCGCCGGCGCCGTTCTGGTATTACTGCGACGCGACGCGCAATTACTATCCCTATGTATTCGTTTGTCCCGGCGGATGGCGAGCGGTTCCGGCCACGCCGGACGCGAATGTCCCGCCGCCCAACACTGAGGTGCCATGATGCGTGCCATCCACTCCGTTCCACTGATCATCGGCTGCGGCGTCGCCGCGGCGCTGCTGTCCGCTTGCGTTTCCATGCCGGTCGGGCCGACTGTTGTCGCGATGCCCCCACCGGGCAAGCCGTTCGAGCTGTTCGTCCAGGATGATCAATTGTGCCGGCACTGGGCTGCCGCTTCGATCGGCGGCGGCCGCGATGCCGCGGCCAACCGGCTCGCTGCCTCGGCAGTGACCGGCGCGGCAATCGGCGCCATCGCCGGGGCGCTGGCTGGCGACCACCACGGCGCCGGCACTGGCGCCGCACTCGGCACAGTGGTCGGGAGCGGGGTCGGCGCCGAGCAGGCCTCGATGACCGCGTGGACCGCGCAGCGCAACTATGACGTGGCGTACCAGCAGTGCATGTATGCCAAGGGAAATGTCATTCCGGGCTACTATCCGTATCGTGTGCCGCCGCCGCCGCCACGCTAGCCGCGGCGAAATATCCCTGCATCAAGTCCGAACCGGCATGCCGCTGTAAAATGCTGGCACCCGGGCGTTGCCCGCCCGACCTGGAAAGACGACGCGATGAATTGGACCCTGGTGCTTGCCCTGTGCGCGATGGGCATCTTCGGCGGCTTCGCGGCCGGCCTGCTTGGCATCGGCGGCGGCATGATCCTGGTGCCGTTCATGACGATGATCTTCACGTCCTTGAACTTTCCGCCCCACCTGATCGTGCACATGGCGATCGCCACCTGCCTGGCAACCATATTGTTTACCTCGATTTCCTCGGTGCGCGCCCATCACATGCAAGGCGCGGTGCTGTGGCCGGTGGTATGGAAGCTCACGCCGGGAATCCTGGTGGGATCCTGGATCGGGCCGTGGATCGGCAAGCAGATGAACACCACCGTGCTGGCGCTGTTCTTCGGCCTGTTCGTTGCCGTCGCCGCCACCCAGATGCTGATCACCACCAAGCCTGCCGGCCACCGCCAGCTGCCGGGAAAGGCGGGCATGTTCGCGGCCGGCGGCGTGATCGGCGTGCTGGCCGGACTGGTGGGAGCCGGCGGCGGCTTCATATCGATCCCGTTCATGACCTGGTGTAATGTCCGGATCCACAGTGCGGTGGCCACCAGCGCCGCGCTCGGCTTTCCGATCGCGCTGGCCGGCACGCTGTCGAATATTTATTGGGGATGGGGCGAGCCGGACCTGCCGCCGTATTCGCTCGGATTCATTTACCTGCNNATCGCCACGGCCAGCGTCATCATGGCGCCGCTGGGGGCGCGCACCGCGCATCGCTGGCCGGTGACCCGGCTGCGCAGAGTGTTCGCGGTGATCCTGTACGCGCTGGCTATTTACATGCTGTGGAAAGGCGTGTCGCTGGCGCGCCTACGCGCGTAGCGGGCGCTTCGCTTCGTGCGAGTAGGCCCACACCAGCATGGCGATCGCGCCGATGATCATCGGCAGCGACAGCATCTGGCCCGAGGTGATCGGCACGCCGGCGACGGTCACTTCCCAGTCCGGCACGCGGAAGTACTCGGTGAAGAAGCGCGCGCAGCCGTACAGCAGGGTGAACATCGCGCCGACAGCGAGACGCGGCCGCGGCTTGCGCGCGTACAGCCACAGAATGATGAATACCAGCAGGCCGTCGACCAGCGCCTGGTACAGTGGCGACGGATGGCGCAGGCCCTCGAGGAACACCGGCACCGGAAGCAGCGGGAAGTGGGTGTCGGGCCAGCGCATCGCCCACGGCAGGCTGGCGTCGGCGACGCGGCCCGGCAATTCGGCGTTGATGAAGTTGCCCATGCGCCCGGCCGCATAACCGAGCGGCACCAGCGGCGCAATGAAGTCGAGGACGTCGAGCAGGTTGCGTTTGGCCTTGCGCGCCCACAGCGTCATCGCGATGATCACGCCGAGGAAGCCGCCGTGGAACGACATGCCGCCGTGCCAGACCTTGAAGATTTCCAGCGGGTCGGCAAGGAACAGTTTCGGCGTGTAGAAGAACACCTCGCCCAGCCGTCCGCCGATGATCACTCCGAGCATGCCGTAGAACAGCATGTCGTCCAGGTCTTCTTTCTTCCAGCCTTGCGCGGCGATGTGCGGCTGCCTGACGCGCACCCGGCCGAGCGCGATGAACATCGCGAACGCGAGTACGTACATCAGGCCGTACCAGTGCACTTGCACCGGGCCGATCGAAAACGCAACGGGGTCGGGCATCGGGTGGGTCAGCATAATGTGTTTTTCCTTAGTAAATCCAAAAAGCCCAGCAGCACTGGCGAGCGGTTATCGCGGCGCCACGCAAGGCCGGTTTCCACTTGTGGCGAAGGGTCGTGCAGCGCCCGGTATTCTACGCCCGGACGCATCAGGTTGGACACGGATTGTGGCACAAGCGCCAGGCCCATGCCGGCCGATACCAGGCTGACGATGGTTTGCATCTGGATCGCCTGCTGTCCGATCTCGGGCGTGATGCCGGCGCCGCGGAAACAGGCCAGGATGGCGTCGTGCAGCGCCGGCGCGATCGGACGCGGGAAAATGATCAACGGCAGCGGCGGCAAATCCTTCAGCCAGACCGGGCCGCTGCCGCGCAGCGCGTCGAGTCCGGCCGGGGCGGCCAGGATCAGCGGTTCTTCCAGCACTTTCAGGTAATCGAGCTCGGCGCGCGACTTGTCGGGCAGCGGCGGGATCAGCAGTCCGGCGTCGACCCGGTTGTGCAGCAGGTCGTCGACCTGCAAGTCGGAGGTCGCTTCCTGCAGGACGATCTGGACTTGCGGATATTGGGCGCGGTAGTTGCGCAGGAAGGGCGGCAGCACGCTATAGTCGGCCGATGAGACGAAGGCGAGCGCGAGGCGGCCCGATTCGCCGGCGGCGGCGCGCCGTACCAGTTCCGGCAGCTCCGCGGCCTGGGCCAGCATGCGGCGCGCTTCCGGCAGCAGCGCCTGGCCGGCCGGGGTGAGCTCGACGCTGCGGCGGTTGCGCAGGAACAGCGGCGCTCCCAGCAGTTCCTCGAGCGCCTGGATGGNNCTGGATGGTTTGCGACAGCGGCGGCTGGGTCATGTGCAGGCGCGCGGCGGCGCGGCCGAAGTGCAATTCTTCGGCGACGGTGACGAAATAGCGCAGCTGGCGCAGGTCGAGGTTCACAATATGCGTTTCATTCGTAATTGGCGTTACTGATATGTTTTGCGACTCACAGGCACGAGCATACTATATTTGACTTGGGCTGGTGGGCAAGGCATGCTCGTGAGATCGTTTATCAGGAGTTCACCATGGCAGACCAGCCCCGCTACAACCGCCGTTCCCGCAACATCACCGAGGGCGTTTCGCGCAGTCCGAACCGTTCGATGTACTACGCGATGGGTTACGAAACGGAAGACTTCGTCAAGCCGATGATCGGCGTGGCGAACGGCCACTCGACCATCACGCCGTGCAACTCGGGGCTGCAGAAGCTGGCCGACATCGCCATTTCGACCATCAAGGAAGCCGGCGGCAATCCGCAGGTATTCGGCACGCCGACCATTTCGGACGGCATGTCGATGGGCACCGAAGGCATGAAATATTCGCTGATTTCGCGCGAAGTGATCGCCGACTGCATCGAAACGGCCGTCAACGGGCAGTGGATGGACGGCGTGGTCGTGATCGGCGGCTGCGACAAGAACATGCCGGGCGGGATGATCGCGCTGGCGCGCACCAACGTGCCGGGCATTTACGTGTACGGCGGCACCATCAAGCCGGGCAAGTGGAAGGGCAAGGACCTGACCATCGTCTCCGCGTTCGAAGCGGTGGGCGAGTTTACCGCGGGCCGCATGTCGAAGGAAGACTTCGACGGCATCGAGCGCAACGCCTGCCCGTCGGCCGGCTCGTGCGGCGGCATGTACACGGCGAACACCATGTCGTCCTCGTTCGAGGCGCTGGGGATGGGGCTGATGTACTCGTCGACCATGGCCAATCCGGACGACGAGAAAGTCGGCTCGGCGGCCGAGTCGGCGCGGGTGCTGGTCGAAGCGGTCAAGCGCGACCTCAAGCCGCGCGACATCATCACCCGCAAGTCGATCGAGAACGCGGTGTCGCTGATCATGGCGACCGGCGGCTCGACCAATGCGGTGCTGCACTACCTGGCGATTGCCCATGCGGCCGAAGTCGAATGGACGCTGGACGATTTCGAGCGGGTGCGCCAGCAGGTGCCGGTCATCTGCAACCTGAAGCCGTCCGGCCAGTATGTCGCCACCGACCTGCACAAGGCTGGCGGGATTCCGCAAGTGCTGAAGCTGCTGCTGGATGCGGGGCTGCTGCATGGCGACTGCATCACGATAACCGGGCGCACGCTGGCTGAGGAGCTGGCCGGGATTCCATCGGTGCCGGATCCGAAGCAGGACGTGATCCGCACCATCGACAAGGCGCTGTACAAGCAGGGCCACCTGGCGATCCTGAAAGGCAACCTGGCGACCGAAGGCTGCGTGGCCAAGATCACGGGGCTGAAGAATCCGGTGATCACCGGGCCGGCGCGCGTGTTCGAGGACGAGTACACGGCGATGGACGCGATTTTGGCGGACCAGATCAAGCCGGGCGACGTGCTGGTGATGCGCTATTTAGGGCCGAAGGGCGGACCGGGCATGCCGGAGATGCTGGCGCCGACCTCCGCGCTGATCGGCAAGGGCCTGGGCGAATCGGTCGGGCTGATTACCGATGGCCGATTCTCGGGCGGAACCTGGGGCATGGTGGTCGGGCACGTGGCGCCGGAAGCGTTCGATGGCGGCACGATTGCGCTGGTGAACGAGGGCGACTCGGTGACGATCGATGCGCACCAGCAGCTGATCCAGCTGAATGTGGCCGAGGAAGAAATTGAGCGCCGTCGCGCGTTGTGGAAGCAGCCGGCGCCGCGCTACACGCGTGGCGTGCTGGCCAAGTATGCGGCGTTGGCCTCATCGGCCAGCAAGGGCGCGGTGACGGGCTAATCTTCGACAAGCCAAGTCAAAACCAAGGTCTGACTTCGAAAAAACCGGGTCAGACCCGGTTTTTCGCTATCTGCGCTGCTCGAACGCCTACGAAAAAACGGGTCTGACCCGGTTTTTCGCTATTTGCGCTGCTCAAATGCCGACGAAAAAACGGGTCTGACCCGGTTTTCGTTATTTGCGTTTCTCGAACGCCTGCTTGACCCGGTCCTTGCGCCGCTGCTCATCGGCGTTGTGCGCTTTCTTCTTGTCGAGTCCAAGCATCTTTTCAATGAATTCGAACCAGATGAACGCAAATACCATCACGCCAACAATCCACCACCACGACAGCTCGGCAAATTTCCATACCTCGAAATAGCGCAAGCCGACCAGCGCTGCAATTATGATAATCAGTGGCATTGGGAACTCCTTTTCATCCTGCATCTTACAAACATTTTAGTGCTGCGGGGCAAAATATCGCAAAGCGGGTCGGATGTGTGGTCAACGCGACGCCGCTCTCGACCGTTAAGGATTCAGTCACCGGATTTCACGTTTTCGGAAACACGGTAAAATGCATTTCTAGTTTGTCACCTTTGGAGAAAAATAGATGAAACGCTCACTGATGTTGTGCATGGTGTTATCGGCCGTGGCGTCGACCAGCGCGATGGCCAATGCCGATCTGGCAAAGGCGAAAAATTGCATGGCTTGCCACGCGGTCGCCACCAAACTGGTTGGTCCGGCGTACAAGGATGTGGCAGCGAAATATGCTGGTCAGAAAGACGCCGAAGACAAACTGGTCGCCAAAGTCATGAAGGGCGGTTCCGGCACTTGGGGCGCAGTCCCGATGCCAGCCAATCCACAGGTCAGCGAGGCCGAAGCACGCACCTTGGTCAAATGGATCCTGTCGCAGAAATAACTCGCGGACTGAATAGTAAAAAAGCGCGCCGGCCAAAGCCAGCGCGCTTTTTTTATGCCCCCGCGTCTGGGGTCCGACCCGGGTCCGACCCGGGTCGGACCCTGGTTTGTCTTACCGTACCACTTCCATCTTGGTCTTCTTGCCGCCCTTGTAGGTGAACAGGGTCAGCGCGCCGTCCTTGATGTCGCCGTAGTTGTCGAACTGGATCAGGCCGGTCACGCCCTGGTACTTGATCTTCTTGAGTTCAGGCAGGTACTTGGCAGGATCGGCCGACTTGGCGTTCTGCATTGCCATCGCCATCGTCATCACCGCGTCGTACACGTACGGCGCGTAGATCTGGACGTCGGCGTTGTACTTCTTCTTGTAGCGAGTAACGAAGTCGGCCATGACCTTCTCCTGCGCGCCTTCCACGCCGCCCGCTTCCGCGCACGTCACGGTGCCTTCGCCGATGCCGTCGCCGGCCAGGCGCGCCAGCGCTTCGGTGCAGACGCCGTCGCCGCCCATGAACTTGGCATTGATGCCGAGCGCCTTCATTTGCTTGAGCATCGGGCCGCCCACCGAATCCATGCCGCCGAAGAAGATCAGGTCAGGCTTCTTGGCCTTGATCGAGGTGAGGATGGCGGTGAAGTCGGTTGCGTTCGCATTGGTGAATTCCTTGCCGACCATCTTGACGGTTGGCATCTTCGCTTTCGCGCCCTTGATGAATTCGTCCGCCACACCCTGGCCGTAAGCGGTGCGGTCGTCGATCACGGCGATGCTCTTGGCGCCGAGCTTCTCGACTGCGTAACGGCCCAGCGTGCCGCCCAGCTTGTTGTCGTTGGCGACGACGCGGAACGCGCCCTTGAAGCCTTGCTTGGTGTAGGTCGGGATGGTGGCCGATGGGGAAATCTGTGGAATGCCGGCATCGTTATAGATGCGCGATGCAGGAACCGTGGTGCCCGAATTGAGGTGGCCGATCACGCCGTTGACCTTGGCGTCGACCAGTTTCTGCGCCACCGCCGTGCCTTGCTTCGGATCGGCTGCGTCGTCTTCGGTCAGCAGCTGAAGGGTGACCTTCTTGCCGTTGATCATGAACCCCTTGGCGTTCAACTCTTCAATCGCCATCTTCGCGCCGTTTTCGTTGTCCTTGCCCAAGTGCGCGCTGGCGCCCGAGATAGGGGCGACATGGCCGATCTTGACGACTTCTTGCGCGCCGGCGCTACCGGCGAAGGCCATGGCGATGGCAAGTGGAATGAGCTTCGTTGTGAACTGCATATACATTCTCCAATGGATTGATGATAACAACAGCGCTCGTGACGCCGATTTCATAATTTTTGCGTAGGGCAAAAGGTACAACAAATTGCCTGCTTCGCAAAGGGGTAAACGTATGGGCGTACCGATGGGTGGACGCCTGCCACTCCGGAAAGCCGATCATTTTGTAAGCAGATGCAAGCTGTTGCAGTGCCGCCGGCGCCGGAATAGCGGCCGGGCACGCTAGCTCTTGAGCGTTTGCAGATGGGCCAGTTCCTGCGCCACGGCGCGCACCACGATCTTTTCGATGGTCTGCTGCAGGCTGCGCTGGATCTCGTCGGTCAGGCCCGCCATGGCGTGCCGCAGCGCTTCCTCCATGGTGTCGCGTAAGCGCTGTTCGAGGACGAAATCGACCCGGCCTTGCAATTGATGCAGGATGCGTTCGGATAGCCGGCGTTCCAGCAAACTCCACTCCAGTTCGGTCCAGTCGGCGATCGCGCGCGCCTCGAGTTCGGCGTCCGCCCCGGCGTCGGCGGCTTCCGGAGCCTCCTTCGTGACGGGTTGATCCTGGAAAACTTCGGTCAACACCGGAATACTCGCATCGAACGCCTGGCTATTGTTCATGACTGGCCCGCCACGAAATGGGTCAAGGGGTAGGATTGCTGCTTGTAGGCGACATAGCGCTTGCGGCCGGCGGCCGCATCGTCTGCGTCGGTGGAGATGATTTCGAATACGCGGTTGAAGCGGTCCACATTGGCCGGCGCGCGCCGGGTCAGGTTGACCAGCATGTCGCCATGCGGCAACTCGGCCTCGTCGCTGTCGGTGATGATGATCGGCGTCTGCGCAGCGAGCGGGTCGCCGGCCATCACGTGCGGCAGGAAATCGGTCTCGGACAGGTTCCACAGCGCGTCGTTCAGTTGGGCGGCCTGTCCGGCGTCCTCGGTCAGCAGCACCAGCTTGCCGCCGGCCGCGTACGCTTTGCGCGCCAGCCGGCAGGCGTAGCTGAGCTTGTCGGGGATGTTGGTATGGAAGTCGATCCTGGTCATCGCGTCCTCAGAACCGGAAACCGGGAGGGGTCTCCTCCGGCGGCGGCGTCTTGGACTCGGGCGCGGGGGCGGCCTGCTGGTCGCGCACGACGTCGCGCGCCAAAGGACGGCCCGGCGCGGCCGATACCGCAACCGGAAACTGGTAGTTCGCAGGCAGCATCCGCTGCTTGGGATATGCCGCGTTGCTCAGCGCTTCGTTCCAGGCGCCCGCTTCGAAGCCGACATGCTTGTTGCCGCCGACCACCAGCAGCGGCAGTTGGCCGGGGCTGCCGGCTTCCCTCAGCTTTTGCTGGTCGTCGTTGGAGGTCACGGTTTTTTCGAAGAACGGGATGCCGCGTTGCTGCAGCAGCGCGCGGCCCTGGTCGCAGGCGTTGCAATCGCTTGTCGTGTACAGGGTGACGGGGCTGTTGCTGGCGGCCAGGGCCAGTTGGTACGGCAGCGCGACCTGGTCGCCGCCGCCAGCGAAGGATTTCGTTTCAACCTTGACATCCTTGCCGGCGGGAGGCTGGTCGCTGAAGTGGACCACGCCCTTCGCGTCGGTCCATTTGAACATCTGGGCGCTGGCGCCGGCCGCGCACAGCAGCAATGCGAGGCCGAGCGGGGCGCAGCGTTTCAGGTTCAATTCCCGTTTCATACAGTCTCCTGCAGGCATCGCCCCATCAGGAGCTCATGCCGCTATGGCGAAGCAAGGCGTCGATGCTCGGTTCGCGGCCACGGAAGGCCTTGAACGATTCCAGCGCGGGGCGGGAACCGCCCACCGCGAGGATCTCCTGCTGGAAGCGCTTGCCGGTTTCTTCGGACAGGGCGCCGCCGCCAGCCAGCACCGCTTCCTCGAAAGCGGCGTAGGCGTCGGCGGACAATACTTCAGCCCACTTGTAGCTATAGTAACCGGCAGCATACCCTCCGGCAAATATATGTCCGAAGGAGTGTTGGAAACGGTTAAATGCCGGGGGCATCATGACCGAGAATTTCTCGCGCACTTCGTCGATCAGCTCCTGCACGGTGCGGGCGCTGTCCGGATCGTAGTCATAATGCAAATGCATGTCGACCAGCGAGAATTCCACCTGGCGCAGCGTCTGCATGCCGGACTGGAAGTTTTTCGCGGCCAGCATCTTGTCGTACAGCGCGCGCGGCAGCGCCTCGCCGGTCTTCACGTGGCCGGTCATTTGCTGCAGCACTTCCCACTCCCAGCAGAAATTCTCCATGAACTGGGACGGCAGTTCGACCGCATCCCATTCGACCCCGGAAATGCCGGACACCGAGATCTCGTCGACCTGGGTCAGCATGTGGTGCAGGCCGTGGCCGAATTCGTGGAACAGCGTGGTCACTTCATCGTGGGTAAACAGCGACGGCTGCAGCTGGCCGTCGACCATTGCCGGCGGCGTGAAGTTGCAGGTGAGGTAAGCGACCGGCGTTTGCAGCGAGCCGCCAATTTCCAGCCGGCGCCCGCGGGCGTCGTCCATCCAGGCGCCGCCGCCCTTGCCGCTGCGTGCGTACAGGTCGAGGTAGAACTGGCCCACCAGCTCGCCGTCGCGCTCGATGCGGTAGAAGCGCACGTCCGGCTGCCAGGTCGGCGCCGTGTCGGGTGCGATGGTCACCGAGAACAGCTTCTGCACCAGCTTGAACAGGCCGTCGATTACTTTCGGCTCGGGGAAGTATTCCTTCACTTCCTGCGCCGAGAACGCATAGCGCTGCTCGCGCAGCTTCTCGGAAGCGTAGGCGAGGTCCCAGGCTTCGAGCTGCCCGATGCCGAGCTGTTCCTGGGCGAAGGCGCGCAGTTCGGCCAGGTCGTTCTCGGCGAACGGACGCGCGCGGCGCGCCAGGTCTTCCAGGAATTCGATCACATGCTCGGGGCTCTGCGCCATTTTCGGCACCAGCGAGACTTCGGCGAAATTACGGTAGTCGAGCAGCTTGGCCTCTTCGTCGCGCAGCTTGAGCAGGGTCGCGATGTTGGCGCTGTTGTCCCACTTTTCCAGCTCGCTGAACACGGTGCCCATCTCGGACGCCTTGGTCGCGCTGGCGCGGTAGATCGTCTCGCGCAGGCTGCGGTTGTCGGCAAATTGCAGGATCGGGAAATAGGACGGGAAGTGCAGCGTGAACTGCCAGCCGGCCTTGCCGTCCTTCTCGGCGGCGGCGCGCGCGGCTTGCTTCACGTCGTCCGGCAGGCCGGCCAGTTCTGCCTCGTCTTCGACCACCACCTTGTAGTCGTTGGTGGCGTCGAGCACGTTTTCTGAAAAGCGCGTCGAGACCGCCGCGTGCTGTTCCTGGATGGCGGCAAAGCGCGCCTTCTTCTCGGGCGGCAGTTCGGCGCCGCCGAGGCGGAAATCGCGCAGCGCATTCTCGATGATCTTCTTGCGCGCCAGCGACAGGTTCACATATTCGGGATTCGCTTTGAGCGCCTTGTACTTGGCGAACAGCGCTTCGTTCTGCGCCAGCGCGGTCCAGAACTCGGTGACCTTCGGCTGGTTCTCGTTGTAGGCTGCGCGCAGCTCTGGCGTGTCGACCACGTTGTTGAGGTGGTTGACCACGCCCCAGGCGCGGCCCAGCTTTTCGGTCGCGTCTTCCAGCGGGATCACGAAATTCTCCCACGTTACCTTGGGCGATGGCGCGTCGAGCTGGGCCACGACCGCGCTCGCGTTGGCGATCAGCTGGTCGATGGCCGGCTGCACGTGTTCCG
>CXWL01027098.1_pt1 | contig 13106 bp, 8 predicted proteins | sample 590931 | NCBI WGS metagenome assembly CXWL01 (sample SAMEA3498368, study PRJEB10139) | groundwater metagenome | biome: water well; material: biofilm material | place: Germany | collected 2015-04-27
ACATGGTCTATAACTCCGGCCTCTGTGTGGCCAATCCCAACATGGTTTATCCAACCCAAGGCGCAACTTCGATTCGCCCCCATGCCCCAACTTCCATCTGTGGCACCTCCGTCTCCTACGATGCCAACGGGAATACGACTGCCTATGACGTGGATGGCGCAGGCGCTCTCGCAGCGCGCAGCCTTGCCTATGATCTGGAAAACCGTCCGCTGGTCATAACCCAGAACAGCAATGCAACCAGCCTCTCCTACGGTCCCGATGGAGAAAGAGCCTCCAAGGCCTTCGGCGGAAACACATTTACCTATCTCGGAAACGATGCCGAACTGCTGGTGGACGGGGCAAATCCTTCCGGTCTCTTGACTTCCTTCCTCCACCCCGACGTGAAGCGTGAAGGCCTTATCACCTCATGGGGAATCAAGGACCACTTGGCCTCCAATCGCCTGATGACCTTCATGAGCGGAGGGCAAGCAACATCAAGACACGACTATGGCCCCTTCGGCCAGCCTCTCACCAGCAACGGCTCAACCGTCATAAACGGCAAGAGCTATATCAATGAAAGGTACGACGCGGAGACAGGCCTGCAATACCTCCACGCGCGGTATTACGACCCAATGCTCCCGCGATTCCTCTCTCCTGATACATGGGACCCTATCCTCGCCGGCGTCGACTTCAACAGATACGCCTATGCCGCAAATGATCCCGTCAATCAGTCAGACGCCAATGGGCACACGGCCGGCTGCGCTTATTGCGCGGGTACCTATACTGGGGGTAACTTAGACCTTGATGGTCTCCAAGACACCCTCGACTGGGCCGGATTTGCCGGGCCCGTTGGGCCGTTTGCTGATGCAGCAAATACTTTGGTATCCGCCGCGCGTGGAAAATGGGGCGAAGCTGCAATCAATCTGGCGGCGATTGTGCCTCTCGCAGGAGACACTCTCAAAGCAGCTAAAATGCTTGACAAAGCCGTGGATGCGGCAAAGAAAGTTGGCAAAGGAGCCGACCCAAATTGGGCAAGCAAGATCGAGGGGTTTGGTCAAAAAGCCGGTAAGGATTCGTGGCACGCTGATGCCAGCTATGAACGAGCCGCCGAGTATGCAAAAGACCCCAACGTCGCAGAGGTTCACCTCAACCGATCATTAGATACAATTATGGGCACCAAAGATGTTTATAAGACGAGACCAGATATTACCGTTGTTTACAAGGACGGACGTAAAGTGCGCGTTTGCGAATGTGTTTCTCCGAGTCAGACAGTTGGCGAGATGGCTGCAAAGAACAAGACTACAGCCGAAAAAGCAAAATTGAATAATAAAGATGTGACTGGCGAAACTGTTAATCGAGGTGGCAGCAATGATCCGACGGGTGGAAAAGCAACCGGCAGCGCGCCTGGCCGGGGCAACTGGATAGGAGCACCGCAGTGAAGGCCCCGTATTTGCCAACCAATCTGGAGTATTGGCTGACAGTCTATGAGTGGAAGGAGAAGTTAAGCATTTTTGACACACTCCCTCTCTTTGAGCGGATTGCTGCCTTGATCGGATATCCACCAGATGATGTCTGGGTGTGCCGTGCTGGCGAATGGAAGGGAAAAAGTTATAAGTACCGGAATTTTTTGAAGCGTGACGCCATTCATCAAGATGATTGGGCCAGCTTGTCCTATGAATGGCGACGCCAGCCGGATGCGCGTCTTTACCGCGCTGCTTCGATTTCCGTGGAAATTGCTCCAACTGGACAATTTTCTGTCCACATTGACGAGGCAGTAACTTCAGATGTGGAGTTAGTTTACGAAGCGATCATATCAACTGCATGCGAGAGGCTACAACCCCTCTATGGCATGGGCTTCGCCGTGCCTTATTCGTGGCAAGCACACAGCTTTGTCGTAGGCCAGGGGTCCGGCTACACCGGACCTGAAACTGGTTTACTCTACGATTCAGCCGAAGCCTTCTGTGTTCGTGGGATAAATGCAGGCAGAATTTTGCTCGAAAAGCCGCGTGTATTAGACAAAAAGATGCGAGACGTCTTTGAATTAAACCTGCTATCTGAAGGTCATTTAACCTGCATCATAGAAGGTGAAAATTTAGAATCCTGGATTATGCATGGAAACCATGGATCGATTAGAAAAATTACTCCGGTGACTTGGCGTTGGGACATCCCGAAGAAGAAACTTCCCACTGTTCGAAGGTCAGCTATCACAGCAAATCTTATTGCCGACCCATTTTGGACGAAACTAGGTTGGATAGACAAATAGAACCTCTCCTTTCATCCGGAGCAAACTTCCCACCTCTATCCGCCCCCATGCTCCGACCTCTATCTGTGGAATTGCCGTAACCTACGACGCCAACGGCAACACCCTCTCCTATGACCACGATGGCGCAGGATCGCAGCTTCCCCGCAGCTTCTCCTACGACCTCGAAAACCGGCCCCTCGTCATCACCCGCAATGGCCTGGCCGCCAGCTTCGCCTATGGCCCGGATACGGAGCGCAGCTCAAAGGAGTGGAACGGCAACACCACCCACTTCATGGGCAATGAAGCCGAGCTTCTGGTCAACTCAGCCAATCCAACCGGCCTGCTCTCCTCCTACCTGCATCAGGACATCCGCCGGCAGGGCACCGCCACGGACTTCCTGATCAAGGACCACCTGGCCTCCAACCGGCTCAGCATCCGCTTTGCGCCAGCCGCCACCGGCACCCACAACTACGGTCCCTATGGCAACCCGCTCACCTCGAATGGCTCCGTCGTCGCCGACACCAAAGGCTACATCAACGAGCGTTTCGACCCGGAGACGGGCCTGCAATACCTCCACGCCCGCTATCTGGACCCGGACCTGGGAAGGTTCCTCACCCCCGACACCTGGGACCCCATCTTGGCCGGAGTGGACTTCAACAGATACGCATATGCGGGAAGTGATTCGGTCAACAAAAGCGATCCAAGCGGACACGTCGCCGACCCCGGATACGGTGAAAATGGCGCCGCCAGCAACGGCTACGGAAGCAACTCTCAATCCAGAAGCACTGGCGGGACCACTTCTAAAGGTTCAACGGGAACATCCAGAAGCGATAGCGGCAATTTTTACAACGTCGTCACCAACTGCACCAATTGTTACCCCGACAGGATTGATCTTCGAGGTGACGGCAAGGGCGGTCTCTTCGCCGCCAACACCGCCTTCAACAGGGCAATGGGGTATGTGAACAGCGGGGCAAACCAAAGTCAGATCGTAACTGACATAAGAAATGTAGTAGAACAGATCTGGGGGCAAGCGCTGCCACCCAGCATAGTGTTTGCAAGGCCTTGGGTAACTCCTGAACTTGGGCTNNTCATACAAACTGCAGGTCGCACTGTTTCGCCGCGAGTAGCAGAAGCGCTAAATCGTTATTTTGGAAAGGATCTAGGACGAAAGGAATGGGGGAACGCATTGGAAAAACTTAAGAAATTTGAAGGAATTAAGAACAATGAACACTGGAGCATTCGTGATGATGGCGTAGTTATTGGCCCTAGGGGTCCTGTGGGAAATATCGGAGATTATGTACCCAGTATCGGCACGGGCGGAGTAAATTGGTCGCACTGTATATCATCCGGAATTTGCGGATAAATTTGTCCAGTTTTGATCGCACATACCACAAAATGGAACTGAAATAATGGCTGATAGTCTTGAACAAACTGCTCATCATCTGGTTAAACCAGATGAACAGTTTCCAACTTGTGAACGCACGATCGCAACGTTGGCTATCTACTCAGTCTCAATGGAGCCAATTCAAATTTCTAAACGACTTGGCGTCCATCCAACATCTCCTATTCGCAAATCACTTTTGCCGCGTTCCAATAATAATACCAAAAATAAGGCAGGAAAATATGTGTGGCTGTATGAAACGGAAGGCTTAGTGCGATCAAGAGACATTCGTCATCATATTGATTATATTACCTCGAAGTTACTTCCAATGAGAGAAAAGCTGTTAGAGCTACAAACAGTTCCGGACGTTACAATGACAGTCTGGATTGATTGGTGGGGAGAGTCCGGGGGGCCAGTTTTTTGGCCAAAACAACTAAGGGACTTGGCACTTCTTAATCTCGAACTGCAGATATATGTAGCTGATTATGGACCGCATAACTTGAATGACTAGTACTAGCCGAGAAGAATTCTAAGTCACTTTCTAATTTCGGTATTGTAACTGTAAATCCGTCAACGGCGCCGTGGTGTCGCTGCGCAACGCCGCCGGCGACACGCTTCACAGCTTTGCCCCCATCACGGGGGCGACAAACAATGCCACCCTGACCTTCACGCCCCCCGCCGGGGTAATTGCCCGCAGCGTCTATATTGCCGGGGCCGCAGGCGAGCAGGTTCGCCTGAGCGAGCTTGACGTCATGGGCCGGCAGNNGGCAGCCGCCCTCGCCGTGGCCCGCCCCCATGCCCCCACTTCGATCTGCGGAACTGCCGTCACCTATGACGCCAATGGCAACACCACCTCCTATGATGCCGATGGCGCAGGCTCCATTCTCCCCCGCAGCTTCACCTACGACGGTGAAAACCGTCCCCTCAGCATCACCCAGAACGCCAATGTGACAAGCTTTGCCTATGCGCCGGATGGCGAACGGGCGGGCAAGAGCTTCGGCGGCAATGCCTATAGCTTCCTCGGCAACGACGCGGAGTTCCTGGTCAACGCGGCCAATCCCTCGGGCCTCCTGACCTCGACCCTGCACCCCGACGTAAAGCGCGAGGGCGTCATCACCTCCTGGGCCCGCAAGGACCATCTCGCCTCCAACCGCCTCGTCTCCTTCATGGCCGGCGGGCAAGCAACCTCACGCCACGACTACGGCCCCTTCGGCAACCCGCTCACCTCCAACGGCTCCAAAGGTCCACCCAACGAATAAAAAACCAGAAGTCGCAATGCGGGAAATATCTGTGGAGAACATCTGCAGGTTGCGAATACTGTCTTGATCCTGTGTTTTTCGTCGGCTTTCCTGCCGCTGATTCAAAGTTGGGAGAGATTCGACATGTCCATTCATGCAGCTTCCGGAAGAATTGCCAGCGGAAAACAAAATAGCGCCGTGGGCCTTGGCCTGCGCTTGCTGCTTGGTGCCGTGTTGGTGGCCATGTTCTGGATAGGCATGCCGAACACGGGTTCGGCGGGAGAGTGGTACGGACCTTGCCCCAGCGGGACGATAACTGAGCAAACCGACACCATCTTTGGCGGCATGGAATTGGCCAAACGACGCGTGTATTGCTATTTCCCCGATGCCGCGCCCGTGACACGTTACACGATAAACTCTTCAGGGACGTCAGTTACTGCCCACACGTTCCCCAACCTTGTAACATGCGAGCATGCTTCAAATGGTACATTCACTTGCAGCGCACAAGTTCTTTACAGGTGCTTTGTAGGCGAAATGAACACCTCCGCGGGGCGTTGCACAGTGCCTACAAACTTGGGCTTCGAATTGAGCTGCAAGGGCGGCGGTGGCAGTTGCACTGCGGGTAACCCTGTTCAGATCGCAACGGGGCGAAAGTTGGAAACAACCGTCGATTGGACGTCCGGCGGAACCTCTCCTCTGACATTTAAGCGCCATTACTCAAGCCTCCATCTTTTGGGCGCCGCGCCGCCCTATTCAAGGCTTGGCATGGGCTGGCGCAGCAATTTCGACTCGCGGGCGAGTTACCTTTTCTCCACAGGAGTTTCAAATCCGACGCAAGCACAGAGCGGTGACCGGATACATATCGTGCTGCCGGATTCAAATGAATATGTATTCAGGCGCTATCTCGGTGTTTGGAACCACGCCTTGCCAAGACCCCACCCCTCATTGGCGGGATCTAACTATTGGGATTATTACCGCAAGGATATGGATGTCGAGCTGACGCTCACGACGACCTCCGTTGAGCTGCGTACGGAATCCGGCGACAGGTACATTTACGATCTTGAGGGCCGGCTGACCAAGATTGTGTTTCCTACAGGTTACTCGCAATTCCTCTCCTATTCGGGAAACATCAATACCAAGGTGACTGACAGCTTTGGCAGGACCTTGTCATTCGAATACTGGTCAACAACTGACAAAGCCCGGCTGCTCAAGTCCGTCACAACGAATGACGGGAAAAAAATTAGCTTCGACTTCCTTAATCCTGGTGCCGCATTTGCGTTGACGGGGGAAACGGTGCCGTATGCTGAGCATTCCACCCTGGCACTTGAATCTGTTGTTTATCCCGACAATACCCCTGGAACTGATGCGGACAACCCAAAGCTTGTTTATGAATATCTGCAAGACCCTGATTTTCCCTATGCATTGACTGGCATTTATGATGAGCGCGGCGTCAAATTTGCGTCATGGACCTATGATTCGAAGGGGCGCGCAACATCCAGCCAGCACAGCGGCGGGGACGGCCTCACAACCTTCAGCTATGATGATGTGAACAATAAAGTGACGGTCACCAATGCCCTTGGCCAGTCAACCATATACACATATCAACGCGCGTTTGGAGTACTGCAACGTCTTTTGTCGGTTGAAGGCGTGGCCACGGCAAATACCGTCGCGTCAAATACAACCTACACTTATGACGCAAACGGCTTCCGCACCCAGGCGACCGACGCGGAAGGGCGCGTCACCAAGTGGATACGCGATACGCGTGGACGTCCAACAAGCACCACGGAAGGATTTGGCACAGCCGTCGCCCGCACCACAACAACAACCTGGGACGCAACGCGGCCTCTGCCAACGCAAATCGCCGCTCCGGGGTTGACCACCAACATTGCCTACAATGCCGCGAGCCAAATCACTTCGCTATCGCAAGTCGATACGACAACAACGACGCTTCCCTATTCGACCAATGGCCAGACCCGGACGACCGCGTTCAACTACACGAGCTTCACCGCCCCTTCACCTCCGGCGATTGGGCCTTCCGGAACACCATTGTCCGATGTTGCCCTCACCCTCATCAATCCCGATGCTGAAACTGGCACAACGGCCGGATGGACCAATACCACCGGGGCAATCGGCATTGTTGCTTCTTGTAATGGTTCCAAGTGTTTCTATGGCGGCACTTCTGCTTATTCGATGGCTTATCAGGACATTGCCATTCCGGGGGCAAACACGGCAGAAATCGATGCAGGCCAGCGAGCCGTCAAATTTGCGTGGAAACAGAACTCCTACCAGTATTCGGATCGGGCCTCCGTAGGCGTCCTGTTCCTCAACGGGGCAGGCACAGTCATTGGTTCGGCGTCGGATGACGTCAGGGCGGAATATGACTGGGTTCAACGTGAACGCACCGCGCCAGTGCCGGCGCTGACCCGCACGATCCGCGTACAGATGATGATGGACCGGGAAAACGGTACCAACAATGACGGCTATATTGATGATGTAGCGCTAACCTTGGTGGCCGATGGAACGACCGCTGCAAAGCCCTATCTAAGACCAGTCAACCCCGGCGCGCACACGGGCAGCACAACTGGCTGGACTGTGAGTGCCGGTACAGTGATAGCGGCACAAGACGCCTTCTTCTACCATTTCAAGGAGACAGGCAGCGGATACGATTCCTTCTATCAGACCCTCACCCTTCCAACCGACCGCATCACTGAAATCGATGGGCTGGCGCGTGGCCTTGAACTCCAGTGGATGGATGTAACCACCGCTTTCGGTTATTTGGTGAGCGTTGAGTTGGCCTTCCTCGACAACGCCGATCAACCCATTGCCGGTTCCGCCTCAACGTCGCCACCCGCAACTTCAGTGAATCTGTGGAAACAGCGCCTTCACTACGCGGATATCCCTGCTGGCGCCCGCAAGGTAAAAATCTCAGTGAATTTCACCCAGCCCACCACTCACGCGGGAGGCGGCACCTTCTTCACGGGCCTTACGGCAAGGATGGTGGGTCGCAGCGAACCGCCAGCCCCGGTTGATATCCTGACTTCAGTGGATGGACCGTTGGCCGGCACCGGCGACACGGTTTCTTACCAGTATGATACTTTGGGCAACATCACGCAGGTGACTGATGAGCTGGGCCACACCACCCAGATCACCTCCCTGAACGCCACAGGCCAGCCGCTCACCATCCTTGACCAGAACGGCATCGCCACGGATCTCGCCTATGACGCCCGCGGGCGTCTGATCACCACCACTGTTAATCCCGGCGCCAACGAGGCCGTCACGGCCATCGAATATGATCTCGCGGGCCAGATCACCAAGATCACCGCGCCGGATTCGTCCTTCCTGGAATACACCTGGAACAACGCCAAGCGGTTAACCATGGTCACCAACAATGTGGGCGAGACCATCGAATATGGTTACAATGCCAATGGTGATGTCACCTCGACAGTTGTGAAGTCCGCCGCGGCCACGGTGGTCAAGCAGCAGTCGGCACTCTTTGACGAGCTAGGACGTCTGATGCGGTCTATCGGAGCTTCAAGCCAGCAGACCAATTACGGTTACGACCGGACGGACAAGCTTGTGGCTGTCACCGATCCCAGAAGCAATCTCTATGGTTACGCCTATGACGCGCTCTCGCGGCTGTTCCGCGAAACGGACCAGGAGAGCTCCCAGGTCAATCTCACCCGCAACGCCCAGGACGATGTGGTGGCCTATAGCGACCCGCGAGCGCTTTCCACGACTTACGTCCGGAACGGATTTGGCGAGGTCATTGAGGAAACCTCCCCCGATGCCGGCGTTACGACCTATGTGCGCGACCTTCGTGGCCTTATCACCCAAGTGACCGACGGGCGCGGCATCGTGGCCAATTATGCCAATGACAATGCAGGCCGGGTGACCAGTATCTCATATCCCGCGGCCTCGGCGGAGGACGTGACCTATACCTACGATTCCGTCTCGGGCGGCAACAAAGGCATTGGCCGCCTCACCAGTGTCACCGACCAGTCGGGGTCCACCTCAATGGCCTACGACGCGCTTGGCCGCATCACTGGGGAAACCCGGGCGATCGGCAGCCAGAGCTACACCACAACCTACGCCTATGATGCGGCGGACCACTTGACCGAGATCACCTACCCTTCCGGCCGCATTGTCACCTATGCCCGAAACAGCTTGGGCCAGGTCTCGTCCGTTGTTACCCAAACCAACTCATTGGCGGCATATGACACCGTGGCCAATGGCATCACCTGGAAACCCATGTCCGATCTCCTGGCTGGCATGACCTACGGCAATGGCCTTGCCACCACGGCAGGCTATGACCTCGACTACCGCCTCACTTCGCTTCTGCTGCAGGATGGGGCAACTGACATCTCCAGCCTGTCCTACACCTACACGGACGGGATGAATCTCACGGCAGTGAACGACAATGTGACGCCCGCCAACAGCGTGAGCCTCTCCTACGGCCCTGCCAACCGCCTGGCCACGGCCAATGGCGCCTGGGGCAATGCCAGCTTCACTTACGATGGCGTCGGCAACCGCCTCTCCGATGTCAACACGGTGAGTGCCGTCACCACCACGCGGCTTGCCGCCTATGACACAGTCTCCAACCGGATCACCGGCATGACCGAGAATAGCGCAGCGCTCAGGAGCTATACCTACGACAATGGCGGCAATATCCTCACCGACACCCGCCCCGGCGAGGTCTTTGCCTTCACCTATAATGCCAGGAACCGCCCGGCCTCCGTCACCCGGAATACAGTCGCCTACGCCACCTATGGCTATAACGCCTTTGAGCAGCTCGTCTCGCGGTCAACCTCCGCCGCAGGCGGTCCCACCGGCACCGTGCATTACATCCACGACCTCTCAGGCCACATCATCGCCGAGGCCGATGCATCAACCGGAGCCACCGCCCGGGAATATATCTGGATGGCGGCCAATGACAACACGCCAACAGACTTGCCCATCGCGGTGGTGGATGACGTCACGACAACGCCCATCCTGCTGATGGTCCACACCGACCATCTCGGCCGGCCCATAATCATGACCGACGGAAGCAAAGCCACCGTCTGGGCCGCCAGCTACAAGCCTTGGGGCGAACCCCTATCAATCTCGGGCACAAAAGCCCTCAACCTCCGCTTCCCCGGCCAGTACTTCCAGATCGAAACAAACCTAACCTATAACTGGCACCGCCACTACGACACCACAACAGGCCGTTACACCCAGCCTGATCCCCTGCGCTTTGTCGATGGTCCCAGCATCTACGCCTATGCTGGGAACTCGCCGTTTATGGAGACGGACAGGGATGGACAAAAATATAACGGCTACCACAGTGGTACGCCTTCAAAGGAACAAGTAGAAAAGAATTCACAGTGCGCCCAAGAGTGTTTTGATAATTATTATGGCATTGGTGCTGGTGCAGCAGCAGTAAACGCTGCAACCGGCCCATATATTTCCAAGCCAAGAACAGGTATTGGAGGGGGTGGACCATCTGGATCTAGCACCAGTGCTGCAAGCACTGCCGCCGGCAAGCTTTTACCAAAGGGATTGCCCCGCAGCATCGCTCGTGGATTGGGCCGCGCAGCTGGGCCAGTAAGTATGGGTATATGTTTAATTGATGTACTTGCTATTTCTGCATGTACAAAACAATGTTCCGGCAATTAGATCAGTGGCAATAATGTGATGGACAAGTTAGTTGAACAAACCGCGTTAGAACTCATTCAACTTCTGGGCGAATACAAAAGAGTGCCTGCTAGAACCAACCAATTCACTGAACTCTACGCCGACTTGCGATTGGGCGGCGACGATGTCGGAGAATTTTTGAGTGGTATCGAGAAGAAATTTTCCATCAATATGCAAGACTTCGATATTTCCAAATATTTCCCAGATGAGAGTGCCATGATCATGGATTGGCCGCTCAAGTTACTCGGCTTAAAGACGAGACTTGATCCAAATAAGTATCAGTCGATCAGTTTCTATAGTCTTGCGCAGGAAATATTGAATCGACGGAAAGAAACGTAAACGCAGTAGCCTTGTGACAAATTCTCTTCGCATATTTTTGAAAAAGTTGGATGAGTTAGACGCCACGACAACCAATGTTGCGTGGAAGCCCATGTCCGATCTCTTTGGCGGCATGACCCACGGCAATGGCCTTGCCACCACGGCGGGCTATGACCTCGACTACCGGCTCACCTCGCTGCTGCTGCAGGACGGGGCAACTGACATCTCCAGCCTGTCCTACACCTACACGGACGGGATGAACCTCACCGCGGTGAACGACAATGTGACGCCCGCCAACAGCGTGAGCCTCTCCTACGGCCCTGCCAACCGCCTGGCCACGGCCAATGGCGCCTGGGGCAATGCGAGCTTCACTTACGATGGCGTCGGCAACCGCCTCTCCGATGTCAACACGGTGAGTGCCGTCACCACCACGCGGCTTGCCGCCTATGACACAGTCTCCAACCGGATCACCGGCATGACCGAGAACAGTGCCGCATTGCGGGATTACACCTACGACGCGGGCGGCAACATCCTCACCGACACCCGCCCCGGCGAGGTCTTTGCCTTCACCTACAATGCAAGAAACCGCCCCGCCGCGGTCACCCGCAACTCTGTGGCCTACGCCACCTATGGCTACAACGCCTTTGAGCAGCTCGTCTCCCGCGCAACTTCTGCCGCTGGCGGACCCACCGGCACCGTGCACTACATCCACGACCTCGACGGCCACATCATCACCGAGGCAGACAGCACAACCGGAGCCACCGCCCGGGAATATATCTGGATGGCGGCCAATGATAACGAACCGACTGACCTGCCTCTCGCAGTCGTCGACGATGTCCCCACCACCCCCGTCCTGCTGATGGTCCACACCGATCATCTCGGCCGTCCCATCCTTATGACGGACGCAACCAAAGCCTCCGTCTGGCAGGCCAGCTACAAGCCCTGGGGCGAACCCCTCTCAATCTCCGGCACAAGCGCCCTCAACCTGCGCTTCCCCGGCCAGTACTTCCAGATCGAAACAAACCTAACCTATAACTGGCACCGCCACTACGACACCACAACAGGCCGTTACACCCAGCCTGATCCCCTCGGCTTCGTCGACGGACCCAGCATTTATGCATATGCAGGGAATAGTCCATGGATGAGAACGGACAGAGATGGGCAAGTCGCACCTCTTGTGATTTTGGGTTATGCTATTGCGCCTGAAGTAGGCGCATTGGTAGCGGGCACTGCTGCTACACTTTGGGCCATATGCATGGTACCGCCACGCGGTTTTTGGGATGCTGAAAGCGGTGCGGAAGAATGGGGTCGGCGAAATAATGTAGGAGCTGATGAAGGGCGACGGAGATTTCACGAGAGAAAGCGTAAAGACAAAGGGCGTGGTAAGGATGACTACGGAGTAAATCCAGACACAGGTGATATCGTCGGTCCAGATGGCGAAGATGCTGGAAATTTGGGGGATTAACTCAATATGACTATCTCAAAGTACTCTATATCGTTCGCGCTCTATTTGCGAGGCGATGAGTTGCAGCCTAGCATTTTAACTCAAATACTTGGGGTCGAACCAACCGATTCTCAACGCAAGGGAGATCAAGAAATTCTATCGACTGGAAGGGTGCATGTAAAAAATATTGGCGTCTGGATCATCGCGTCGTCCACCAATTCATCGAATATCTCTGATCACATTAAGCAAGTTGTTCCTTTTGTTGACCAGATTGAAAGACGTCTTAACACAGAATACAGTTCTCTGGATAAATTACCCGGCGTCGACGAAGCATATCTTGATGTATTTGTTTGCGGCTTAAACACGAATGAAGGCGTAGTTAATTGTGAGTTTGAATTTTCAAAAGAAGAGATTGCATCGCTCAAGAGATTCAACTTACCAGTTAAATTTACGGTGGGCATAGCTAGAGAAAAAGGGGGCGCCTCCCTTTGATATCAATTGTCGATGGGAATGAACTACATATCAGTCAATAGAACCGGCCCCAAATCTGGCTCAAAAGATACCGACTCAGGCTTCGTTCTCATCTCGGTAATCTGGATTGCGGGCCTTCTTGCGGTTGTGGCCACGGCCTTTGCCATCACTGTCCGCGGCGACACATTGGCCGGGAGCAATGTCGTTTACAATACAAGGGCCGAGTTAGTGGCTGATGGAATGGTCCTTGCCACAGCGCTGCGGCTGGCATCGCCTGTCAATGTGAATGAACTTCCTAAACTCAATGGCGAACCCGCCCATTGTCAGTGGTCGGATGATATCGCCGTTGCCATTTCCATTCAG
>CXWL01120815.1_pt1 | contig 13106 bp, 11 predicted proteins | sample 590931 | NCBI WGS metagenome assembly CXWL01 (sample SAMEA3498368, study PRJEB10139) | groundwater metagenome | biome: water well; material: biofilm material | place: Germany | collected 2015-04-27
GCTCTTATTGTGGTGTTTGCAGGTATAAATCTGTCTGTTGCTCAATATAACATTGAGAATTTAAAACTAAGCTATGGTGAAGAAATTACTGATGAAAAAGGTAAAATCGTAAAAATTATTGGTGAATCTAATAACAAAGTGTATGCTCTTGGATTAAAAGGAAAAGAATATTTTTTAAAAATATTTACTTCTAAAGAGATGAAATTAATTTCTAATAAACCAATTATTTTACCTGAAGTTAAGGATAAAGATGTGGATTTTGAAGAAATGATTTTACTTAACGGTAAATTATATGTTATTGGAAGTGTATATCAAAGAAAAGAAAAAATATTTAAATTAGTTGGTATTGAATTTTCTGAAGATGGGAAATTAAGTTCAACTATGATTACTATGTTTGAGGCTGTTGTTGAGAAAAGTTCAAGAAGAGGAGATTTTTATTTTAAAACGTCTACTGATGAAACAAAACTTTTAGCTATGCATGCGTCACTTTTTGGAAAAGAAGATGCGTTTAAATATGATTTAAAATTATTTGATGCTAACCTAACTCAACTATTCGCAAATACTGAAAAAGTTTCATTTGATGACAACAAGAAAGATTTTGAATTTACAATTTCTGATTTTGATGTTAATTATAGAGATGATGCGTTTTTAGTAATTAATGAAAGTTATAGAGATAACAAAAAGAAAGAACAAATTGAAAAATTCCAAGTATTAGCATTTAAAAAAGGAACTGGATATAAAAAAGAAGTAATTGATATTCAATTTAAGGATAAAGAAATTATCAATTGTTCTATGATTTCTACTCTTAATGATAAAGTGCAATTAGTAGGTTTTTACTCAAGTGTAAGAGCAAATGGTAAAGCTAATAAAGAATTAAAAGGAGTTTATAATGCAACAATTAACATCAATACAAATGTTAATGATAATCTTAAATTTAATGAGTTCGATTATGCAACTAAAGTTAAATTATTAGGAGAAAGAAAAGCTAAAAAAGGAAAAGACGTAAAACCATATTACAAAATTCACACAATTATTGAAAAAAATGATGGTGGATTAATCGTTTTATCTGAAGAAAGATTTATTTATGTAGGAAAAACACAAGGTATTGGGCCACTAGGACTTACGCCAATTACATATTATACTAACGAAATGATTGTTACTTCTTTGAAACCAGATGGTTCTTTAGAGTGGAGTAACGTAGTTGCTAAAGATCAAAATGCAACTGCAACAGTTGCTTCTTTAGGTATGTTTGGTGCTGGTGGAAATGCAAACTTTAATGTGTCTATTGGTATTTCTTTTCAATTAGGTGTTATGGGTAAAGGTCCAGAATATTTAAGTGCTATTCCAATTTATAGTGATGGTCAATTAAATATTCTTTTTAACGACAATAAAAAGAACAAAGGAATTACAGCTATGGATGATATTAAAACGTTAGGTAATTACAATAATGCCGTTCCAACATTATTCCAATTTGATAATTCAGGAAAAATTACAAGAAAAGATCCTGAAGAAGTAATTAAAAATGAATTGGTAATTAGACCAGGAGTTTATTATAGAAAAACCAATAAAGAATACATTATTTACGCGTCAAGAAAAGCACAAGACAGACTAGGAAGAATGACTTTATAAAATTTTAAAAACCCAAGAAATTAACTTCTTGGGTTTTTTTATGCCTTTTTTATAAGAAATGTTATCTTTGTTGTGAGTTACGATGAATCAAAATCAATTATCGTAAATTAAACTTAAAAATGACAGGAACTGTTTATAAATCTACCGGAAGTTGGTATTACGTAAAATCTACCGAAAATAAATTTTACAATTGTCGTATCAAAGGTAAATTCCGAATGAAAGGTATCAAAAGCACCAATCCGATTGCGGTTGGCGATGTGGTGGATTTTGATTTGGATGAAACAGTGGATGAAGTAAACGGAATCATTACCAATATTCACGATCGTAAGAATTATATCGTTCGTAAATCGGTGAATTTATCGAAACAAACACATATTATTGCTTCAAATATTGATATTGGTTTCTTAATTGTAACCATCAATAATCCAATTACAACTACCAGTTTTATCGATAGATTTTTAGTAACTGCCAAAGCATACGGAATTGAAGCTATTCTGATTTTTAATAAAATTGATACTTTTGACGATGCCACTTTAGATGAACAATTGTATTTGCAACATACTTACGAGCAAATAGGTTATAAGTGTTTGCGAGTTTCGGCTACAGATAACAAAGGCGTTGCAGAGTTGATGGATTTGATGAAAGGTAAAGTTACGATGTTTTCTGGACATTCAGGTGTAGGAAAATCGACTTTAGTTAACGCAATTGAACCCACTTTAAATTTAAAAACGAAAGAAATTTCTAATTCTCACGCACAAGGACAACATACAACTACTTTTGCGGAAATGTTCGATTTATCTAACGATATTCGAATTATTGATACACCAGGAATTAGAGGTTTTGGAATGGTAGATATGGAAAAACAAGAAGTTTCCGATTATTTTCCTGAATTTTTTGCACTAAAAGAAGATTGTAAATTCAACAATTGTTTACATAAAGAAGAACCTCATTGTGCTGTTAAAAAAGCATTGGACGAAGATAAAATTGCTTGGAGCAGATATCAAAGTTATTTGAAAATATTAGAAGGCGACGAAGAACATTATCGCAATGATATTTATGGCGAAGACCGAATTGCCAGTGATGAAACCCGAAAATCGTAGAGACGCGATTCATCGCGTCTAATCAATTTAATTCAAAATGAGATTAGTCATACAAAGAGTGTCAAGTGCTTCAGTAACAATTGAACACAAAATAGTAGCACAAATAAATCAAGGTTTATTGGTTTTAGTTGGAATTGAAGAAGAAGACACAGCCGAAGATATCAATTGGTTAGTGTCGAAAATTGTAAATCTTCGCATTTTTGCTGATGAAAATGATGTCATGAATCTTTCTGTAAAAGATATTAATGGCGAAATTATTGCGGTGAGTCAATTCACACTTCATGCTTTAACTAAAAAAGGAAATCGACCAAGTTATATCAAAGCAGCAAAGCCAGATATTGCTATCCCAATGTATGAAAAATTCGTACAGCAATTAGAAACTGAATTAGGTGCAACAATCCAAACAGGTCAATTTGGCGCCGATATGAAAGTAGCGTTAGTCAACGACGGACCAGTTACCATAATTATTGATAGTAAAAATAAAGAGTAGTATGTTTAATAATTTCAATCTTAAAAAACCATTTCTGGAATTTTTACTTAATGCAACAATTTGTACTGTATTAATTAATGTTTTGCAATATCACGATTGGGTAAAATCATTAAAATTTGGCTTAGCTTTTGGATTAGCTATGTCTGTTTTTTATACTTTTATCTTACCTAAATTCTCAAAAAAGAAATAAAATGGACATACAAAACGCACAACTTGAAGTTGATAATTGGATAAAAAATCACGGTGTTCGTTATTTTAACGAATTAACAAATATGGCACAACTTACGGAAGAAGTCGGTGAGGTTGCTCGAATTATCGCACGACGTTATGGCGAACAATCAGAAAAAGAATCAGATAAAAATAAAGACCTTGGTGAAGAACTTGCCGATGTGGTTTTTGTGGTTTTATGTTTGGCCAATCAAACGGGAATCAATTTGCAAGAGGCTTTCGATAAAAAACTTGATTTGAAAACGAATCGTGATCACGATCGTCATCAAAATAACGAAAAATTAAAATAAAATGAACTGGATTTTACTAATAATTGCCGGTTTGTTTGAAGTGGGTTTTGCTACTTGTTTAGGAAAAGCCAAAGAAACTTCTGGTAATACTTCTTTACTTTGGTACGGCGGATTTTTAATTTGCTTAACCATAAGTATGGTTTTGTTAGTAAAAGCTACCAAAGAATTACCTATCGGAACAGCCTATGCGGTTTGGACAGGAATTGGAGCAATTGGAAGCGCCATTATTGGTGTTTTGATTTTTAATGAGCCTGCAACTTTTTGGAGAATATTTTTTATATTCACTTTAATTGCTTCTATTGTAGGATTAAAATTTGTTTCTCACTAATGAATATTCAAATTCAAAAATCAAAGTTCAAAACTCAAAATTCAATTTTGGAAATTACAGGTTCTAAATCGGAAACCAATCGTTTGTTATTATTACAAGCGTTATATCCAAATTTAGTTTTAGAAAACACTTCCAATTCGGATGATTCTGAGGTAATGATGAAAACACTGAATGACTTTCAACTTTCAACGTCTAACTTCGTTTTTGATATTCATCATGCTGGAACTGCGATGCGATTTCTAACGGCATATTTCGCCATTCAAGAAGGAAAAGAAGTCGTTTTAACGGGTTCATCCCGAATGAAAGAACGTCCCATTCAAATTTTAGTGGAAACGTTAAATCAATTGGGTGCAGAGATTTCTTATGTGGAGAATGATGGTTTTCCACCGATTCAAATTAAAGGAAAAAAAATCACTAAAAATAACGTTTCGTTACCAGCAAATATAAGTAGTCAGTATATTTCTGCCTTATTATTAATTGCTCCGAAATTAGAAAAAGGATTAGAATTAACCTTAGAAGGTGAAATTACTTCTGTTCCATACATCAAAATGACATTAGCTTTGCTGAACGAAATTGGTGTAGAAACTTCATTTGAAGGAAATAAAATAAAGGTTGGTCCTGCTGAACTTGTTCCAGTATCTCAATTAACAGTTGAATCGGATTGGTCGTCAGCTTCATATTGGTATTCTATAATTGCTTTGTCTGAAATTGGAACTGAGATTACTTTGTCAAGTTATAAACAAAATAGCTTACAAGGAGATGCTGTTTTGGTTGAAATTTATAAGGATTTTGGAGTAGAAACTACTTTTGAAAATAATAACATCTTATTAAAAAAGATTGAAAACCATAATCCAAAACCCATAAACCATAACCTGAAAAATTCACCGGACATTGCACAAACTATTGCGGTGACTTGTTTCGGATTAGGAATTGGATGTCATCTGACTGGTTTACATACTTTGAAAATTAAAGAAACAGATAGATTGGAAGCTTTAAAAACGGAATTGACTAAACTTGGTGCGGATGTTTCTGTAACTGATAATTCGTTGACTCTTCAAGTATCTGGAAATATAAAAGAAAACATTAGTATTGCCACTTACCAAGATCATCGTATGGCAATGGCATTTGCGCCGTTAGCATTAAAAGTACCAATTATTATAGAAAACGCAGAGGTTGTTTCTAAATCGTATCCAGCATTTTGGGAAGATTTGGAAAAAATTGGTTTTTTGTTTTAAAAAGAGAGTGGATTGATTTTTTTGTTAAATAAGTCCATTCCTAACGCAACCTTTTGCGATAATCTGTATCTTGTAAGAAATTATAACAATGAAGAAGTTTTACATTATTCTACTATTAGTATTTTTTCAATTAGGTTTTTCTCAGCTTTCAAATTTTAATTTGCAAGTTACTGGAACTAATGAAACTTGTTCAGGAAATGGAGCGCTTAGTTTTTCGGTTACAAATACAACTGCTGGAGCTACCATAGTTTACAATGTTTACTTATTACCCAACACAACTACTCCTATTTCAACTACAACCAATTCTACATTAACCGGTTTGATTTCAGGAAATTATCAAGTTGTAGCTACTCAATCTCTTGGTGCTGATACGAATTCACAACAACAAAATGTGACCATCACCAATCAAATTCAAAATTTAAGTTTTACCATTTCACATATAAAAGTTAAATGTGGAAATGATGGGAAATTAACTGCAAATGTTACCTCAGGAACAGCAGTAAGTTATGAATTATTAACTGGTCCTGTTACAATGCCTGCTCAGGCTTCAAATGTTTTTCAAAATTTACCAGTTGGAAATTATACCATAAGGGTATTTGATACTTGTGGAAATGCTGTTGTTAATAGTTTTACACTAACACAAAATTATACAGAACCAGTAATTTATTTTGTAAGTGAATCTGATTTAACCTGTACCAATCTTAAACTTAATGTTGCTACAAATGCTACAAATGGGAATTTTGCTTTTCCATTAACTGTTAATGTTAAAGTTTATCCGCCAAATAATGCAACGCCAATTGTTTATACACAAGTTTTTGCTTCATATGTTGCTCCAGGAATTGAACAAATTATAGACAGATTTGATGGGAGTTATTTTTATGATGTAAAAATTACAGATGGATGCGGGAATTCAAAAGAATTGAATCATAATTTTATCAATAATGATTTCGGTTTTTCAGTTTTGAATTTGCAAGATTGTTCTCCAAAAATTAAGATTACACCTTCAAATGCAATTTATCCTTATACGATTCAATTTATTACTGCTCCAGCAGGTTATAATCCCGCTCTATTAAACCCTGGTTTTCCTGGTCCATATTCTTCATCCGATGTAACATTAAATATTGTTGTAGGGAATTTTACGGTTAAGTTAACAGATGCTTGTGGAAAAACACACACGGTTAATTTTCAAGTTACAAACCCAGAAACTCCAGTATTCACTTCTGTTTCAAATGATGGATGCGGAGCAATTTCTTTTTTAATAAATCCAATTCATAATGTGACCATGGTGAGCGTTACTTTAATTTCTGCTCCACCAGCATATTCGGGTAATTTGCCTCAAAACTTATCTGCTTTTATAAGTAGCTCAGGTTTCAACTGGGGGCAATCTGGTTTTCCTCCAGGAAATTACGTGTTTAATATACTTGATTCTTGTGGTGTTTTGCATGTTAAGAATGTTATTGTTGGATCAGGACAATCTGTAAGTATGAGCGTAGTCCATTATCCTGAATGTGATTTAGATATGGGTTCTGTTTACGCGTATTATAGTGCTTCAAGTATTAATAATGTTAAGATATTAACTGCGCCAAATAATTTTCCTTTTCCTTTACCATATTCTCTAACTGCAGTAGGTAGTGCTTCTTTTTCTTTACTAAATGTTCCTGTGGGAACTTATTCTGTTCAAATGACTTCAGGTTGTGGAAATGTACAAACAAATACTTTTTCGGTAGAAGGATATGTTGATAGTAATACCACTTTTGAAATTGAACAATTTTGTAGTTCTTTTAATTTGAAATTTACACAACAAGGAAATGCTAATGTGCCATCTTATGCCCTTCAAAAGCTTAATGTAAGTACTGGTAATTGGGAGCATCCTGTAACTGGAGCTCAAATTATTAGTAATCAAATTAATGCTAATAATTTTTACCCTGTCATTCATAATCAATGGAATATAAATTTAAATTTTATAGGTAAATTTAGAATTATAGAAGCATATACTAGTATTAGCTCTGAAACATGTATTCATTCAATTCAAGAATTTGAAGTATTAGGACAACCCAAAGTATTAAATTATGACATTGTAAATTGTGGAACAGGTGTCTCTGTAGTTCAGCTACACGCAGTTGGTATTGGACAATTGATTTATAGAATTACTCAAAAAGACAATCTACCTTTTATTGTAAATAATGGTACTAATAATGTTTTTACTAATTTAGTTCCTGCGATTTATAATTTTCAAATTGAAGATACTTGCGGTAATATTTTAAATTATCAAATCCAAATCACCACAAGTTTTCCAATTCAAATTACTCCTAATATATGTGAAAATCAATTGTCTACTTTATCTGTTGATGCTTATGGGTTTTTACAATATGAATGGTGGAAAGATGGTAATCCGTCAAATATATTAAGTACTACAAGTGTTTTAACTTTTAATCCTTTTGTGTCTGCAACTCATAGTGGAATCTATCATTTGCGAATAACTCATATTGGAAATCCTAGTTCTTGTTTAAATGGTGTTAAGACATATACAATTTCAGCCTCATCTAATCCTATGGCCGGATTAGATAATACGGTTAATTTATGTGGCTTGCAAAATTCAATCATTTTGAATTCCTATTTATCTGGAATTTTTGATTTAAATGGAAGTTGGGAAGAAATAACAACTTCAAACGGAATATTGAGTAACGGAATTTGGAATGCATCAACCGTAAATTACGGGATTTATAAATTTAAATATGTGGTTAACGGTTTTTGTGCAAGTATTGATGAAGCGATTATTACCATAAACATTAAAGAAAAACCAGTAATGAATTCTTTGCCAGTATTATATTCTGTTTGTATTGGTGACAATTTAGAAATTAATCCAGGATTAAATAATTCAAATTATACTTACCAATGGACTGGGCCAAATAGTTTTTCTTCAACTAATACGGTTCTACAATTTAACGATATCCAAAGTGCTACAAATGGGCAGTACAGCTTAATTGTTGGTTATAATGGTTGTTTTTCGGATGCCTATAATTTTGTTGTTGACGTTACTGTTTTTCCAGAATTTTATATAACCGATACGTGTGAAAACAATATAAAAACACTTACAGCGATTTCTTTAAATGGTTCTTTTGATGCGAATTTGAACTTTAATTGGACAGGCCCAAATGGTTTTAATAGTCCATTAAATCCAATTCAAATAGATGATGAAGGTGATTATGTTTTAACAATTGGTAAAAATAATTGCGATACATCGAAATCAATTACTGTTACAAGTACGGCTTGTGAAATTCCAAAAGGGGTTTCTCCAAACGGAGATGGCTTGAACGATTATTTTGATTTATCAGGTTTTGATGTAAAAACTATAAAAATCTATAATAGATATGGTTTGGAAATATATTCCAAAGATGGTTATCTAAATGAATGGTATGGGCAAGCAAACAATGGTAATATCTTGCCAGCTGCTACTTATTTTTACGCTTTGATTTTAAATTCTGGAGAAGCAAAAACGGGTTGGGTGTATTTGCTTAGATAATTTTATTTATCGTCTTCTAAATATACCTTTCTTACACGTTTGAATAATTCACTTGAGTATACAAAATCAGTAACAGCAGCATTATCCGTTTTGAAAATTTCTTTATTAGTACCTTCCCATTCTAATAAACCATTTTTTAAGAAAACGATTTTCTGACCAATTTCCATTACCGAGTTCATATCGTGTGTATTAATTACAGTTGTAATGTTGTACTCTTCGGTGATTTCTTGAATTAAATTATCAATTACAATGGCCGTTTTTGGGTCTAAACCTGAATTCGGTTCATCACAAAATAAATATTTCGGATTATTTACAATTGCTCTAGCGATAGCTACACGTTTTTGCATTCCACCTGAAATTTCAGAAGGTTTTTTATGATTCGCATCAATTAGATTAACTCTATCAATCACAAAATTTACGCGTTCTTTAATTTCTGCAGCAGTTTTATTGGTAAACATTTTCAATGGAAAACCAATATTTTCCTCAACGGTCATGCTATCAAACAAAGCACTTCCTTGAAAAACCATTCCAATTTCGGTACGAATATCACGTTTTTCGTCTTTGTTCATTTCTTCATAAATACGACCATCAAACGAAATATGACCACTATCAATATGATGAACTCCTAATAAAGATTTTAAAAAAACCGTTTTTCCAGAACCACTTTGTCCAATTACTAAACTAGTTTTACCAGCTTCAAAATGAGTAGAAATACCTTTTAAAACCATTTGGTCTCCAAAGCTTTTTTTAATGTCGTGAACTTCAATCATTAGCTTAAAAGTAATTGTGTTAAAATATAATTCATCAAAATAATTACTACAGATGTCCAAACAAAGGCAACTGTACTGGCTTTACCAACTTCTAAAGCGCCACCTTTCATAAAGAAACCATGAAATGAAGGGATTGTAGCTAATAAAAAGGCAAATACTAATGTTTTTATGAAAGCATATGTGATATGAAAAGGAATGAATTCGTTCTGAATTCCTGTAATAAATTCTTGACTTGTAGTGAAACCACCATAAACTCCGGCTAAATAACCACCGAATATTCCTAAAAACATAGCAATTCCAATCACAAACGGATATAAAGTTGCAGCAACCATTTTAGGGAAAACTAAATAATTTAAAGCATTTACACCCATTCCTTCTAATGCTTCAATTTGCTCTGTAACTCGCATAGAACCAATGCTTGACGTAATAAAAGAACCCATTTTTCCTGCCATAATGATAGAAATAAATGTGGGTGCGAATTCTAAAACGATAGATTGACGCGTTGCAAAACCGATTAGGTATTTTGGGATTAAAGGATTGGTTAAATTCAATGCGGTTTGAATGGCCACAACACCACCAACGAAAAACGAAATGAAACACACAATTCCCAATGAATCAATAATTAAATCGTCAATTTCTTTGAAGATAAGTTGTTTCATCACGCTCCATTTTACTGGGCGACTAAAAACGTCTTTCAGCATAATGAAATAGCGACCAATTTGCGATAAATATCTAATGAGCATCATTTGTTAGTGTTCAGTTTTCAGGTTAATGTGTCAGGATAAAAACAGATGTGTAAAAATAGTATATTTTGATGGATAATTTCAAAATTTCAAAATTTCTGTAATTAATTTAATAATGGTTTTGAATAAAATTTAATTATAAAAATATTGAAATTCCTGAAGTTTGTATTCGTAACTTCACTAACTTTGTGATTACTAAGTAGTTATCTTAAAATTCTATAAAAAAACAATTAAAATATACACGTATGAAAACAAATAAACCATCATACGAAGAGCTTTTAAGTCTTGTTAATGAATTAATGACTGAGTTAAATAAATCGAATTTGTTATTAATCGAAACTAAAAAAAATGACATAGATGTAAAATTAAAATCTTCGGAAATCAAAAATACACTTGCAGAGCAAACGGATTCTTTTTTGCAACACATTAAAGCACCTTTAGACACCGTTGTTGGTCTTGCAAAATTGTTAAGTACTTCAAATCTAAATTTAGAAGAAAAAAGTAATTTATCTGGAATTATTACCAATACCGCTACAGAATTGCAAAGTGCTTTTACTGAATTTATTAGTTATAATTCATTAAAGAGACATGTGAATGAATTAAGTATTGAAGTAGTTCCTTTAAACGAATTATTTGATGAATTAAATATAAAATTTTTGGATCAATTATTTTTCAAAAGTTTGAGTTTACGTTTATCAAAAGGTTTACCAGATGGTTATGATGTGGTTTTTACTGATAAAAAAATTATTAATCAAATATTTTCAAGTTTGTTAAGTAACTCTATTAAGTTTACTGATACTGGATATATAGAAATTGGGTATCAAGTATTAAATAGTGAAATACAATTTTTTGTTATTGATACTGGAATTGGGTTAGATCATTTTGAAAAATCTGTTGAAAAAAAACAAGCTAACATCGGACTTTCAACCGTAAAACAATTAGTGGATTTGTTGCACGGTTCTTTAAAAACAGAATCAAATTCGAGTACAGGAACTACCGTTTCATTTCAAATTCCTTACGAACCAGCACTTGGGCAAATTGAAACAAAAGCAAAAAAAACAATTAAAGTCCTTATAGCAGATGATGAAGAAATAAGTTTTATGATTCTTAAAAAATTAATGAAAAAAGGTGATGTTGAGATTATTAGAGCTAAAAATGGAGAAGAAGCGTATGCTGTTTATAAAAAAAATCCAGATATTAATTTGATTTTGATGGATTTACGAATGCCGCAAGTGGATGGTTATGTAGCTGCAAAACTAATTAAAAATGAGGCGCCTAATATTCCAATAATTGCACAGTCTGCTTATTTATTAAATGAAGATAAAAAAAATTACGCAAATGTATTTAATGGATATCTTTCTAAACCGATAAATAAAAAAGAATTTGAATTAGCGGTTACCAATTTTATTGACATAACTTTATTGAATTAAAAAGGAAATAAAAGTATAATAAGAAGTCGTTACTACATTTGTTAAGTAACGACTTCTTATTTTTATATTTTTTGTTAAAACAACTTCGCTTTCATTTTTTTCCAACGGTAATTCCTAATCCATTTTGCTTGTTCGGAAGTCGCAAATAATTGTTTTCCAGAAGATTTGGCTTTCCAAAATCCCATAATATAATCGATAAATAACAAAGGTTTCCCTTTTCTACTCGCTAATTTTAAAGATGCAATTGCCGTAATAAAAAAGCCGTAACCTAAACTATAAAAGGCTTCTCCTTGTTTGTAACGAGCCGCTTTGTTATAACTTGCTCCCGTTGGTTTTAAGTGTTTAACGTGTAAACTTTCATCGGTAACGACTTTCCAATTGTAGAATTTACATAATAATTCGTCAACTGTATCCCAACCCATAGCAGGTTTTAAACCGCCAATTTGTTTGTACGTTTCTTTTCTGTAGGCTTTTAAAGCGCCACGAATATGGTCTTTATCTGTTAAGTTTTCTAGAATCCAATCGCCATTTTTTTCAATGTAACAGAATCCACCAGCCATTCCGATTTTCGAATCAGATTGGAAATGTTTAATAATTGTTTCGAAATAATTGTTTGGAAAAATTAAATCGGCATCCACTTTTACGATGATGTCGTAATTGTCATCAATGTTTTTTTCTCCTTCGTGAAAAGCTTGAATTACCTTGCTTCCCGGAAGATGAATCGCGTCAGATTTTTTATTTACCAAAGTAATGAAAGGAAACTTCTCAGAAAAGGAAGTCACAATTTCAGCTGTTGTATCTGTAGAACTATCATTCACCACAATAATTTTCGATGGTAAAACAGTTTGTTCCAACAAAGATTGTAAAGTGATCGCCATAAAGGCTTCTTCGTTATATGCGGGAATAATAATGTAGTATTTCATCTGACCAATTACTATTTGTTAGTCACTCTTTCCGCGTAAACCAAATAATATCTTGGTGTAAACCATCTTAAAAATGGACGGAAACCAATTTTTTTAACAGGATGTGTGAATTTTACACTGTCAATAATTTTAAAGCCCGTTTTTTCTAATAACCAATCTAATTGCCAGTCTTCAAATTCATGATAATGTCTGTCCCATTTGTCGGTTTTGCTTCTGTATGCCGATGAAAACCATAAACGTAATGGAATAGAGATTAAAACTTTATCGCATTTTACGTTTTCTAAAATAGTGTAGGGATTTAATAAATGTTCGAAGATTTCAAAACCAGTAAAAACACCATAATTCTCTTCGCGTAAAGCAGTTTGATTGTTATCTAAATCTTCACCTTTCGTATTAATAACAGTATAGTTGTTTTCC
>CXWL01031683.1_pt1 | contig 13105 bp, 9 predicted proteins | sample 590931 | NCBI WGS metagenome assembly CXWL01 (sample SAMEA3498368, study PRJEB10139) | groundwater metagenome | biome: water well; material: biofilm material | place: Germany | collected 2015-04-27
GGTGGAAAGAGTAGCTTCACGATACGGCAGGCGGACTGATTCGGCGACTTTCACTTTCCCTTTGGGTAATAACGACGATAATTCAGAGGCAAATCGCTGACGGGCCGATTCGAAATCCTCCGACAATTCCTGATGAATCTCTTTCCATTGAGCGAGTTCCTGCTTCGTGATTTCGGCACGCCTTTCGAGCAGTTCCAGACCTTCGCGCCCCTTGCGGTGCTTCTTGTAATAATTTTCGACATTCTGCTTTGGCGTTACCGCCGAATCAAGCGGGATATCGATCTCATTGAGCATGTGCGCAAAAGTATTTACGACAGTGATCTTTTTCATGCCGCGCTTGATTTTTGTGAAATTGGAATGCAACAGATCGCCCCACTGCTTGTATCGCTCAAAATCTGCGGCCTGTGTAATGTCGGCTTCGACTTTGTCCAGCCGTGTCTTTAATCTCTCGACCTGTTTGGCAACTGCGGTGACAACTACTTTCCCTTCGTCGGATTCTTCCTTCGAATCCTGCTTGGTCATGACCATGGCCATCGCCGCCATCGAAAGCGTCTTGTATTTATCGGGGTCAGCCGCTCCGGATTCACGCAATTTGAAAGGGAAGACTTCGATACCGTCACGAACTTTGTGTAGATACCCAAGATTAGCGCTGGTAAAAGATTCGGCGAGGGCGCGAATTTGCACCGCCAGTCCCTGTATCTGATCTGATTTGAGTTCACTGGTTGACGCTTTTTCTAGTCCAGCCCTGATCGCGGCCTCGCGGGCAATGCTTCGGCTGAATCCGAGTGCCTGTTTTTCCATGAATGTCACTATCGACATCGAATGATCACCAGATTTGGTCAGGGCGGCGCTCAGTTTGCCGGATGTTATCGTAAATGGATCCAGACCCTCTCGCGGTGGCATCGGTTTGTAGACCTGATTTGGCGCATGCTCGCGGTGTCGAAGCGTGGCGAGAATATGGTCTTTCGCATCAAGTAGCCAGAGATTGCCGTTGGGACCAATTGCCTCGCAGATAATTTGCCGCGCGCCCGCAGGTGTCTTAACGCTGATAGTAAACAGGCGGTCGAGACCGGATTGAGTTATGTCCGTGACCGTACCGCCGGCCAGATCGAATACCGGCCAGGGTTTTTCGGGTGTCTCTACCGCGATTTTCGAGGCCGGCACCAAGAACGTGCCCGATCCGCCCGGATGAAAGACAAACCCAAATGCCCAATGAGCGGTTTCTGTCTTTACAAAAATGTAAGACGCCCGAAGTTTCTTATAAAACGCCGTTGAAGTAATCTCGCCGCCGACCAGTTCCTGTTTCATCTCGCGAACCAGCGTGCGGATATGGAGGGATGTTTGCATAAAAAGCAATATACGGGACAAACTGACTGTACTCAAGCGTCCATTTGCTTTGGTTTGCCGACCTGCGATCTTGAGTAAACCGTGCCCGGAAGAAATTTTATGTCTTTTTGTGAAACTATTTCGGAGATCGTTCGTTTAAGAATATAGAAACAAGTGTTTGTGGGTTACCCGGAATGATTCCGTGGACTGTGTGAGAATGAAAAGCGGCGCAGGGATGTGCCGCTTTTCGTTTGGGTGCCGAAATGAAAAGTCGGGACCGCCCTTCGAGGAACTCAGGACTTCGCAAGCTCAGCCTGAAATCACCAATAGATTCTGATAGGCCATACAGTTCCGACGTACCAGCGATCGAATCGTGTGCCCCGACGGTCAATTCAACCTACTTCGCCTTCATATTCGGCGTGATCATCTGTTCCGGCCTGACCCGTTGATCAAACTCATCAGCGGTCATCAGACCAAGCGCTACCACCGCTTCTTTCAATGTCGTTCCTTCTTTGTGCGCTTTCTTTGCGACTTTGGCGGCGTTGTCGTACCCGATATACGGATTGAGCGCCGTGACCAGCATGAGCGATTTGTCCAAAAGCTCCTTGATTGCCGGTTCGTTCGCTTCGATTCCGACTGCGCAGTGTTCGTTGAACATCTCACAGGCATCGGCCATCAAGCGAATCGACTGTAACAAATTATAGATGATCACCGGCTTAAAGACGTTTAGTTCAAAATTCCCTGAAGCTCCGCCGATATTCACCGCGACATCGTTTGCAATCACCTGCGTACAGACCATCGTCATCGCTTCCGATTGGGTCGGATTGACTTTGCCGGGCATAATCGACGAACCCGGTTCGTTTTCCGGAATCGTGATTTCACCGATCCCGCATCGCGGTCCGGAGGCAAGCCAGCGGATATCATTGGCAATTTTGTTGAGCGAACAGGCGAGTGTTTTGAGAGCGCCGGAACACTCGACCATCGCGTCGTGGGTGGCGAGGGCCTCGAACTTATTCGGCGCGGTGATATACGGTTTACCTGATAAATCAGCAATCCGCTTGGCAACTTTTACGGCAAACTCCGGATGGGTGTTGAGCCCGGTGCCGACCGCTGTCCCACCGAGCGCGAGCGGATAGAGCCGCTTGAGCGACTCGCTGACACGATCATGGCCGTTCGACAACTGCTGGACGTATCCCGAAAATTCCTGACCAAGCGTCAGCGGGACGGCATCCATCAGGTGGGTGCGACCGATCTTGACGATCATATCAAACGCTTTGGCTTTCTTGTCAAGCGTATCGCGAAGTTGCTTTACCATCGGCAACAGTCGTCGTTGGATTTCTTCAACTGCGGCGATATGCATGGCGGTCGGAAACGTGTCGTTGGAGGACTGCGCTTTGTTGACATCGTCGTTGGGGTGAATCGGTTTTTTCGATCCCATCACCCCGCCGGACAATTCAATCGCCCGGTTGGAGACCACTTCGTTGACATTCATATTGGTCTGAGTGCCGGAACCGGTCTGCCAGATCACCAACGGAAAATGGTCGTCGAGCGTCCCGGCGATAACTTCATCGCAGACTTTCGCGATCATATCGCCTTTGTCTTTTGGGAGAAGTCCAAGTTCCACATTGACCAGGGCCGAGGCCTTTTTGAGAATGCCGAACGCCCGGATCAATTCGCGGGGCATTCGTTCGCCGCCGATGCGGAAATGGTGAAGGGAACGGGCGGTTTGCGCGCCGTAATATTTGTCGGACGGGACCTGAATTTCGCCCATCGAGTCGGTTTCTATGCGAAAGCTCATTTGTAACTCCTAATGAGAAGAAGGACCATTTTATCGGGAGGAATATACACGCAGGGGATATTGCCGCAAGCTCTTGTAGGTCGGGCTGGCCCGGCAACTGCCGGGTCTTGCCCGAAATCTTGAAAGGGGATTGTCGGGTAGACAAGACGCTTCGTCGAAGAAGAGCCGTCATGCCAACCCGACCTACGGGAACTGTGCGCGGTGGGCGTTCCCGCCTACCGCGTCTTGGGCGTGGCAAATGCCGTAGCTAAGAGAGTAATAAGAATGGCTGACAGAGCCGTTATGATTCGCGCGAATATGCGGCCTCCGGGTCTTCGAATGGTCGATTTAAGATAAGGAAACTATGCCTCGAATGGGTGCGAAGTCAAGCAACGAAAAACCGCCCGGCAACTGCCGGGCGGCTCATTTAGATATTCTGTGTGGTAGTCAGATCAAGCGTAGACAGAGACTTTTTTGCCCGTCTTGCCGACCCGCTCATATTTGACAACACCGGTAATCTTGGCGAACAGTGTGTGATCGCGACCAAGGCCAACATTGTATCCTGGCCGAATCGCGGTTCCGCACTGACGGACTAGAATTGATCCGGCAAGCACCGCTTCGCCGGAATAAACTTTGGTGCCGCGGCGTTGTGATTGTGAATCCCGGCCGTTGCGCGATGATCCTACACCTTTTTTGTGAGCCATCTCTAACCTCTATATCTCGCTTTTGCTTCTTTTCTTGTCCTTGCCTTATCGGCACATATCTGAGTCGCCTAATATATACCCCCAGACCAAAAAGGCAAGAGGAAAGGTAAGCAGAAAGGCAACTTATTGCACTACAATGGCATAGTGCTGTAGCAACCGTTCTTTCCTCGGGAAACCAGCCACTGTCGTTGCATAGAAAGGGCTGTCCGTAGTAGCTCGGACAGCCCTCGAATTTTCTTGGCATAACTTGTTAAAAGCAGGGCGCCGGCAGTGTAAACGTCAGATACAGTCGATCTATGAGTGCGGTCAAATCAGATATGTCGACTGTACGAGCAACGTCGCCATCGATATTAGCTTCACCAAAACAACACAACGGCGCGAATGTTAGGTACAGGTAATCGATCAAAGCAGTCAGGTCGGAAATATCTACGATATCACCCGGGTCGCAATCGACGTTGCCCGTCGATCCCTGACAGCAGATTTTCAGCGCAGGGTTACAGCAGGTCGGATGTGGAAACGGAAAGGGGAGGCAGGATAACCCGTTCACCAAGTAACACTCAAATATGGTCCGATCGGCTGAGTCCACCACACAATCGCCATTGAAATCAACGCGGTACAAGGAATCAGGTGCATCAACCTGTCCCGTAAGGAGACGCACCATGTATATCATGTCCGCAACTGTCAGGGTCATACCGTCACCATTCAAATCGGAAGTGGCGGCGCAGGTTGCGGGCATGACATACACCGAACCGGCGCGCACTTTGATTTTCATTGTGTCAATCACGGCTTGCCCGCCAATACTATCAGCCCATGGGATGGTCATACCGGCCGGGGTACTGAAATCGAACGCTCCGGGGAAATCGTAGTTTATCATTACATGAACTAAGGGATCAGCCATCGTATCGGTGCCGGGAAGAACGACAAAGGGTATTCGGAAGAGTTGTCGAAGCTGGCTTGATGGTCCGATTCCGGGTTGTTGCGGCAGTCCGGGCATGTCGGCAATAGCCACCACCTGAGCGTCGAAGCGTGAATCGGCCAAAGAGCGGACATCAAGGAATTCCCACCCACCGATAACCGATCCAGTCGAGTCAAAGTCGAGGTGCGGCGACGGTGTGGTTGGGACAAAGGCGATGACATCGGGGCGATCGAGTTGCATCCAGATCTTGAACCCGGCAACTGAATCAATCGGGTTGCGGATATAGGCGGTCAGCCAGCCGGTCGATACGCCGGGATCGACATAATCGTTTGAGAGACTTACTTCAAGGCGGGGCGTTTGGGCGGTCACCGGGGCTGACGATAGAGTCAATCCGGCGGTAACAAGCAACGCGACGACAGCAAAGCGATTCACACAGGACAGCATGTGAGACTCCTTTCAGAGTTTTGAATGAACTATCGAATAGTTGGTCGTTCGCAGTTTTTCGATATGGTCGCAGTAACTTTCTGTCGGGCGCTGGGCTGATGCGGAAGGTAGAAGGTGAATAGCGCCTTAACAGTTTATAATATACTCAGCCGGAGATTTTCTGTCAATGGGAAAATCAGTTCCCGTAGTTAGTGCGTGGTGTACGTCCCCGTGCACCACGAAAGCTAAGAGAAGCTGGCAGACGAGGACGTCCGCCAGCCACATAATCTAACGAATTGAGTTTGGACATAACTTTCCACAATCAGTCGACTCAAGCTAACTTATGAGAACAAATGGGGCCCAAAAGTAGGGGTGACGAAAAAGCCCCCGCTTGGACAGAAGCATATCACGCTTCGCAATCGCGAGAGCATGCATTATTGATGAGCCCTTTCCCAATTCAGAATAGAACGCCGATACAAGGTCAACTGCCCCTCGATCGTTAATATTCCAATAAGTCGCGATTACAGATTTGGCTTTCGCGACCAAAAACGGTTGAACCAAGCTCAGCATTCCTTCTCCGGGAAATTCTCGACCCCTTCCTGACTGACAAACCGACAGAAAGACAAGATCAACCGGCATAATCGTTGACGCAATTTCGTCCCGGCTTAGCAAGCCAGAACTCGGGTTAATTGAGTCTGTTGCCAGGATTAGGGCGGATCGATCAGGACGTAGCTCATTGCAAATGCTGTGCGACGCAATATGCACATATCGAGTATTACGAAAGTCTTGCTCTCGGAAAACACTCTTAGTGGCTTGGGAACCAAGAAACAGTTTGGTATGAGTAGTTCCCCAAATGCTGGCAATACTCTCTGCTTCTTCCCTCGAGTGCGACAATGCTGGAAGACTCTTATCGCCAAAATCCGGATCGGCGAAGACAGTAACTGACTTTAGATTATTTGCAGACACGAGTTCTTCACGCAGAAACACGAATGTTGAAGCAGAAGGGGAGTAGTCAATCTCATACGATTCTACCAGATACTTTCCTTGATTGTCGACCAGGGCTTCAAACGGAAGATATCGGAGCGGTCCATCGGCAATAATAGTCAGATGAGTTCCTCTTGTCTTCTGAAGAATGCTGTTTGGTAATAAGGCATTGTACAGTTGTTGAGCCAGTCCTCTGTTTACGCTGTCGCTAAATTGATAGACTGGATACTGACTAATCGAATCGACATAAGAAATGAGAGTGGTTGTCAAAGCCGCAACAGTCGTGGGTAATTTTTCGACAGATATTTGAGCGCCGGTTGCCGCGAAGACGTAGCAACCAAAGTCAGAAATTAGATACGAGAGAACTGTTACGCTGTCCCTCTTAAGTAAATGCGTAAATGCCTCTAAGTTCAGAGGCGAGTAGTGCATGGAGCCGTCGGATGTTCTGCGCGCTGACGCGGCTCGTAACCTCTCGGCATGAAGGGAATCCTCCATGTGAAGGATAATCGCCAGATGTGTTAGGCTGTCACCGCGGCCTACAAGTAGCTCATTTTCATGCATGGAGATCGCGGTAACGAGATTTTGTTCCTTTTCACTTGCAGTGGGCGCCCCTCCCGATCTGAGCATATCGGCCAGCGCCATGGCCTTGCTGGCTTCTACATACTTAAACGCGGAATCGCACAAGGCTGTGTCTCCTGATGAGAAATGCTGATTCACAAAGATGCACGCCAGTAGCTGGTAATACGCGAGTTTATCCCAGAGCATACCGCTAGTCAGACCGGGGATGGGCAATTTGTTTCGGGATATCTCCTGTCGGTGTATGCACCCTCGCAGATTGGCGACAGCGGCTTCGGTTTGATTTTGGTAATAGTCGCACACAGCAAGCCCGAATTGAGCGTTGATGCTATTCTCAAACATGGTGGAACGCTCAAGAATGAAACGGTAGTTGTTCCGCGCAAGATCGTATTTTTTTTGCGAGATATACAGAGACGCCATTCGCAGTCTATTCGTGCACAACATCTCTTCATCGCGGCATTGAACAAGTAACTGATCAGCATGCAGGTACTTCTCTGATGCTTCCTCAAACGAACGTCGAGCTTGCGCGATCAGGCCCAGACTACTTTCAGTGCAGGCGAGATCCACCAGTAGTTCGGGGTATTTTTCAGCCAGTGCTTTGCGGCGTTGCCAAGCTAAGTTGGAATAATATGCCGCCGAATCCAGCCGTCCTTCGATAAAAAACGCCTCCCCGAGACCATAGAGGCAGTACGCCTGCAAGCGCGCATTGCCAGAACGAGTGCTGGCGGCATAGCTGGCATGAAAGCCATCGATTGCCTTGTCAGTCTGAAATAGCAGAGTAGCATTGAAGGCCTGACTACTCCGGACATTCGCGAGAGTTGGATAGTTATCGACCCGTTCAAGCAGTTCTGAGGCGCGCAGAAGCGATTGTTCCGATTGAAAATAGTCAGCATCAGTGAGCGTTTGAATCTTGGATGCGAGCAGTTCACATAGCGCAATTCTCTCGATATCTTTGATCAGATCGCAGGTCGCTTTGCAACGGTTGATCCATGCGGTTGCGGAATCATGGGCGCCTGTGTCGAAGTAGTTCTCGCTCATCGCATAGTCCACGGTGACCATCGAAAACGTGTCCCCGATCTCTCGATAAGCGGAACTAAGTTGATACAGCTTAGCCCGGAAGATACTGTCACGAATCTCCTGGGGTTGATCTCGCTTCTTTTGTCTCGCCAAAGACGTCGCCACGAACGTACTGTCTAATGACAACTTTCTGCGCGATTCTGCCGCCGACCATGATATCCGTCGCGCGAGCAAACTGTGTTTGTCTGTCAGCTTGGTTTCGATCTGATAAACTTGGCAAAGCCACGAGAGCATCGGCTGGAGCGAATCTGTTGCGGCTGTATCCGGCGTGGATTTTGCGATCAGCAATCGTGAGAGCAGAGTATCCAGTTTGCGTCGCACCTGGTAATGGTCGGTGTGAATGGCCTCGATCAAGCTGGCGCTATCCAACAAGTGATAAAGGGGGACAAGGTTGATTCCCTGACTATGTTGATCACGGGACTGGCAGAATACTAAACAAATAGCCGGAAGGAGGAGAAGAAATTTCAGTCTCACAACGCGACAGGAATGAAAGCAACAAGGTGCGTATGCGGAATCGGCAGAGTCAACTCAATTGTCTGCAAGACGCAACTTGAATACGAATACCAGCGTGTCCGTCGGCAAAGCATCCGATCCCAACTCCACAATTCTCAGATTATAGGTTCCGGTGTGAAGATACGATGTGGGGACGTCCAAGGCAAGGAGATTTTGGGCTGGGTTGTCCGGTTTGACAAGAAGGATATGATCAGTGGAATCACATAGTTCGATTCTGTAGGTTCGACCTTCGAAGGCCGGTATCACACAGCTAAGCCGAACAACTGGGACGTGTTTGCTCACTTCGAACATATTCCGCGCAAGAACGTCTCTGCTGGTCGAAGCTAATGAAAGCTCAACCCGAGCGGTTATATCTTCTTGTTGCTGATTCATGTAATATGTTGTCGGAAGTACCAACAGAAGACAGAGCGCCACTACTATCGCCGGTCGGAACGTCAGTTTGGGAGCGAACAACCAAGTGACCATCGAAAGGAATAGCCCCTTTGATGACTCTTTTTCGGTCGGTAGTTCCTGACAGAGAATAACCTCTTCGCGGCAATTCGCGCAGGCGGTGAGATGACGTGTAATTTCTTCTCTGGTAGAAGTGTCCAATTGGTCGGGCGTATCACAAAATTGAACCAAAAGTTTGGAGTCAACATGGCCGGCCGATATGCTGTTCAAAGCAACCAGGCCAATCGCCATCATTCGGGTCTCGGCCAGTGTCGCTTTCAGCTCTTCGTTATCTTGAAGGTGTTTTTCGATCTCACGGCGTTGATCATCGGGCATTCGCGCGGTGAGATAATCCGCAAGTTGATCGTCGTTTATATCAAAATCATTCATTTGACAATATCCTCATTTCACCCTTAAGGCGCGTCAGAGCCAAAAACGTTTTGATCTTTGAGGAGTTTGTCCCGAATTTCTACAGCTTTTTTGCGACAAGCGAGAAGTCGTCCCCGCACGGTCACCTCGGGCGTGTTTAACTTGTTTCCAATCTCAGCGCACTTGAGGTTGTCGGTTAATCGCATGCGCCACAATTTGATACACTCTTTAGGGAGAAGCCGGAGTACTCTATAATAGAGAAATCCCCGCTGTTGCATCTCAAGCTTGTCTTCAGCTGATTGGGCGTTGTCATATAATGGTTGATCGTCAAGCTCAACTTGGTTCCAGCGTTTGCCTGCCCGGTAATAATCCAAACAGGTGTGGCGACAGATCACGCTCAGATAGGATGACAGACCCGAGCGACCCGTGAACTCGTTGCGTCGCAATGCAATCAACAGTTCGTACCGTATGTCGGAGATTACATCGGGGATCCGATAACCAAGCCGATCTCGCCAACTATATACTGCTTTCTCAATCCACGTATCCACAAGCTTACAAGCCGTGGAATCGCCGGAAAGATAACCTTGGATGATTTCACTGTCAGTCAACCCTTCTGCCATTGTGGAATATATGCCATACTCTCAATTATTGGGCAAACGTTTTTCTGCGTCAGACGCCTATATTACGAATAACAAAAAGTGATCTACACACAAATCTGACACTTAGCCTGTAGGAGGGGAGCATGTTGAAACCTGTTTCTGTTGCTTCAATGGCCCTGCTGATTTATCTCGTCGCTGGGTGCGACAATGAAAAACCAATCCAGCCAAAGCCGGACAACACGTTTCGTTTCCGAGTTGAGGTAGTGGACTCTTTAACGGGGAAAGGTGTTGACGGGCTGGTTGTCGGAGCATGGAACCATCTAACAGGCACCACGCCTCCGATCTCTATTTTGGCCCGACCGTCCTTGACCCGACCGTCGTTTGTTACCGGTTTCCGTTTCTCACTCTTGACCTCTTGCCGGGTGTACATGAATGTGCTCAATCTTCGTAACGATCTAATCGATTCCATTGATTTTGGGCAGATGACCGCTGGGTTTCGCGTTTTCGAATGGTCTGAGCCAGTTGGGCGGGAAGTGCCAAGTGGAGTATACAAATGTCGCCTCGTTGCGACCGATATTCTCGTGACTGACTCAGTGCTTTGCCGGGATTCTATCATGGTAACGATTTGGCGGCCTGATCCGCTGGACCATCCGTTGGGCACCACTAACCAATCGGGAGTCTATGAGACGAAGGATTCATTGCTTTTCCCCAACGTCCTCAATCTGCCTGAAATGACCATGGTAAATCAGGTCTGTGACACGATAGGGTTGTTTGGCTTTGGCGATACCGTGAGCATCGGTCTGACCGATACCTCTTTGGGGCAACAGATGATTCTTGAGCGGGTAGTTCTGAACGGGCCGGATAACATTTTCAAGTTCGTGTGGAAACCGCAACCCATCGCCCCGGGGATTCCTGCCCAACCAGCGCCGCTCGATTCCACCATAGAAGTAGCCGATGGCACAAATGGGACGTTGCCGGATTGGGGTTTTAGCCAAAATTGCCCGAACCCGTTCAATTGACTTTATCGGATAAGTGATGTGCCTGCTAATTAATCAAAATGCCATCTTCATGTCGAAGGTGGCCTGAAACAAGGAGGGATCAATGCAAAGTAGACATTTAGTAAAACGACTATCCACAGTACTGGTGTTAGGATCTTTTTCCCTGACCGCTTTGGGAGTACCAGCGTACTGTGCTGACACAACCAATCAAATAACGCTAAAAAGGGGGTTTTTTAAGCCCCTGAGATTTACGACGGGTGAAAGCAAACCAGTCAGTGTTTACGGTTTTTCGGGTCTGTCTTTTAAGCCCGAATTTGAGAAGGCAATGTCAACATGTCCTGCGGCGCTCCAAGAGGCCAGAAAGTCTTTTGGCGGCAACGGCATAGCTCTTGTCGGATCACTCGGGATGCTAGCAGTTTCGATAAAAATGTTGCTCTCGACTCTTGATGATGCCAACACCGTGAACTCCGGTAGATTCCCAGATAACGATGACGGGCTTGGCGATCTATGGCTGATATGTGGCGCGGGCGCAGTCACGATCATTGGCGGGGTAATTGCCAATTCACATCTCAAGAAGAGCGTCAAAATTTACAACTCCGGTTGTGTGAACGAAAATGCACAAGGGCAGTTGGGGACTAGCCAAGCACCTGAGAACATGAAAGACCTTGCACGCACACCTCAACCCCTCCAATCAGCGCCAGCATTTGGACCGGAGTTCAAGTGGTACGTCGGATTGACCAATACCAAGCCACTTTATGGTACTGAGCGGTCGGTGATGAAATTGTCTGACTTTTCTCTTGGTGCAGGGTTGGCGCTGGGATTCTGACTTTCGACGTAACAACTCAACGATTTTGCCTGTGAGCGACCGGTCGGTCATCAGATCGACCGGTCGCGGTCTATTTTGGGGTGGAATTAAAGCAATTTAGGTCAAACGTTTCGCAAGTTCAGTCGCCAATAACATGAAAACAATGAAACCAAGTAGCAAAATAACGAATCAAAAAAGGAGAGAGATCGTGAAAAAATCAATGCACAAAACGATGGTCGTTACTCTGGCCGCAGTCCTCGTAAGCACTTTCGTCATTATGCCAGCTACGGCTAACGCCCGCTGGGGCGAGTACAAAGATAATCTGCCCGGCCTTGTCAACATGACCCCGTATTTCATCGCCGCCGGGGTTCTTGTAGGAGGGATTATTATCTACAAGATCGCGTCGCACAAGTCGAAGACCGCTCCCACTGATTCGACCTCAGTAGGTACTTCAAAAGAAGGCAAGTCTACTCCTGCCAATGATACCGCGACACAAGACAGCACAAAAACATCAGGGACTCCTGCGGATGACCATCTGATTTTGACGCCGACTAACGAGAATAAGCTGGGGCTCTTCATAAATGTTACGGACGACCGGTCAATATACGATAACCGCAAATCGACCATTGACTTATCTGACATGACACTCAGAGCTGGATTCACACTCAGATTCTAAATCAGCGACGTATTTAAGGTCGGTTAAGGCACAAGCGAACGGTCTGGTCGTGGGGGGACGATCTGACCGTTGCCTATTTAACCACTTGGTGGAAGTAATCTCACCCATAGGTCTTGTTGAAAAAGTCTCAAAGGCGATTTGCCGCAGATTGTCATTCCCGCCCTCATTGTCATTCCCGCGTAGGCGGGAATCCAGTCTTGTCTTCCAACAAGTTAAGACTGGGCCCCGACCTTCGTCGGGGTGACATTTCAGTGGCTTTTCTTCGAAAGAGGGGTTTTTCAACAAGCCCATAGTGCGGAATTTCAATCAAAACCACAGAGGATAATTGCTTTTGGGTCAAACTATTTGACCATTGACGCGCCTTATGAACAGATGAATCGCACGTTTAAACAGTCGCAAAGGAGGAAATCATGAGGTGTAGCATCAAAATCGTGGCCCAGGCATTGACAATCTTGGGAAATAGGATAGCTTGTACCATAATCAATACTATCAGGCGTATCTATTTACACATAACACGCTTGATTATCCCAGCTACTACTGGAATATCCAAGGGGTTGGGCAAGTCGGGAAAATGTAACATTCATTGGCCTGCGAACAAATTTGATATAGCGCAACGTATTTTTGAGGAGGAAGGTAAAATGCGAAGTGGTAATAGTGTAATGAGATGCGGCGGCTTTCTTGTGGCACTACTGTGCCTGGTGGTGATAGCGCTTGCCGCTCCGGTGATGGGGCAGGGGGTAGTGATCATCAACTATGGAGACTTCATACAGGATTCAATCTCTGTATTTGGTCAGGTAGACAGATACCGCTTCTCTGGCACAGCAGGTCAGCATGTGATTATCCGGATGGACCCGGATGGTGTTAACACGAATTTTCGGGGGATGCTGGAGCTGTTTGGCCCTTCGGACTCTATGTTGTTATCGCAGTATGACG
>CXWL01114540.1_pt1 | contig 13105 bp, 10 predicted proteins | sample 590931 | NCBI WGS metagenome assembly CXWL01 (sample SAMEA3498368, study PRJEB10139) | groundwater metagenome | biome: water well; material: biofilm material | place: Germany | collected 2015-04-27
GCAGCATGGCGGCAAGCGCCGGCTCGCGCGCGACGCATTCGGCCGGCGACAGCACCTGGCGCGTGTTTTCCGGATCGGGACGCGCGACCGCGGCGTCGAATACCTTCCTGGAGCGGTACACCACCAGCTTGCCGGCATCGCGCCAGGAGAATTCATCGAGTCCGATGGTCAGTTCGAGTTCGCCCATCGCGCGGCGCGACAGTTCGCCCAGTTCGAGCAGCTTGGCGGTGGTCTTGCGGTTGGCGCCGGCGTTGCAGTTGCTGAGGAATTGGGCCAGCCAGCGCCATTGGCGCAGGTCGGCCTCGGGACGGAAGCGCAGCGGGCCGTTCTCTTCGAACATCCATTGCACGGCTTTGAGCGGCACGCCCTGGTCGGCCAGCGGCGAGACATACCGGTAGCTGAGCTGGCCGCCGTTGCGGAAGCTGGCGGCGCTGCCGACCACCGCTTCGCGTTCGAGCAGCGTGACGCCATAGCCGGCTTCCAGCAGCCACCAGGCCGATGTCAGTCCGATCACGCCGCCGCCGATTACGATTACTTCCTGCATGCCGTCCACGATCATTCTTTTAGGGTAGGCCAGCTTAGGCGCTGGAGGGGCATCCGGCTAATGAATGTAGGGGGTGCGGTCATAACCACCATTCATGCGGCCTCGGGAACTGCTAATTCTAGACGCTTCTTGCTATTTTCTTGTCAACGATCGCGCGCTGGTGCAGGGCCGACAGGATGCGTTCCTCGAAGCGCGCCATCGACGAATGGACGCCGCGCTGCCGCTCCGGGTCGGACGAGGTGCCGCCGATCAGCGCCACCATGCCGTTGCGGCTGGCCGGGTCGAACACGAACACCGACATCAGGCCGTAGGCGTCGCCGAGGTGGCCGAGCGCGGCGAAGCCGCCGCCTTCGACCAGCTGTATGCCGGCGCTGTCGGGGAATTGCTGGTTGCCCAGCCCCCAGCAGTTGAACAGGCCGCGGTAGGTGTCGCCGTTGCCGCCCTTGCCGTCGGACGTCCACTGGCGCGCGAACATCTGCGCGATGGTGGCCGGCTTGAGGATGCGGCGGGAGTCGCCACTCCGGCCCGCGTGCACGCCTTCGTTCATCAGCATCAGCATCACCTGGCCCATGTCGTGCGCCGAGATGCGCAGCCCGCCGGTCGGGCTGAACGGCGTCGCGTTGGTGCCGGCGACATAGGCGGCGATGCCGGCCGGCGGCACCGGCGCGCGCCCGCTGTAGTCGTCGACCTGGGCGATCCACGGCCCGGCCGCATCCCACACCTCGGTGTCGACGGTGCGCTTGCGGTAGATGGCGGCGACGTTGGCCAGGTCCTCGGCCGAGAATTCGGACGGGTTGTAGCCGCCGTGCAGTCCCATCGGCGCCAGCAGCAGGCGCTTCATCAGGCGGTCGAAGCGCTCGCCGGTGACGCGTTCCATGATGGTACCGATCACGCCCCATCCCAGGTTGCAGTAGGTGAAATAGGCGCCGGGCGGCGCGTTGGCGGCCCACATCTCGCCCTTGCCGAAGCGCGCCGCGCCCGGCACCAGGATGGTCGACAGCGCGGTGTCGCATGGCCACGAGTAGCCGGCATCGTCGCGCAGCGAGGAGGTGTGGGTCAGCAGGGTGCGCAGGGTGATGACGCGGTCGGGGAAGTGCGGATTGCGCAGCGCGAAGCCGAGGTAGCCGCCCACATCGGCGTCGAGCGCCAGCTTGCCCTGCTCGACCAGCATCATCAGGCCGAGGGTGGTCATCATCTTCGAGATCGAGGCGATGCGGTACAGGGTGCGGGCATTGGCCGGCCGCGGCGCGGCGCCGTGCAGGCGCTGACCGAACTGCTGCTCGTAGCGCAGCTTGCCGTGGCGGATGGCGAGCACCGACAGGCTGGCGAGCTGGCAGTCCGGGTCGTTGGCGATGGCGGCCAGTTCGCGGTCCAGCGCGGCGTCGCCGGGCGCCGCGCGCACCAATCCGCTCATCGTTCCCAATACGGCCAGTCCCAGCACCGTGCGCCTGCCTTGATTCATGCGATTCCTTTCATGATGACCAGACCCCTGTGTTGCAGGATACGGTCTGGTTTCGGCACCATCCAATGAATTGAAGTGAAGGGAGCATAACTTTTCGATATGCTCGATAAGCACGCGAAGTCGCGCTAGAATATGCGGCAACAATCGAAAGCCAACAATGAGCAATGCCAGTACCGATTTCAAGGCCAACCTGAACGACAATTCGCCGCTGTACATGCAGGTGGCGCGCAAGCTGATCGCCGACGTGCGCGAAGGCCGCTACCAGGTCGACCAGGCCTTGCCGTCCGAGCGCCTGCTGTCCGAGCAGCTCGACGTCTCGCGGGTGACCGCGCGCAAGGCGATCGACCAGCTGGTCGGCCAGGGCCTGGTGGTGCGCCGCCGCGGCTCGGGCAACTACATCGCGCCGCGCATCGAGCAGCCGCTGTCGAACCTGTCGAGCTTTTCGGAGCAGCTGCTGCAGCGCGGCTACCGCCCCAGCTCGCAATGGCTCAAGCGCGCCATCGTGGTGGCCGCGGCCGACGAGCAGCTCAGCCTCGGCCTGTCGCCGCACACCCGCGTGGCCCGCCTCGAGCGCCTGCGCCTGGCCGACGACGTGGTGATGGCCTACGAAGTGAGCGTGATCCCGGCCGCCGTGCTGCCGCGCCCGGAGGCGGTGGGCGGTTCGCTGTACGAGCACCTGGCGCTGTCGGGCCACCTGCCGGTGCGCGCGCTGCAGCACATCCGCGCGATGAACGCGCCGGCCATCCTCGCCGGCCAGCTCGGCATCCCGGAAGGCCAGGCGGTGCTGTTCATCACCCGCATCGGCTACCTCGAGTCGGGCCAGGCGGTCGAACTGACCCATTCCTACTGCCGCAGCGATCACTACGATTTCGTTGCGGAAATGCGACGGGTTTCATAACCTGCCGGAATGGCAAAGGCTGATCCTTTCATGGGAAACGCCAGGAAGTTGGTATTACACTGGTAGCATCCATTCCACTGTCAGACGTCGATGCTTAAAACTGAAACCCCTTCGCAGGACCATGCACAGCTCGACCAGTACCCGACCACGGAGCTGATCAACACGCTGGTGGACGACCAGGTCAACGCGGTCAAGGCAGTGCGCGCCGCGGCGCCACGCCTGGCCGCCGCCGTCACCGCGGCGCTGCCGCGCATCGAAGCGGGCGGGCGCCTGATCTATGTCGGTGCCGGCACCTCGGGCCGCCTCGGCCTGCTCGACAGCGTGGAACTGTATCCGACCTTCTCGTGGCCGCAGGAACGCGCGCTGGCCCTGCTGGCCGGCGGCAACAAGGCGATGTTCGTCGCGGTCGAGGGGGCCGAGGACGACCTCGAGCAAGGCGCCGCCGACCTGCGCGCGACCAGCCCGACGCCTAACGACGTGGTGCTGCTGCTGGCCGCATCCGGCGCCACGCCCTACGTGCTGGGCGCCTTGCGCGCCGCGCGCGCAGCGGGCGCCCTGACCATCGGCTTCGCCAACAACGTCGACGCCCCGGTGGCCAACGAAGCGGAAATCGGCGTCACCCTCGACACCGGCTCCGAAGTGATTTCGGGCAGCACGCGGCTGAAGGCGGGCACCTCGCAGAAGATCGCCCTGAACACGTTCTCGAGCGCACTGATGGTGCGTTTGAACAAGGTCTACGGCAACCTGATGGTAGACTTGAAGCCGACCAACGCCAAGCTGGTGATGCGCGCAGTGCGGCTGACGATGATCGCCACCGGCGCCGACGAAAGCGAAGCCCGCGCGGCGTTGGAGCAATGCGAATTCCATGTCAAGGTCGCCATCGTGGCCCTGTCTAAAAAAACCAGTATCGACCAGGCCAGGGCATTGCTCGAGGCGGCGCGCGGCAGCGTGCGCCTGGCGCTCGCCGCGTAGCCGCGGTTCACCGCCCTGAGCTGCGCGATCACGAAAGCCCTATGCAAAAAGCGCAATTGAAGAACCCGTGGCTGTGGGTGCCGTCGCTGTATTTCGGCCAGGCCATTCCTTACGTGGTCGTGATGATGCTGTCGGTCATCATGTACAAAGCCAACGGCATTTCGAATACCGATATCGCGCTCTACACCAGCTGGCTGTACCTGCCGTGGGTGATCAAGCCGCTGTGGTCGCCCTTCGTCGACATGTTCCGCACCAAGCGCTTCTGGATCGTCGGCCTGCAGCTGGTGATCGGCGCCGCGCTGGCGCTGGTCGCGCTGACCGCCCACATGTCGTCGTTCTTCCAGATGAGCCTGGCCGTGCTGTGGCTGATGGCGTTCAGTTCCGCCACCCACGACATCGCCGCCGACGGCTTCTACATGCTCGGCCTGCGCACGCCGCAGCAGGCCGCGTTCGTCGGCGTGCGCTCGACCTTCTATCGGCTCGGCATGCTGGCCGGCCAGGGCGGCCTGGTGCTGCTGGCCGGCAAGCTGACGGAGCGCACCGGCGACGTCCGCTTCGCCTGGTCGATGGTGTTCTTCGTGCTGGCGGCAATGTTCCTGACGCTGTGCGTCTACCACTATTTCGTCTTGCCGCGTCCGGCCGACGACAAGCCGGTGGGCCGCGGCGGCAATCCCTTGGGCGAATTTTTCGCCACCTTCGGCGCCTTCTTCAAGAAGCGCGACATCCTGCTCATCCTCGGCTTCATATTGACGTTCCGCCTGGGCGAATCGCAGCTGCTCAAGCTGGCCGCGCCGTTCCTGATGGATCCGCTCGCCAAGGGTGGGCTCGGCATGACGACCTCGCAGGTCGGCGTTGCCTACAGCACGGTCGGCGTGATCGCGCTGACGCTCGGCGGCCTGCTCGGCGGCTACGTGATTTCGCGGCTCGGCCTGAAGCGCTGCCTGTGGCTGATGGTGTTCGCCGTCCACATCCCGGACCTGGTGTTCGTCTACCTGGCCAGCGCGCAGCCACAGAATTTCTACCTGGTATCGGCCTGCCTGGCGCTCGAGCAGTTCGGCTACGGCTTCGGCTTCACGGCGATGATGATGTACATGATCATGGTGGCCGACGGCGAGCACAAGACCGCACACTACGCAATCTGCACCGGCCTGATGGCGCTCGGTATGATGCTGCCCGGGATGGTCAGCGGCCGCATCCAGGAATACCTCGGCTACCAGCACTTCTTCATTTACGTGTGCCTGATGACGATCCCGGCCTTCCTGATGGCGGCGCTGGTGAAGATNNTGTACCCCCTTGAAGCCGAAGGTGCCGGCCGCCACGCCGCCGGTCGCCGTACCGGGCGGCACCGCCCTGGCGCCGCCGCCGTCGCCGCACGAATTCCGCGCCGCCTGGGTCTCGACCGTGGCCAACATCGACTGGCCGAGCAAGCCGACCCTGAACCCCGCGCAGCAGCAGGCGGAAGCGATCGCCATCCTCGACCGCGCCAAGGCGCTGAACCTGAACGCGGTGGTGCTGCAGGTGCGCCCGAGCGCGGACGCGATCTACCCGAGCAAGCTGGAGCCGTGGAGCGAGTACCTCACCGGCGCGCAAGGCGCGGCGCCGCAGCCGCTGTACGACCCGCTCAAGTTCTGGGTCGCCGAGGCGCACGCGCGCGGGCTGCAGCTGCACGCATGGTTTAATCCGTACCGGGCGCGCCATTCGGGCGCCAGGTCGCCCGTGTCGAGCGGCCACATCGCCAAGACCAATCCGGCCGTGGTGAAGAGCTACGGCAAGTTCCTGTGGATGGACCCGGGCGAGGAATCGGCCTCGAAGCAGACGCTCGACGTGGTGCTCGACGTGGTGCGCCGCTACGACATCGACGGCGTCCACATCGACGATTATTTCTATCCCTACCCGACCGAGGCGCTGGACGGCAACGGCACGGCGAAGGGCGAACAAGACTTCCCCGACCAGCCTGCCTGGCAGCGCTACCTGCTGTCCGGCGGCAAGCTCGAGCGCGCCGCGTGGCGCCGCCAGAACGTCAACCGCCTGATCGAGGCGCTGTATAGCGGCATCCACAAGGAGAAGAGCTGGGTGCTGTTCGGCATCAGCCCGTTCGGCCTCGGCAAGCCGGAGCGCCGCCCGGCCGGCATCGTCGGCTTCAGCCAGTACGACAAGTTGTACGCCGACGCCGAGACCTGGCTCGAGAACGGCTGGCTCGACTACCTGTCGCCGCAGCTGTACTGGCCGATCGCGCCGGCGCAGCAAGCCTACCCCGTTCTGCTCGACTACTGGGTCGCGCAGAACCGCAAGGGCCGCCACATCTGGCCGGGGCTGTTCACCAGCCGCATCGGCGCGCCGACCAAGGATTACGCGCCGGAGGAAATCATCAAGCAGATCNNTACGCCATCTGGTCGCGCTACGGCAGCGAGTGGCGCTTCGCCGTGGCGCCGGCCTCGCGCAGCGACTGGAGCGTCGCCGACGATCCGAAACTGGGCGCGGCGACCGCGGTGTTCGTCAACGCGGTCGACCGCCTCGGCAACGAGAGCGCGCCGGTGTCGGTGCTGGGCAAGTAGTGGCCATCGTCATAACCTTTGCTCATGTTGCCGGACGAACCATTCATTCGTCCGCCATCCGGCTTCGTCGTACACTCGCCGATTGCCCGCCGTTCGCGCGGGCGGCCTTGGACAGCACATGTGGAATCTAGAAGTCGAACCGGACAACGCGCTCGGCCTGGGGATTGACGCCGGCGGCACGCAGACGCGCTGGGCGCTGGCGTCGCCGGACGGCACCATCGTCGCCGAAGGCCACGCGGCCGGGCTGTCGGCCTTGCAGATGGGCAGCGCCGCCGGTCGCCAGATAGTGCACGCCACCTTCGCCATGCTGGCCAGCGCGGTGCTCAAGCACGGCCGCCCGAGCCGGGTGCGCGCCGGCCTGACCGGCTTCGGCGGCGACGGCGAGCAGTTGCAGCGCTGGCTGTCCGAGCTGCTGGGACTGGGCTCGCGCGCGATCGCGCTGTGCAACGACATCGAAATCGCCTACCTCGACAGCTTCGCTCCCGGCGAAGGCTACCTGGTCTACGCCGGCACCGGTTCGATCGGCGCCTGGATCGACAAGGACCGCGTGTTCCATCGTGCCGGCGGGCGCGGCGTCACGCTCGACGACGGCGGCGGCGGCTTCTGGATCGCGCGCGAAGCGCTGCGCCAGATCTGGCGCAACGAAGACGAATGCCCCGGCGTGTGGCGCCTGTCGCCGATGGCGTGCGCCGTGTTCGCCCATATCGGCGGCGACGACTGGTCGCTCTCGCGCCAGTTCATCTACGGCCAGGAGCGCGGCGAAGTGGGCAAGCTGGCGCTGGCGGTGGCGGCCACTGCCGACACCGACCCGGCGGCGGCGGCGATCATGCACGCCGCCGGCCTCGAACTGGCGCGGCTGGCGAAAGCGCTGACCGCGCGCTTCGGCGCGCGCCCGGTGGTGCTGGCCGGGCGCGCCTCCGGGCTGCACCCGATCATCGCCGCCGCCATGCGCGCCGCGCTGCCGCCCGATACCGCCATGACCCAGACGGTCGGCCACGCGCATTACGCCGCCGCCCGTATCGCCGCCAAAGATATCCCTTCCTGAAGAGAACATGATGATGAAAACCCTGCTTGCCACGCTGATGATCGCCCTTCTCGCCGGTTGCGCCGCGCCCGGCCCACGCATCGACTCTTCGCTGTCGGCCAAGTCGCAGAGCAGCCGCGTCAAGTTCGTCATCATCCATTACACGGTGAGCGACCTGCCGCGCTCGATCAAGACCTTGACCACCGAAGTGGTGAGCAGCCATTACCTGCTGACCGACCAGCCGGAACCGATCCTCTACAACCTAGTCGACGAATCGCGCCAGGCGAACCACGCCGGCATCTCCAACTGGAAGAACTACACGCTGCTCAACGGCAGCTCGGTGGGTATCGAGATCGTCAATCCGGGTTTCACGACCGACGCCAACGGCGTACGCACCTGGTATCCGTTCCCGCAGGCGCAGATCGACCAGCTGATCCTGCTGCTCAAGCAGATCGTCGCACGCCACCACATTGCGCTGGAAAACATCCTCGGCCACAGCGACATCGCGCCGGGCCGCAAGCAGGACCCGGGGCCGATGTTCCCGTGGTTTCAGCTGGCGCAGGCCGGACTGATCAACTGGCCGGAGGCGTCGCGCGTGATCGCGGCGCGGCCGCAATACGAGGCCCAGCTGCCGGACGCGGCGTGGTTCCAGAAGCGGCTGGCGACGTTCGGCTACGCCACGCCGCAGACGGGCGAATTCGACGCGCAGACCAAGTCGGTGCTCACCTCGTTCCAGATGAAATACCGGCCGGCGATCATCGACGGCACGCCGGATGGCGAGACCGCGGCGCTGCTTGACGTGCTGACAACGCCGGCGACCAAGGCGCCTTGATTGACGGCAGCAATGGGGCTTTTCCTATATGCTGCGGCATTGGCGCGCCTGTCAGCGGCCCATTAATGGAAGGATGAGGCCATGCGCCTGCGTCATATCGAAGTATTCCACGCCATCATGCAGGTTGGCACAATCAGCGGCGCCGCCCAGGTGCTGCACATCTCCCAGCCGGCGGTGACGAAGGTGCTGCAGCACGCCGAACTGCAGCTGGGCATGCCGCTGTTCGAGCGCGTGCGCGGCAAGCTGTATCCGAAGCCGGAAGCGCACCGCCTGTTCGTCGAGACGGAAAAGCTGCACCGCGATTTGCAGGGCATCCGCCGCCTCGCCGCCAGCCTCAAGGGCAACGCGGTCGAGACGATCCGGCTGGTGTCGACGCCGACCGTGGCGATCAGCGTGTTGCCGGCCGCGATGACGGCGTGGCGGCGCGAGTTCCCCCACACCCGCTGCGAGCTGGCCACCTTCCACACCAGCGAAATCGTCAACGCCCTGCGGCTGGGCGAAGCCGACCTCGCCTTGTCGCTGCAGGATCCGCGCCATCCCGGCATCGTCGCCGAACCGATCGCCCAGGGCGTGATGACGGTGATCGCGCCGGCCGGCAGCTGGAGCGACGCCGAATGCCGGCTGGCGTTCGCGCCGGATGGCCTCACCGGCGAACTGATCGGCCACGCCGACAACGACCCGCTGGGCGAACTGGTCGACGCGGCCTGCGAAGAGGCGGGCGTGTCGCCGGTGTTCCATACCGTCGTGCAGACCTACCAGATCGCCCGCTCGCTGGTTGAGGCCGGCGCCGGCATGGCGGTGGTCGATCCGTTCACGGCGGCGTCGGCGAGCGACAGCAAGATCCAGCGGCGGCCGTGGGCGCCCGCCATTCCCGTGCAATTGTTTTTGCTCACCGCGAGCCACTCGCCGCTGTCGCACGGCGCGCGCGAACTGGCCAACAGCATCGGCGCGACCGCGCGCGCCTGTATCGGATAGGATCGTTTCATGAAGCACACAGTGGCCAGCGAAGACATCGCCGCCAGCCCGGAGTTCCGGCACCTGTCGACCATCGCGGGCATCGCGGTGGACTTGCGTTACGCGACCGCGGACAACTTTGTCGGGCGCGACCTGTATTCACCGTTCGACTGCGCCTGGCTGCACCGCGACGCGGCTGCGGCGCTCGAACAGGTGGTGGCGTGGCTGGCGGTGCGGCGGCCCGGCGCCACCGCGCTGGTGCTCGACGCGCTGCGCCCGCAACGGGTGCAGCAGCAGCTGTGGGACGCGCTCGCCGGCACCGACCTGCAGATGTACCTCGCCAACCCCGAGCGCGGCTCGATCCACTCGTTCGGCATGGCGCTCGACATCACCATCCTCGATGAAGCGGGCCAGGAGATCGACATGGGCACCGGTTTCGACGACCTGACCGAGCTGTCGCACCCGGCCAAGGAAGAACAGTTCCTGGCGCGCGGCGAAATCACGCAGGAACACATCGCCAACCGCCAGCTGCTGCGCGGCGCCATGTTCCACGCCGGCTTCCAGGGCATCAGCACCGAGTGGTGGCACTACGATTGCGGCGACCGCAACGTGGTGCGGCAGACATTCCGGCGGGTGTTGTAGCAGAACGCCGGCGCGCTTGGTCGCCGGCGCGCCACCCGCCGTTTTTCTACTTGATCACGGAAAGCAGCGCGGGCGCACCAAATTCCTCCAGCGTGGCATTCGAGCGCACGAAGTATTGCGACCAGAAATCGTGCAGGGCCGCCATGGTCTTCGTATCACGATACTGCTGCCTGACCTGGTTTTTCGCCTTCGCATCGACCGAAATGAGTCCGGCGCCCATGACGTACACCGATGCGCCGCCGAAGTCGCCGAACATCTTCTCCGCCTCGACTTTCTTCAGCTCCGCGGCGGCATCGATCTTGCGGATGCCATTGTTCTGGTAAAAGCTCGAGATACTCGAATTTTCCAGCATGTCCGACACCAGCAGCACGGTGCGCGTGCGCGCTTTCGATTCCTTCACGACCTTCGCCAGCGCGAACAGGCTGCCTTCGATATCTGACTTGGCCAGCTCGAACGAGCTGTCCTGCAACACCTTGCCGATCGAATTCCGGGCGAGTGCCAGGCCGTACTCGGCCTGGCCCTTCAGGCAGGCGTCGAACGATTTCAGCTTTGGCACGCTGACCGAGTCGCGCAGCTTCGGATCGATCGGCATCTCGAGCACGCCGGAGGCGACGACGTCGAGGTATTTTCCTTGCGAATACGCCGAGAATCGGTAGATCGACAACTCGGTGCCGGCGCCAATTTGCGGCTTGACCAGGTCCCACAGCCCGCGCTTGAGGCTGTCGTCAAGCACCACCGTCTCGTCGAGCACGATGAAGAAGGCGCGCGGTGACGGTGCCGGCTTGATCTCCAGCTTTCCCGCCGCATAGCAGCTCGGCACCTGATTGGCGGCCGAACCGGCCAGCGCGCCAGGCGGCGCCACACACAGCGCGCCGGCCAGCATTACTGCATATTTCAAAATGGACATGCGCCTACCTCACAAGATGTCGTCGAGTTCCTGGCCCAGCGCTGCGGAGCGCGCGGCCAGTCGTTGTTCTTCCTCGCTGCGAAGGCGCGCTTCCTTGCGCGCCTTCAGCACCGGCGTCACGCCGGCGCGCTGCTCGTCGGTCAGGCCGAGGAGGTAGCGTTTGGCGCCTTCTTTGTCGGTGCCGAACTGCTCCACTTTGGCCACCATGGCGGCGACCGACAATGGCGCCGGCGCCTCCTCGGCAGGCCGGGCCGGCGCGGGCGGGACCGCGGCGCCACGCGGCGTCGACTGGGTCGCCTGCGTATGTTCCGCATGGCTGACATGGCGGTCGAGCAGGAAATTTTCGAAGGTGTTCTTCAGTCCCAGGCCGATGTTGGCGTTGCGCTCGGCCAGGCGTTGCTGCAGCGTGCTCAGCTTAGCTTCGGCAGTGGCGAGGATCGGGCTGAAGTGGCGCGTGTAGTCATCGAACGTCGACAAGCCCAGCGTGCCCTTATAGGCGTCCTTGCTGTTCTTGCCCGCAAAGCCCCATTTGTAGCCGGCGATGATGCCGACCACTTGGGTGACGATGAAGATGAACGCGAGCATCACAAACGCCGAGATTCCCTCGGCTGCGGTGGAGCTCTTGATGTCCGCCTTCGCCTTGTCGTCCGCATCCTTCTGCGGCGCCGTGACGGCATTCGGCAAGTCGATACTCTTGGCAAACGGATTGCCGTCCGCGCCGCCCTGGGCATCGACCGTCTGGGTGGTTTCGCGGCCCTGGTCGCTGCGCATGTGATTGATCCGCATGACGGTCGAGGCAACCGCGATCACCAGGATGGCGGCGGCGGCGATGCCGACCAGCACATACGAGCCGTCGCTGCCGACGCGATTGACGCATTGCGTGTAGTGAGGCTGATCGTCGTCCAGCTTCTGGTCGTCCTTCAAGGTCATGTTTGCGCTGCGCAGCATGCCGCGCTGTCCGTCGTCGCGCCATTCCTTCTGGCAGCGGCGGATCAGGTTGGTGCGAAACAGTTGATGTCCGGCCGTGTGGGTCAGGAAGCCGAGGACGACGCACAGTACCAGCACGATGCCGCCCATCAGCAACATGCGGGTATTTTCACTGCCTTCGCTCGCCATCCACGTGCCCAGGAGGTAGGAAAAGCCCATGCCTTCGGCCATGATCAGGATGCCGAGCACCAGGAACAGCCAGCCCGGGGTGGGCGAACGGCCGGTGTCGTTGGCCTTCGCCATATAGTCGATGCGCTTGTTGAATTCCTCTTCGCTGGCGAGGTGAATGAATTGCTTGTAGTCGTTGCAGAGGGTGCGCTCCGAATTGGTCCAGCTCTGGTCCTTTGCATAGCGCGACGAGTCCTTCGACAGCGAGGCGATCTTGCCGATGGCCGGCAGCGAATACCAGAAATTGAGCCACCATAAATCGATGCGGAACTTGAAGGTGGCGTAGATGGCAATGAACAGCGCCAGCGACACCAGCGTCTGGATCGCGACAAGATTGTGATTGAGGAAGTCGGACATGGGTTTTTCCTGGAATTGGATGAGACGTTTATTTGGCGATTTTTGGATTGAAGGCGGCCATCATGCGGGTGGCGCCGACCTGGTAATACAGATTCGAGTTGGTCGCCATGGCGGGCCGGTCGCGCGGGATGACCAGGTCGATGCACTTGATCGGGCCATTGACGAAAACGCGGTACAACAGGCCGGTCTCGCCCTGGTAGGTGTTGACATCGGCGACCGCCGAATAGTCGGGCCTGGCATCGGCGGCGGGTTTGCCGCGCGAGGCCTTGAAGATCATGACGGTGGGCTTCCTGGCCGGCGCGGCGCCGTCGCGCAGCACGGCGACGTGGGTCAGGGCGACCAGGTTGCCATTGACCCGATCGGCCCACGAGGTGTCGTACAGGTTCGGCAGGTATTCGCCGACCCGGTATTCCTGGTTGGTCTGCAGCGCCTTGACGGCGTTTGCCACGCGCGGCCGGTCGTCGCCGCAGCTGTGCGCCATCGGCAGGTCGTCCGCCACGGCGGGCGAAATGAAATTGAACGAGCGGGCGGGCGTGACCAGTTTGCCGATGTCGATGGCCGTTGCCTGGGTGCCGGCAGGGGCGCCGCCAAAGTCGTAGCCGGCCAGCGCGGGCGCCGCCGCAGCGCCGGTGCGGCTGGCCGATGGTGCGTGCCGCACTGCCGCCTGCGCAGCAGCTGGCGCCGGTTCGGCGCGCGCCGCGATGCGCGCCGGCTGGCGGGCGCCTGCGCTGGCCGGCGGCGCCAGCGGGGCGGCCTTGACCGGCCGCGGCGGCCGAGCCGGCTCTTCGTCAGGCGCCGAGGAC
>CXWL01006319.1_pt1 | contig 13104 bp, 6 predicted proteins | sample 590931 | NCBI WGS metagenome assembly CXWL01 (sample SAMEA3498368, study PRJEB10139) | groundwater metagenome | biome: water well; material: biofilm material | place: Germany | collected 2015-04-27
ATCCGTTCCGACGCCAAAACCCTCCGTAAGCACAAATGGACGAAGCGCGGCGACGAGGAAGCGGCCGCGAGGCTTAGTGCGATCGTCGCCGCGCTTCGTCCATTTGTGCTTACGGAGGGTTTTGGCGTCGGAACGGATTTCGTAGCAGGTCACGCGGCAGGAGATTGCAAGCGAGACTGTTTTGCCGGGCGTCGGCAACGGGTTGGGTGGATACAGACTTCGCGCGATTCGCGCCAGGCCGCGCGTGTCGACGAGGCTGATCGGTGAATTGCCTTCAATGTGGATGTTTGTGACCGTCTGGCTCGGACAATCCTCGGGGATGGGCAGATTCAATTCGAGATCGGCGAGGCGGGAGACGTCTTCGTTAGTGACGGCGATTCGCTGGGTGATCTCGTAAGTGACGGGGTTCGCGTACCGAATCGGCGGCGGGACCTTCTTGCTTTGAGCAAGAGCTGGGGACGGCACGAGACAGAAGGCGGCAAGTAAGGTACGTGGGATCGCGCTCATGGTGACAATGTAACACAAGTGCGAGGGTGGGCGGCGCGGCGCTCATGCATGCAAGGTGGCTCAGCGAACTTTTTTCATCCAGTTCTGCCAGGTGGTGATCCATTTGTCGTCGATCTTGCCGAAGCATTTTTCGAAGTCGGCGATTTCCTGTTCGGGAGTCGTCTTGTAGTCCTTCGACCGTTTGTTGATCAGCTCGACGTACTTGGCCAACTGGCTGCGCTTGGTGCGGTTGAGATAGTGAACCACCGCCCAGCTTTCAGGATAGGCGATGGCAATGGTGGCCGGGGCGAAGTGACTGTGCGTGGAAATGAACTCCCGCAGGGGAATCAGCTTGTTGTCTTTGAGGAGGTCCCGGTATCCCTGGAGTCGCATTTTATTGAGCGCCCCCCAGTTGACGCTCTTGCCGTCGCTGATGGTCTCAAACATCATGGCCGTGCCTTCCGCCAGCCAGCGGGGATTGCAGAGAAATTCGCGCGGGTTGTGGAGGCCGATGTTCCAGAGCACCTGGTGGGCGACTTCGTGCTGGACGATCAGCTCGCTGATGTCGCCGCCGGAGGTGCTGCTGTTGGTCGCCTGCTTGCGCGCGTCGGCGATTTGCTTCTGAATCGACCGCCGCTGATTCGCGTCTTTCTGTCCGGCCAGTTGTTTTTTGAGTTCGGCGATTTGGGCTTCGGCCTGTTCGCGGGCGCGTTTGAACGAATCCTGATTTTGATAGTTGTAAAAGAGGCTGACGTTAAGTGCCGGGGCATAAAAGCCCGGCATGTCCTGCGGTAGCTCACCTGCGCCAAGGGCCACGGATTGTTTGCTGTACTGTGCGTGTTCCTGGAAATAGTAGATGCTGAGCTTGCGTCTGGGCTGATGAATCGGCACGCCCAGTTTTTGCGAATAGTTTACGCACGATCGATAGGTCGTCTCGATTGCCAGGCTGAACGCCTTAAGGTCTTCCTCGTTGGTGTTGTAGAAGACGGAGTAGTGCATGGTGCGCTTCAATTTGAAGCCTTCGCCCAGCTCCTTCATCGCCTTTTTTTCGGCCTTCGGGTCGGGGGGAACTTCGTCGATCTTGACCTTTCCCTTCGGGCCGGCGGATTTGGGCTTGGGCGTATTCTTGGATTGCGCGATCGTCGGATGCGACAGCGCGGCAACGAGGACCATTGCCGCCAGCCAATGGGTGGTGCGCGCTTCAATACGCATGTTGATCCCTCGTAATTGAAAGTCGGTCCGCCAATATCGTCTCATTTCAGGCGTAGCTATGCAACCCAATGATATAGAAATTGACGACCCACCAGTTAAATTGCATGGCGGCGAAGCCGAAGACCGAGAGAACGCTGGTCCACAAGGCCCTCTGGCGGGTCACGAAGCGGACGTGGATCAGCAGGGCGTAAACGAGCCACGTTTCAAGGGCAAAGACTTCCTTGGGGTCCCAACCCCAGGGCCGGCCCCAGGAATAATCGGCCCAGACGGCTCCGAGCACCAGGCCGACGAAAAGGGCGATCATAGCGGTATAAAGCAGAACGCGATGGGAGAGATCGAACTCCTCCAGAATACCCTTTTGAATCGGGAAATCGGCGGGGTCGAAGCCAATCTTTCGGCGCAGCAATAGCGAGCAACAGCCCGAGAAAAGTAGCGCGCCGCCCGCGAGTGAGAGTGCGGCTGCCGCGATGGTTGTTTGCACCGGGGCCTCGGCAAAGTAATCGTAGCGTGCCAAGAGCAACCATAGGATCGCGCCGAGCTGAGCGCCGATTGTCGCCTGTGCCAACGGTCGGCGATCCCGGAAGGCCGACACGAACAGGTAGCAATTGGCGACGCCATATGCCAGCGTGATGACGGCATAGCTGGAGATGATGAGCACGGTGTGAATGCGGAGCATGATGTCGTCGAGAATGGGCATCATGGTGACGAGCTTGTTGTCGATTTGGTTGGGCAGAAGCTCTGGCAGGGCCAAGGCAAAGAAGCCCAGCAGCGATGCGCTGAGCAGATAGACGCGCCTTTTCTGAAACAGTTCAAGGAGGAGGCCGAAGACGGCGCCGACCCAGGTCGACGAGACAACCGCTTCGAACATGTTGGCGACGGGGATGCGCCCGATGACCTGCCAGCGCATGGCGATGTCGTAGCCGTGCAGAGCGATGGCCGTGACGAGCAGGACCAGACCGATGGTGCGCACCCATCGAAATCGCGTGCCCACCGCGAAGATGGCGGTGAAGAACGCGGCGATGTAGGCGCCCCAGGCGTATCGCAACATTCCCATGCGGCGATATTTCACTTCCGCCATGCGTTTTTCCACCGGCGGGTAGACGCCCGGCGGGGCAAGGGTCGGCAGAAAATCGTCAAGCGCGGCGATGGCGGTATTGACCCGGCCAGCGTCGCGCGCCAGCCACGCGGTCCGCCAGTCGGACATGAGCTGCGAGAGTTGCCCTTTCTGCCCGGTCGAGAGCGATGACTCATCGGCGAAGTCCGGCCGCGACAATTGTTCGGGAGAATGCCACGGGGTGTCGGTCTTGCCGGCCGGCTCAGGGACGATCGTGAAGGTCAAAGCGAGACTCTCGTAATAATTGAGTGCGGACGAGAGACGGTCCATGGCCGTCTTCTTGAGCATGTTGGCGTTGAGTTCTTGCAGCCGTTTGAGGACCTCGGGCGAACCGAGGAAGTCGTAGCTGACCATTCCCGTGGAGAACATGCGCCGCCGCTCTTCGGGCGAGACGACGACGGGAAAGGCGGTTAACTCCCTGAGAATCGCCTTGTCCTTCACGTAGATGACCGGCTCGGTATGGTACGTCGACGCGTTGAACATCAGTTCGATGGCGGCCGCGACGGGATCGACATCGAAAAGCCTGCCCGCGCCGTGGACCGATTTGATGGCGTCGCGCGCCCAGGAGTCGACGGTCGAGTATCGCCATTGATGTTGCAGAGAGAGTCGCTCGATTCGCGCGAGGTCTGTTTTGTCGGCGAGTTCGCGCAGACCGGCGGCGGGCGATTCGGCGCGGGCGGGCGATGGGATCAGGAGAACCGCGAGTGCCATGATCCCGACGAGTTGTCTCGATCGTCGCGGCGTGTGCGATGGCTCATCTTCTTCATCGGTGTGTTGATTCAGTTTGGCGGCCAATTCGCGCCTCCTTCGAACGATGATCGGTTTGATGAAGAACGCAAAGCCCATTCCCAGCGTAATGAGCGTGCAGCCGGCGAGCTGGGTGAGAACGCCCTGGCGATTGCCGACCCCGAGGATGGTCCACGATTTGTGATCGCCGGCCGCCTGGGATTGGAAGAACGTCCACTCGCCAAAGTTCGCGGTGTTGTTGAGATGCACGTTCGCCCGACTGATCCGCCGCGTCTCGGGGTCTTCGTAGCGATAGAAACTGGTCCACTCGCTGGGCTGTTGCCTGCCGGGGTAGAAATCGGTTTTCAACTGTTCGAGGCAGACCTTGCCCGGCAAGGCGCGTTCGGTTCGGCCGTAGACCAATGCGAGATCGCCCATGCCGGGAACGTCTTTCACGACAGTCGCCGGGTGCTGATCGAGTTCGGCGAGATGATCGGTGTTGAACATGCTGAATGGCGTCCAGATGTGGCGCGACCAGTCGCCCGTCTTTGAGCGGAGATGTACGCGCACGAGGGAACTTCCCCTGCGCACCGACCCGAACGGTCGGCGATCGACATCGGGAATGACGACGGGCTTGCGGTCGAAACTGGGCTTCACAATGAATTGTGTCAGCGTGAGCGAGACGCCGGTGGCGATGTCCACCGGTTTGTCGATCTCGATTTTGCTCACGGTGCGTCGGCCGCCGGTCGCGGTGTACACGAGCGTCGGCGGGAGATTCGTTCCCGCGAAGATTGTCAGATGATGTCTTGAAGCGTCGACGTAAGTGATATCGATATTGTCGTCGACGAGGTTGGCGTCGGGGTTGATCTTCTTGCCGGCGCGATCGCGGTCCTGGTCCAGTTGCGGGTAGCGCATCAGCACGCTCCGCTGAAACTCCTGTTTTGGAGATTTGACCCACACCAGAGCGATGGGGGTGCGAGCGCCTTGAAACCCGGCCGTCATGAGCGGCCAACTGGGGCGAAGCTCCTCGATCGTGAGCGTGTAATCCGTCCCCTCGACGGCGATTATTTGACCCTGCTCGATGGCATAGCGGCGTTTGATCGACTTGTCCTTGACGTGAACATCCAGGACGTGCTTCCCGTCAATGTTCTGCGTCCAGGCAGGGTCCAGCTCCGTCTTGTCTTCGAGCCAGCGAAGCTCGACTGCGCTGGTGCCGTCGGCGGATTCAAGCTGAGTGCGTTCGGGCATGTTCGCCACGAGCCAGTCGTCGAGCTGCGCACCACCCGATGCAAGGACGACCTTGGCGATCGGCATGACCTGATCGCCGCCGGTCGTCGGCTCGGAGCGAAGGGTTGCATAGGGCAAGTAGCCGTCGATTTCGACGGTGATCGGCCAATCGTTGGCGGCGGCGCTATCGGTTGAGCCGAGCGGAATGGGCATGCGCCAGTTTTCGAGCGGATAATTCGAGCGCCATCGGCTTGATGCCACGGTGCGCCCCGCGGTGTCGGTGATTGTTTCGACGCCGGGCACAAAGCGCTCGTGGTAGTACGGCAGGTCGGGAAGCTCGAAGGATTCGAAGTGATCCTTGTATTTCACGTAGAGGCAGGGCGTGGCCTCGTCGTAGAACGTCGCGCACACATTGGCGGACCGCAGCCAAAGGGCGAGTCGATCGCCCAGCTTGGCCACGCGGTGTTTGGGGTCATCCTGATCGAGTTCGACGCGGATCGGCTCTCCATCTGCGATTCTGGCGATCAGTTCGACTTTCGCGCCGGTCATCAGGCCGCGATGTTCGACGGCTGCGACTTCGATGCGATGCTTGCCGCCCAGCATGGGAATGTTCCGATCCCACTTGTCGCCCGCGACGGCGATCATCGAATCGAGCACGGCGGCCTCGGGGTTGTCGGGGTTGGCTTGCAGGCGATCGGTGGAGACGACTGAGACGCGCGGGGCGTCGAGCCACACTTCGCCTTCCACCTTGCGGCCGAAATAAACGACGGAGCCGGCGCAGAGTATGAGGATGCCCGCATGAACGGTGAGCACGCCGGCGTTCTTGAAGTTGACGGGGATTCGCCGCACGGTGGCGACGGTCAGGTTTACGCAGAGCAGGGCGATGAGGGTGACGAAGAACCAGTGATTGAAGTATTGAAACTCGGACAGCTCGAATTGCTGGCGGAACTCGGGGACGGCCGATCCGAGGGCGCTGTAGATCAGGATGCAGGCGATCCAGAAGATGCCCAGCCAGATGCTGTTGAAAATGTTGGCCAGCGCGGCGAATGGGTTGAATCGGCGGCGTGCGTGACTTGATGGGGTGTTTGGTTCCATTTTGCTTGGGCTATTCTAGCGGCAAGCGGTAGATTGGGCGCGACCGGGCCGAGACGGCCCGGCTCTCTTTAGCACTTGATCTAATCCGTCGGTTTCGCGCCGGATTCCTGATCCCCTTTCTTTCCTCCCTGTTTGCGGACCGCTTCTCGAAGGAGGTATTCAATCTGCGCATTGACGCTGCGAAGCTCGTCGGCGGCCCAGCGGTTGAGGCTCTCCCACAGTTCCGGCGAGATTCGCAGGAGGATCGGTTTTTTGTCGGCCATCACGCACCGCCGGGCATCGCCGCTCGATCAGGTGTACAGGCTGCCGGTGTTGAGCACGGGCTGCGCGCCCTGCTCGCCGCAGAGAACCACGAGAAGATTGCTGACCATNNTCGGCCTGTTGCCGGCGAAGCATGGCGCCGGCGATTTCGGGGGCATAGGCGAGATGGCTGAGGCGAGCTTCTTCGATCGTAACGCCCGCCTTTGACAGGCGCTGTTGCAACTCGACGCACAGGGCCTGCGAGACTTCGTCCATGGCGCCGCGTAGCGACTGCTGCTTCTCATCGGTGCTGTCGTAGGGATAGGCGCTGGCCAGATGGCGCACGGCCGTTTCGCTTTGCATGGCCACATACGATTCGTAATGGTCGACGTCGAAGATGGCCTTGCTGGTGTCCTGCACGCGCCACACGACGATGGCCGCGATCTCGATGGGGTTGCCACGTTGATCGTTGACCTTGAGCTTCTCGCCATTGAGCGTGCGTGAGCGGAGGGAGACCTTGATGCGCTTGTAAAGCGGATTGAGATAGTGAAAGCCCGATCGTCGCGCGGTGCCCTTGTATGCGCCGAACAGCAACAGCACGGCCGCCTGATTGGGCGTGAGCGTGAAGAGGCCGTTCCAGAAGACCATCAGGATGATGAATGCGGTGGCGGGCAGAATGATGCGCACTGCCGCCTCCGCCTGAGAAGCGCCGGCCGGCAGATGAACCGCGTGACAAATCGCCAGCACGATCGCACCGACGCACGCCAACGTGGCAACCGTCAGGACGGGCAATGCCAGCCAGCCGTTACTTGGATTTCGTTCGACTTCGCTGCTCATGTTGATTTCTCCTTCGCGGCCTTCGGAAGGGCCGCATTGATATCTCTATGATATCATAACGTTATCAACCTGGCAAGTTTTTCAGATAAGTATAAGTTGTTATTTAATAAATACTTATGGATTATGACGTAGGATTGGCAGCCGAGGTTGAGGCGCAGAGTGTGCGGCTCGGTTGTTGATCGATTCCTCTCTTCAGTTCCCCTGCACGCGCATGAAGTCCACTGCCATGTCGCCGAGGAAGCTCGCGCCGGTCTCGCCGCGAAGGCGGATGCGCAGCGCCGTCGCGCCTGTATAGGGGTTGAGGTCAACATTGCCGGTTAGCCACGGGGAAGCCTCGGCCGGCTGTTGCGGGCCGACGAGACTCATTGCCGTCGTCCAGCTCAGGCAGTTGTCCGTCGACACTTCAACGTGCAGGCTGCCCATGTCCGTGCCGCACATGTGATAGCTAAACTCAAAGCTGGGATTCGACAGAGCGGAGATATCAAAACACGGGCTCAGTAGAATCGCCGTCCGGTTGAAACAGGGCGATGAGGCTTCGACGTAGAGGTACTTGCCGGCGGCTGTTCCCTGATTGGCATCAATCGACGGGCCGGTCGGCGTCGACGGCGTGCCGCCCGCATCCGACGTCCAGTTCGTTTCGTCGCTGCCGTCGGTGAGGTTGGTCCAGCCGCCAACAAGGTTGCACACGGCGGCGCAGGTCGTCCCGCACAGAGCCTCGGTCTCGAAATTCTGGCTGTACGGGAAGGAATTGACAGGCGAGCCGCACGGGCACGGCTGTGGACAAATGAATCCCGAGCAAGACGTAAACTCGCCCTGGAACCCGCCCGATTCGGCGGCACAGTCATAGGCCGTCTTCTCGGCGCAGACCCCGAAGGTATTGCAACATGCTCCGCGCGGACCCTTGACCACGCGCTCGGCCATGAGATCCACGTCGATCTGATTGATTATGCCGTCCACGTTCAGATCGGCACAGCCGCAACCCGGCGCGCCGCCGGGGCTGCCGACCAGCGCGCATGCCACAAAGGCCGGCACGTCGCGACCGTCGACAAAGCCATTGCCGGTCCCGTCAGCCACACAGCTTCCGCAGTTGGCCGGCGTCGGCCCCTGGCAGATCACAAACGTCGAAGTCCATGAATCCCCGCCCGTCCCGTTGCCATCGCCGTCCAGCGCCGTGTTGAATGGATTGGTGAGGATACCCGCATTGGCGGTAACGCGGTGCCGGCCGATGTTCAAAGCCCCGCCGACCGTGAACACGACATCGTTGGTGCCCATTTTGTAATTGGTCCACGACAGCGGTATCGACGCGTCGTCGCCGGTTCCAAACGTATCATCCGCCCCGGCATGCACCAGCGTAAATGCGCCGGCACTGTTCACCGTGGTCTTTTCCATGATTTGATTGAATCGCAGGATGAAGGTCCCGCCCGGGATGCTGCCCGCGCCGCCGTTGGGCGGAAGGCCGGTCGTCTGGCTCACCTTGGGCGGCGGCAGCACGGCCGTTACCGCGGCAAAAGAGTTGACCCGGCCTCCACCCAGCAATCCCACGAGGGTCGGATTCTGGGCGTCGATGTTGTCGCAGGTCGCGTAGAGCTGCGCGGCGACCTGATCTCGCGTCCATGTCGGGTGAGCCGACCAGATCAGCGCGGCCACGCCGGCGGCGTTGGGAGCCGCCATGCTCGTTCCGGAATTGGTCCCATAGGCGTTGTTTCGGAGTGTCGACAGGATGCTCGTTCCGGGGGCGCACACATCGACGCCGGTTCCGTAATTGCTGGTCGAACTTCTGACGTCGGCCGAGGTGGTATTGACCACCAGAAGCGTTTGATGGAACGCCTGCCTTGGGGGATTCAGTTGGCCGTTATTTCCGGCGGAGTTAAAGTGCAGCACGCCCTGGTCATAGAGATAGTCAAACGCGGTCGTAACCGTCGGGTCGCCGACCCAACCGTCGATGTTGTAACTCGTGTTGATGATGCGGGCGCCGTTATCGACCGCATAAATAAATGACAAGGCCACGGTTGAGGATGTCCATCCATTGCCGCTGTCGTAAAACTGAAGCGCCATGATCTTCGACCCGCCCGCAGTGCCCGCGACGCCGACCGAATTGTTTGTGCGCGCCGCCGCGATGCCGGCCACGTGCATGCCGTGTGTATCGCTCGCGTTATTTGGAGCCGGGTTGTTATTGTTGAGGATAAAATCCCAGCCGTTAACGTCGTCGATATAGCCGTTGCCGTCATTGTCGATTGCATCGCCCGACGTCTCGCCGGCGTTCGTCCAGAAATTCGCTGTCAGGTCCGGATGCGTGACTTCAAAGCCGTCGTCAGTGATCGCGATGATGACGCTGGGGTCGCCAAGCGTAATATCCCACGCCAGGTTGTTCTTCATCAGCGGATGATGGTATTGGCTGGCATACTGCGGATCGTTCGGCGTCAGCTCTCTCGGATCGCCGATGTAGCTGTAATTGGGCGCGCACCATTTCACGCCGTCGCGGGTGTTCAGTTGCGCCAGGAGGTCGGCCGTAGCGATTTCGCGCGGAAATCGAATCAAGACCATGTGCGTTCCGCCCGCCCGACCTGCCCTCGCCGTTCGCAAGATAGTCTGCGATGACTGAACAGCAAACCCGCGGTCGACGGTCTCCAATCTCCATCGCGCTGCGACCTCGTTCACGCTGACCTGATCGGCGTCCGATTCAAAACAGACAACCAGTTCGCCGGGGACTTCGGAACGGACCATTTGGCCGCCCCGCGCCTCCAATCCCGTTGAAAGCAATAACCCGGCCAGCGTGATAACGAAAACGGTCTTGTTCATCGTTTCCTCCTGCCACGAGTCTACGAAAGCGGGCCGCAGTATGGTGATGACACTGAGAAGGCTGCCCCAACCCGGGGACGCATTGTATCAAACGAGTCGCCTGAACTCAAGTCCAACGCGCCGAGCTAGGGCGCGAGATTCAGGCAGACCATTTCTTTGTGGTTTCGGGCAAGAAGCTTGTCGCCGAGAACGATGAAATTGTTCCACGTTCGGCCGGGGAGGTTTTGGAGGGAGCCGAGTTCGCGGAAGGCGTCGGGGGTGGCTTCGACAAGCGCAAGCACACCCTCTTCGGAGAGGACGATGATCCGATCGTCGACGAGAAGGATCGAGCCGTGGCCGTAGCGGCCGCCTTTCCATTTGCGGTCGCCGGTGCCTGCGGCCAGACAGGTGAGGATGCCCTCGTCCAGGCCGTAGATGTGGCCGCGATGAATCACCGATGACGCGAACTTGTTCTTCATGCGCGTGTTGGACCAAAGCTCTCGAGGCGCGAGCTTGTCGCCCTGTTTCTCGATCTTGATGAGCGCGCAGCCCTTGCCGTATCCAGAGGAGAGAAACACGCGATCGTCGCCGGCGAGAATCGGCTGCGAGCAGTTGATGCCCATGCTCGTTTCCCACGGGAAGGTCCACACGATTTCGCCGGTCGCGGGGTCGCGCGCGTCGAATGTGAGTGCGGCGAGGTTGAGGACGACGCGCTTTCCCGCCAGCGTCGCGAGACTGAGCGAGCTGTAGCCCTGCGTCCTCGGCTGCGACTTCCAGACGAGAGAGCCGGTCTCCGCATTGTATGCGAGGACGGCGGGGCCATTATTGCCGGATGACGTGACAAGCACGTTGCCATCGACAATGAGCGGCGAGCCCGCCAGCGCCCAAGGGAGATTGCTCATGTTGTATTCGCCGTGGATGTCGTGCTCCCAAAGCTTCCTGCCCGTTACCGAGTCGAGACAATGAAAATGACCCGCAGCGCCGAGGCAGTAGAGCTTGCCGGCGTGCAGTGTTGGCGTGGCGCGCGGGCCGTCGCCGCCGAGCGGTTCGGTGAAGCGGGCGTCGTAGGCGAAGGTCCACAGTTCGCGGCCGGTCAGGAAGTCGTAGCAGACGACGACTTCCTGCTTTCTGCGCTGCTCGATGGTGTAGGCGCGGCCCTCCTCAACGACAAAGCTGGCGTAGCCTTCTCCGATGGGCTGGCGGTAGATTTCTTTGGGAGGATAGGCTTTCCAATCCTTCGAGATCGTTGCGCCATGCACGATGCCGTCGCGCATTGAGCCGCGAAAGTCGGTCCAGGTCAGGCTCGGATCGAGCGAGCCGGTTGATTGCGACGCCGCAGGGGCGCTCTTTTGCCCAGCTCGATGCTTCTCGACCGTTCGATACTGGCTCTCTCCTTTGCCGAAGTCGAGCGAAAACGTCCACGGCGCCATGCTTCCGCCGAAATCCCAGTAGGGCATCAATAGGATGAGCGCGAGGGCCACGCCGCACGGCAGGCAGAGGATCGTGCCGACGATTTTCCGCCAGCGAGGCCAGTGCGGATTGAGCCAGAGCATCGTGAGGCCGATTGGGTAAAAAATGATCAGCGAGGGGATGATGACCCAGCGCCGAAAGTACCACGGCGCGGTCGGCAGCGGTGCGGCGAGCGTGCTCATGGCGCGCCTCGATTCGACATGGCTTCTATTACTTTGATGAGCGAGTGCGTGCCGTCCTTCGCGCCGCCCATGTCGGCGAGCTTCGTGTAGAGCTGCCTGGCGAGGAACAGGCCGGGCAGATTCAGCTTCATGCGATCGGCCTCTTCGATGGCGATCTTCATGTCTTTGATGAAGTGCTCTACATAGAAACCCGGGGCGAAGTCTCCCTTCAAAATGCGCGGTCCATAGTTTGACAAGCTCCACGAACCCGCCGCTCCGCCGGAGACGCTCTGCATTACGCGCTCGCAATCCAGCCCTGCCGCGCGGGCGTAGGTCAGTCCTTCGCACAGCGCGATCATGCCGGCGGCGATGAGGATTTGGTTAACCATTTTTGTATGCTGTCCGCTGCCCGGCGGTCCCTGGTGGACGATTGTTTTGCCGAGGCAGTTTAGCAGCGGCAGTGCGCGGTCGAAGGCGGCCTTCTCTCCACCGACCATGATCGACAGTGCGGCGTTTCTTGCACCGACATCGCCGCCGCTGACCGGGGCGTCGAGGCTGAACACGCCGTGTGACTGGGCGGCCTGGGCAATCTCGACCGCGAGCGATGGGCTGCTGGTCGTGCAGTCGATGAGCAGGCTCCCGTCCGACATGGAACGGAGCACGCCAAGATCGCCGAGAATGACTTCGCGGAGTTCGGAGGGATAGCCCACCATGGTGAAGACTGCCTCGGCGCGGGCGGCGGCATCCTTCGGAGAGACATGCCATTGCGCACCGCGGTCGATCAGCGGGTCGGACTTGGACCGGGTACGACTATGAATGTGCAGTTTATGACCGACGGCCAGCAGGTGGCCCGCCATGGACCGTCCCATGACCCCTGTGCCGATCCAGGCGATTCTCATTTTTGCAGGCTCCTTCGCCTTGAGCGTTTGGCGAGGCATACAATAGCGTGATGCCTTCGGGCGACAAGACGGCCAATCAGAACGGGAAGAGTGACTCGCATCCTAAACACCACAATCATCCAGCTCTCATACGCATCGACAACGGCCCCTTTGCGGGATCGTTTCTTGAGTGATCGGGCCGTGGCAGATGGACTTCGCGCGCTGGTGTGCGGCCTGATCGTCGGGCCAAGTGTCGCTGGTCTGGCGCTGGTGGTTTCTCTGCTGGCGGGGTGGAGCGGGCAGTCGCTTTCAGCGATTCAATAGTTATTGTCGTCATGGTGGTAGATGTTTCAATCGAATTTTGATCTTATCCTCTGGGTTTCGACGGCGATTGACGCGGCCGTGGGGGCGCTCTTGGCGTTTGGGCTTCCGCGAAACCCTTCGCCGCCCGTCCTCGGTCGACGATTGGCGCTCGCGCCGGTCGTGTGGTTCTGCCTGTCGGCGGCCAAGGCCATCATCATGCGGCCGCTGGGCGTGGGCGGGTTCGGTCTCATACACATGGTTTATCTGGATATATTCCTTGTGGCTCCCGTGTTGGGGGCGATCATCTTGCTATTGCCGGGCGCGGCAAAAAAAGGATGGACCTCGCGGCGTGTGACCGCGCAGGCGTCGTTTTGCGCAGCGGCCGCCGTTTGCATGGCGCCCATCGGCATCTATGCGAGCTTTCTAGAGCCTTACGATCTGCGGATCGAGACGGCGATGTTGACGATCCCGCCGGGCAGCGACGATTCGCAGCCCATTCGCGTCGGCGTCCTCTCAGACATTCAAACCGATCGCGTCGGCGACTACGAGCGGCGGGCGGTTGCCGAGTTGATGGAAC
>CXWL01003583.1_pt1 | contig 13103 bp, 13 predicted proteins | sample 590931 | NCBI WGS metagenome assembly CXWL01 (sample SAMEA3498368, study PRJEB10139) | groundwater metagenome | biome: water well; material: biofilm material | place: Germany | collected 2015-04-27
GCCACCGAATGCATGTAGCTGTAGTCGTCCTTGGTCTTGAGCCGCGCCAGGCTCACCAGGGCGCCGGGGTTGCGCTGCACCGAGCCGGCGATCTCTTCCACCAACACCAGGCAGCGCTGCGCATCCACCGTGCGGCCCATGCGCGCCTCGCTGAACATGGCCAGCACGGCTTCGCGGCCGCGGTGGCAGATGGCGGCGGCCTGCTTCAGCTCTTCGGCCATCGGGCGCTCGGCCTGGCGCGGGGCGGCTGCAGCCGCTGTGGGTTCAGCGGGTGCTGCGGGTGGTGCGGGTGGCAACGGTAGCGCGGTGGCCACGGCCGGCAAATCGCGCCCCAATGCGGTATCGATCCAGCAATCGGCCACGCTGCACTCGTGCAGGCGCGCCAGATCGGCCGTGTCGTCGATGACAAAGCGCGCCTTCCAGAACGGGTGGTCGATCCACGCGCCTTCCAGCTTGTGCAGGTGCATGCCCAGCGTCAACTGCCGGACGGGAATCTTCTTGAGCATGGAACGGCGGCAGGCAGCGTCGGCTTTGCAATCTGGCACTTGGACTCTTGCGATATCGACCCGGCGCCGTTCGCACTTGAGCCGGGCCACGCTGCCGCGTGGGCCATAATTCGCCCTGGCGCGCACTTCAGTGCGGGCCACTTCGCTAGGGGTGTTGGCGGCGCAAGCGCTGCTGACTGAGATAGTCCCTTTGAACCTGATTGAGGTAATCCTCGCGCAGGGAAGCAGTCTCCAGCCGCCGCCCTACTGGGCGCGTGCCCCCGAGGCGCCGACCTGCCATCTTCTGGAAGCACAGGATGGCACATCCACCACTCTCCCCGGCGCGCATGGCACTGGCACTGGCCTGCGTCGCTTTGGCCTGCCCGCCCGCGGCCCGCGGCCAGGGCAGCACGGTCACCATCAGCGGCCGCGGCATCGCCGGCGTGGGCATCACCGGCTTCGGCGATACGCCGCTGGCGCGCTCGCCGCTGCAAGCCAGCGCATTTGGTGCGCAGCAGCTTGGCGATGCTGGCATCGCCTCCATCGGCGCGCTGACAAGGCTCGATGCGAGCCTGGGCGACGCCTACAACGCCGAGGGCTACTGGAGCATCCTGGCCGCGCGCGGCTACACCCTGGACAACCGGTTCAACTACCGGCGCGACGGCCTGCCGATCAATGCCGAAACGGCGCTGGCGCTGGACAACAAGGACCGGCTCGAACTGCTCAAAGGCACCAGCGGCATCCAGGCCGGCACCAGCGCGCCCGGCGGGTTGGTCAACCTCGTCGTCAAGCGGCCCGCCGGCAGCCTGCGCAGCGCGCGGCTTGAGGTGCGCGAGCACGGCTCGTTGCTGGGCGCGGTCGATATCGGCGAGCGCTTCGGCACCGATGGCGCCCTCGGGCTGCGCATCAACGCCGCCTATGAGCGGCTGGACCCGCAGGCCCGCCACACCGAGGGCCAGCGATCGTTGCTCGCGGTGGCCGCGGATTGGCAGATCGCCGCCGACACGCTGTTGCAGGCCGAGATCGAATCGAGCCATCAGCGCCAGCCCAGCGTGGCCGGCTTCAGCATGCTCGGCAACACCGTACCCGACGCACGCCGCATCAACCCCCGCATCAACCTCAACGACCAGCCCTGGCGCCAGCCCGTGGTGATGGACGGCGACACCGCTTCGCTTCGGCTGCAGCAGCGCCTAGCCGACGGTTGGCGCCTGACCGCGCACGCCATGCAACAGCGGCTGAAGAGCGACGACCGCACCGCCTTCCCGTATGGCGTGTACGACGCCAACTACGAGTGCCCGCAGTGGTGCGACCGCTATGCGACCGACGGCAGTTTTACTTACTGGGAGTACATCAGCGACAACGAGCACCGAACCAGCCGCGCGCTGTCACTGGCGTTGGCGGGCCAGTGGCGCGCGGCCGGCATCGAGCACCAGCTGGAGACCGGCGTGCTCTTCTCGCGCTATCGAGGCCGCTACGCGGACCAGGTTTTCGACATCGCCGGCAGCGGCCACATCGACGGCAGCCTGCAGACGCCGCCTTCGGCCGGCACCACCGACGCCAATACCAACCGCGACGAGCGCAACACCGAGCTCTTCGTGCGCGACGCGATGCGCCTGGCAACGCGTTGGCAACTGTGGGCCGGCGTGCGCCACACCCGGCTCGCCCGCGCCAGCGAGCGCACCAGCCCGGCCGCCGACGGCCTGCGCGCCACGCGCTACGAGCAGCAGGCCACGCTGCCCTGGCTGGCGCTGGCGCATCAGTGGGCACCGCGAACCCTGCTCTATGCCAGTTGGGGCCAGGGCCTGGAGTCCGAGGTAGCCCCCAACCGGGCGCGCTACAGCAATCGCGGGCTGGCACTGCCGGCGCTGAAGAGCCGGCAATTCGAGGCCGGCATCAAGCGCGAGGGCGAGCAATTCGACGCCGCACTTGCGGTCTTTGACATCAGCCGCCCGCAGGCCGCCGATATCGGCGCCTGCGCGGGTGCCGATAGCTGCCTGCGTGCGCTGGACGGCACGTCGCGCCACCGAGGCATCGAGGCCTCGGGCACTTGGCGCGTGGCCGCCTGGACTTGGCAAGCCAGCGCGATGCGGCTCGATGCGCAGCGCCGTGGCTCCAAGGTTGCCGCCATCAACGGCACGCGCCCAGTCAACGTGCCGACCGCCACGCTGCGCCTGGGAGCCGAGGCCACAGTTGCCGCCATACCCGGCCTCGCCATGCTCGCCAATATCAGTGCCGAGAGCAACCGCGTCGTCCTGCCCTACGATGAAAGCGTGACGATCCCGGGATGGGCCCGCCTGGACCTCGGCGCACGCTGGCGGCAGGCGCTTGGTGCGGGCACGCTGGTCTGGCGCCTGGGCGTGGACAACGCCACCCAGCGCCGGGCCTGGAAGGAATCACCGTACCAGTTCGGCCATGTCTATTTGTACCCATTGGCGCCGCGCACGTGGCGTGCGTCGGTGCAGGCCTCGTTCTGAATCCTTGACCTGCCGGGCTATAATCTTGGGCTGTATTCCTCGATAGCTCAGTTGGTAGAGCGCCGGACTGTTAATCCGTAGGTCCCTGGTTCGAGCCCAGGTCGAGGAGCCAAGAAACACCAGAGTCAGCAGGTTTGCATCTGCTGACTTTTTTGTTTGCTGGGTCGCCTTCGTTGCCGGGCTGTTGCCGTAACGAATGCCCTGAACTCCAGAGCGACTCTCACAGCGTCACCACGAAGTCGCAGTCGAGTGCCGGTGAACCGGCAGTTGCTTGCGACCACGCCGAGGCGGTATATATCCTCGGACGATTCTTTGATTCGCCCGAGGATTCATAACATGCCCGCCCCCAATACCTCCACGCAGCGCACCCAGGCGCTGGCGCTGCTCAAGCGGCGGGGGATGACGCGGCTCGCGGAGTTCAGTGAGGCGGGCATCACCGCCACCACGGTCAGCCGCATGGAGCGCGCCGGTGAGGTCGTGCGCATTGCCCGAGGGCTCTACCAACTGGCCGACGCCGCACTCGATCCCCAGCAATCGCTGGCAGAGGCCGCACGGCTTGTGCCCAAGGGCGTCATCTGCTTGGCCACGGCACTGGCGTTCCACGGCCTCACCGACCAGATGCCGCCGAAGGTCTGGATCGCCATCGGGCGCAAGGACTGGCGCCCGCGGCTCACCTATCCGCCGATCCGCATCGCCCGGTTCTCCGACGAGCTTCTTCGCCGAAGCGTCGAACGCAAGAAGATCGCCGGCACGACCGTGCCCGTGTTCGGCGTTGCCAAGACGGTGGCCGACCTGTTCCGCTACCGTCGGACGGTGGGCGATGCGCTTGCCATCGGGGGCCTGCGCCAAGCGCTGCGGCGGCGCAAGGCCACGCCTGCGGAGATCGCGCGCGAGGCTGAAGCCGCTGGGGTGTGGGCCACGATGGAGCCCTACGTCATGGCGCTGACCAGCGATGCCTGATCGCGCGCGCAACATCGGCGCCGCCGTGCGCCCGCGGCAGCGTAGCTCGGCGTCAGGGTACGTGGACAGACGACCCCCATCGATCCGCTTCAACGCCATGAGTCCTGACTCTTCGGCAGCGCCCCAGCCGGGTCATAGACCTGCAGCGTGTCGTCCGTGGTCAGCTGCTCGTTGAAGACGACAAGGTTTGTGCCGTTCGTTGAAAGCCTCGACGCGAACAGGATGCCCTTGGCCCCGGTGGCGAGCGTTTCGTCAGCCAGTACCCAACTCGGAGGCTCCACGCGCTGGTTGAACCACAGTTCGCGCCAGTCGCAATGGAATTCCTCCCACAGGTCCGGCCACCGGGTGGAGTCATAGCCGGCGCGGAAGTCGACCACCGGCGCGAGGCGGACGGTGTAGCTCACCAGCGTGCCAGGTGGCATCAGCGGCGAAAGCTGCTGGTACTCGCGGACGGCGGTCTCGGGCTCCAGGGAGAGGTAGAGGGCCGACACGCCAGGTCGGTTGGCCCGCCCTCCGTGTGCCGCCGCACCCGCGCCACTGGTCGGCGCCGTGGCCCACCGCGGCGCATGCATGCGGTACGCCGTGACCGGGCCCAGCTCGGTCAGGATCATCCCGCCGCGCCGGCCTCGAGTGACGCCATGTAGGGCAATAGATCATCGGTCCGGCCTTCCGAGACCAGACGCTCCGGCGTCTTGTAGCCGAACACGGACAACGGCTCATTGCGGTACCAGAACAGCGCCTTGTTCAGATCGCCGTTCAGGTCGGTCGCAGCCTTGATCACGCGCAAGGCCTCGCGAAGGAAGTCCTGAACGCCGCGAGAGCCTGGCGCGCGACTGATGGTGTTGCGATGCACGTGCGCCTGCTCGGCCAACGTCTGCAGGTCGATGTGCATCGCCTGGCTGAAGCGCTTGGGCGACAACACAGGCGCGGGCTCGTCGGGGTCTCTGAGGAAATCAATGAAGTGCTGATAGGTTCTACCCAGCACTGGCGATTCGGTGACTGCCGCTTCTGGCATGTTCTTGCTCCGCTAGTTACTTTGCACTTTTCATGCACTATTTAAGCATATTCTAGGCACCTGCACAACATCGGCGTCCGAGGTGTCGGTGTCCAAAGTTGCCGGTGACCGGCCAGTGCATTCCCATCGAGGACGCGTTCGAGCAGCAACTGGTCGAGCGGCTGGTGAAGGACAGTGAAGGACGGCCGCATGTTCGTGAAGGGACCGCACGCCCCTGATCAGAGGCCGCAGCCCGCGCACCCCCGCTGCATCTGCACCGGCGGGCACTTGACCGAGCCGTACGAGCAGAACACGCAGCAGTCGCCGGCCTTCGGGCGCAGCACCGTCTTGCACTGCACGCACTCGTAGAAGAACTGGCAGGCATCGGTGGGCATGTGCTCGCGCCTGGCGTGCCCGCACTGCGGACACGTCAGTACGGAGTCGAGCACCGGCGCGGTCGCGGCAGTCACCTGCGCACCACCGAGGGGTAGCCCGCGTCGGTGGTGGCCCTGACCAGCGCCGCGGCGGTGGTCTTGGCGGCGTCGAACGTGACCGTGGCCGTCTTCTTCTCGAAGTCGATGCGTGCCTGGCTCACGCCCGGCACATGCTCCAGCGACTTCTTGACGGTGACGGGGCACAGGTTGCAGGTCATATTCTGCACATCGAGGACAGCAGTCTGCGGCGGCGCCGCGAGCGCAGCGAACGGCGTCAGGGCAACCATCAGGGTGGCGAGCGATTTGCGCATGAGGGTTCCTTCAGAGGAAGAAAGGCGCCAGCCAGGGCACCGACAGCAACGCGAGCAGCACCAGCGCGACGATCCAGAAGATCCAGCGCTGACGACTGAGCACGACTGGCTCGGCACACGCCGCGCCCGGTTCGCAGACCTGCGGCTGCAAGTACAGACGGCGGAATGCCAGGCCGAGGAACAGCAGCGTCGCACCGGTGAACCAGGGCCGCAGTGGCTCCAGCGCCGTGAGTTGGGCGACCCAGGCGCCGCCGATGCCAAGCATCAGCAGCAGCAGCGGGCCGACGCAGCAGACCGATGCGCCGATCGCGGCCAGCACCCCGGCGAAGAGCGAGCCCCTGACGTTGAGAGTTGCCATGGGTGGGTGAACTTGTTCGATGGCAGGCAGTCTAGAGTCCGTACCATGGTACGGAGTCAAGGGGTGCTTTGATGGTCGAGCTGACGATAGGGCGCCTGGCCGCCGAGGCCGGCGTCAACGTCGAGACGATCCGCTACTACCAGCGACGCGGCTTGATGACGGCGCCGGACAAGCCGTTCAACGGCCAGCGGCGCTACGCCAGCGACGCCGTCAAGCGCGTGCGCTTCATCAAGCGGGCGCAGGTGCTGGGCTTCACGCTGGAAGAGGTCGGCAGCCTGCTGGAACTCGACGCAGCGCATGCCTGTGCCGAGACGCGTGAACTCGCGGCGCACAAGCTCGATGTCATCGAGGGCAAACTCGCCGACCTGAGGGCAATGCGCAAGGCGTTGACTGCTCTGCTGCGTGAGTGCGACACGGGTGCGGCAAAGGGCGCCTGCCCGATCATCCACGCACTGGCTGCGGACTGACGCCGCTCTTGCGTGCGCGAGACTGGTGCCGGCCGGTGACGACGATCTCGCCTCCTACGCCGGGGCATCCCAGCCCAGCAGCTCGGCCAGGCGTCGTATCACCCACTGCGCCTCGGCCGGCGTGACGGCGGCCTCGGTCGTGAGCAGGCCACGGTGGATGCGCTCCAGCACGTCGTCCTCGGTCACGCCCAGCTCCCAGCGCCTGGCCGACGCATGTTCGGTGAGCATCGTCGCCAGGTCTTCGCAGAACTCATGACGCGCGGCAATCTCGTCGCGCGCGGCGTTGGGCCTGGAGCGGCCGGGTGCCAGGTACAGCGCGATGAACGAGGGCGGAACAATGATCTGGCTCTCATCCGACATGATGCGATTGTCGTCAGCCCCGCTGATCCAGCTGCAAGCTCCGTGGAGGGTGCTGCGCCGGCCTGGCCCGCAGGCGCCACCAAGGCAGTGCGCGCGTCAGCGAGAGCACCTCGCCGGCGTGCGCTGCGGCGTACCCCGGCAGGCCGGCCACCGTCGCGCGCCAGCCGGGGCTTTGAAGCAGCTCGCGCAGTTGCTGCAGCGCCGGTTGTTCGAGTGCGTCGCGCAGGCAGACGAGGAAATAGTCTTCCTCGATCAAGGGCACGAAATCCAGCCCGAAGTGGCGCGCCGCGGCCTCGATGCCCAGGCCCGCATCGGCGGCCCCGCTGGCTACCGCGGCCGCGACCGCCAGATGGCTGTCTTCGGCAGGGGCTTGCCGCCCCTGGATGCGCGCTGGCGCCACCCCTTGCGCCTGCAGCAGGTGCTCCAGCAGCAGCCGCGTGCCCGAGCCCGCCTGGCGGTTGACAAAGCGTGCCTGGCAGGCCGCCACATCGGCCAGGCCGCGCAGTTGCAGCGGGTTGCCGGGCGCCACCATCAGCCCCTGCATGCGGCGGGCGCAGCCGATGAGCTTGTGGCGGCCCGGCTTGAGCAGCGGCTTGAGCTGGCGTGCAAACTCGTGCCCGCCATGCGCCAGCGCCGGGACATGGAAACCGGCCACCATGCAGCGCCCGGCGGCCAGCGCGCGCAGTGCATCCAGGCTGCCGGCAAAGCGCAACTCGATGTGCAGGCCGTGCGCCGCGCTGGCGCGCTCGCGCAGCAGCGGCAGCGCGAGATCGTGGCTGGCAAAGACGGTCAGCACTTGCTGGGTGCCGTCCAGCGCGTCGGCCAGCACGCGGGCCAGTTCGGCGCGCAGGGCCTCGATGTGCGGCGTCAGGCGCGCCCGCGCCCGCGTCTCGGCCCACAGCAGGCGCTGCGCAAACGGCGTCAGCCGCGCCGGTTGGCCCTGCGCCCAGGTCACGAGCGGCTGGCCCAGCACCTGCTGCCAGTGTTTGAGCGCGCCCCACAGGTGCCGGTACGAGGCGCCGGTGGCGTGCGCCGCCTGCTGGATGGAGCCGTGGTCGCGCACTGCCGTGAGCAGGTCGAAGAGCGGGTTCTGCACCTCCCCACCCTGCTGCCCCGGCGGCGCCTGGGGCTCGAAGCTGTACTGCAGATGCACGCCGCGGGCTGGCACCGCGGGCCCGGCGGGTATCGAAGGTGTGTTCACCCTGCAAGGGTAGCGCAGCTACGATTGCCCTCCTCATGGCCAGCGCCGATTCCACCGCCCACCAAGCCGCACCGCGGCCAGCCGAGCACTGGCCCAACGCCTCGGTGCTGGTGGTGGATGACGAGCCAGGCATGCGCAACTTCCTGCTCAAGACACTGACGCCGCGCGCCGGCCATGTGCTGGCTGCCGAGTCGGCCGAGGAGGCCGAGGCGCTGCTGCAGCGCCACCGTTTCGATCTGCTCATCCTCGACATCACGCTGCCCGGCAAGAGCGGCATCACTCTGCTCAAGGAGTTGCGCGCGCAAGGCAACCCCTGCGAGGTGGTGCTGATCACGGCGTTTGCCGATCTCGATACCGCGATCGAGGCGCTGCGCGCCGGTGCCGGTGATTTCCTGCTCAAGCCGTTTCGGGTGGCGCAGGTGCTGGGGGCCTTCAAGCACGGCCTCGAGCGCGCCCGGCTCAAGCGTGAGAACTGGGTCCTCAAGCGCGCCCTGAGCCAGCGCACGCCGCCGGCCGACGGGCTGGTCGGCCGCTCGATCGTCATCAAGGGCCTGCAGGCCGCATTGCGCCGCGTGGCCAGTGTCGACAGCACGGTGCTGCTGACCGGCGAATCCGGCACCGGCAAGGAACTGGCCGCGCTGGCGCTGCACCGGCAGAGCCCGCACGCGGCAGCGCCGTTTGTCCCGGTCAACTGCGCCACCGTGTCGCCGGCGCTGATCGACGCCGAGCTTTTTGGCCAGCCCGGGCGCGACGGCCTGTTCGTCTATGCCCAGGGCGGCACGCTGTTCCTCGACGAGATCGCCGAGCTGCCGCTGCCGCTGCAGGCCACCTTGTTGCGCGTGCTCGAGAGCCGGCGCGTGCGGCCGGTGGGCAGCGAGCAGGAGATTCCGGTCAACGTTCGCATCGTGGCCGCCAGCAACTGCCCGCTGCGCGCCGAGGTGGAGGCCGGCCGCTTCCGCGCCGACCTGTACTACCGGCTCGCGGTGGTCGAGATCACGCTGCCGCCGCTGTCGGCGCGCAAGGAAGATATTCCCGACCTGGTGGCCCATTTCATCGACACCCTGGCACCCCGCCTGGGCGTGCCGCCGATCGAGGTCAGCGACGACGAGATGCACTACCTGCAGCAATACGGCTGGCCCGGCAACGTGCGCGAATTGCGCAACCTGATCGAACGCTCGCTGATCGTGGGCGCGCTCAACGTCTCGGCGCTATACCAGAGCCTGTCGCGGCCGCGTGTGGTGGCCCGCCCGGCGCTGGAAGCAGGCCCGATCGACCTGCAGACACTGGAGCGGCGCCACATCTTGGCGGTGCTGGACTCGGTGGACGGCGACAAGACGCGCGCGGCGCAACTGCTGGGCATCTCGCGGCGCACGCTGGAGCGGCGCTGCGCGGAATGGGCGGTGTAGGCAGCATGCGCGGTTTGCGCGCGCGGCAGGGGCAGTTCGCGCAACTGCCGATCCGCAACAAACTGCTGGCGATGGTGCTGCTGCCCCTGCTGGGCGTGCTGCCGCTGCTCGGTGCTGTCTTGCTGTGGTGGGGCAGCGAGGCGGTGGATCGCCTGCTCGTGACCAAGGTGCGCTCGGACCTGGCGGTGGCCCACGGCTACTTCGAGCGCGTGCTGGCCGAAGTGGGCGCGAGCACGGGCGCAGTGGCCGAATCGCATGCCCTGCAGTTGGCGCTGGCAGACCGGACGCTGGCCGATGCCGGGGTCGACCGCGCGGCGGAGCTGGCCATCCTGCTGCGCGGCTATGCCAGCCGCGAGAGGCTGGACTTCATCAACCTGCGCGCACCCGACGGGGCGCTGCGCATCACCGACAGCGGCCCGGCCCCGGGCGCCGGCCCGGCCGCCGCGCCCGCCGCCCCAGCCGCCCCCGATTCCCGTTCACCCGCCGACATGCTGGCCTCCGGCGGCACCGACCGCATCAGCGTGGAGGTGCTGGACCTGGCCCAGTTTGCCCAGCTCAAACCGGCACTGGCGCCGCGCGTGCCGGTGCCGCTGCTGGCCACGCGCAATGCGGCGCCGACCGCGCGCACGGTGGAAGACCGCGCCATGGTGCTGCTGGCCACGCGTGCGGTGCGCGCCAGCGATGGCCGCCTGCTCGGCCATGTGCAGGGCGGCGTGCTGCTCAACCGCAACCTGCCCTTCATCGACCACATCAATGAAATCGTCTACCCGCAAGGCTCGCTGCCGTTTTCGCAATGGGGCAGCCGCGGCACGGTGACGCTGTTCCTGGACGATGTGCGCATCGTCACCAACGTGCGCCTGTTCAGCGCCGCCGGCGACGTGCGCGGCGACCGTGCCATCGGCACCCGCGTTTCGGGCGATGTGCGTGCCGCCGTGCTCGGCCGCGGCAGCACCTGGCTGGACCGCGCATTTGTCGTCAACGACTGGTATGTCTCGGGCTACCAGCCGCTGGCCGACAGCGGCGGGCGACGCATCGGCATGCTCTATGTCGGCATCCTGGAGCGGCCCTTCACCTTGCTGAAATATGCTGCGCTGGCCAGCATCGGGGTACTGTTCTTCGCGGTCATGATCGTGGCCGCGTGGGTCTCGCTGCGCTGGGCGCGCACGATCTTCCGCCCGCTGGAACAGATGGAAGCGACCATGCAGCGCGTCGCCGGCGGCGCGCTGGATGCCCGCGTGGGCGCGGTCGACAGCCATGACGAGATCGGCCGCCTGGCGGGGCACCTGGATCAACTGCTCGGCGTCATCGACGACAACACATCCGAGCTGCAACGCTGGAACGCCGAGCTCGACGCCAAGGTGGCCGAGCGCACGCACGCGCTGGAGGCGGCGCAGCAGCAGCTCGTCAGGAGCGAGAAGCTGGCCACGGTGGGCCAGCTCACGGCATCGATCGCGCACGAGGTCAACAACCCGATCGCGGTGATCCAGGGCAACCTGGACCTGATGCGCGAGCTGCTGGGCCCCGAAGGCAGCGCCAGGGTGGCCCCCGAGTTGAAGCTGGTGGACGAGCAGATCGAGCGCATGCGGCTGATCGTGACGCAACTGCTGCAGTTTGCGCGGCCGGGTGAATTTGCGGGCTACGTGGAAGCCGTGGATGCCGCCCGCGTGCTCGACGACTGCGTCGTGCTCGCCGGCCACCAGATCACGCGCACCGGCGTGCGCATCGAGCGCGACTACCGCGCCACGCGCTGGCCGGCGATCAACCGCCACGAGCTGCAGCAGGTCTTCGTCAACCTCATCATCAACGCCCTGCATGCCATGCCACAAGGCGGCACCCTGCTGTTGACGACGCGGGATGCAGGTGCCGATGCGGTGGCCATCAGCGTGGCCGACACCGGCGCCGGACTCTCGGATGAACTGCTGGCCAGGCTCTTCCAGCCCTTTGTCACGCGCCGCCCCGACGGCACCGGGCTGGGGCTGTGGATCAGCCGCAACCTGGTGGAGCGCTATGGCGGCGACATCGTTGCAGCCAACCGCAGTGGTCGTGGTCTGGACGACACCACCGCCACCGGCGGCGCGGTCTTCACCGTGCTGCTGATGCTGGCCCCGGCCACCGAATAGCGCGGCCGCGGGCGCCTCGGCTCAAGTCGCCTTGGAAACGCTGATGGTCGGGAATTTGGCCGAGAAATCCTTCGCCTTGAGCGCGATCTTCACCGCCACTTGGCGCGCCACGGCCTTGTAGATGGCGGCGATCTCGCCGTCGGGCTCGGCCACCACCGTCGGGTGGCCACTGTCGGCCTGCTCGCGGATGGCCATCGTCAGCGGCAGCGCGCCGAGGTAATCGACACCGTACTCGGCGGCCATCTTCTTGCCACCGTCGGCGCCGAAGATGTGCTCGGTGTGGCCGCACTTGGGGCAGCAATAGACGGCCATGTTCTCGACGATGCCCAGGATCGGCACGCCGACCTTCTCGAACATCTTCAAGCCCTTGCGCGCATCGAGCAGCGCGATGTCTTGCGGCGTGGTCACGATCACTGCGCCGGTGAGCGGCACGCGCTGGCTCAGCGTGAGCGCGATATCGCCGGTGCCCGGGGGCATGTCGATCAGCAGGTAATCGAGCTCGCGCCAGTTGGTCTGGTGCAGCAACTGGTCGAGCGCCTGGGTCGCCATCGGGCCGCGCCAGATCATGGCCTGGTCGGGCTCGACCATGAAGCCGATCGACATCACCTGCACGCCGTAGTTCTCGAGCGGGTCGATGGTCTTGCCGTCGTCGCTTTCGGGGCGGCCGCTCAGGCCCATCATCATGGGCTGGCTGGGGCCGTAGATATCGGCATCCAGGATGCCCACGCTGGCACCCTCGGCGGCCAGTGCCAGCGCCAGGTTGACGGCAGTGGTGCTCTTGCCCACGCCGCCCTTGCCCGAGGCCACGGCGATCACATTCTTGACCTTGGGCAGCAGCTGCACGCCGCGCTGCACTGCGTGGGTGACGATGCGCATCGTGATCTCGACGCTGACGTTGCCCACCCCGGGCACGCTGCGCGCGGCGGCGATCAGCGCCTTGCGCAGGGCGGCGTGCTGGCTCTTGCCGGGGTAGCCCAGTTCGACCTGGAAGGCGATGTCGCCGCCATCGATGCGCAGGCCCTTGACGGCGCGCGTGGAGACGAAGTCCTTGCCGGTATTCGGGTCGGTGACGATCTTCAGCGCTTCGAGCAGTGCGCTCTCGGTAACGGCGATGGACATGGCCTGCGGGCTCCTGGGGCAAAGGGTGCGGAGTCTAGCGGCAGCGCCCCGACCGCACCGGCGCAGGGGTTGCCTGTCAGGGGAGTCAAGCCGCGCGGCGGCTACTCCACACGCCGCACGCGCGGCGCGCGGCGCGCACCATCGATATCGAGCACAAAACCGCTCAGCGCGGCGCGCCGCACCGTGACCTTGGGGTCGCGCAGGTCATAGACGGCGCTGCTGTCGTCGCTGACCTGCCAGACCTGCCCGTTGGCCAGCCGAAACCGGGTCTTGGGCTGCCAGCCTTCAAAGATACCGGGGATGTGGCTGGTGATCTCCTGCATCTCGGGCGGTTGCCGTTCCAGGCCAAAAGTCGCGGCGGCGGCTGCGGCGGGTGCGGGCACCACGGCGGGCGGCGCCGCCGGTGCCAGCGAC
>CXWL01009816.1_pt1 | contig 13103 bp, 22 predicted proteins | sample 590931 | NCBI WGS metagenome assembly CXWL01 (sample SAMEA3498368, study PRJEB10139) | groundwater metagenome | biome: water well; material: biofilm material | place: Germany | collected 2015-04-27
TGCAAATCAAAGGGGTGGTCGTGGCCTCGGAGAACTGGGAGCAGAAAAATACGCTGCCTCTCCCGGCTCAATTCCTGATGGAGTCGGGCCGTACCATGGCAAAGAAAGGGCTAGGCATACAATATCGACTCATCAGCCTCTGGCCGATTAATAAGCACAACGCCGCTTCCAGCGAGTTCGAGAAGGCCGGCTTAGGNNGGCCGTCTATCCGGATCTCGCAATAACTCAGGCCTGCATCGGTTGCCATAACGCCCATCCTGAAAGCCCGAAACGGGATTTCAAGATCAACGATGTCATGGGGGCCATCGTGATCAGCATTCCCGTGAAATAATCGGGTGCGGGCAGGACTCTTCCCTCGCAATACCGAACCTTCTTGCGGCCCCAGGATCGGACCGCAAGAGGGTTCGAGGCTCACCAGTGCATCAGAAGAACCGGGTGTTGGAATTAGTCCTTACACACTCCATCCCGGATGGCCTACGGAGTTTTTTGCTTCACGACGATAGCGCGAAGAAGCGATTCGAGTTTCGCCCTGGCGTCCTGCTTTGACCCGTTCGTAGTCAACGATGCATGCAAGTCGATCCAGGTTCCCGCCTGCACCCAGTGGGCATGCAGGTGAGAATTCGTGATGTTAGGAACCGCGCGCTCATAGGCAATCGTCTCCCAGTTTCCCAGCCGGCCGAACACGACGTGTTGCGCGTCAGGGAGTCCGTTCTTCTTAGACACCGTGACCTCGTCCGCCCAGATTTTCTGGAGACCGGGAAAGGCCTGATCGGACTCGAACCATCCGGAAATGATCACCTGTTTGGCATCGTCCCGGAAATGAAAGTAGCGCGGGTTGGTGGTAGATCCTCCGATCGCGCTGTTCGTGAGCGACAAGCCGCCAAGGGGAAGACGCATGACCAGCCGGCTCGCCGGAACCGTGAGCACATGGGCCTGTTCAGTTGAGGTGATCTGAAGCGCATCGGGACGAACGGAATGTTCCTGTGCCCCCTGCGCAGTCGTCTGCCTGGTGGAGTGAACCGCCCCTTCCAACATCGCCGTCGCCTGTTGGTTGATCGGATCTGACGCATCCTGGGACAGGATCGTAAACGACACCAGCAAATCTCCCACCCGCAGCATCCCCTGTTTCATCCGCTTGAATTCACCCGGCTTCGGGGCCCGATCGGTCACCGCATAGTGGTAACCCATGCCCGTCGTGCCTTTCATCTCCTGCACGGCGATGTCGGGTTCGAGCACCTGGGCTTTGGCCTGCGCCGCCGCCTGCTCCACCTTTTTTCTGATGTCCGCAGCGACCGGGAGCAACGCCCCGGAACGGTCCGACCAGATGGGCGTGAGCAATACTCGAAACGCCGCGCCGCTCTCCGGACCGAAGGCAATCGTCGGCGGAAGGCCGTTCTGCGGTTGCGTGACGTTGTCTTTCCAGGAGGCAGGCACGTTAAGCTGGAGACTGCCGTGCTGACCAAGCGCATAGTCCCGTGACGCCGTCGCTCCGGCAAAAGCCTGAGCCGTCCCCAACATCATCCCAAACACCATCAACAGTCGTATTACAGTGAAACGCATCACCCTACCTCCAAGAAATCAGACACTTCGCCTTCTGTCCGAGCCGGCCAGGCGCCAACAGTACACGAGATCCATCCTTAAACCCAATCTTTCATCTCCGCCAAAGAGCGCAGCTCCAGATCTCCACGCTGGCGTCAACCACATATCGGCTCACTTGCCACGATCCTCACGGATCAGCACGGCACTGTCGCTGAACATCCGGCCGGATTTCTTCAAGCGTTTCTGCATGTCTTCAATCCGCTTCCAGGCCCCCTCGTAGTCGGGCACAGCATCTTCCAGAATGGTCTTCACTTCAGACTGTAAAGACCGGCCATGCTCCTTCGCCCGCTTCTTCAAACGATCGACAATCTTGTCATCCAGTTGACGAACAAGCACCTGCGCCATAGCTACCTCCCAGATGTACCACACGATAGTAGAGCGATAGCAGACGACTACTCAGCGGTCAATACGCTTAGCCACCCTGAGCCATTGGCAAACTGAAGCGTTACTCATACAGAAGGCTTTCCAGCAGGTTGATCAGGACACCTTCTCCAATAAATGGCGCGCCGCCGAAAATGATCGGATACTGCAGCTGATACCGGGGATAGATCCGGCTATAGGAAAGTGATGCCACCACAACCTCCGTACCAGCGGATTGTACCGAGACTGACACAGCGGCGGTATTCTACCTAGGAAGGGGGGAGACAACCGTCCTCCCGCTGGCGAACGGCACAAAACGATGCGCGAAATGGTTCGGACTCAAGGAAGAGAAACATGCCGGATACGGTGATGAGGAGCGATCACTGATTGAAAACTACCCCACGCCTGTACGACAATCGCCACATGATTCAAATCGGCGAAAGGACCCGTCATGGAAACACCCTTGCTCGAAACACCACCCGACAATGCGGTCCACAGCTTTGTCCCGCTCGGTTACCTCGCGGCCTACGATGCGCCGTTGAATTGCGATTTCGCCTTCCTCGCCTACAAGGAAACCGACAAGGATTCAGGCAACTGGCGGGTGCGCATACGCTCGACGCAGACGGTGGGGGCCGTCTTTGAAGCCCCGATGATTGCGAACAAGGCGCGGGAAACCGGCGCTCAAGGAAAACCTTTTTTTCTCTGGGGGTACAAGCTCGAACCCAGCGCGGCGGATCAGCGTCACATCGAGTTTCGCGTGTATCAGGAAAACGGGACACCGAAAGAACTTGAAATCTTCGTCCGGCTAAGACAGTTCGACCAGAGCGCAGACACACCGCAGAGCCTCCGTGTTCCGTGGCCGGCGTAACCACAGGCCAGGCGCAATTATCCTTTCACGGACTTCAACAACCCGCGGAACGTCGCCCCATCGGGATAATGCAGGTCGTCCACCCGCCACGTCGTGCCTGCTAATTGAAGCCGATACTCGACGATTTTATAGCGACCTCCCTCATCGAACCGTACCGCCACCGTCGCGCGTGAGCCGGCACGCAGGACAGCTCCCACGGTAAAGCCGGACGGATACTTCTGAGAATTGGTAAAGGGATCGCCGTTGATCGCCGGCGGCTCATCCAATGGAAAGAATTGAAGCAACAAGGGAACAGCTCAAAATTGACTTACCCCCATGACTCCAGTAGGCTTCGATCATGACAACCGCGACAAGCCATCCATACATTGTCTGTACCGAGGAGATTCTCCACGGAGCCCCTATCATATCGGGTAGCCGCACCCCGGTGCGCGCAATCGCCGAGCTCTGGAAATTCGGCATCGCCCCTGAAGAAATCATCGGACGTCTCCCGCACCTCACATTGGCCCAGGTATTCGATGCCCTGAGTTACTATCAGGAACATCGCGAGGCGATCGACGAAGACATCCGTCTGAATCGCGTACCGGCCGAGAAAATTCACCCCCGCCTCCAGTGACCGAGCCCGCGCTCTTCATCCGACTCTACCTTGATGAAGATGTGTCGGTCTTTCTTGCTCAACTGCTGCGTCCTCACGGCTTCGAGGTGCTGCTTCACGCGACGGCTGACCGTGGCCCTATGCACAGCGAAGTGGCCCCAACCAGATGCTCTGCACGGCCGTGGAATTGACGGCACTCCCATTGGCCAAGTCAAAACGCTATCCCTTGCCAGCCATGGACACGAACAAGCGACCAGCCGACGGAGCTAAACACCAGCCTTTCTCATGACCATCACCCCCACGGCATGCTTTCACCCTCCCACTGGCCCCGGACCATGGGCTTCCCCTATACTGCCGCTGCGTCACACATCGTGTAAGAAGTCGGGACCAACCACGATAGAGACACGAGAGGCCTACGGCCTCTGCGCGATTATTTGACTCGACCGGCACCGGAGGAGTAGGACCCGCCGCATGACTGATCGGACCAAGACTCACTCCCATTCCCTCATCGACGCCCATGGGGACGCGCTCTATCGATTTGCGCTCGTCCGCGTGAGGAATAAAGATGTCGCCGAGGATCTGGTGCAGGAAACCTTTCTGGCCGCCCTGCAAGGGACCTACCGGGAGAGCGGGCCGACAGCGGAGCGCAGATGGATGATCGGCATCATGAAACACAAAGTCGTCGACTATTTCCGCCGGACCAGCCGGGAACCGATCCAGCATGCCGATCAGCCTGGACATGCAGCGGAAGACACCTTTCTCGACGACGGTCATTGGAAACCGGAAGCCGCCGCGATGCAGGCCTGGCCGGAACAACCGGACCGGCTGATCGAACGGCGCCAGTTTTGGGACGCGCTGGCCGGTTGTATGGATCAGCTCTCGCCGCGGGCGGCCCAGGTCTTTACCTTGCGGGAACTCGATGAGCTGGAGACCGAACAGATTTGCGAACTGCTCCAGCTTACCCCGACCAACTTCGGCGTCATCCTGTATCGGGCCAGAAAACAACTCCGGGACTGTTTGGGCAGCCGCTATTTTTGGCAGGCACAGGAAGGACTCAACTCATGAGCCGGCGCTCCTCTATCATATACACGTGCCAGGACATGTCGCGACTGCTGTCCGACGCGATGGATCGAGCGCTGCCATGGCACATGCGCCTGCGCATGCGTCTGCACCTCCGCATCTGCCTCCTCTGCCGGCAATACAAGCAACAATTGACCCTCCTGCGCGACGTATTGCGCAAGAGCGACAACAAGCTCGCCGATGCCGATCACGCCAATGCGCCCAGCCTCTCCCCCGAAGCCAAAGCGCGCATTCAACGCGCGCTTGATTCCCAAGATAGCTAGCCCGCTCATCCGGCACGCCGGGCTGCGCGACCATCTCATTCCAAGATTCTGTGTCTTCGCCCCGTAAGAAATCCTCCTCCCACGCGATAGAACAGTATCGAGAGAATCGCTCAGGTTCTCATCCACCACTTTCCAAGGAGGGGCTCTATGACAGGTTTTAAGCAACTCATCATTGCCGGGCTGACATTGATCGCCAGCGTCGCGGCCGATCCGGCCTTCGCCGCCGATGTCACCCACAGCACACCGGGCCTCAGCGGGTATGATCCCGTCGCCTATTTCACCGACGGCAAACCGGTCAGAGGATCGGGCTATCATGTGGCCGCGCATGAGGGCATCACCTATGCCTTCGCCAACGCCGATCATAAGAAACTCTTCATCGCCAATCCGAAACAGTACCTCCCCGCCTTCGGAGGCTACTGTGCCTATGGCGTCGCCGTCGGAAAGAAATTCGTGGCGGATCCGGAAGTGTGGAAGGTCGTCGAGGGGACCCTGTACTTGAACCTGGACAAAGGCATTCAGGAGAAGTGGCAGAAGGATATCCCCGGACATATCAAGAAAGCTGATGCCAACTGGTCAGAAATCAAGGACAAATCGCCCGACGCACTGTAAGCCCACCCACGGCCCGCCGCCCGAAAGAGCGGCGGGCCAAATGCCAAACGCGCTCCGGCATGGCTGCGGATTGCTCCGGAAATCGTCACGGTACAATTCGGAATGGCCTGCCTGTGACTATGGAATAAGTGGTCGGGAGGATTTTTTAATTCAAGTTCCCCAATGTTCGACTGCAAGACCTGCCCCTCATTTTTACGCCCCTTTTTTTCAACGAAGGTTCACGTTGACACCTCAGTTTCATAGTATTTACTATCTCTAGCTTCGGATTCGCGTCATTTCAGCCAGAGATATGAGCCCGAAAGAACGGAGAGCCTATCATGCAGAAACTCAAAAAGAGACCGACGTTCAAGAGTGAAAAACAGGAAGCCGATTTTTGGGCTTCGCATGACTCCACAGAGTATATCGACTACTCCACGAGCCAACGCATGGTATTTCCCCGTCTCAAACCCTCAACCGAGACCATCTCACTCCGGTTACCGAAATCCTTACTCGATCAACTGAAGACCTTGGCCAACAAACGCGACGTTCCCTACCAGACGCTGCTCAAACTGTTCGTCCTCGAACGCGTGGAAGCGGAACTCCACCGCAAAACCGCGAAAGCCTCTTAATCACGCGCATCGACATCGCATAACACTTACCGTTACTTTGGCTTGGGAACAGCCTCGCCTTTCGGCTCGCTGTGCGCCCGTTCTATCTTGCACTCCCCGTCCTCACAGGTCTTCGCCTTGGCTTCCTTCTTGTCCGCGCAGGACTTCTTGTCCTCCTGACTGATCGCGTTCTCGAGACACTTCTTCAACTCCGCACGAGCCGCCGCGAGGCAATCCAGGCAAGGGCTTTGTGCATAGAGCGGAGTTGCGATTAGGAGCAACGAAAATAACGCAACTGCAAGCTTGCCGTTCATGACACGCCTCCTCTACGAAATACCAAAGAAACACCATCCATTCACCGATGCATGCGACCGACACATTCATTCGACAGGCACGGATATGATTTTGACATGCTACCCGCTACAGGAACAGGTCAAGAGTGAACACTGAGCACAACGGCGAGAGGCAGGATCAAATCGCCTTTCGAGACGCGTGTTATGTGTTCGGAATTTGAGCCGATGGCTGACTGCCGACTGCTGATCGCTTCGACGGGACACACGATCGACGAGGAACGAACTGACAGGCGGCGGTTCGAAAAGAAACGGCTGAACTCCACTTCAAGATCTCACCTGGAAGAGACAAGATCACTCATCAGCCCAATACTTACCCACATCTATTTTCCTACTTAGTCAATCTAGGCCCTTTCACACCTAACTGATAGGGCCTTCTATACAGGCCGAATGAGGGGATCGTATTAACTCCAATCTCGTGGTACCGTCCGCCCCCCATCATAGAGCGTTGAATCACAGCGAGGCTCTACATGATCAAAGATTTTGTTCTCTGTGCCCGAGCGGTGGAGCAGAACAAATTACTTGTTGAACTAGAACCATCCTTCTCTTTGCTTGCCCCGCGAAACATTTTCTCTCCTTCTGAACATCCGAACTGGCTTCTCACACATCTTCATAACCACAACCCAACGGGTGAACCCTTTCAGAACCAGCGCAGGATCGATTTTGATTCACCAGATGTGGGGACAGTGACCTCACAACAGAACAAAACTCGATTATTGGCGAGAAACACACGATTGCACACGGCGGCATTTGCTTTGCTAACTAACGCATTGCAATCAATCGTCAGCCCAGCATGAAGCACATAACATAGGCGTCAGGGGGACACGATGCCGTAAAGCGAGCTAAGGAAAGCGTATGAGATGGGGATTTATGGAAGGAGGTGGAATTGTGAAGGCAAAATTCATATTTACAATTGCTATCTTAACGGGGCTGGCAGGTTCCAGTTGGGTGTCGGCCCAGAATGAAATAACTGGGGGAGATGTCCGCGCCGTTCTAGACGGCAAGTATGCGCTAACCTCGGAAGGCTATGCTCAATACAGGAAGTGCATCGCTGATACTCCTCTCGGTGGCACCATGGAAACATACAATGCAGCCTTAGCGGAGTGTAAGAAACAAGCAAAAGAATCTGCTTTTCTAATTTCACCCAAAGATCCTATTTTTAAGCCAAATCCAATTAATGGGACCGGCAGCGGTAGCAGCGGTATTGGCAACGCTAACATTCAACGAGACAATGCCATTAATCTAGATCGCGCTTGGCAGGGCCAGGTATTTACAAAGTAAGGTGATCAAAAATTCTCAACAGGGTCCAGCCCAGGCACACTGAAGGGAGATTTGAAATGAGTGTCAAAAGGAAAATGATATCGGTGGTAGCAATCGCTATCCTTGCGCAAGGCTGCTCGACATTTAATGACCCGAATGGAGTGGTATCCATAGACACCACGAAAAGCAAAATGGTCATCATGCAAGCAGATAGACGAGCGATATTCACTTTTCCTGACAGGTTAGCTTATGCGTGTCCCGAGCCTTCTCCAGATGTTAGAGCCGACGTTGAGGCAGTAATAAAATCACTAGTGGAGTTGAGTGCGAAATTGCCAAATGACATCACGGCAACGGCAAAAAGTGAGCTTGAATCCACGCGCAAGTTAGTCACCGCAAGCCTCCTTCAACGCAGCCAGGGATTACAGGTTTTGCGTGACATGTTATTTCAAGCATGCCTGGCAAATCTTCGAGGTGACATGGACCCCAAAATATACGCTTCCTTCGTTACGGTCACCTTGCCTAATTTAACCACTACACTTATTACTTCCGAGATGGTTACCAAGGCAAACGGCGAAAAAGCGATACTGGGCGGGGATGACCTCAAGTCATTTCTGCAATTCGTAATAGGAAACAATTTTGCCAGGTAGGGAACAAGGAGGGGGAAACATATAAGATGGCAAGAAAGAAGAAGGTGTCAGCAACTGCCTTGAGATATAGGCATGCTGCGTCTCCATCTGCCGCCAAGGCGTCCGATGTTTCAGCATCGCATTGAGAATCTTTAACAGCTTCTTCATGTGGAGGTGAAAACAAGAAATGGTGCCAGTGTTGGTTCTGGAAACGACAATGGCTACTCGCTCGAATTTAGGCAATACCAAGCGTCCTGGTTGATGGCCGTCAGACTAATTCACGGAGAAACAACCATCATGAAACGAAGCTTTATCCTTCTGAGTCTGGCTTTCACATTGGTCGGCTGTCAGGCCGTTTCCGTCTACTCGCCAGCAGAAAGTGAGTCGGGATATACCTACGTGCCACTCGATCCATTCCCAGTCACTCCAAAACAGGGAACTTCGTGTAGGTCCCAAGATACGCTCTCTAGAAAAACATTGCTGGAGTCATTGCCCGACAATGCAGTTCGAATGCTAACTGAGCGATTTGATGCGTCGGGAGCGGTCACCTATGGCCCTTCTAAAGTGGGTGGGGCAGGGGAATCATATAGGGTGACAATTGATTATATTTATTCTGACACAATCAATAGGCAGGTTTGGATATCGAAGACGGTGACTGCGATTTGGGACACTGACAATGTAAAAGGGAAGACAGAACGAAGAATGGTTCCCATAGGTTCAATACCTGACTTTACATACGTACCAGGTTCAGAAACGTACAAAATAACAAGTCATCGTCCTCCCATTGGCGAGAATCCTGAGCAAGTTAAGGAGAGGGAGGTTTTCGACAAGGAATATATGGAATATAGCGTTCCGGTATATGTTGGGGTTGGGCTTAGAGTTGCGGCAAATATCTATGCTGCTAAGGGATATGCAAATATTTCTGGCCTCGGCATCATTGGCGCAGAAGCTGAGGCAAATAACCTCAAAGGTTCGCTCATTATCCAGACGCTCGGTGTCAATGGCAAATCTGTCGCCGCTGCGCTTCCAATTCAGAGCGAGTTAAATAGAACCACGGCACAGAATGCAATTGTGGCTATTGGCACAATCAAGGCACTCCTTCACGCACCCGAAACCTTGGTCGCTCCAAGAGTTGTCGGGCTCTATCTTCCATTCCCTGGGGGGAAAGCATTGGTGAATGCTCTCATCTCAGAACTATCAAAGACGGAGATTCCGTGGGAATACAATTGCTTCAGCCGGTCTAGGCCGGGGGAAGAGTAATCGGGTCGGAGTAAAAGGGGTCGGGAGTCTCTTCTTGACAGGTCCATACCGATTTCGGTAGATACCTCTGCATGCCACGCAGCCCGCGCCTCGCTGCTGGAGACCGTGCTTATCACGTGTTGAACCGGCGCGTGGGTCGGCTGCCGCTCTTTGAGAAGCCCGCTGACTACGCCGCGTTTGAGAAGGTTCTCGCTGAAGCCCAGGCCCAGACGAAGATTCGCATCGCCGCTTATTGCTTGATGCCCAATCACTGGCATCTGCTGCTCTGGCCTCGTCATGACGGCGAACTCTCCGAGGTGCTCCGCTGGATTACCGTCACGCATACGCAACGCTGGCATGCCCATCATCACACCGCCGGGACTGGCCCGGTGTATCAAGGCCGCTTCAAATCGTTTCCGGTGCAGACCGATGAGCATTTCCTGACCGTCGCGCGTTATGTCGAGCGCAATGCCCCGCGAGCGAAGCTGGTGCCGCGAGCGGAAGACTGGCAATGGTCGAGCCTCTGGCGGCGGGATCAACGAGACGACAAATTGACGGCATGGCTCAGTGACTGGCCTGTGGAACAGCCACGGGATTGGATGGCGCGAGTGAATCGTCCGCAGACCGCATCGGAGTTGGAATCACTCCGAACAAGCGTGCAACGAGGTCGCCCGTTCGGCGAAGAAGACTGGGTCCGGCGAATGGCCAAGCGCTTTGGGATGAAAGCGACGCTCCGGCCAAGAGGAAGACCAAAAAAATCGCAAAAGAATGACTCCCGGCCCCTTTGTTTCTCCGATCCACTCCTTTTGTCGAAGGCCGCCGAAGCCGGCATCTTACTCTAGGATAGAAGTGCCTTCGTTTTCTGAGTAGGCGTCAGGGGAAGGCCATCTGTCGCTGCATAGCTCTCATGAAGTAGAATTGAATTGAAAAGATAATACCGTTTGCTATAAAAGGAACAGCCCCTCAGAGTGGTAGCTCAGAGAGGCTGTTCCCTCCATCCTAGGTTCTACTTCTGAGCTTTACGACGCGGCCTGATCGGGAAACCTTTCAGGCCGTAGTCCTCAGCGTAGATTACCCTGCCGGTTCTCGTCGTGATGTGTTTCACGAAAGCGATTGGTTCCGGCTGTGGCTTCTTGTGATTCATACAGCTTCCTCCTTTCCCGGAGCGCTTCAATACCACCCCGCGCCCATCAGGGTGGATCTGGCTCCATCGGGAAGAAACTCAGACAATCCAATCAGCCACAGCCCGTGATTACCATAGCCCCACATCAATGGGCAAGTCGTAAGATTTCTGATTATGCTGACTGGTGGCGGGTTTCGTTGACCACCGAAAGCGCTTGTGTTACAAGAGTCGGCCTCAAAAAACTCCCCGCAGTTCCCTTCAATTAGTTTGCTTATTCTCTACGTGACTTCCGGTAACTCTCCAGAAAACAAAATGGTCGCGAGTCTTTGTTGAGTATCTCTTGAGGACATCTTCGTACCCACCACATCAATTTCACCCCGACGCGCTCCGTAATTTACCAAACTCAGAAAGAACAATGGGGTTGGGAGTCATTTTCAGGCTGTGCGACTTGCTGTAATCCTACCCCGCTCGCTTTTTCGGTTCGCGCCACGGCCTCTCCTTCCATATACCTCCTCCGCAAACTAACAACGCCGTCATCAAAATGACCTGGCCAAAATAGTCCCGATCACCTCCCGCATATTCCTGAAAATCCCCTACTCAATCCCCTCAAGATCCCCTGCTGCCCATCCGATAAGGCCATTGTCGTGCCACCACTTCATCAGGAGGAATCATGTCGAACATCCTTGAGCAGATCGACAAGGCCATCGGAGCGCATGGGGCGTGGAAAGTGAAACTGCGCCAGAACATCGACGGGACCTTGAGCCTCATTCCGGCGGAAGTCAGCGTCGACAACCGGTGCGAGTTCGGGAAATGGCTGTATAGCCTGACCGGCGCGCAGACGTCCGACCCGCATTACAAAGAGGTGCTCGCCTTGCACAAAGACTTTCACAAGGCAGCGGGAGACGTCGTCACGAAGGTGATGAAAGGTGACAAGGCCGGCGCAGAGGCCTCAATCGGTCTGAACGGCGCCTATGCCTCCGCCTCGTCTAAGCTCACCGCAAAGATGATGGAATGGAAACGCGCCTCCGCGAAGGCTGCCTGATTTCCTGCTCTGGAGAAATTCCCTTTTTCTATGGAATTTCTCCAGAACTACCCCCCATTCATAAACACACCGTAAGGTCAGCATGCGTATTGATCGGGAACGCAGCGGCCTTACGACACACTTCCCCTATCCCCGTTCATCGACCACCTTGCGGACCGCTCCCGTTTGGTATATACATAATTGGTGTTCGAATGGGACACTAAGAAAGCCGCCAGCAACAAGACCAAGCACGGGGTCTCCTTTGAAGAAGCCGGTACGGCCTTCTTCGACTCAGCCGGCCTTGACGGTGAGGATGTCGACCATTCGACCACGGAAGCGAGACGATTCAGACTAGCACAATCGGCAGCCGGCAACGTTCTCGTCATTGTGTACACGCTCAGGAGCCACGGCCATGAAAAAACTATCCGCGTCATCAGTGCGCGACTGGCAAACCGAAAAGAAAAAAAACGCTACCAAGAAGCGAAAGATTGATTATTCAGACATCCCTCCGCTATCCGACCGGCAGCTCGCCTCTCTGCGTCGAGTGGGACGGCCTCCATTGGGAACGGAACGGCGGCAACTCATTGCCATCCGCCTCGACCCCACGGTGCTTCGCTGGGTGAAATCTCTCGCAGCTAAGCGGGAAGTTCCCTACCAATCACTCATCAACGACTTGCTGGCGGGAGAGATGAAGAAGGCAAGCTAGCCTCGCCTCCGCGAAAGCAGCCTGATGTCTTGCTCTGGAGAAATTCCCCTGCCCTATGGAATTTCTCCAGAACTATTCCCCATCCAAGCGCAGACCACTGCTCGCTAATCGAATGAGATTCTCATCATAACCATCCGTTTCAATAGATATTTTCAGCACGGCACACATCCCATTATCTCCCGGCATAGTCCCTGCGATACATCTCCTTATAATGGTGATACATTCCTCCATCCTGCTGATCGAAGACAGCCCTGGCGAGCGAGAGTTGTTTCGCCTGGCGCTGGTCCAGACCGGCCTCAACGTCGCACTCTCCACCGAGCAAGATACCGAGAGGGCACTCCATTTTTTACAGGACCGATCCGGGCACCAATCCGAACAAGCTCTTTACTCCATTTCTAGCGAGGCGGCTGGCGTGGTCTCCACTGCGCGCGTCGAACGAGGGCCTTCCGAGGCCGCGCGTTCCGCGAGCACAGAGACTATGCCAGCTGTCTCGCACTCCCTCCCCTCTTTGATACTTCTCGACTGGCACTTGGGCAGGCAGCGGGGCGATGGGTTTCTGAAACGGCTGCGGGCGGACACCCGCCTGGCTACCATCCCTGTCGTCGTCTTCACCACCTCCGACGATACCTCTGATCTCTCCCTCGCCTATGCCAATGGCGCGAACGGCTATGTCGTGAAGCCGGGAACGTTTGTCGAACTCATTCAATGCACAACTGATATCTGCCGATACTGGCTGAATAGGAACCGCGTGCCTCACATGATTGGAACCCCATGCTGACCCGCGCTGCGCTGAAAAATCCCTACGCCGTCTTCGCCGTCT